>Ga0190275_10003903_pt1 | contig 10704 bp, 11 predicted proteins | sample Popmic550T_FD_133745 | JGI IMG/M metagenome (GOLD analysis project Ga0190275, IMG submission 133745) | Populus adjacent soil microbial communities from riparian zone of Yellowstone River, Montana, USA - 550 T | ecosystem: Environmental > Terrestrial > Soil > Riparian zone > Trees stand | place...
GAGTACCTGCGCCGCGGCGGCCGCATCGGCGGCGCCCGCGCCTGGATCGGCAGCGCCCTGAAGATCAAGCCGATCCTCACCCTGGAGGAGGAGATCACCCCGGTCGAGCGCGTCCGCACCCGCGCCCGCTCGCTGGAGCGGCTGCGCGACTACGCCCGCCAGCGTCACGAACAGGGTGCCGATGGCTGGGTCGTCCAGCACATCCAGGATGACGAGACGGCGGCGAAGCTGATCGACGACGGCCGCGAGATCTTCGGCTGCGAGCCGGTCTTCGTCTCCGAGATCGGCGCCGTGCTCGGCGCCCACGTCGGCCCCGGCCTGCTCGGAATCGGCAGCGTCCCGACCGAGCTGATCTAGCGCATCCGACCTTTGCCCCACCTGGGTGGGGTCAATCTCGGATGCGGCTAACGGCGGCGGCGCAGCATTGCGCGTACGCCGATCGCAAAGCCGATGACGGCAGCGCCGGCGATCAGCTGGGTGCGATGCTCGTCGACCTGGCGGCGCCAGTCGGTCAGCTCGGTGACGCGGCCGCGCAGGGCTTCGACCGAGGTGCCGAGCTGCTGGCGCTGCAGGTCGATGTCGCGGCGGATCTCCGCGGCGGAACGGCCGGGCGCGCCGGTCGAGGGCCGCGCCGGCTGGGGATTGGCGCTCATTTCACGTCTCCTTTGACGACGCTCTCGCGAACGTCCTCGGCGGTCTTCTCGGCCTCGCCTTCGAACATGGTCTTGGTCAGCTTCGCCTCTTCGATCGCCTGCTCGGGCACCGGCGGCGCGCCAGCCTGCAGCGCGCGATAGGCGACGAAGCCGGCGGCGGCGGCGATCAGGAGGAAGATCGCGGCCTCGATGAAGAAGCCGGGCCAGGCCTTGCCGTCGAAGAGCTCTTCGTTCAGCAGCCAGGCGATGCCCTCCATGACCAGGATCAGGGCGAGGAAGGCGAAGACGCCGGCGACGATCCCAACCACCGACCCGCGCAGGATCTTGCCGACTTTTTCGGTGACCTCGGCCTTGGCGAGCTCGAGCTCCTCGCGGATCAGCGACGAGGTCCCTTCGGAGACGTCGAAGACGAGCTCGGCAACCGACTTCTTCGCCGCGGGATCGGCGGGCGGCACCGGCGGCGGGGGCGTCGGCGTCGTTGCTGGCGGCGTCGGCGGGGGCGTCTGGGGCTGGTCGGACATGGTTCCTTCCTACTCGGGCGGGTCTTCGTCGAACACACGGCGCCAGACGATCGCTGCCAGCCGCGCCGCGGCGATGCTGGCGAGGGCGCTGCTCGCGGCGAGCACGCCACTCCAGAGCAATCTTCTGACTATCTCGTTGTCCATACCCGTTCGCGACCTTACCTATCGCGGCTCGAGCCCGTCGCAAATCGTCGTCACTACAAGCTCCTTGGCCTGGTCGAAGTCTGTTTCGGAGGCGGGGATGACGTCGAAGATCCAGCCGGAGAGCAGCTGCTCGATCGCCCCGTAGAAGGACATCGAGGCGAAAAGCGGCGCCACGTCGTCGCGGAAGGCGCCCTGCTTCTGGCCGTCCTCGACGATCTTGGCGATCGACTGGTAGGCGCGGCGGATCTCCGGCAGGTGGGTGCGGCCGAAGGAATTGGCGGCGCGGGTGACCTCGACGATGATCACCTTCATCAGCTCGGGGTCGTGGCGGTAGGAGTCGACGATGAAGGCGGCCACCGCGGCCAGTTTCCGGCGCGGCGTCTCCCCCGTGCGGTCGGTCTCCTCGATCGCCGCGAGCAGCAGCGACCAGCGCTCGGCGAAGAGCTCGTTGAGGACCTCGTCCTTGGAGCGGAAGTAGTGGTAGACGAGGCCGTAGGCGACGCCGGCCTCATCGGCGATGTCGGAGACGCGGGTCGCGTGGAAGCCCTGGCGGGCGAAGACGCGGATCGCCGCGTCGAGGATCTGGCGGCGCTTGTCGACGGGCGGAGCCTTGGCCATCAGGCCCGCGCCTCCGTCAGCTGCGGCCAGACGTAGGCACGGGGGCGGCGGTTGGCCAGCGAGGGCAGCGAGGCGCGGACGTCGTCCTGCGCCGCCAGGTCGAGGTCGGCGGCGACGAAGCACTCCTCGTCGGGGGCCAGCGCGAGGACGGTGCCCCAGGGGTCGACGATCGCCGAGTGCCCGTAGGAGTCGAAGTGCGGCGGCGCCTGGCCGACCTGGTTGGGGGCGAGGACGAAGGCCTGGTTCTCGATCGCCCGCGCCCGCAGCAGCACCTCCCAATGATCGCGGCCGGTCGCCGCGGTGAAGGCCGAGGGGACGGTGAGGATGCGGGCGCCGCGCAGGGCGAGGATGCGGAACAGCTCCGGGAAGCGCAGGTCGTAACAGACGCTGAGGCCGGCGATCAGGCCGCCGAGCGGCGCGGTGACGACCTCGCTCCCGGCCTGCTCGTGCTCGGACTCGCGGTAGGCGACACCGCCGGCGTCGACGTCGAACATGTGGATCTTGCGGTAGACGGCGAGGTCCTCGCCATCGGGGCCGATCAGCACCGAGGCGTTGGCGGCCTTCCCACCCTCGCCGCGCTCGGCGATGCTGCCGGCGAGCAGGTGGATGCCGAGCGAGCGCGCCCAGTCGCGGGCGGCGCTGAGGCTGGGTCCGTCCAGCGGCTCCGCCCCGGCCAGCAGCTCCTCGCCGCCGGCCAGCAGGTTCCACTTCTCCGGCAGCGCGACCAGCTCAGCCCCGTCGGCGGCAGCGGCGCGCACCAGCCGCTCGGCCGTGGCCAGGTTCCGCGCCTTGTCGCTTGTCGAGTTGAGCTGTACGGCGGCTGCTCGCACGCCTCACGTCCTCGCTGGTCGTTTGCCCGTTGGCTGACTGACCAGTCAATCAGCCCGCCCAGTATAGGAGGGGTGGAGGAGAGTTTCCGGGAGCAACCGTGCCTAGAGATTCATCGCGCGGGCGACGATGCGGTCGAGCAGCGGCGCCGGCAGAAGTGGCTTCAGCCGGGCCTGGACCTTGGCGTCGAGACCGACCAGGTACCTGGCGCGAGGGCGCCGCGAGCTGAGCGCATGCTCGATCGTCTGCGCCACCTTCTGCGGCGGTATTCCCCGCTCGGCGGTGTCTCGGACTACCTTGCGATAGCGCTCGACCGCCCGCCCGTAGAGCGCCTCCCGTTGCGGGGAGCGGCCGCCGACCTCGTCGGCGCTGCGCTCGCCGCTCTCCCAGATCCGGGTGTCGATCGAGCCCGGCTCGACGATCGATACCGAGATCTGCCAGGGACGCAGCTCCTGGCGGAAGGTGTCCCCCACCGCCTCGATCCCGAACTTGGCGGCGTGGTAGGCGCCGGTCATCGGAAAGGCGATGCGGCCGCCGATCGAGCTGATGAAGACGATGCGGCCGCGGGCGGCGCGGATCGCGGGCAGCAGCGCCTGGGTGACGGCGACGTGGGCGATCAGGTTGATCTCGATCTGACGCCGGAAGTCCTCGATCGGCATCGTCTCCAGCGGGCTGGGGATGGCGACGCCGGCGTTGTTGACGAGGCCGTCGAGCCGGCCGCCGGCCTCGCTCTCGACCCGCGCCGCGGCGACGGCGATCTGCCCGGCGTCGGTGACGTCGAGGATCAGCGGCGCCAGCCGCTCCGAGCCGGCCTGGCGCAGCGCCGCCGCGTCCTGCGCGCGGCGAACGCCGGCGAAGACCCGCCAGCCGGCCGCGTCCAGTCGCAACGCCGAGGCGCGGCCGATGCCGGTCGAGGCTCCGGTGACGAGGACGGATCGCACGCAGCCAGGCTACCTCTGCACCCGCGTAACCTTGTAGGCGACGTGAACGCGACCAGGGACGACGCCGAGCGCAAGCAGGTCACGGTGCTGTTCGCTGACGTCAGCGGCTCGATGGACCTGGCCGAGGGACAGGACCCCGAGGAGTGGCGCAAGATCATGCAGCGCTTCTTCGCGATCCTCGCCGACGCCGTGACCAAGTTCGAGGGCACGGTCGACAAGTTCACCGGCGACGGGATCATGGCCGTCTTCGGGGCGCCGGTCGCCCACGAGGACCACGCGCGGCGGGCCGGCTACGCCGCCCTGCAGATGCTCGACGACGTCGCCGGCTACGCGGCCGAGCTGCGGCGCGGGCCGGGACTCAACTTCTCGACCCGGATCGGGATCAACTCCGGCGAGGTGGTCGCCGGCGCGATCGGGCAGGGCAGCGACAGCGAGTACACCGCGATCGGGCACACGGTCGGGCTGGCGCAGCGGATGGAGGCGCTGGCGGAGCCGGGCAAGGCCTACGTGACCGAGCACACCGCCGAGCTCGCCGGCGGCTTCCTCGACCTCTCCGACCTCGGCGAGTTCGAGATCAAGGGCGCGAGCCGGCCGATCCGGGTCTTCGAGCTGGCCGGGGTCGGGTCGGCGCGCTCGCGGCTCGACCTCTCGCGCGAGCGGGGCTTCTCCAGCTTCGTCGGCCGGGCCGAGGAGATGGCGGCGCTGGAGGGCGCGCTCGACGCCGCCAAGGAGGGACGGGGCGGCGCCGTCGGCCTCGTCGCCGAGCCCGGGGTCGGCAAGAGCCGGCTCTGCCACGAGCTCGCCCAGCGCTGCCGCGAGCAGGGCCTCGAGGTCTTCGAGGCACAGGCGCAGGCCCACGGCACCTCGACCCCGTTCATGCCGGTGCTGCAGATGCTGCGCGCCTTCTTCGGGATCGGCGAGCGCGAGCCGGCGCAGCTGGCGCGGGAGAAGATCGCCGGGCGGGCGCTGCTGCTGGACCCGGGCTTCGCCGAGGACCTACCGCTGATGTTCGACTTCCTCGGGGTCCCCGACCCCGAGCGGCCGCTGGCGCAGCTCAGCGCCGAGGCGCGCCAGCGGGCACTGGCGCGGATCGTCTGCCGGCTCGTCGACGCCCCCAGCCGGCGCAAGACGCTGGTGCTGGTGCTGGAGGACCTGCACTGGATCGACGAGGGCAGCAACGTCCTGCTGGCCGAGCTGGTCGCCTCGATCGAGGGCACGAACACGCTCGCGGTGCTCAACTTCCGGCCCGAGTACTCGCCTCCCTGGAGCGGCGCGCCCTCCTACCGGGAGATCTCGCTGGAGCCGCTGGCCGGCGCGGACACCCGCGAGCTGCTGCGCGACCTGGCCGGCGCGGACCCGTCCCTGGACGGGCTTGACGAGCCGATCCACGAGCGCACCCAGGGCAACCCCTTCTTCATCGAGGAGATCGTGCGTGAGCTGGCCGAGACCGGGCACCTGGAGGGCGAGCGCGGCGCCTATCGCCTGGCCCGGCCAATCGAGGACACCGGCGTGCCGGTCACCGTGCAGGCGGTCCTCGCCGCCCGCATCGACCGCCTCGACCCCGCCGCCAAGCAGCTGCTGCAGGTCGCCTCGGTGGTCGGCAAGGAGATCGGCGTCCGGGCCCTGGGGATGACCGCCGGGCTCGAACGCGACCGCATCGACCCGGTGCTGTGCGAGCTGATCGAGGCCGGCTTCCTCTTCGAAGCGGAGCTGTACCCCGAGCGCGTGCTCGCCTTCCGCCACCCGCTGACCCGAGAGGTCGCCTACGGCACCCAGCTGGCCGAGAGCCGGGCCGCTACCCACGCGGCGGCGGCGCGGGCGACGATCGAGCTCGAGCCCGACCGCCTCGACGAGCTGGCGGCGCTGATCGCCGAGCACATGGAGGCGGGCGGCGAGCGGCTGGAAGCGGCGCGCTGGTCCGCCCGCGCTGCCCACTGGGCCGGGCACAGCCGCCCTCAGGACGCACTGCGCCTGTGGCGCAACGTGACCGGCCTGGCCGCGGGCTTGGAGGAAAACGAGGAGACGATCGGGCTCGGCGTGCTCTCGCGGATGATGCAGCTCGACTACGCCTGGCGGCTGGGGATGGAGAGTGGCGAGGCCGCGGCACTGGCGGCGGAGGCGACCGCCATTGCCACCCGGGTCGGCGACCTGCGCTCGCTGGCGCTGTTGAAGCTGCTGACCTCGGCCCGGCCCGGGGTCGCCTACCGCGCCTCGGAATGGATCGAGGCGGCCGAGGAGGCGATCCGCCTGGCCGACGAATCCGGCGACCTCGACCTGCGGGTCGCGATCCGCGGCGCCGGTTGCTACGCGCAGATGTGCGCCGGCGACCTCGACCTGGTCGAACGGGCGGCGGAGGAGATCATCGAGCTGGGCGGAGGCGACGCCGGCGTCGGCGCCGGGATCGTGATCGGCTGCCCGCCCGCCTGGGCGCTGATGGCCCGCAGCATCGCCCTCAAGGAGCGCGACCGGCTGGCGGAGGCCGAGCGGGCGGCGGACGATTCGCTGCGGCTGGCCGCCGAGTTCGGCGACCCCGAGACCGAAAGCTGGAGCCGCGGCAACAAGTCGACCGTGATGGCCGAGCGCGGCGAGCTGGAGGCGGCCCTGGCGCTGGCCCGGCGCAACTGCGAGCTGACCGACCAGCTCGGCGACGTCTTCTCCCGCTCGCTGGCGCTGAACAGCCTCGGCTATGTGCAGATCGCGACCGGCGAAGCCGAGGCCGCCCTGGCGACGATCGAGCTCGCCGACCGGGTCTACCGCGAGGCGATGAACGCCGGCGGCGAGGGCGAGGCCTGGCGCGGCACCCTGCGGGCGCGGGCGCTGCTCGGTGCCGGCCGGGTCGAGGAGGCGCTGGCGCAGGCCGAGGAGTCGACTCACATCGCCCGCGAGCGCGGCATGAACTGGCAGCTGCCCTCGGCGTTGCTGGTGCTGGCGCAGGCCCGCCGCGCCGCCGGCTCGACCGGAGTCGAGCAGGCGCTGGACGAGGCGACGGCGATCTGCGAGCGGCTCGACCACGGCCTGACGCTGCGGAAAATCGACGTCGAGAGAGCGACCCTCAGCGCTGCGTAGAGCCCCTAGCCGCGGCCGGCGCGGTGGCGCTCGAGCTCGGCGACCATCAGCTTCGTGTGCAGGGCGGCGATCAGGTCTTTGAGCGGTTGGGCGCCGGCTTCGAGCATCTCGACCACGCGCTCGGGAGGGACCTCGCCGGCGAGCCTGGTCATCACCATCTCGACCTCTTGGTGGACCAGCTGCTCCAGCGCCTCCTTGTAGCGCAGGGTGTCGTAGACGGTGAAGCCGATCTGCTCGTCGTAGCCGCCGGCGCGGAAGCGGCCGATCGCCTCGACGATCTTGATGTCGGAAGGCGAGTAGCCGCGGCTGTTCGGAGTGAGGATCTCCAGCTCGGCGAGGCGGTCGAGCACCTCCTTCGGCACGCCGTAGCGCTCGCGCACCTCGGCGGCGCTGGTCCGCGCCCGCTCGCCGGCCAATGCCCCATCGAGGATCCGGTCCTCGAGCTCGAGCAGGGCCCCGGCCCGCTCGGGGCCTTCGTCGAGCACCGACTTGATCGCCTTCAGTGGCAGGAACCGCTCCTCCTGCAGGCGCTTGATCAGCTTGATCCGGTCGACGAACTCGGGCGGGTAGTAGGCCATGTTGCGGCTGGTCTTGACCGGCTCCGGCAACAGCCCCTCGCGCAGGTAGTGCTTGATCGTCGGCGCCGGCACCCCCGAAGCCTCCGCCAACTCCCCCATCCGCAGCAACTCCTGGGGTCGATGGGCCGAAAACGTCCCTATAGCGGACGAATTCGGCCCGTCGGCGGTCATACGCGGAACTCGGTCGGCTTGGGGTCGGTGCTTGGGCCGGCGGCGGCGCCGGAGGCGAGCATCGCCGCGACCTCCTCGTCCGAGTAGCCGGCTTCGCGCAGGACCTCCTCGGTGTGCTCGCCGAAGGCGGGCGCCGGGCGGGTCGGGTCGCCGGGGGTGCGGCTCATCTTCACCGGCACGCCGAGCTGGCGCACGGTTCCCAGTTGCGGCTGCTCCAGCTCGACGACCATCTCGCGCGCCCGCACCAGCTCGGAGTCGAGCGCCTCGTCGAGGTCGAGCACCGGCTCGATGCAGCAGTCGTGCTCGTCGTTGAAGGCGAGCCACTCCGCCCGGGTGCGCGAGCGGAAGACAGCGGCGACCTCGCGCCAGGCGTCTGAGCCCGGCGCCTCGAACTGCTTCTCGATCAGGTCCGGCCGCTCCACACCATTACATAGAGCGGCCCAGAACTTCGGCTCCAGGGCGCCGCAGCTGACCCAGCCGTCGGCGGCCTCGTAGGGCAGGTAACAGATCAATCCACCGGCCAACTGCTGCTCGCCGCGGCGCGGCACCTCGCCGTCGCAGAAGTAACGGCCGGCGACCATCGCCAGCCAGGAGAGGGCGCCGTCGGCCATCGAGACGTCGACCATCTGGCCCTCGCCGGAGCGGCGGCGCTCGTGCAACGCCGCCATCACCCCGAAGGCGGCCATCAGGGCGCCGCCGCCGAGGTCGGCGATCTGGCCGCCCGCCTGAACCGGCGGGCCGTCCTTGGTCCCGGTGAGGCCGAGGAGCCCGACCAGGCCTAGGTAGTTCATGTCGTGGCCGGCCCGCTGCGCGTAGGGGCCGTCCTGGCCGTAGCCGGTGATCGCGCAGTAAACGAGCGCCGAGTTCGCCTCGCGCATGCGCTCGTAGCCGACGCCGAGCCGGTCGAGCACGCCGGGGCGGAAGCCGTCGAGGACGACGTCGTAGCGCTCGACCAGTCGCAGCAGCGCCTCGCGGCCGGCATCGCTCTTGAGGTCGAGCCGGATCGAGCGCTTGCCGCGGTTGAGCGAGAGGTAGAGCGCGGAGCGGGTGCCGAGCGCCTGCTGATCGTCGTCGCCGTAGTAGGGCGGCGCCCAGCGGATGTAGTCGCCCATGCCGGTGTCCTCGACCTTCAGCACCTCGGCCCCGAGGTCGGCCAGCAGCAGCGAGCAGAAGCCACCAGGCAGCAGCCGGGTCAGGTCGAGGACCTTGACGTCGCTGAGCGGGAGCGAGGCGGTCACTGCGGCTCGACCGCGACCGGGAACTCGACCGAGTTGGAGATGAAGCAGAGCTCGTGGGCGCGCTGGTGAAGCGCCTCGATCGCCTCCAGGGCCGGCGGCTCCCCCGCCCAGCGGACCCGCGGCCGCAGCGTCGCCTCGGTGAAGCGCTTGCCGTCGAGCACGCCGTCGGCGTCGTCTTCGTAGGAGGCGACCTCGAAGCCCTTTTTCCGCGCCAGCGCCAGGAACCAGAGCATGTGGCAGCTGGAGAGGGCGCCGATCAGCAGCGACTCCGGGTTCGACTTGCTGTCGTCGCCGCCGAACTCGAGCGCCGAGGAGCTTGGCAGCGAGTGGGCGCCGAGCAGGACGTCATGGGCCCGGGGGTCCTCACCCTCGCCACCGCTCCAGGAGACGCCGGCCCGGTGGATCGAGGCCGCCATCGCCTAGGCCTCGGCCCGCCTCGGCACGCCCAGCAGCTCGCGGGCCTCGGCCACGGTGGCGGCGCGGCGGCCGACGTCCTCGGCCATCTGGCGCGCCTTGGAGATCAGGTCGCCGTTGGAGCGGCACATCTCCCCGTTTGGCAGGTAGAGGTTGTCCTCGACGCCGGCGCGGACGTTGCCGCCGAGTACGAGGGCGGCGGCGAGCAGCTTCCACTGGTCGCGGGAGATGCCGATCGTCTGCCACTGGTTCGGCCCCTCCGGCCCGCCGGGGATCTGGTCCGACATCAAGGTGACGTTGCGCGGCGTCGGCCGGATGCCCCCGGTCACCCCCATCACCAGGGAGATCTGCAGCGGTTCCTCCAGCAGCCCCATGTCGAGCAGCGGGTCGAGGTTGGCGACGTGGCCGGAGTCGAAGCACTCGTGCTCGGGCTTGATCCCCAGCGCTTTCATCTCGGTCAGGAACTCGACGATGGTGTCGAAGCTGTTCTCGAAGACCGCCTTGAAGACGAAGTCCTTGCGGCGCTTGGAGTACTTGGCGTAGTTCATCGAGCTCATGTTCAGCGCCGCCACGTCGGGCTTGCAGGCGCGCAGGTACTCGAGCCGCTTCTCGATCGGGATCCCGATCGCCCCGGTCGAGTAGTTGACGATGACGTCGCCGACCTCGGACAGGATCGCCGCGGTGATCGCCTCGAAGTCCTCGACCTCATACGAGGGAGTACCGTCGGGGGTGCGGGCGTGGATGTGGATCTGCGAGGCGCCCTCGTCGACGGCGCGCCGGGCCTCGGCCGCGTACTCCTCCGGCGTATAGGGGATCGCCGGGCACTGGTCGCGGTTGGCGATGACGCCGCTGATCGAGCAGCTGATCACGACCGGGTCCTCGAAGCGGCTCATACCGGCATCACCCCGTGTCGTTTCCTCGGCTTCTGCACCTGCTTGTCCTTGGCCATGCGGAGCGCCTTGACAATCGTCGGGCGCGTCTCGCGCGGGTCGATGATGTCGTCGATGACGGCGTTGCCGGCGGCGATGTAGGGGTCGATCTGCTGGCGGACCGCGTTCAACATCGCCTCGCGGGTGGCGTCCGGATCCTCGGAGGCCTCGATCGCCGAGCGGCCGATGATTTCGACCGCGCCCTCGGCGCCCATGACCGAGATCTCGGCCCCGGGCCAGGCGACGATCAGGTCCGGCTCGTAGGCCTTGCCGCACATCACGTAGTAGCCGGCGCCGTAGGCCTTGCGGACGATCACGGTGATCTTCGGCACCGTGGCGCGGCTGACCGCGTAGAGCATCTTCGCCCCGTGGCGAATGATCCCGGTGTGCTCGACCTTCGAGCCGACCATGAAGCCGGGTACGTCCTGGAGGAAGACCAGCGGGATCTGGAAGGCGTCGCAGAGGTTGATGAAGCGGGCGGCCTTGTCGGCCGAGTCGTTGTCGAGGATCCCGGCCAGCTGCTTGGGCTGGTTGGCGACGATCCCGACCGGCTGGCCGCCGAAGCGGGCGAAGCAGGTGATCAGGGTCTTGGCGAACTTCGGC
>Ga0190275_10003904_pt1 | contig 10701 bp, 7 predicted proteins | sample Popmic550T_FD_133745 | JGI IMG/M metagenome (GOLD analysis project Ga0190275, IMG submission 133745) | Populus adjacent soil microbial communities from riparian zone of Yellowstone River, Montana, USA - 550 T | ecosystem: Environmental > Terrestrial > Soil > Riparian zone > Trees stand | place...
AGCATCCAGGCCGACGGCGGCCTCGACGCAGTCACCACCCGCGTCCGCGACTGGTTCGCCGCGTTCGACCTCCCCGCCCCCGAAGAAACCCCCAGCACAATCGGCGCCCTAACCATCGCCCTCGAAGCCCGCGGCCCCCTCACCCCGACGACCGCCGAGGCGCTAGCCCTCACCGGCCACCAGATCGTCGCCGCCGGCGGCTCAGTCGTCCTCTCCTCCAAAGGCACCCTCCTCGCCAACGAGACCTTCCGGTACGCCGCCTTCGGCTCTCCCGCCGACGTCGGCCCGACGATCGCCCACGGCCAGCGGTTCACCGCGAACGGCTGGCACGTGATGCGGATGCCAGGCACCGACTGGATGGAGACCGTCACCGGCTTCGGTGCCGGCGGCGTCCAGCAAGTTCTCACTCACGTTGCCAGCGGCACCTTGTCCGCCCAGCGCTTCGTCCCGGTGGTGGAGTTCAGTACGGACCCCGAGACCGTCGCGCAGTACGGCGACGACCTCGACGCAGTTGCCTCAGGCGACGCAGAAGAGCAGGCAACGGTAGCCCTGGAAACCTTGGCAGCAGTCGCGAGCAGGCAACTGGTCCCGAAGGCAGTTGCTTCCGGCAACGTCGGATTCCAGATCACCCGCGGCCTGCTCGGCACCTCGATGTGACCTCCCTCGAAAGGTGGAACCCATGCACTTGGTCCGGTACCAGCTCCCTGGACAACGGCCCCAGGCCGGCGTCCGAACCGCTGACACGGTGGCACCGATTCAGGGGTTCGCGACCATGGCGGAGCTCCTGCGCCTGAGCCTGGACGAGTTCCGCGCAGCGACCGGCCGGCTTGGCGACGGCGTACCGGTGTCCGAGGTCAAGCTGCTGCCGCCACTCGATGGCCGCGGCGAGGTGTGGTGCGCCGGCGTCACGTACGAGCGATCCCGCGGCGCGCGGATGGAGGAGAGCACCGAGCAGTCCGTCTACGACCGCGTGTACTCCGCCCCGCGTCCCGAGCTGTTCCCGAAGTCGCCGGCCTGGCGGCTGGTCACCGACGGTGAACAGATCGGTATCCGCGACGACTCCGGCCACGACGTCCCGGAGCCTGAGCTGGCGATCGTCGCGAACAGCCGCGGCGAGATCGTCGGCTTCACCGTCTGCAACGACGTCAGCTCCCGCTCGATCGAGGGCGAGAACCCGCTGTACATCCCGCAGGCGAAGGTCTTCGCCGGCGGCTGCGCCCTGGCCACCGGGATCCGCCCGGCCTGGGAGATCGCGGACCCGAAGAACCTCACCATCGACCTGGCGATCCGCCGCGACGGCGCCGACGTCTTCACCGGGACGACGTCGACCAAGCAGTTGATCCGCGAGGTGCAGGACCTCATCGATGTCCTGTTCGCGCCCAACGAGTTCCCCGACGGCGCGATCCTCGCGACGGGGACCGGAATCGTGCCTGAAATGGACTTCGCGCTGCAAGCCGGCGACGAAGTGGCGATCTCGATCAGCGACGTCGGCACGCTGACGAATACGGTGGCAGTCGGCCGGGAACCATTCGCCTTCCTGGCAGCACAAAATCTGGAGGAGACCCGATGACCCCCGACACCACTCCCGCCGAGCTCGAGCAGGCCCTGAGCGACGCGGCCGCCGCAGCCAAGCCGCTGGCCGCCTCGGAACCCGCGGTCCGGGCTGACTGGATTCGTGCGGTGGCCGATGCGCTGGATGCCGCCGTGGACGACCTGGTACCGATCGCGATGCGCGAGACGTCGCTGCCCGAGGCCCGGCTGCGGGGCGAGGTTGCGCGGAGTAGCGGTCAGCTGCGGATGTTCGCCGATGCGCTGGCCGAGGGATCGTTGCTCGAGGTCATCATCGACACGGCCGATCCGGACGCCAAGCCGGTACCGCGGCCGGACCTGCGCCGGGTGTTGGTACCGCTCGGGCCGGTACTGGTCTTTGCCGCCAGCAACTTCCCGTTCGCGTTCAGCGTCTGTGGCGGCGACACCGCCTCGGCGCTCGCCGCTGGTTGCCCGGTCATCGTGAAGGCGCACCCGGGTCACCCGGAGCTGTCGGTGCGTACCGCCGAGGTGATGATCGAGGCGCTGCGCGTCGCTGGCGCACCGGCGGGGTCCTTCGGGCTGATCCAGGGGTACGACGTGGGCGTGACGGCGCTGAAGGATGCGCGGATCACGGCTGCGGGGTTCACTGGGTCGGTACCGGCGGGGAAGGCTTTGCATGAGATCGCAGTGACGCGGCCGGAGCCGATTCCGTTCTACGGCGAGCTCGGCAGCCTCAACCCGGTCTTCGTCACCCAGGCCGCGATCGATGCTAGAGGCAACGAGATTGCGACGGGATACGTCGGATCGTTCACGCTCGGGGTCGGGCAGTTCTGTACCAAGCCCGGACTGCTCTTCCTGCCGGCCGGACACGGCCTGCAGGACCAACTGGTCGAAGCCACCGGCGGAGTCGCCGAAGCGCCGATGCTGAACGACCGGATCGCGTCGGGCTTCTCGTCCGGCCTCGACCGGCTGCGCAAGGTGGACGGCATCCGCGTCCTCAGCGATGGCGGCGCCACCCTGCTCGGTACGACGGTCGCGGAGCTCCTCGAACGGCGGGACGAGATCCTGGAAGAGTGCTTCGGGCCGGTCTCGATCGTCGTCGAGTACTCCTCGGTCGAGGAACTGAACGCCGCGGTCGAAGCCTTCGAGGGCAACCTCACCGCGACCCTGCACGCGGAGGAAGCCGAAGACGCCGACCTGGCGCGCGAACTCCTCCCGAAGCTGACCGAACGAGCCGGCCGAGTCCTCTGGAACGGCTGGTCCACCGGCGTAGCCGTCTCCTGGGCCCAACACCACGGCGGCCCGTTCCCCTCAACAGTCGGCTCCATCCACACCAGCGTCGGCGTCACGGCAGCCCGCCGCTTCCAACGCCCCATCACCTACCAAAGCACCCCCGACTCCCTCCTCCCCGCCGTCCTCCAAAACTCCAACCCCGCAGGCATCCCCCGCCGAATCAACGGCACGATCACCACCACCGAGGTCCCCCAGTAACCCCGCCCGTAAGGCCCCCGCGCCCAACACCACACCATCCACGGCCCTAGCCACCCCGCCCCACCGGCTCCCAACAGCCCGCCCACCCACCGGACCCCAACACCGCACCAGCCACCGGAGGACCCATGAGCGACACCAACCTGCCCCCAGTCGCAGACCCGGACGACTCAGCCCTCGCTGGAGACGGTGACACCGCGAGCACGTCACCTACCGGGGAGCCGACGCCGGAGAAGACCGGCCGCCCCGACGGCACCCCGCCAAGCACCGCCGGCGGTGGTACTGGTCGGCGCAGTTTTGATCACTGGTTCGGGGAGAAGGATCGGAACGGGTTCATCCACCGGTCGTGGATGCGGGCGCAGGGGTTCTCGGACGAGGTGTTCGACGGGCGGCCGGTGATCGGGATCTGTAACACCTGGTCGGAGCTCACCCCCTGCAACGCACACCTGCGCCGGCTGGCCGAGTCGGTCAAGCGCGGGGTTTGGCAGGCGGGTGGGTTCCCGCTGGAATTCCCGGTGATGTCGCTCGGCGAGACGATGCTGCGCCCCACCGCGATGCTCTTCCGCAACCTGCTCAGTATGGACGTCGAGGAATCGCTGCGCGGCAACCCGATCGACGGCACGATCCTGCTGACCGGCTGCGACAAGACCACCCCCGGCTCCATCATGGGCGCCGCCTCCGTCGACCTGCCGACCCTGGTAGTGACGGGCGGCCCGATGCTGAACGGCAAGTTCCGCGGTTGCGACATCGGCTCCGGTACCGCGGTCTGGCGGTTCACCCAGGACGTCAACGCCGGCCGGATGACGCAGGAGGACTACGCAGCCGCCGAATCCGGTATGTCCCGCAGCAACGGCCACTGCATGACGATGGGCACGGCCTCCACGATGGCCTGTATGGCCGAAGCGCTCGGTCTCCAGCTGACCGGCTCGGCCGCGATCCCAGCCGTCGACTCACGCCGGTACGCGATCGCCCAGCAGGCCGGCCAGCGGATCGTCCAGATGGTCGAGGAAGACCTCAAGCCCAGCGACATCCTGACCCGCGACGCGTTCGCGAACGCAGTACGGGCCAATGCCGCGATCGGCGGTTCGACCAACGCCGTCATCCATCTGCTCGCGATCGCCGGCCGCGTCGGCGTCGAGCTGACCCTGGACGACATGGACGAATGGGCCCGCGGCGTACCGTGGCTCGTCGACCTGCAGCCATCCGGCAAATACCTGATGGAAGACTTCTACTACGCGGGCGGCCTCCCGGCCGTGATGCGCGAGATCCTCCCGCTGCTGAAGGCCGACGCGATCACCGTCACCGGCCAGACGATCGGCGAGAACGTCGCGAACACCGAGCGTACCGTCGACACCGACGTGATCCGTGCCGTCGGCAACCCGTTGGGCAGCGGCGCCGGAACCGCTGTACTGAAAGGCAATCTGGCCCCGGATGGTGCCGTGGTCAAGCAAAGTGCCGCATCCGAGAGGTTGTTGCAGCATCGCGGTAAAGCCCTCGTCTTCAGCAGCATCGAGGAGTACGACCTGGCTGTCGACGACCCGGATCTCGACGTCGACGCCGACACCGTGCTCGTCCTCCAGAACGCCGGTCCGCGCGGCTATCCGGGCATGCCCGAGGTCGGCAACATGACCATCCCGCGCAAGCTGGCCGAACAAGGCGTGGAGGACATGGTCCGGATCTCGGACGCCCGGATGAGCGGTACCGCGTACGGAACCGTGGTTCTGCATGTCGCTCCCGAGGCGGCCGTCGGCGGTCCGCTCGCCCTGGTCCGGACAGGTGACTGGATCGAGCTCGACGTGCCGGCGCGGACCTTGCATCTGGACGTCTCCGAGGAGGAACTCGCCAAGCGCCGCGCGGACTGGCAGGCTCCACCCGCGCCGACTGACCGCGGCTGGGCCCGCCTCTACGTCGACCATGTCACCCAGGCCAACCTAGGCTGCGACCTCGACTTCCTGGTCGGCCGCAGCGGCTCGGCCGTAGCCCGCCAGAGCCACTGATGTCGGGCGGCGTTTCGGCTGCAGGCGGGCCGTGGGGTCCCTTCGAGGCGATCCGCGGCCTGCGGCCCGCCGGCGAACTCCCGCAGGTGACGCCGATCCGCCGCCTGCTCCACGACGTCCCCACCGAGCCAGACCCCTACTCCGCTGCGCAGGCCGCGCTAGCTCCGTTGGCCTCGGCAATCAAACCCGGAGCGCGGATCGCCGTGACGGCTGGGAGTCGCGGCATCCACGACCTGGTGACCGTCATCCGGGCGGCCGTCGATTGGTTGCGCGCGGCTGGCGCGGAGCCATTCGTGGTACCGGCGATGGGATCGCACGGTGGTGCGACTGCCGAGGGTCAGCGGGAGATGCTGACTGGGTTGGGCGTGACTCCTGAGTCCGTCGGCTGCCCGATCGAGGCGACGATGGAGACGGTTGTCCTGGGCAACTTGCCGGACGGTACGCCCGTGCATCACGACGGGCTGGCGGCGAAGGCGGACGGCGTGCTGCTGGTCAACCGGGTGAAGCCGCATACGGATTTCCATGGACCGGTCGAGAGCGGGCTGGGCAAGATCCTGGCCATCGGGCTCGGCAACCATCAGGGCGCGGCTGCTCTGCACGCCGGTGGGATTCCGTTGCTCGGGTCCTCGATCGAGGCCGCGGCACAGCTGATCATTGCCGGCGGCAAGATTCTGGGCGGGCTGGCGATTCTTGAGAACGCTGATGAGAAGACGGCTGCCGTCGAGTTCGTTGTTGCCGAGGGCATCGCCGGCGTGGCAGAGAATGCCTTGCTGGCAAGGGCTGGCAGTCTGATGGCACGGCTGCCGTTCGACTCGCTTGACGTGCTCGTGGTGGACGAGATGGGCAAGGACAAGTCGGGCACGGGGATGGATACGAATGTGATCGGGCGGTGCTGGGTGCACGGCATTCCAGAGTTCGAGTCGCCATCGATCGCGGCGGTGAGCGTGCATCGGCTATCGGAGGCCTCGCATGGCAACGCGTCGGGCCTCGGGCTGGCGGATGTGATTCCGGCGTCGATGCTCGAGCAGATCGATCTGAAGGCGAGCTATGTGAACGCGCTGACCTCGGGCGCCGGGGGAGCACGGCGATCACGGTTGCCCATGGTGCTGGAGGACGACGCGGCCGCAGTACTGGGTGCGGTGACGATGAGCGGGCGGCGGGACTGGTCCGAGCTGAGGCTGGCGCGGATCAGGGACACCTTGTCGCCGAACGACTTGATGGTGACGCCGGCGCTGCTGGCGGAGGTCGTGGACCGGTTCGATCTGGAGATCACCGGGACCGCGCGGGACGTGACCGATGCGACGGGATCGCTGACTGGCTGGGGAGAACGATGAACCTGCGGGAAGCCCATGCGCTGCTGGCCGATCGGGGGCTGGTGACTCCGGCCCGGGATTTCGCCTCGACGGGGCGGTTCGGTGACGGTGCGCAGTACAAGGTGGAGATTCCGAGCTGCGAGGGTCCCTCGGTGATGCGGACCGTCCTCGACGAGGCCTCGGCGCGCGGCGTGACGGTGCATCGGGTCTCGCAGGGCAGCGGGGTGATGATGCTGACCGACAGCGAGATCGACGAGATGCTGGTCCTCGGCGCCGATCACGATGTCGAGGTCTGTCTCTTCCTCGGACCGCGAGGTGCCTGGGACACCGGCGGCCAGGCCAAGGTGTCGGCTGCTGTCGGCGGAGTTGCTCGCGGCAATGACATGGTTGCCGCGTCGCTGTGTGACGCATATCGGGCGGTCGAGCTCGGGGTGCGGAGCCTGCTGGTCGGTGATCTCGGGGTGCTGGAACTGCTTGGCCTGTTGAAGAAGGAAGGCGAGCTGCCGGCCGACCTGGTGCTGAAGACCTCGGTGCTGATGCCGTTGCCTAATGCGTCGACCGCCGCGTTGTATGAGCGGCTCGGAGCAACCAGTCTGAACGTGTCGACGGATCTCCCGATCAGCGTGCTGGCCGAGATTCGGTCGGTGACGACGGTACCGATCGATATGTATATCGAGGTTCCGGATGATCAGGGCGGGCATGTGCGGTTCTACGACGTACCCGATGTGGTGCGGGTCGCGGCGCCGGTCTATCTGAAGATGGGGCTGCGGAACGCGCCCAACATCTATCCGGCGGGTGCTCACCTGGCCGCGACCGCGGAGGCGCTCGGGCGCGAACGGGTCCGCCGGGCCGAACTGATCCTGCGACTGCTGGCTGAACAGGATGAGGAATGAGTTTGTTGATCGCGCGGTTGCGGGCGTCGCTGGGGGAGAAGGCGGTCGTCACCGACCCCGACGTACTGGACAGCCATCGCAATGATCACGCGACCTTCTGCGAGGCCGGAGTGCCGCTCGTTCTGGTGCGGCCTTCATCCACGGCGGAAGTACAGGAGGTGCTGCGCGCGGCGGGGGAGTACGGCGTACCGGTGGTGACGCAGGGCGCGCGGACTGGGTTGTCCGGTGCTGCGAACGCGCTCGACGGGTGTCTGTTGTTGTCGACGTCGCGGCTGAACCGGGTCTTGGAGGTTTCCGTCGCTGACCAGGTTGCGGTCGTTCAGCCGGGGGTGGTGAATTCCGAGCTGTCGCGGGCGGTGCTGGAGCAAGGGCTCTTCTATCCGCCGGATCCGTCGTCGTGGGAGATGTCCACGATCGGTGGCAACATCGCGACCAATGCCGGCGGGTTGTGCTGTGTGAAGTACGGCGTGACGGGTGACTTCGTTCGTGGTCTTGAGGTGGTGCTCGCGTCTGGTGAGGTGGTGCGCACTGGGCGGCGGACGGTGAAGGGGGTCGCGGGTTACGACCTGACCCGGCTGATCGTTGGCTCGGAGGGGACGCTGGGCGTTGTCACCGAGGCAACGCTTGCGCTTCGGCCGGCTCCTGAGGCGGCTCTCACGGCGGCCGCTACTTTCATGTCTATCGAGGACGGGATCGCCGCCGCGGCTGCTGTGATGGCTTCGGGGTTGCGTCCTTCACTGCTGGAGTTTCTGGATGGGCCGACGGCTCGGGCGATCCAGGACTATCGGGATATGGGGTTGCCTGCTGAGGTCGGCTCGCTGCTGATCGCGCAGTCGGATCGTGGTCCTCGGGCGGCTGAGGATGTGGCGCAGATCGCTCGCATTTGCACGGCTTTCGGGGCCGTTGAGGTGGCGGAGGCTTCCGATGCGGAGGAGTCCCGGATGTTGCTGGAGGCCCGTCGGCTGGTGAATCCGGCGCTGGAGCCCCTGGGGGTGACGTTGGTCGACGATGTCGCAGTACCGCGCAGCAAGCTGGTGGCTTTGCTGCACGGGATCGCGGAGATCGGGCGGAAGTACGACGTACTGATTTGTTGCCCCGGGCATGTAGGTGACGGCAACATGCACCCGACGGTCGTCTTCGATCGCGACGACGCCGCGGCGGAAGTACGCGCTCTGGAAGCTTTCGGTGAAGTGATGAACCTAGGCTTGGCCCTCGGCGGCACCATCACCGGCGAACACGGCATCGGCACCCTCAAGGCCCGCTGGCTAGAACAGGAACTCGGCCCCGTCAGCCTCGCCCTCCACCGCCAAATCAAAGCCGTCTTCGACCCTGCAAACCTCCTCAACCCCGGAAAAGTCCTCCTGAACAACGCTCTTTGAGGTCTCCCTGCCTGGAGTCGAACCAGGGACCCAGCCTTCGGAGGGCCAGGCGTGCATCCGTCACCAGAGAGTTCTCCGTGGTACGCCGACTTCCCTCGCCGACGTACCACGGCTTTCTGTTACTCCTCGACCGAGACCACCCGCACCCAGTCGGAGCACTCCGCTTCACACCACACGTGATCCCCCGACCGAGCGATCCGATCACGCTGCACATGCCCACACCCAAGCTGCACCCGCCGCAACGCATGCCCTTGTCGAACCGGAGCACCGGTCCGCCCACCAGGAACCTTCCTACCCTTACTTCTGAGGTCGGCCACGGCCGGTCCTCCTCCCTTGCTGATAGTTGATTGAAGTGCAGGAGACAGGATTCGAACCTGCTCAGCCCAAAGCAACGGGGCTACAACCCGCCCCACCTCTCCCACGGCGGCGCTCCTGCTCGACGTTCTGCAGCGCAGGCGGGACTCGAGGTGTCCTGGCCTACTGGACCAACGAGGCATGCCGCCGCACAGGCCGCAGTACCGGAGGCGTTGTGGTACCTCCGGTACTGCCGATCTTCGGCGTACTACGCGTGAGCGACCGGCTCGAAGCTTGCGAGCATCTCTTCCAGCGCACGCTGGTCAGGCCCGACGAACGGGTCCGAACCCGGCGCGGTGGCGAGCATGTCGAGGAACTCCGACGTCTGCCCCGCGGCCGGTGGCAGATGCGTGCTGAGGATGACGGACGGATCCATCGCGCGAATGGGCTCAGCAGTGCCGCGGAACTTCGCCGGATCCACGTTGTGCACCCAAGGACTGTCAAGAGTTGCCCAGAGCAACTGCCCGGCGCGGAGCGCATCGCGTGGAACATCACGTACTTCGTTGCCGCCAGCAAGTTCACTGGTCGGCATCGGTGCACCGAAGCAGTCGGAACTGAAGCAGATCTCGGACCGGTCGTCATAGAAGCCGACAGTCGCGGGACTGTCGTACAACGGCGGGCGGAAACCGGTGAGCGTACGGTCGCCGACATCCAGCGACTGGCCGGGATTGAGCAGATAGACCCGATCCATCGGCAACGGCCGCTCGGTCGAGAGAATGCCCGCGCCGATGTAGGTCGTGATCACCCGCGCCTGCGGCGCAGCCTCCAGCAGCGCGAAGAGCCCACCGGTATGGTCGCGATCCGGATGCGTCAACCAGATCCACCGCACGTCAGCCGGATCGACCACCGACCCGAGCGCTTCCACGAAGTTCCGGTCCGGCAGGCTGAGCCCGGTATCGACCACCACCGGCTCAGCCGCTTTCAGAACAAAAGCGTTCACCGCCAGATAGCCCACTCCAGGCACCTCGAGCTGGTCGTTCAGTACAACAGCGTCACGTCCGATTCGGTGGATTTCCATGATGACCCCCTCCTTTTCGGATGGTGTGCCTGCCCAAGGCAACGAGTCAACACCTGGCAACAAAGACCACTGACCGTGTCTGCGGTCTCACTGGGCGGTGTTCAGCGGTGAGGGCGAGATTCGAACTCGCGGACCAGCCAGCGGCCGATCGACGGTTTAGCAAACCGCTGCCCCTGCCATCAGGCGGACCTCACCCGACCCGGCCGCCGTGCCCCCACGACGACCGGGTTCTCCGATGCCCCCGGCGATTCCGGGCGGCAGGTTGCACAGACTGTCGCGTCCCCTGAGCGCGGCAGTCCGTAGTACGGGTGTCACCCCTTGACGCAGATGACCTGCTTGAGGTGGGCAACGACCTCGACCAGGTCGCTCTGAGCAGCGATGACCGATTCGATGTCCTTGTACGCCGCCGGCAGCTCGTCCAGCACGCCGGCGTCCTTGCGGGACTCGACCCCAGCGGTCTGGGCGATCAGGTCGTCGACCGTGTAGCGGCGCTTCGCCTCGTTGCGGCTCATCCGCCGGCCTGCCCCGTGCGAGGCCGAGTAGAACGACTGCTCCGAGCCGAGCCCACGAACGACGTACGAGCCGGTCCCCATCGACCCCGGGATCAGCCCGAGATCACCGGCGCCCGCCCGGATCGCGCCCTTGCGGGTGACGAGCAGGTCGAGCCCGTCGATCGTCTCCTCGGCCACGTAGTTGTGGTGGCACGAGATCGGCTTCTCGAAGGTGATC
>Ga0190275_10003905_pt1 | contig 10700 bp, 14 predicted proteins | sample Popmic550T_FD_133745 | JGI IMG/M metagenome (GOLD analysis project Ga0190275, IMG submission 133745) | Populus adjacent soil microbial communities from riparian zone of Yellowstone River, Montana, USA - 550 T | ecosystem: Environmental > Terrestrial > Soil > Riparian zone > Trees stand | place...
AAATGGTAGACTAACTCAGGCATCTACTAACAACAGCTCGTCTATCAATCGCTTAGCGCGGCACTTATCAGAACGGGTTCGAAGAAGGAGCAAGCGGTAGCATGGCAGACTCCAGAAAGCGCATAGCGTTGAAACCACACATGGATCGCATCAGGGAGTGGGTGGAGGCGGGCAAGACGGACGACTGGATCGCCGACGCTCTCGGCACGAGCGCGTCCTCCGTACAGTCCTTTCGCTCGCGCAACGACATCTACCGCCGCGAACGCGGCCCACGTGAACCAGAGACCGTCTTCGAGGGAGTTCTCGACCACGGGGAGCGCGACGGCTGGGGCCTCTGGCTCGATCCTTCCATCGCGGAGGATCCTATCTGGAGGGAGCACTGGGCCAGGGTGGAGGCAGTGGTCGTAAAGGTGGCCGAAGACTCCATCGTACTCGAGGCCGACGGGGTAGAGCCCGCTTCGGCAGACGGCTCGGCCGATTCGGTGGTGGCAGCCGTGGCGCAGGATATGGAGCCCGAGGAGACAGCACCCCCCGCCGGCGACGATTTGCCGCGCGAGCAGGGCCGCGTCAAGTGGTTCGATGCCGAGAAGGGTTACGGTTTCCTGGTGCGTCCAACTGGGGACGACCTGTTCGTCCATCACTCCGAGGTGCAGGGCGACCCATCCGAACTCTCCCCCAACGGGGAGGTCGAGTACGAGGTCGGGCGCAACGATCGTGGCCCGAACGCCCGACGCGTCAGGTCCCTCGGCTGACGAAGGGGCGGTTCGCGGACCCCGCGTCCCCTTCCCGCATAATTACACCTCTACCGGATCATTCCATGTTCGTGAAGCCGGGGTCTTCTGTGAGGTGCGCCGTTACCGCCAACTCCAGCAGATGAGGTCCCGCATCGTCCCACCGCATTCGCGTGATCGAAGCGTTGGCAGCCCGCTGCGCGTCCGGTAATACTTCTTCTCCGAAGAGTTCACGCAGGTAGGCCCGCATCACGCCGCCGTGCGACACGACGACGATGCGTGAGCCCGTGGGTTGGCGAGTGACGATCGAGGAGATGGCTTCCTCGAACCTGGCGATGACCTCCTCGTCGGTCTCCGCCCCGACGAGCGCCCAACGGTCCTCCTCCGGGATGGCGAGAAACTTCTCCGCCAGCGCAGGGTTTCTTCTCTCCTGCTCCGCCCAGGTGTACCCTTCGAGTATTCCCCCGCCCCTCTCGCTAAGGCCCTCCACGGCGACGACCTCCCCCCGGAAGCCTGAACTCGAGCGGATGATGCTCGCGGTCTCGAAGGCACGGGAGAGGGGGCTCGCGTAGAGGCCATCGAGCCTCTCGCGGGACAGCGCCGTACCCGCCTGCCCGGCCTGCCTTCGGCCTTCGTCTGAGAGCGGAAAGTCTAACTGACCTTGCCAGATCCCCTCCGCGTTGGCCGTGGACTGACCGTGACGCACCAGTATTAGTTCTCGCGAGTTCGGCATCGGATAAGGGTAGTGCATGGGAGCGCCGCCGGCAAATCCTGACCGATGTTAGAATTTGCTCGTTCGCGCTTTTGAGGAAGGACTGGCTGGATGTTCTGGAGAGGCGTGGGGGAGACGCCGGATGAAGGCGTAGCCGAGACCCCAGAAGAGCATACCGGCCCCATTCACATCGAAAGGGGCGCCCCCCGTCCCGCCACGATACTGCGCGTGGCCGGGGAGCTAGAGGCTCGCGGGGGCACTATCGTCGAGCTCTTCAAAGAGATCGACTCCCCCCTCGGCCGGGTGGTCGTGCCGATACACTTCCGCCAGGACGACCAGGACTTCCTGGTCGAGATCGCCACCGAACCGTGGAACGGTCGGAGATCCCGCGAGGCCGTCGATCGGGCCGCCATAGTGCGCAACTCGGAGTACGCTGAGGCCGGCCTGGAGATCCTGAGCGCCTACCCCGTACCCTCGGAGGTAGGGTTCTTTTTCGGCAGGTCGCCGGCCGCCATGCTTCAACTGGACCTCGCGAGGCTTACGCCGGACGTGCCGGAGGTGGCCGCCGGGGTCTTCAGGGAGGTGGCGAGCAGCCACTGGGGCGTCGACCTGAACTACGAGCCCGCCTACCTTCCCCTGGTCGAAGAGCTGCTGCTAGCCGTGCTCGATGCTGACGAGGAGGAGGGCGCCCCGCCACTCTCCGACGGCCTCGTGGCCGGCCTGGGGTGCTTCCTGGGCGAGACCATCAGACGCAATGCGCACCCGCCAGGCGCCTGGCGACCACCCGAGGAGTGGGGGGCCGGGCCAGTTGTCGAGCTGGATGGTTTCGTACTCGACCCCGTTGGAAAGGCAAGAGCCTTCCTCGAGAACGGCCCGCAAGAATCGATGGCCTTCTACGTTCAGTTCACCCTGGAACTGCTTGAGGGTGAAACGGGGGATGGAATCGGCGACCCCCGGAGCGCCTGAAGCGGTTCGTTATCAGCTTCTCCGGCTGACCGCCGATGGACAAAGTCTCGATGTGGGCGACTAACTCGCCCACACCGCACTAGGCGTAGCGGCTGCGCAGCTCGCGGATAATGTGCGAGGAATCGACGAGCACCTCGTCCCCGATGGTCAGGATCGGGATCGCGCGCTGACCGGAGAGCCGAATGACCTCGTCCCGGCCGTCGGCATCCGCGTTGACCGCCTCGTAATCCAACTCCAGCCGGTCCAGTTCTTTCTTGACCCGCCGGCAAAACGGGCAGTAAGAACCCGTGTATAGCTTTATGGACGTCTTCTCACGCGTGGCTTCCATGGTGACCCTCCCAGGCTCTATCCGATAATAAATCTGTTTACACGAATATTTTATACCCGGAAGGCGGAAATTGTAACCCGGTCAGGCTCCGGGGTGGGCCTCCACCACGATCTCGACCTCGACGGGGGCGTCCATGGGGAGTTCGGCGACGCCGACGGCGGAGCGGGCGTGCAGGCCTGCGTCGCCGAATACCTCGCCCAGAAACTCCGAGGCGCCGTTCAAGACCTGCGGCTGTGCGTTGAAGCCCGGGGCGGAGGCGACGAAGCCCGTCACCTTGAGGACGCGCGAGATCCCGGCTATGCCGCCCGTCTGGGTGGAGGCGGCGGCGAGGGCGTTCATGGCGCACAGTCGGGCCGCCTCGCGAGCTTCTTCGACCCCCACGGTATCTCCCACCTTGCCCCGAATGGTGAGCTCGCCCCCTTCGAGGGGGAGTTGGCCCGCGGTGAAAACCAGGTTGCCTGTTCGCGTGGCCGGTACGTAGGCACCGGCCGGTGCCGGTGCTGCCGGAAGGTCGATGCCAAGTTCTCGCAGGCGCGTTTCGGGGCTGGGGACCATCTAGCGGAGGGCCTCTTCGTATTCGCTCGGGTCGTAGATCAGGGGGTAGCTCACGTCGAGGTTGTCGCTCGCCGTCACCTCGCCGACCACCACGGTATGGTCGCCCGCGCGGGCCCTGTCGATCACCTTGCAGTCCAGGTAGGCCAGGCAGTCAAGGAGGAAGGGCGAGCCCCCGGGGGTCAGGCCGTAGGGGATACCAAGTAGTTTATCGTGGTACTCGCCGCTCGTGTCCGCGAAGTGCGTCGCCACGTCGACCTGATCGTCGCGCAGCACGCTAAGGGCGAAGGTCCCGCTCTCCAGCATGATGTCGTGCGTGTAGCGGTCGCCCCTCACCGCCACGGCAAGGCAAGGTGGTCGTTCCGAAGTTTGCATTACCCAGGAGGCCGTCATCGCGTTCGACTGGCGGCCCCTGCGGGTCCCCAGAACGTACACGCCATGGGTCAGAAGACGCAGGGCAACGAGTATAGAGTTGCGGTCTTGGATGTCCCTGTCCAATCCACTCCTTCCGATTCGGACATAGGTATTCTATCAGGAGCGGTTATACTGCGGCCCATGTCTTCTGCGCGAAGGACACCAAGTTGAACGGTGCCCTATTCGGCATCGGTCTGCTGCAGGCCGTGATCTACCTGCTCTTCGTACGCGCTATAGATCTCTACGAGCGTGAGCCCCTGCGTTACGTGCTTCCCGTCTTCGTGTGGGGTTTCGCGGTGGCCACCACCGTCTCGCTCATCTTCAACACGCTTTTCCAGATCACGCTCAGCTCCGTGACGAGCGTTCAGACGGCCAGCTTCTTTACCGCGGTCATATCAGCGCCCGTCGTTGAGGAATCCTCCAAGGGTCTGGCCCTGCTTATCATCTTCTTCATAGCCTACCTTCTGCGCCGGAGGACCGGCACGATCGAGTTCTCCGGCGTCATGGACGGCATCGTCTACGGCTCGGCCGTGGGTTTCGGGTTCGCCATCGCCGAGGACCTCCTCTACGGGCTGCAGTACGGTCCGGAGACGTTCGTCGTACGCAGGATCTTCGGTGGCTTCGCCCACGCGTCGTTCACCGCTCTGACCGGGATCGGCATCGGCCTGATCCCCTGGGTTCAGAACAGGGCCCTGAAGGTACTTGTGCCTGCGCTTGGCCTCATCGGGGCCATGGCGTTGCACGCGACCTTCAACTTCCTGGCCACCGTGTTCGGCCCCGTTGCCTACCTGTTCCTGTTCCTGGTGATACTTGGCTACATCGTGGTCATCATCGTTTGTCTCTACATCGAGCGGCGCATCATTCGGGATGAGCTCGGAGACGAGGTCGGGGCCGGCACCATAACCGCGCAGGAGTACGCCATACTCCCGAGCTACTTCCGACGCAAGGCCTACTACGTGGGGCTTGTCTTTACGGGGAGACTTCGCGAGTGGCGTGCGGCGCGCAAGGTGCACCATTTCGCGGTTGACCTGGCCCTCGCCAAACGCCTCGCCCGCCGTTCCGGGAGCCCCGGCAGCATGGACCGGGTCGGGACGCTCCGCCAGAAAATCCTCGGCGCGAGGGGGACAAACAAGGTCAGGATGGTCTCCTGAGGCCCACGGCCTCTGGGGTGATCCTTGCCGGTGGCCGAAGCCGTAGGATGGGCCGTGAGAAGCTGCTCCTCGAGATAGGTGGCGTGCCCCTCATCGAGCGCGTCAGAAACACCGTCTCGGCCTCTTGCGAGGAGGTAATACTCGTTGGTGGGGAGGCTACAGGCCTGCAAGGAGTGCGCCACGTATCCGACGGCAGATCGGGGAGGCAGGGACCACTTGCCGGGATAGAGGCCGGCCTGGCCGCCTCGAGAAACGCCCGCGTCTTCGTCGCTGCTGGTGACATGCCCTTTCTGTCCCCCGACCTGATCCGATATCTGTTGGGCCGCCTCGGCCGCGAAGGAAACGTGGCGGTGATCCCACGGCACGGAGGTAGGAGACATCCACTGTGCGGCGCCTACGCCAGGGGTCTCCTGCCGCGGGTGGGTGCAGCCCTCGACGGCGGAGCGCGGGCCGTAGGTGCGTTTCTGGATGGGGCGGTCGGGGTCGAGTATGTAGAGGAGGAGTTGCGACGGTACGGGATGCCGGATCTGCTTCTGATGAACGTCAACACACCGGGGGACCTGGAAGCGGCGAGGCGTGAGGCAGAACGGTGAGCATCCTCGGGGAGCTCGGAGAGCTACTCAGAATGTACGCGGGCCGGACGTCTGCCACCGGTGGACGGCGGCCGCGGGTCGCTGTGATCCTCGGCGCCCAGGTGCTGCGCGGCGGAAGGGCGAGCCCGACGCTGGCGGCCAGGACGCGCCACGCCGGCAGCATGTTCGCCCGCGGCGAGGTCGCCCTTCTCATACCCACCGGCGGAGTCGGTGACCATCCGCCCGCTGAGGCGGACGTGATGTCCGTAATCCTGCTCGACATGGGCGTGCCCGAGACGGCGATCCTGCGCGAGCGTTTCGCGGCGAGCACCTGGCAATCTGCCGTCGAGGTGGCCCGGATCTCACGCCGCGAGGGCATAGGTGAGGTCCTCGCGGTCAGCGACCCACTGCACTGCGTCAGGGCGGTCTCTGCTTTTGAGAAAGTTGGGCTTGTTGCCGTTTCAGAGCCGGTCTACGGCAGCCCGATGTGGAGCAAGAAATGGCTGCGCAGGGGACAACTGGCAAGGGAGGGCGGGGCCCTCGTGTGGTACTGGATCAGGTACGGGGTAGGAAGGACCTCGCGGCGGTAGCCGCGGTCCCGGCGGCCCGCGCTGGTTGCTCCTGCAGATCGAATTCACACAGCGACCCCTGGGTGATGCTGTATGCTCCCCGTATGGACGGTCAGAGGGCGACAAATTCGGGCCCGATAAGCACGGGCTTGCGTTACGGGATCTTCGGTGTGCTGGTCGCGCTGGCTTCCGATCTCTATTTCCTCGTGATCCCTCCAGAGAGCCTGCCCGGTTGGATCCTGGCCGTTATCGCCCAGTACAGGACGCGGATGGCCCTCGCCCTGTTTCTGTTTCTGGCCATTCTGGCGGCCTTGAGGGTGCAGCCCACGCGGCTCGATCCTGGTGTGCCCTACCGATCCCTGCTCGTGCGCGACGGCGCGCTCGCGGGGACGGTGATCGCCGTTATGGTCGGCGTAACGCTTTTCTTCACGACGGCGTTGCAGGCCACGGTGTTAGCAGGGGCGGCCCGCGACTACGCCGCCACGGCCGCGCCGAAGATCGTCTCCTACGTGAACGAGGTCCGAACGGAGATCCGGCTCGAGCGCGAGGAGCGAGGTGCCTCCCGGGAGAGGATCAGGGACCTTCCACCGCCGGCTCAGGTTGCGGAGGTCGAAGCAACCCTGCAGCCGCCCACCTTGAGGGATCTCGGCAGGACGTTGGCGAACTTCGTTTTGCGCGCCGTTCTGCTCGGCACTGTCGGCGGTCTGGTCGGGGCGATCCGCGGTCGACCCTCCTCCATGAGGAACGAGAAGCCCGAAGTCGCGCCACGCACGGAATGAGTTCCTGGCATGGCGGACAGGTCGTGTCTGGTCTGTTGCTCGACGCTGCGTTCGGAGAACCCCCCGAAGCCATCCACCCGACCGTGCTCATGGGACGCGCTATCTCGATGTTCGAAGGCTCGGCCTTCGTGGGGGAAGAGCCGGAATCAAGACGTCTCGCCGGCATCGTCCTCGCCCTCTCGTTGCCTGCGCTGGTTTTCATCTCGACCACCAGGCTCCTCGACGCCTTACCCGAAAGGCTGCGGGGTCTGGTAGGGGCCATCCTTATCTCCACCACGCTCTCGATGCGGGGCCTGGCTGAAGCCGCGGGTGGCGTCGAGCGAGCTCTGGCGCAACGAAGGCTCGAAGAAGCAAGAACGCGGGTGGGACGCTTCGTCGGTCGGGACACGGACGGGCTCTCGGAGCCCGAGGTTTGCCGGGCCGCCGTTGAATCGGTCGCCGAGAACGCGAGCGATGGCGTGGTCGCGCCGATGCTCTACGGCGTCCTCTTCGGGGCCCCGGGCGCGCTCGCGTACAAGGCCATCAACACCCTTGACTCGATGGTCGGACACCCCCAGCCCCCGCACGCGGAGCTTGGCTGGGCTTCCGCAAGGCTTGACGATCTCGCCAACCTGGCGCCTTCCCGGGCAACTGCCATCGCCGTCGCGATCGTCTCGGGAAGGCCGCTGCGTACGTTGCGGATCGCCCGCCGCTACGGTCCGCTCACCGCCAGCCCCAACGCGGGCGTCGCCGAGGCCGCGTTCGCTGGTGCCCTCGGCGTGGTACTCGGTGGCACGAACAGTTACGGTGGCGTGCCGAGGAGCGGTCCCACGCTTGGCGAGGGCCGTCCTCCGGATGCCGGCGACATCCCCCGCGCGGTGGCCATCATGCGCCGCTGTTGCGTGTTGCTCGGCGCCATAGCCCTTCTGAAAGCTGCGGCAGCGCGTGGTTGAGGGCTGGTCCGATCATGCGGGGGACCGCCACCACGGGGCTCACGGGGCGGCCGTGTCGAGGGATCTGCAGGTAAGCGTCGAAGATCTCCTCGATTTCAGCCAGAACATAAACCCTCTTGGCCCACCACCGCAGGCGTTGGACGCCGCGCGAAGGGCCCTCTTCGAAGCGTCCGGCCGGTACCCCGATCTGGAGTACAGAGAGCTGCGCGATGGCCTCGCCGGGTACCTGGAGGTTCCTCCCGAGAACGTCGTCCCGACCAACGGCGGGGCCGAAGCGCTGTTCCTCGCCGCTGGGGCGGCCAGGGCAGGGGATGCACTGATCCTGGAGCCCACGTTCTCGGAGTACGCGGCGGCGGCGCGGGCCTCGGGCAGGGAGGTCGTCCGAAGGCTGGTGAGGAGACCGGAGGACGGCTTCCGTCTCGACCACGCTGCGCTCGGAGACCTCCGGGGCATTTCCGTGGTGTTTCTCTGCAACCCGAACAACCCCACGGGTGAATCGCTAGACCCCGCCGAGGTTCTCGGGATAGCAGATCGCGTCAGGGAGGCCGGAGCTCTCCTCGTCGTCGACGAGGCCTTCGCGGACTTCGCACCGGGTATCAGCGTCGGCGGGATGGTGGGGGAGAGCCTGTGGGTCGCGCGGTCATTCACCAAGTTCTTTGCGATCCCCGGTCTCCGGCTCGGTTGCCTGATCTGCGACGATGCGGAACTCGTCAAGAGATTACAGCCCTCGTGGCCGGTGAACGCCGTCGCCGCCGCCGCAGGCATCGCCGCTGTCGACGACGCAGGCTTCTCTACGGCCTCGGTGGCAGAGGTCACGCGCCTGCGAGACGACCTCTACTTCGCCCTGGACAACCTTCCCGGCTTGCAGCCTTACCCCGGCGCGGCCAACTTTCTGATGGTACGGGGGCCCGAGGCGCTCGCCGGGCGGCTCGCGCGCCGGGGCCTGCTCGTCCGGGGCTGCGAGCCGTTTATGGGTCTGGGTGCCGGGTTTTTCCGCGTCGCCGTAAGGAGCGAAGCCGAGAACGAGCGGCTGCTCTCGGCCCTGAGGGAGGAGTTGTAGCCGTCCACGCCCTCATCCTCGGCGGCGCCCGGAGCGGCAAGAGCGCCCTCGCCGAGCGTCTGGCCTCCGAGATCGGGGGGGACAGCGTTCTTTACGTGGCAACGGCTATCGTTGGAGATGATGAAGACCTGCGCCGGCGCGTGCGATTTCACAGGGACCGCAGGCCCACCGAATGGGGCACCCTCGAGGTCGGGAACCTCGACGACGTCGTGGACGCGGCGGAGGGTTGGGATGCCGTGCTTGTCGATTCGTTGACCCTGTGGGTGTCGTCGCGTGAAGCGGACCAGGCGCTCCCCGAGTTCGAAGGCTTCTTGGCCGGTGTCGATGGCCTCGAGGTTCCTTTCGTGCTGGTCAGCGATGAGGTCGGGCTGGGGGTAGTCCCAGAATCTGCGGCGGGGAGGATCTTCAGAGACCAGCTGGGGCTCGTAAACCAGCGGGCCGCCGCGGCGGCGCGGGAGGTCCACCTCTGCGTCGCCGGGGTGGACTTGAGGATCAGGTAGCTTGGGAGCCCTGCTGTCCTTTTTTACGATCCTGCCCATGCGTGGGGCGTCTCTGGATGAGGCGGCCAGGGAGGTTCACCTCTTGCCGCTCGTCGGCCTCGTCACGGGGTTGCCCGGGGCCCTCGTGCTGTCGACGGCGCTCTTCCCGCCCGGGGTGGCATCCACGATCGCGCTCGGGGCCGCCCTGCTCCTGGCTGGCCTGCATCACGCCGACGGCGTACTCGACGTGGGGGACGCGCTGATGGCCAGGGGTAACGTGGAGAGGCGGCGGGCGGTTCTCAAAGACGCCCGTGTCGGCATGGGCGGCCTCGGCGCGCTTTTCCTCGTCTACGCCCCGAGCGTGGCGGCCCTTACGGCGCTGTCGATCGAGTCGCCCGTCCGCGTGGCGTTGGCCCTGCTGGCCGGTGAGGTGGCGGCCCGGTCGGCGATGGTGCTTGTACTCTCCTATGGTGAGCCGGCGGAGGCGGCGTCCTCTACCGTTCCCTTCGTCAGGGCGCTTACAGGGCCCCGCCACGCCCTTGCCACGGTGCTGGCGCTGCTGGCGCCGCTGCCGTTCCTCTTTCCGCTGGGGGCCTTCGCACCTCTCGCCGTGCTCGCCGCGCCTCTCGTCGCCCTGTGCTCCCTTCGTCTCTCAGGCGCGGCATTCGGCGGCATCGGGGGCGACGCCGTCGGCGCCACGGGAGAGGTATGCCGCGCCGCGGTGCTCGTCGCCCTGTCGGCGACGATCTAGGTCGGTTCTAACAGGAAGCTTCTCCGGGCACCCCTGCCTCATGAGGCGAGGTCGTCACCCGGCTTCATCACGTGAACGGTCGCGTTCGGCGCGATATCGGCGGCGAGCTCCTGGAACTTCTCGGGCGTGCCTGTAAAGAACGGCATCACATCCTGGCTGAAGTGAATCGGAACGACGTGCTCGACGCCGAGCAGGCGGGTGGCGTGGGCCGCCTCGAGGGGACCCATCGTGAGCCTGTCGCCGATAGGCAGGAATGCGATGTCAGGATCATAGAGTTCCCCGATCAGCTGCATGTCGCCAAAGAGGGCCGTGTCACCTGCATGGTAGAGCTTGAACCCGCTCTCGAACTCGACCACATAACCAAGCGGCTCGCCACCGTAGATCAGGCTCCCGTCATCGAGCGCGATGGACGAAGAGTGGAAGGCGTTGGTAGCGGTCACCTTGATACCGCCAACCTCCGCGCTGCCTCCCTTCATGATCGGCTCCGCGTTCTCGACGCCCTGGCGTTGCAGGTAGGACATGATCTCGAAGTTGGAGAGCGTCCTCGCACCCGTCTGCCCCCACAGCGGCTCCACGTCGTCGAAGTGGTCGAAGTGGCCGTGTGTTATGAGCATGGTGTCGAGCTCACCGACCTGTTTGAGTTCTTCGGGGCAATGCGGGTTGTTCCTGAGGAACGGGTCTATGATGATCTGCTCGTCGCCGGC
>Ga0190275_10003906_pt1 | contig 10699 bp, 8 predicted proteins | sample Popmic550T_FD_133745 | JGI IMG/M metagenome (GOLD analysis project Ga0190275, IMG submission 133745) | Populus adjacent soil microbial communities from riparian zone of Yellowstone River, Montana, USA - 550 T | ecosystem: Environmental > Terrestrial > Soil > Riparian zone > Trees stand | place...
GCGCCGGAGACGCCCCGCGAGAACCCCAGATAGTTGCGGATGAGCGAGCTGGAGCCCGCCTGTCCGCCGATCGACTCGCCCTCGAGCACGAGCGTGTCGAGACCTTCGGATGCCGCGTACACCGCCGCGGCCAAGCCGCCGGGTCCGGCGCCGACGATCGCGACGTCGATCGTGTCAGTCGGTAGCGACGTGTTCAGGCCGACCGAGCGGGCGAGTGCGGCATCATCGGGGTCGACGAGCACGAGCCCTTCCGCCGTGCGCACGAGCGGCACGCCTTCGTAGTCGGTGCCGGAGTCGGCCATCAGCGAGAGCGCCTCGGCGGAGTCCGGGTCGAGGCGCGCGGCGGGCACACCGCCTCGCGCGAGGAGGCTCTGCAGCTGGTGCGTGCGCGGCTGCGAGTGGTCGCCGATCACGGTGAACCCGCGCCGGCGCTTTCCGCTGGAGAACTCGTACTCGTGCAGGAAGTCGGTGATGGCGCGGTGGAACGACTCATCGGCCGTGTGCGTCGGTCGCACCACGTAGTAGTCGATCTGCACGCGGGACATCAGTTCGAGCACCGCCTGGCTCGTGTCGCGATCGGCCCACGAGCCCCACTCGATGATCAGGCCCCGCCGAACGTCGGGAAAGCTGCGTCGCGCTGCGGCGAAGACGCTCTCGTGGCCTTCGATCGGTGAGGCATCGTCGGAGAGCACCAGAGCGAGTTCGCCGCCGGCGGCGCGCAGTTCATCGATCAGCGCCCCGGCATGAGAGCAGCTGTCGGTGTCGAGGATGCGATAGTCCTGCGCGTACCGCCGGTGCAGGGGGTTGACCACGAGGCGACGAAGCTGCTCATCGGCCGAGACGACGAGGATCGCCGGCGGGTGCTGTGCCGGTGATTCAGCGTTCATGCGTCCTCGATGACCGGCTCATCGGGCCTCGTGGCGTCCATGGCGCGAGCCTACGCCGCGGCGCCGAGCGCGGAACAGCCCCCGGCTCCGACCGGCCGAATCCACCTTCTCGCGCGCGACGAACGCCGTGGGGCCCGGTTACGATTCCGGAAGGGCCTCGACAGAGCTGTCGCGGCGGGAGTGAGGATGCAGTGACGATCCATGTGCGCGTGCGCGCCGAGCGCTCTCCCGGCGAGAAGCGGGTGGCTGCGACGCCTGACAGCGTCAAGAAGCTGATCGCGGCCGGTGCCACCGTCGAGGTCGAGGCGGGCGCGGGCGAGGGTTCGCTGATCACGGATGCCGCCTATGAGGCGGCCGGTGCGCGCGTGGTTGCGCGCGACGAGCCGATGGCACGCGGCATCCTGTTCCACGTGCGCCCGCTCTCGGCAACCGACGCTGCGGCGCTGCCTCCGGGGATGGTGACGGTCGGCACCGTCGACCCCTTCCAGAACGCCCCCGGCATGGCGGCCGCGCGCGACGCGGGCCTGACCTCCTTCGCCCTCGATCTGCTGCCGCGCATCTCGCGCGCGCAGTCGATGGACGTGCTCTCGTCGCAGGCGCTGCTGGCCGGATACCGGCTGGTGACGCTCGCCGCCGACGCGTTCGGCCGCATGTTCGGCATGACGATGACCGCGGCCGGCACCCTCGCACCCGCACGTGTGCTGGTGCTCGGAGCGGGGGTGGCAGGCCTGCAGGCGATCGCGACCGCGAAGCGCCTCGGCGGGGTCGTCTCCGCCAATGACGTGCGCGCCGCCTCAGCCGACGAGGTCCGCTCCGTCGGCGGTACCTTCATCGACCTCGACCTCGGCACTGCTGAGGCCGGAGGCGGGTATGCGAAGGAACTCGCCGAAGACCGCGCGCGCCGCCAGCAGGAGCTGCTCGCGCCGCACATCGCGGCATCCGACATCGTTCTCACGACCGCCGCCGTGCCCGGCAGGGCCGCCCCCCGACTGGTGACGGCAGCCATGGTCGCGGCGATGAAGCCGGGATCGGTGCTGGTCGACCTCGCCGCCGACTCGGGCGGCAACATCGAAGGTTCTGTGGCGGGTGAGCGCCGCGCGGTCGTCGTGAACGGGGGAGTGGTGACGCTGATCGGCGCACGCGACATCTGGTCCGACCTCGCGCCGGATGCCTCCAAGCTGTACGCGATGAACTGCGTGAACTTCGCGGCCCTCATCATGAAGGAAGGAGATCTCGTGCTCGATTTCGATGACGAACTCGTGTCGGGAAGCGTGGTGACCCACGACGGCAAGGTCGTCAATGAACGGGTGCTTCTACAGGCTCAGCAACCGGTGGGGAACGAGGGGGTGCGGGCCTGATGGACGGCTTCGCCCTGATCACGATCACGATCCTCGCGGTGTTCCTCGGCTTCGAGGTCGTCTCCAAGGTGTCGAGCACGCTGCACACCCCGCTGATGTCGGAGGCGAACGCGATCCACGGCATCATCCTGCTCGGCGCGATCCTCGTGGCAGGTCAAGCGGAGGACCCGCTCGCGCTGGCCCTGTCGATCCTCGCCGTCTTCCTCGCGACGATCAACGTCGTCGGCGGCTTCGTGGTGACCGACCGGATGCTGCTCATGTTCCGCGCGAAGCCGCGAGGCGCCGCCGGTCGAACCGATGCCGCGAAGACGGAGGTCGGCGCATGAGGCTCCTGCCTCCCGAGGTCGTCACGGTCTGCTACATCATCGCGGCCGTGCTGTTCATCCTCGCCCTCAAGGGACTCAGCAACCCGCGCACCGCCCGGCGGGCGAACCTGCTCGGCGCCGCCGGAGCGGCGCTCGCGGTCGTCGCGTACATGCTCAGCACCGACCTGCGCAACATCGGATGGATCCTCGGCGCGATCGCCGTCGGCTCCGTGATCGCGGTGATCGCGGCCCGGCGTGTGCAGATGACGCAGATGCCGCAGCTGGTCGCCGCGTTCAACGGCGTCGGCGGCGGAGCCGCGGCCCTCGTCGCGCTCGTCGAGATCGCGCACGCCGAGAATCCTTGGACGCTGGGCGTCGTCGCGTTCACGGTGCTCATCGGCGGGGTCTCGCTCACCGGATCGTTCGTCACGTTCGGCAAGCTGCAGGGCATCGTCACCACGAAGGCGGTCACCTTCCCCGGTCTGCGCGTGCTGATGGGGCTGCTCGTCCTCGCCGCCCTCGCGGCGGGGGCCGCACTCGTCGTGACCGGAGACGCGCTCTGGGCGTACCTTCTGCTCGCCGTGGGTCTGGTGCTCGGGGTGCTGCTGGTGCTTCCGATCGGCGGTGCCGATGTGCCGATCGTGATCTCGCTGCTCAACGCCTTCACCGGACTCGCCGTCGCGGCATCCGGTCTCGTCCTCTCGAACGTGCTGCTGCTGATCGCCGGCACGCTCGTGGGCGCGAGCGGCACGATCCTCACGATGGCGATGGCCAAGGCCATGGGCCGCACCGTCGCCGGCATCGTGTTCGGCGCGTTCCGGGCGCATGTGTCGGGAACCACCTCGGCTGCCGGGTCCGACCGGCCCGTGCGCACGATGGAGGCCGACGACGTCGCGATCCTGCTCGACTACGCGCAGCGGGTCGTCATCGTGCCCGGCTACGGCCTCGCGGTCGCCGGAGCCCACCACGCGGCCGCGGAGCTCGCCGAGATCCTCCGCGACCAGGGAGTGGATGTGGTGTTCGGCATCCATCCGGTCGCGGGCCGGATGCCGGGACACATGAACGTGCTGCTGGCCGAGGCGAACGTGCCGTACGACGCGCTCATCGAGATGGACGAGGTCAACCCGAGGTTCAAGACCACCGACCTGGTGCTGGTGATAGGGGCGAACGACGTGGTCAACCCCGCGGCGAAGACCTCGCCCGGATCGCCGATCTACGGGATGCCGATCCTCACCGTCGCCGATGCGCAGCAGGTCGTCTTCCTGAAGCGCTCACTGAACCCCGGATTCGCGGGCATCGAGAACGAGCTGTTCTACGATCCGAAGGTCTCGATCGTGCTCGGCGACGCGAAGCACACGCTCACGAAGGTGCTCTCGTCGGTGAAGTCCACCGCCTGATCCAGACCGTCTGAACTCAGGCGGGTCGCCCGCCGACGACGCCGACCGCGCGCGCGGCGACCTCGGCGCCGGCCCGAGCGGAGGCGACGGCATCCGCATCGATCACCCAGCGCGCGAGGAATCCCGCGCAGAACGCGTCTCCCGCGCCGGTCGGGTCGACGACGACGGATGCCGTCACGGCCGGCACCTGCACGCCGTCGACGATGACGCCCTCCGCACCCCGCGTCAGCACGAGCGTGCCCGCGTCGACCCGGGCGGCGATCTCCGTCGGATCCGACGCGCCGGCGAGGGCCGCCCCCTCCGCCCCGCTCGCGAAGAGCACGTCGGCGCCGGCGATCACGTCGGCGAAACGCTCCGCACCGAGCGCGTCGATGTAGGCGACCGAGCCGGGACTGACCGACACGGTCGCCCCGGCGGCCTTGGCCCGCCGCACGAACCGCGCGAACGCCGAACCGTCGGATGCCGCCATCGAATGCGCCGTGAGGTGGACGTGCCGGCGGATCAGCGCGTCGGGGATCGCGTCGAAGTCCAGTTCGGCGTTCGCCCCGCGGTCCGTGAGCATCGACCGCTCCGCACCCTGGACCAGCACGATGATCGCGCCGGTCGCGGCATGCACCGGCTGCAGGTGCACGTCGACGCCGGGGAGGAGTGCCGTGTGTCGTTCGACGTCGCCGGCGCCCACCGCGCCGACGAACGTGACATCGGCGCCGAGCGCCGCCAGCCACGCCGCCGTGTTGGCCGCCGAGCCTCCGGCCACCCGCCGGATCGCGCTCGGGGTGTCGGTGTCGGGCCGGATCGGTCCGGACGGGATCACGACGGTGTCGTCGATGACGTCGCCGACGACCAGGATGCCGCCCGTTGCGATCATGCGACGGGTCTCAGCGAAGACCAGGCGGTGGCGATCTCGCCGGCCACCCGCACGTTGTTGCGGGCGAGATCGAGGTTGACCTCGAGGCTGCGGCCTTCGGAGAGCTCGACGATGCGCAGGAGGAGGAACGGCGTCACGGCCTTGCCCGTGATGTGCGCGGCGTCGGCCTCCGCGAGCGCCAGCGCGAGCACGCGGTCGTGCTCTTCGGCATCCCAGGCCTGATCGGCAGGCACCGGATTGGCGACGACGATGCCCTGCCTGCTGCCCAGGGCATCCTGTGCGCGCATGATGTCGGCGACCTCGGCGGCGGCATCCACCGACCAGTCCAGGGTGAACGCGCTCTCGCGCAGCCAGAAGCTCGGGAACACGCGCGTGCGGTAGCCCACGACCGGAACGCTCAGGGTCTCGAGCCGCTCGAGGGTCGCGGCGATGTCGAGCACCGACTTGACCCCCGCGCTCACCACGGTGATGGGGGTGTTCGCGAGCGTGGTCAGGTCGGCGGACTCGTCGAAGGTGTCTGTCGCCCCACGGTGCACGCCGCCCAGCCCGCCCGTCGCGAAGACGCGGATGCCCGCGAGGGCCGCCAGGTGCGAGGTGGCGGCCACCGTGGTCGCGGCGCTCGCCCGGCGCGCCTGGATGATCGGCAGGTCGCGCACGCTCGACTTCGCGAGCTCTTCGTCGGCGATCCGGCGCAGCCCCTGCGCGTCGAGTCCGATGCGGGGGACGCCGTCGAGCACCGCGATCGTCGCCGGTGTCACACCCTGTTCGCGCAGGATGCTCTCGAACTCCTGCGCAGCCTCGAGGTTGCGAGGACGCGGCAGCCCGTGCGAGATGATCGTCGACTCCAGGGCGACGACGGGCGCGCCTTTTTCGAGCGCGAGGGAGACCTCATCGGACACGACGAAAGCAGCCATGCGATCATCCTCGCATCGCCTGTCACCTGGGTCGGGTCAGTGGGCGGCTTCGTACGCCTCGATGACGGACGCCGGCACCCGCCCGCGCTCGGACACCTGGAATCCGTTCTCTTTCGCCCAGCCGCGTATCGCGCTGTAATCCTGCTGCCCGGGCCGTCGGCGACGGCGCCCTGCTTCGGAGGTCGCGCCGCCTCTGCTCGAGGAGATGGAGCGGGCTGCGGAGACGTACGGAGTCAGGGAATTCCGCAGCGCTGCGGCGTTCCCGTCGGTCAGGTCGATCTCGTATGCGGTGCCGTCGAGGGAGAACCGAACGGTCTCACCCTCACCGACTTCCAGGACGGTGCCGTCGAGGTCGTCGACGAGCTGATGCACAATTCTTCGGGCCATGAAATGCACAGTACGCGCAGTCGCGGCGATGCACTATCGGCATTGTCGCCCGCGACAATTCACCTGACAAAACCCTGCTCGCGCTCCGAATTTCGGACGCCGTGACCGAATCGAGAATCTCCCCGAATCGATCCGAATCGCAGCGCGTATTCCGAATTTCCCCGGATGCCGCTCCGGGCGAATCCGGTGTCGGGTCAGGCGAGCAGTCCGGCGCGACGGGCCTTGGCGACGGCGGCATGCCGGGTGGAGGCATCCAGCTTCGCCATCGCGGCCCGTAGGTATGACTTGACGGTCACTTCCCTGAGCGAGAGCGTCTGGGCGATCTGCGCGTTCGTCGCGCCGAGGGCCGCGCAGGTGCGGCATCCGCTCGGCATGAGATGTGCGGCCCCGGGCGGGGATCTCCCGGGGCCGCACGGCGCGCGAGCGGCCTACTCGCTCGCGGCCCGTTCCAGTTCGAGCAGGAACAGCTTGTCTTCGGGATGGCCGCCGTATTCGCCGATCGAACCGTCGGCGCGCACGACGCGGTGCACCGGCACCACGATCGAGAAGGGCGTGGTCGCGCACGCCGTGCCCACCGCACGCGCCGCGCGAGGACTGCCCGCCGTCGCGGCGACCTCGCCGTAGCCGGCCGTCTCCGCGTACGGGATCTGACGCACCGCTTCGAGCGCGGCGCGGGTGAATCCGCGCACGAGTCGCCAGTCCAGCGGGAGGTCGAACTCCTGACGCACGCTTGCGAAGTACTCGTCCAACTGGTCCGCCGCGAGCCGCGCGACCTCGTCGTCGCGAACGTGATCGGGCGCGCTGCGCAGCGCGCGGGACAGGCGTTCGAGTTCGTCTTCGAGCGGGGCGCGCAGAGGGTGCAGCGTCACGATCCCCTCGTCTGTCGTGACGATGAGAACCTCGCCGACGGGGGAGGGATGCAGGAGGAAGCGGCTGTGCGGCGGTGCGGTCATGCGACCATCCTGACGCCCACGGCGACCGCGCGACGGCGGATCCGCCACCCTGAGGACATCCCCCCGCGAGCTGCGTCTGGGGAGGAGCCGCCAGCGCCGCTCGGCGAAAGGATCCTGATCAGCGGGCGTGTCGCCCAATCCGGCGAAACTCGGGGAGGGATCCGAGACCACGCGCTGACGCCGCTTAGTGTGGCCGTGTGTGGCGAGCTGAAGGCAGCGCCGTAATCGGCGCAGAGGAAGACGCGCCGTCCGTGACCCCGGGTGATCTCGGCCTGTCGGAACCGGGAGTGACGGTGATGCACGTGGCCGAACCCGAGCGGGACCGTCTTCGCGCCCTCGCGGCGGATCTCGGCGGGCCGTCCACGCTCCTGCACTTCGATGACGCGAACAGCGGCGGGATCGAGATCACCAAGGCGCATCCCGGCAGCCTCCCGCAGTTCATCACCGGGCGATCGACGCTGCTGTCCAACCTGTTCCGCGACGAGGTGGCCCTGCGCAACGCGCGGCTGGCCGCCGAGCGGATCACCGCGAAGAACGTCGAGCTGCGCACCGCGCGCGGCATCGAGCCGGTCAACCTCGCCGTCGGCCTCGCATCCTGGCGCATCGGCGGGCTCGCCTGCACCGCCCCGGTGCTGCTGCGCCCGCTCGGCATCCGTCGCCATCACGCCGACTTCGAGCTCAAGCTGCACGGATCGTTCACCGTCAACCCCGAGCTGGTGCGTGCCCTGCGCACCCACTTCGGCATCGAGCTGAACGGGCAGGCCCTCGCTGCGCTCGCATATGAGGGAGGTGTCTTCAAGCCGCAGCCGGTCATCGACCACATCCGCGCGCTCGCCGCGTCGATCGAATCCTTCACCGTGCACCCCCGCCTCGTGGTCTCCACGTTCGCGGACGTCGGCTCCGCGATGGCGCGGGATGCCGTGGACCTCGACCATCCCGTGCTCAACGCGCTCGCCGGTCACATCGACGATCGCGAGAACCTCACCGTCCGCCGCGATGCCCCGATCGTTCCGAGTCCTGACGAGCGTGCCCCCGCGTCGGACACGCTGCTGCTGGACGCGGATGCCGAACAGGAGGGCGTGCTCGCGCGGATCACGGCCGGCCATTCCCTGGCCGTCCACACCCTGCCCGGCACCGGCGGCACGCAGACCGTGATCAACGCCGTCGGCGCGCTCGTGCGCGACGGCAAGCGGGTGCTCGTGGTGAGCGCCCGACGCTCGACGCTGGAGGGCGTGCGCCACCGTCTCACCGGCATCGGCCTGCCCGGACTCGCGGTCTCTCCCCGTGACCTGCAGCGCGACCTGATCCGTGCGATCGGCCGCAACGAGAAGGCCGAGCAGCCCAGGGTCGGCGAGATCGACGACGCGCTCGTCCGGCTGCGGGGCGTGCTGCGCGACTACCGCGCCGCGGTCACGGCGCATCATCCTCACCTGGGCGTCTCGGTGCTCGACGTGCTGCGCCACCTCGCCGACCTGGCGAGCCGCACTCCGGTTCCCGCCGCCGCCGCCCGATTCGACCTCGCCACGCTCACGACGCTCGCGCCCGCGCGCGCGAAGGCGGCCAGGGCGCTGGGGGCCGCGGCCCGCCTCGGCGAGTTCCGCTTCGGCCCCGACGACTCGCCCTGGTACGGCGTGTCGTTCGCCACGACGACAGCTGCGCGCTCCGCGCACGCGCTCGCCGGCAAGCTGCACCGCCAGGATGTGCCGAATCTGCTCGAGCGGGGCTATGAGCTGATCGCGCAGACGCGCATGCGTCCGTTCCACACCATCGCCGAGCTGGGCACGTACCTCAAGCTTCTGCAGGGCATCCGCGATTCCCTCGACAGGTTCAGCCCGACGGTGTTCGAGCGCCCGCTCGGCGAGCTCATCCAGGCGCACGGCCCGCGCCGGGACGCCCCGTCGCTCACCGGCTCGCAGCGCCGCCGGCTGCGTCGCCTGTCGCGAGAGTACGTCCGCCCCGGCGTGCACATCGCCGACATGCACGAGGCCCTGATGCGCGTGCAGCAGCAGCGCACCGAGTGGCAGCGGTTCGTCGATTCCGGGGTGATCCCCGCCGTGCCGCTGGGCCTTGCCGACGTGCACGTGGCGTGGCAGCGGGTCGACGCCGAGCTCGGAGAGCTCGACGCGATCGTCGGCCGCAGCGGCGCCGACCGGCTGGCATCTCTGCCGGTCGCCCAGCTCGTGCGCACGCTGGCCGGGCTGGCGGCGGATTCGGCCGTGTTCGACAACCTCGTCGAGCGGGCGACGCTGCGCACCGAGCTGGCGGCGCTGGGCCTCGAGCAGCTCCTGGCCGAGCTCTCGGTGCGGCACGTTCCCGAAGAGCTGGTCGGCGCCGAGCTCGAGTACGCGTGGTGGCAGTCCGCGCTCGAGCACCTGCTGCGCAGCGACCGGGCCCTCCTGGGAGCCAACACCGCCGTCGTCGACCGACTGGAGCGCGACTTCCGCCTCGTCGACGAGGCGCATGCCGCGGCATCCGGCCCGTTGCTCGCCGCACAGCTCGCGACGCAGTGGCGGATCGGCATCGTGGACCAAGCGCAGGAGGCCGCGGCCCTCAAGCAGGCGCTCAAGCACGGCGGCGCGACGCCCGACGACCTCGTCGCGGTCGCTCCCACCCTGCTGCGGGCGCTGGCCCCGGTGTGGCTCTCCTCGCCCTATGACGTGCCGCAGATCGCCGACGCCCTCGCGTTCGACGTCGTGATCCTCGCGGATGCCGCGGCCTTGAGCCTCGCGGAGGCCGTCCCGGCGCTGCGTCGCGCCCGGCAGGTCGTGGTCTTCGGCGATCCCGTCACGCAGAAGCCCACACCCTTCCGCATCTCGGCGGGGTTCGCTCCCGACGACGCCGCTCCCGACGAGCACTTCGCCGAGCCGTTCGACGACACGAGCGTCTTCGAGCGCCTCGCCGAGCTCTTCCCGGTCGCGACCCTCACCCGCAGCTACCGCGCCGGCGGGGAAGATCTTGCCGAGCTCGTCAACGACGCGTTCTACGGGGGGGAGCTCGTCTCACTGCCGTGGGCGGGTTCGTACCTCGGACGCGGAAGCCTGAGCGTCGACTACGTCGAGGGCGGGACGGGTGCTCCCGACCCGGTGACCGGCGCGGTGGAGAGCCCCGACGCCGAAGTGCAGCGTGTCGTGACGCTCGTGGTCGAGCACGCGGTCAACCGCGGCGCGGAGTCGCTCATGGTCGTCACCGCCAGTGCGAAGCACGCCGAACGCGTGCGCGCGGCGGTCGAGGCGGCGTTCGCCGGCCGGTCGGATGTCGCGGACTTCGTCTCGCGCGACACCGCCGAACCGCTGGCCGTGCTGACCCTCGAGGAATCGGTCGCAGAGAGCCGCGACCGGGTGATCTTCTCGCTCGGCTTCGGACTCACCAAGCACGGGCGGGTGCTCAGCGACTTCGGCGATCTGTCCACTCCCGACGGTGAGCGGCTGCTGACGGTGGGCATGACCCGAGCCCGTCGCTCGATGGTGATCGTCTCGTCCATCCGTCCGTCCGCCTTCGACGACGGGCGCCTCGAGCACGGCGCGGCGACGCTCATGTCGATCCTCGGCGGCATCGCGTCACGCGCTCGCGAGCAGCGCCTCGAAGACCTCGCCGACCCGCTGACCCTCGCGTTGGCGCGGGAGCTGCGAC
>Ga0190275_10003907_pt1 | contig 10698 bp, 9 predicted proteins | sample Popmic550T_FD_133745 | JGI IMG/M metagenome (GOLD analysis project Ga0190275, IMG submission 133745) | Populus adjacent soil microbial communities from riparian zone of Yellowstone River, Montana, USA - 550 T | ecosystem: Environmental > Terrestrial > Soil > Riparian zone > Trees stand | place...
CGACCGCCAGCGCGCTGGCGTTGTGCCGCGCGACACGGACCGCCAGCGTCTTCAGCCCGCGGATCAACGCGTAGGCGGGATACGGATCGAGGATGCCGCCGAGCAGGCGCCGCGCCTTGTCGATCGGCGCCAGCTTCGCGTTCGACCCGGACACGACGCCGGCAGTCACGTCGCTGTGGCCGTTGAGGTACTTCGTCGCGCTCTCCATCACGAGGTCGACGCCGAGCGTCAGCGGCTGCTGGTTGACGGGGCTGGCGAACGTGTTGTCGATCACCGAGGTCACACCGCGGGCGCGGCAGGCTGCGGCGATGGCGGCGACGTCGACGCAGCGCAGCGTCGGGTTGATCGGCGACTCGAACCAGACTAGCCGGGTCGCCGGCGTCAGGATCCGCGCCGGCTCACGGAGCTCGTCGAGCGAGACGAACCGCGACCTGATGCCGAACCGCGGCAGCAGATCGGCGACGAGGTGGAACGTGCCGCCGTAGATGGCGGCGCTGCACACGAGCTCGTCGCCAGCCGAAAGCGTCGCGAGCAGGACGTTGGTGACCGCCGCCTGCCCGCTCGAAAACAGGACCGACCGCTCCGCCGCTTCGAGCACGGCAATGGTGCGCTCGGCGGCGACGATGGTCGGATTGGCGTAGCGTGAATAGAGGAACTTCGCCGATCGTCCCTCGTTGTAATCGAGGACTTCCTGCGCGCTGTCGAACAGGAACGTCGTCGTCTCGTAGATCGGCACCGTCAACGGCGCGGCGACGTCGTCAGCGCCGCTGGCGGCGTGAATCATCTCTGTAGCTGGCTTCATGCGTGGCCTGCGAATGAAAGGGACGATGAATCGTGACCGGTTCGGGGGGCGCGGGATCGAGCCAATTCAGCGCTGGACCGTTTCGAGCCGGTCCCCGCTGGCGGCGACAACCGGCTCGATGAACTGCCGGTAGGCGTCCTCGTAACCGCGATCGACCAGCTCGCCGAGGGTGTGGGTCCGATCCGAGCGCTCGTCGTAGACGCCGGCGAAGTCGAGCGGGCCGAGCGGATTGTGCGCCGGCCGGATGAGAAACAGCCCGGCGAAACGCCCGGTCCACTGCTCCAGTACGTCGCGCAGCCCGGAGGACTCGAACCCGTCCAGGGACTCGGCAGCGTGGCCGCGCAGGTCGCCGCGCTGCGAGCTCAGCTCGTGCGGCCGACCCTGCGGCGGCAGGCCGCTGACGATGACCACCTGCTCCGCGCCGGCGGCGGCGACCTCCTCGAGCAGCCGCGCCAGCGCGCCCGGCCGATCGCACAGCCGGTGCGTCTCGCCGCGCCACGGCCCTTCAGGTGCGAACGTCAGCAGGTGCGGCCAGGTCGCGATCGGCATCGCGATGGCGCCGGCGAGCGCGTCGAGCGCGTGGTCGCGAGCGACGCCGGCGAGATCGAATGCCTCCACCGGCCGCATCGCCCCGTCCGGTCCCGGGCGGCTGAAGAAGCGCGCACGCTCCGCCGGCGCCAGCAGCGCGAAGACGACGTCGCGTCGGGCGTCGAGATCGTGCACGGCGACGAGCAGCTCGCGGAAACCCGGCTGGCCGAGATTCTCGGCAACGAGCTCGACGTAGCGCCGCCCGAGCTCTGCGGCAGGCGGCGGCGTCAACGGTGCGGCGCCGCGAATCAGGTTCCAGAGCTCCGCCGACGAGCGCGACATCAGCTCGGCGGTCGCCAGCGGACCGCCCAGGACGCGGCCGGCGATGCCGTAACTGGCGCGCCGGCGCGCCCCCTTCGCCACCATCGGGACGACAATCGCGACGAGCGCGGCGGCGCCCGCAACCAGGGCCGCGAGCACCGCGAGGCGCGGCACCACGGTCGGCAGCGCCGTCGGCGCGAACATCGTCTCGATCCAGCCGCTGTAGGTCGTGTTGGCGACGCTCGCGGCGCTGCCGAGCCCGACGAACGTCAGGAGCATGCCGAGCAGGGCGACGATCGCGGCGCCGGCGAGCAGCGCGATCGGAATGGCGAGCAGCGCCGCGGCGGCGATGAGCGCCCAGCCGGCGACGGCCAGCGTCCGCCGCCAGCGATAGAAGGTGCGTGCGGCGGGACTGCGCCAGATACCGTTGTCGTCCCACAACCGCGTTCCGCCGTCCATTGCCGAGAACATCGCGCCCATGGCGCCGATGCCGCGGCCGGCGACGAGATCGACGCGGATGCCGGCTTCGTAGAGCGCCCGCAGCACGCCGGCGTGGTACGCGCCAGCCGTGCCCGAGCCCGTGAGGACGAGCGCCGTCCGCAGGCGGGTGGAATACTGACGATCGGGAGCGTCGGGAGTGAGCACGAGCAGGAGACTCGGAAACGTCGATCGACGATCGGTCCGGCGACGGCGCCGGACCGATCGCTCAGGCGCCCGGGTGCGGTTCGCCCGGGTCTTCGTCGTGAATCGTCAGCAGCCGCACGAGCTCGAACCGCTTGCTGCCGTTCGGCGTCGTCACGGAGACTTCGTCGCCTTCTTCCTTGTTGAGCAGAGCCCGCCCGATTGGCGACGCCGTCGAGATCAGCCCCTGATCGACGTCGGCGTCCTCGGGCATCACCAGCTGATAGGTGATGACCTGGCCGGCGGGGTCCTTGAGATGAACGGTCGAACCGAAGCCGACGCGATCCTTCGGCAGCTTGTCGAGGTTCATCAGCATGATGTCGCTGACTCGCCGCTGCAGCAGGCTGATCCGCGCCTCGACGAATCGCTGCCGCTCCTTGGCAGCGTGATACTCGGCGTTCTCGCGCAGGTCGCCGAGCTCGCGCGCGCGCTGAATTTCCTTCGGCAGCTCCGCTTTCAGCTCGCGATCCAGCTTATGGATCTCTTCCTCGAACTTCTTTAGAATCCGCGCTTTCATCTCGGTCAGATGGTAGCACGGGCCGGCAGACCGGGCGCCTATAATGGGATCTCGATGCGCCGCATCTCGAGCCGGCAGAATCCGCTCGTCACGCGCTTCCGCGACCTGGCGCGCGGGCGCGGCGCGCCGGAACTGATCCTGCTCGACGGCGAGCATCTGCTCGAAGAGGCGCTCGATTCCGGCGTCGTCCTCGAGACTGTCGCGTTCGCCGAGCGCGCGATCGACGCCCGCGCCGATCACCTCGTCGATCGCGTGCTCCGCGCCGGTGCCGAAGCGGTCCGCGTTCCCGAGACCGTGATGGCGGCGCTCAGCCCGGTCAAGGCGCCGGCTGGCATCGTCGCCATCGCCAGGGCGAGGGCCGCGCCGATCGAAACCGTGCTCGCGGGCGAGATGCCGCTGGTGCTGCTGCTCGACAACGTCCAGGACGCGGGCAATGTCGGCGCGATCATCCGGACGGCCGACGCCTGCGGTGCCTCCGGCGTCATCACGACGGTCGGGACCGCCGACCCGTTCGGCTGGAAGGCGCTGCGCGGCGCGATGGGCAGCACTTTCCGGCTGCCAATCGCCGTGGCGCAGCCGCTCGACGCCGCCATCGAGCAGGCGCGGCAGCGCGGCCTGGCAATCGCCGCGACCGTACCTCGCCGGGGCACGCCGCTGCCGCAGGCGAACCTGCGGCGCCCGCTGGCGATCTTGCTCGGCGGCGAAGGCCGCGGCTTGAGCGACGCGGCGATCGCCGCTGCCGACGACCACGTCACGATCCCGATGCGCGCGCCGGTGGAATCGCTGAATGTCGCGGTCACGGCCGCGCTCATCCTCTACGAGGCGTCACGACAGAGACACGATGTCCCTCTTCGATGAACCGGAACGGCCAGAACCGCAGCGCAGCGCTGCTGCCGACCCGTCGCTCTCGGCGACGCCGCTCTCCGAGCGGATGCGGCCGCGCTCGCTCGACGAGTTCGTCGGCCAGGAAGCGCTCATCGGCCGCGGCCGGCCGCTGCGCATCGCGATCGAGAACGATCGCCTGCAATCGATCATCCTCTGGGGCCCGCCAGGAACCGGCAAGACGACGCTGGCGCGGCTGATCGCCAGCGCCACCAAGGCGAAGTTCGTCGCCTTCAGCGCCGTGCTGGCGGGGATCAAGGAAATCCGCGGCGTCATGGCGGAAGCGGAAGAGACGCGCCGCCGGCTCGGCCGGCGGACGATTCTTTTCGTCGACGAGATCCACCGCTTCAACAAGGCGCAGCAGGACGCCTTCCTGCCCCGGGTCGAGGCCGGGGACATCGTGCTCATCGGCGCGACGACCGAGAACCCGTCGTTCGAGGTGAACTCGGCGCTGCTGTCGCGCTCGAAGGTCTACGTCCTCAAGCCGCTCGGCGCCGACGCGGTGCGGACGATTGTCGAGCGGGCCCTGCGCGATCCCGAGCGTGGCCTCGGCGCCGCCAACCTCTCGATCGCCGACGATGCCATCGCCGCGATTGTCCGCTACGCCAATGGCGACGCACGAGTCGCGTTGAACCTGCTCGACATGCTGGCCGGCGCGGCCGAGTCGACGACGATCGACACGGCGCTGATCGTCGAACTGACGCAGAACCGCGCCCTCCTCTACGACAAGACCGGCGAAGAGCACTACAACCTGATCTCGGCGCTGCACAAGTCGATGCGCAACAGCGATGCCGACGCGTCCGTCTACTGGCTGGCGCGGATGGTCGAAGCCGGCGAGGATCCGCTCTATATCGCGCGGCGGCTCGTGCGGTTCGCGTCGGAAGATGTCGGCAACGCCGACCCGCGCGCGCTGAGCGTCGCGGTCGCGGCCAAGGATGCCGTCCACTTCATCGGCCTGCCCGAAGGCAATACCGCGCTGGCGCAGGCGGCGATCTACCTGGCGCGGGCGCCAAAGAGCAACGCCGTCTACGTTGCTTACGGTGAGGCGGCGGAGGCGGCGGCCAGGGAAGTGGCGGAGCCGGTGCCGCTGCACCTGCGCAACGCGCCGACGCCGCTGATGAAACAGCTGGATTACGGGAAGGGCTACAGGTACGCCCACGACGAGCCGGCAGGGGTTGCCGACATGGACTGCCTTCCGCCGTCGCACAAAGGGCGGAAGTTCTACCGGCCGTCGGGACGCGGCGAAGAACGCGAGCCCTAGCTCGCGTTCAGGTGCTTGACCTTGCGGAACATCTCGGCCCGCAGCGGCAGGATGAACGAGAACCGGTAGTCGCCCTGCATCCGCCCGATGGGAATGCCGACGAGCTCGCCGTCGCGGTTCAACACGCCGCCGCCCGAGACGCCGGGATGGCCGTCGGTCAGGCAGGTCACCAGCTTGTTCGACGTCCGCTGGCCGACGTAGCCGGTCGAGAGAATGATGCCCTTCGAGTAGTCGTTGCCGAGGCGGAAGATCGGATCGGCGAACTCGAAGCCATATGACAGGTGGAGGTTCAGCGGCGTCAGGTCGATCTTTTCCTTCACCTTGACGATCGCCCAGTCGCCCGGATCGACCTCGACCTTGGCGTCGCCCGAGTCGACGATCTTGGCCGTCAGCATCTGGCCCTTGTACATCAGCTTCACCGACGTGATCTTGCGCGGCTCGACCTGGTTCTGCTGGTTGAGCGCGACGACGCCGTGCTTGACGGTGATGAAGTAGCCCTCGCCGAGGTAGCCGGCGGTGCCATAGCTGCTGGAGCCGCGGTCGTCGTACGAGTAGAGCTCGACGAAGCTGGTGCTGCGATCCCGGAGCAGGTTGAGCGGCAGCAGCCCCATCTCATCCGTCAACTCCCGCTTCACGTCGGCGACGATCGACGCGCGCATCGCGTCGTCGCGTGCCGGCGCGAGCGCGTCGGCGATAGTCCCGGTCGTACCGGTGACTTCGTTGCTCTTGCGCTTGAGGTGGGCAATCTCTGCCCGCAGCGCGACAAACTGATCGTCGCTGTCGGCGGACTGACGCGCACCGAGATAATTACCCAGTGCGAAGAAGAGGAAGGCGAAAGCTGCCGCTAGAACGGCGGGAATGGCTCGACGCGTAGACATGGGTTGCACCAAGTTCGGCAGCTAAACCACCCTGTAAATGACACAGGGCTTACAGCTTTGCGACCCTTTTCCACTCCGCCCCGGAGTCGAAGAGGTTGCCTTTTCGCTTGGAAAAACAGGGACCCGGCTGCTGGGATGATCTGAATGTAAAACCAGTGCCAGATACTGTCAAGCGTAAATTCTACAAAAGTAAAGATTTATGGCTCAGTTGTGTTTCAACACTGAGCCGTATGCGGCGCGGATTTGGCGTCAGCCGCGGTCGTCCGGGAGGGGGTCTGGAGGGGTCGCATCCGACGCTGGCGGCTTTGCCACGCCGCTGATTCCCAGCTGCTGCATCACGGTCGGCACGTCGAGGCCGAGGGCTTCGAGCTGTTGCAGCAGGCCGAAGACGACCGCGGGCGACGTCCTGGCGATGCGGCCGAGGCCGCCGCTGCCGCCGTCACCGTTGCCGCCCTGATCGATAACCACCATCTTGTCGATGTTGCCGAGCGGCGCGGCGACGGCGCCGAAGATGCCGCTCGACGCCTGGAGGATCGCCGGCATCTTCTCGAGCACGGTCTGCAGGCGCGCGGATTCGTTGAACTCCTTCCACGCCTCCGCCTTCCGGAGGATGGCGGCGGCCTCGGCGACGCCCTGCGCCTCGATCGCTTTCGCCTGCGCGAGACCGATCGCTTCGATCTTTGCCGCTTCCGCCCTGCCTTCGGCTTCGACGGCGGCGGCGCGGCCGGCGCCTTCCTTCCGCAGCTTCTCCTGCTCCGCCTCGGCGAGCGCGATCATCGCCGCGCGGCGTCCCTCCGCCTCGAGGATCGCCGCCTGCTTCGCCGCCTCGGCGCGCACCACCGCTGCCAGGCGGTCGGCTTCCGCCGGCTTGATCACCGTCGCCTCGAGCTCCTTCTGCTTGCGCAGCACTTCCTGCTCCTGGACTCCGATCAAGCCCTGGGTCCGGGTGCGCTCGACCTTGACTTCCTCGGCAACGACCGCCTGCCGCGCCGTCGCTTCCGACAACGGCCCCGCCTGCTCGGCCCTGGCCTTCTCCATCTGGATCTCGGCCTGGTACTGCGCCTGCCGGATCATGAAGTCGCGCTGCGACTGGGCGATCTCGGCGTCGGCAAGGAACTTGGCCTTCTCCCCTTCCTGCAGCGCCTGCGACGACTTGATCTTCGAGTCCCGCGTCGCCTCGGCCTCGCCAATCGTCGCGTCGCGCTTGACCTCCGCCGTCCGGCGCTTGCCGAGGGCGTTGAGGTACTCCTCTTCGTCGCTGATTTCCTGGATCGTCAGGACGTCGACGCCGAGGCCCATCTTCTCGAGATCGGCCGCGGCTTCACTCGTCAGCTTCTGGGCGAAGCTCTGACGATCGCTGTTCACTTCCTCGACCGTCAACGTGCCGAGGATCGAGCGCAGGTGGCCTTCGAGTGTCTGAAAGATGACCTTCTGGACCTCGACGTGGGTCATGCCGAGGAAGCGTTCGGCCGCGGCCTGGAGCGAGGTCTCGTCGCCGCGAATCTTGACGTTGGCGACCGCCTTCACCGACACCGGCACGCCCTTCAGCGTGTAAGCCCGCTTGATCTCCAGCGGGATCGTCATCACGTTGAGGTGCAGGTACTCGACTTTCTCGAGCAGCGGGATCCGCGGCGCGGCCCCGCCGCGGACCATGCGGTAGCCGACGTACTTGCCGTCGGCGAGCTTGCGCCGCCGGCCGCTCAGCACGGCGACGGCGTTCGGCGAAACCTTGATGTAGTTGCGGCTGATCAGCCAGAAGCCGGCGAAGACGGCGACGATCGTCGCCATCAGGACCACCGGCAGCGCCAGGTCGCGCACCACGGAAAGATCGAACATTGCCCGCTCCTTAGCGCTTCTTGACGATGATGGTTTCGCCGATCACTTCCTCGACGATGACGGTCTCGTTCTCCGCGATCGGCCCGGCCTCGCGGGCGCGGGCGATGCGATCGACCAGTTCCTCGCCAATGCGGCAGCGGACCTGACCGACGCCGCCGGCCGGAATCGTGATCACGACCCGTCCGAGCTGGCCGACGAAGTCCCGGTTGCTGGTGTCCGACGACACCTGCTGGTCGTAGAGGAAGCGGGCGAAGAAGTAGACCGGCGCCGCCAGCGCGATGCCGGCGACGAATCCCACCGCCGACGCCGCCACCGTGCCGAGCCCGTAGTGCGTCGCGATCGCGCCGAAGCCGCCGAAGGCCGTGACGAACACGCTCATCACCCGCGTGCTGAAGAACCCCGGCCCGCCATGATCGAGATCGTGATCGAGGCTGGCGTCGAGATGCTCGAAGATCTCTCCGAACACCAGCGACACCATCAGGAAGACGAACCCGAGGGCGCCGATGGCCAGAAAGACAGTGAACGCGTTCAGTGAGAACAGGTCCATGGTGGGAGGAGTGTGCCCACTCTAGGCAACGGCGGAGCTTCTGTCAATCCTTCCCGAGGGGCTATCGCCCCTCGGACTCCCCTACACGCTCTCTCGCGCGCCGCTTCGACGGCGCGCTTCCGTTCGCGTGGCTCGCTCGCGACGCTCGCTCGCGCGTCGCCACCGCTATTCCTTCAGCGCCCGATCGATCGGGAACGGCTGGCCGCTCCAGGCGCGCACGGACGTCCACGGCTGCGGCGGATCGGCCCAGAACGGGTCGGTGGACGGCAGGCCGAGCGGCAGCAGGCCGACGGCGCAGAGGTAGAGGCTGCCGGTGGAGATGTAGGACTCGCCGACGCCCGGCTGGTGGCCGCAGAAGCCGATGCGCAGCCAGCCGTCAGCGTCGAACGTTCCCGGCGCCTCGATCGACCGCTTGATCATCGCCGTCATCGCGCCGCGCACTTGTGCCGGCGTCACGTCGTCGGGCAGCCGCCGCCGCAGCGCCATCTGCGCCAGCAGGTGATAGGCGCCGAAGCGATAGGCGATCGACCGTCCGATCGCGGGGAACGTGCCGTCGGGCGCCACCAGCCGCTCGAGGATTGCGGCATGACGAACGGCGCGGCGTTCGACGCGCGTCGCCAGATCCTTCCACGCCGGCAGCTCGTCGCGGCAGACGTCGAGGACGTCGAGCAGCATCGGCTGGATGACGAAGCTGTTGTAGTAGTCCCAGTGGAACACCGGCCCGTCGCCGTAGACGCCGTCGCCCTTGTACCACTGCTCGTGCTGCCGCAGCGCGTAATCCACGCGCATGCGATCCCAGCGTGCGCCGAGCCGCGCCAGCGCCGCTTCGACGGTCGCCGAGAACAGCAGCCAGTTGTTGAACCCCGGCGTGATCGCGCGCGTCGATTCGAACGCTGCCACGAGCTGCGCCGTCAGGGGCGCGCCGAGGGCCTGCGCCAGCGCCTTCGGCGCGCGCAGCAGTCCCTGCGCGAGGAAGGCGGCGTCAACCAGCGGTTGTCCGCCCTTGGAGAAGTTCATGAAATCGGGCGACGAGGGATCGACGGCCCGGGCGATGGCGCGCCGCGTCAGGTCGGCGTACTTCGCCGGCAGCGCCGCGTCGCTGCCGGGCGCGGCCGAGAGCTCGAGCCACGGCGCGATGCCGGCGACCAACCGGCCCAGCGCCTCCAGGTGCGTGACGTTGCTGCGATCGGCGCCGGCAGCCTGCTCGACCGGCATCTTTGCCTTGAGCGTGCCCGCCGCCAGATGATTGAGCACCGGATCGGCCAGCCGCCGCGTCACCGCGATCCATGCTTCGCGGTCCGCTGCCCCAGTACTCGCCGCCTGGAAGGGCGCGGTCGCCGGCTCCGGCGCTGGCGCCCCGTGCACGAGCGGCGCTGCGCCGGCGACGCCGGCCGCGGTGAGAAACTCCCGTCGGTTCATGACGCTCCTCGCCGGGCCGACGCGGGTCAGCCCTGCTTGTTCTGGTGCAGCTCGCGGTGCAGCCGCTTGACGCAGTCGGCGCAGATCTGATTCTCGCCCTTCTGGAACTGCAGCCCTTCGTGCTCGAGCGGCGTACGGCCGCAGAACGAGCACGGCGGCGAAACGAAGGCGTCGAGCAGCTCGCGCGCCTTCGGCTTTCGTGTCGACGGCCCTGGGGTCTTGCGCTTGGCAGCCACCAATCTCCCCTGCTTCAGATGCGGTGAAAGTTCTTCTCGATCTCGCGCCGCGACAGCCGCAGCACCACCGGGCGACCGTGCGGGCAGACCGAAGAATAGGCGGTGCGGCGGAGCTCGTCGAGGATGAAGTGCATCTTGTCGAGCGTCAGCGGATAGTTGGCCTTCACCGCCGCATGGCACGCCATCGTCGCCGCCATGCGGCGCAAGGCATCCTCGACGCCGGAGCCGCGGTCGAACCCTTCGAGATCCTCCGCCAGCGCCCGGACCGCCGCTTCGCACGTGGCCGGATCGAGGATCGCCGGCACCGCCGACAGCCGTACGCTGTCGCCGCCGAACTCCTCGAGCTCGACGCCCAGGCGTTCCAGCGTCGCCGCGTGCTGGCCGAGCGCCTGCCGCTGCGCCGGCGACAGCTCGATCAGGATCGGGGTCAGCAGCCGCTGGCTCTCGAGGCGGCCGGCCGTCAGCCGCTCCATCACCCGCTCGAAGAGGACGCGCTCGTGGGCGACGTGCTGGTCGATGATGGCGATGCCGTCGGCGTCGACCGCGATGATGAACGTGTCGCGGAACTGGCCGAGCGGGATCATCGGCAGGATGTCGATCGGGCCCTGCGGCGCGGCGGCGAGCTGCCCCGGCGCAACGCTGACCGTCTCGGGCATCGGCGTCGCGCTGAACGAGCCGCCGAATGCCGGCCCGAGGCTCGACGCGCCCGGCGTGGTATCCGACTGCCACCGGCTGCCGACGCTCGCCCCGGCCATCACTCCAGGAATCGCCATCGGGCGCGGCTCGTCCG
>Ga0190275_10003908_pt1 | contig 10698 bp, 6 predicted proteins | sample Popmic550T_FD_133745 | JGI IMG/M metagenome (GOLD analysis project Ga0190275, IMG submission 133745) | Populus adjacent soil microbial communities from riparian zone of Yellowstone River, Montana, USA - 550 T | ecosystem: Environmental > Terrestrial > Soil > Riparian zone > Trees stand | place...
CGACCAGCACCGCGGCGGCGCAGCCGACACCGAGCGCGGAGCGGAGCTGCTCGACGGTGTCGGCATCACCGACGGAGAGAACGGTGGCGGACCCGCCGGTCGACGAGGCGATCTGCACCGCCAGCTCGACCGCACAGCTCTCGTGGTTGCTCAAGGTGAACCCCACGAACCGTGCGTCCGCTGACTGTGCATCCTCGCTGAGCAGCACCTCACCCGAGAAGTCCGGCACCCGCTTGATGCAGACCAGGACGTTCGTCATCGCCGGCTCACCGAATCCTCTCGTTGCCGGGGTCCAGCAGTGGTGTGGCGTCGACGGAGCCGACGGTCACCGGGTAGAGCTCCTCCATGTAGGAGACTGCGAGCTCGTTGCCGATGGTGGCCTGGTCCGGCGGGAGATAGGCCATCAGCACGTGCTTGCCCAGCGACGGAGCCGAGCCTGCCGAGGTGACGTAGGGGTGGTGCCCGTGTCCGTCGGTGAGGATGCTGCCGTCGCGGGTGAGGATGGGCTCTCCGCCCAGCATGTAGCGCTTGGTCCCACTCGCCGAGGTGTGGTCGTCAACGGTGAGCGTGCACAGGACCGCCGCGGGGCCTGACTTCTCGAGAGCCTCGCGTTGGGCCAGGTAGGCCTCCCGGCCGACGAAGTCAGCGGCCTTGACCTTCGGGCGCTGCATTCCCGCCTCGACGATGGTGCGCTCTGCGTCCAGCTCGGCGCCGAAGGCGCGGTAGCCCTTCTCCAGCCGACCGGTGGTGCCGTAGACGCCGATGCCGACCGGGACGGCTCCGTGGTCCTTGCCGGCTGCGAGCACCGCGTCCCACAGCTGGGCGGCGACGTCCATGGGCACGTAGAGCTCCCAGCCGAGCTCGCCGACGTAGGAGATCCGCGAGGCCAGGACGGCGCTGTCAACGCCCTTGACCGCGATCTCGCGCGAGGTGAGGAAGCCGAAGCCGGCGTCGCTGACGTCGTCCGGGGTGAGCGCGGACAGGATGTCCCGCGCCCGCGGGCCCCACAGCCCGATGGTGGAGAGCTCCTCGGTGGAGTCGTGGAGCTGAGCGTCTGGCGCGAGGTGGCGGGTGAACCACTGGAGGTCGGCCATGCCGTGGGCGCCACCGGTGACCACGCGGAAGTGGTCCTCGCCGAGGCGCATCACGGTCAGGTCCGAGAGGAACCCGCCCTTCGCGTCCAGCACAGGGGTGTAGATGACCTTGCCCACCGCGACGTCGCACTGTGCGACACAGGTCTGCTGCACCGACGCGAGGGCGCCGGGCCCGGTGATGTCGAAGATCGCGAAGGCCGTCAGGTCGATCACGCCGGCGTTCTCCCGCATCGCCAGGTGCTCGGCGTTGATGATCGGGCTCCACCAGCGGGAGTCCCACTCGTTCTCGCGTGGCATCACGGCGTCGCCGTACTTCTCCACGAGGCCGGCGTTCGAGTCATACCACCAAGGCCGTTCCCAGCCGACCGTCTCGTAGAACACCGCACCCAGGGACTTCTGGGACTCAGCCATCGGCGACCAGCGGATGCCCCGGTCGGACTCGTACTGCTCGCTCGGGTGCACGATCCCGTAGGTCTTGATGAACGCCTCGCTGGTGCGCGCGCGGACGTGCGAGCGCTCGCGCTCGTGCGGGTAGAACCGGGCGATGTCGCTGTGCGAGATGTCGATCTCGGGGTGGCCGTGGGTCATCCACTCCGCCACCGCGCGCCCCACGCCCGGTCCCTCCTTGATCCACACCGCAGCGGAGACCCAGAGGCCCTTGACCTCGCTCTCGCCGAGGATCGGCGACCCGTCGGCTGTGAGGGAGAGAAGTCCGTTGATCGCGTAGCGGATCTCGGCCCCCTCGGCGCCGAGCAGCTCCGGCATCAGCTCCAGGGCCTGCTCGAGCTGGGGGTCGAAGTCGTCCTCGGTGAACGGCATCTCGGTCGGGGAGAGCCTGGCCTGCTCGATCGAGGGGATCTCCTCGGGCTCGTGCAGGATCGCCCGGTGGGCGTAGGACCCGACCTCCATGTCGGCGCCGTGCTGACGCTCGTAGCACAGCGTGTCCATGTCGCGGACGATCGGGAAGGAGATCTCACCCTCCTGCTCGGAGAGCTGCGGGCACGGGCCGACCGAGATCATCTGGTGCACGGCCGGCGTGAGCGCGATCTTCACACCCGCCATGTCGCCGATCTTCGGGCTCCACACACCGCAGGCGATCACGACGTACTCCGCCTCGATGTCGCCCTGGTCGGTCACGACCTTGCGGATCCGCCCGTCCTCCACGCCGAGGTCCTCGACCTCGACGTTGGGTACGACGGTCAGCTCCCCGGACGCCAGCGCCTTCTCGCGCATGATCGTGCCCGCCCGCAGCGAGTCGACGACCCCGACCGACGGGGTCCAGAACGCGCCGATGATCTGGTCTGCGTCGAGGAACGGGACCTTCTCGGTCACGAACTCGGGCGTCACCAGCTCGGCCTCGATGCCCCACGCCTTGGCGCTGGACATCCGCCGCCGCAGCTCCTCCATGCGCTCCTCGGTGCGGGCGACCTCGAAACCGCCGGACTCGGTGAAGACGCCCATCTCCTTGTACTGCCGCATCGAGTCCAGGGTCAGGTCGGTGATCTCCCGGGAGTGGTCCACCGGAAAGATGAAGTTCGAGGCGTGACCGGTCGACCCGCCGGGGTTGGGGAGCGGGCCCTTGTCCAGCTGGACGATGTCGGTCCAGCCCAGCTCGACGAGGTGGTGGACGAGGCTGTTGCCGACGATGCCGGCTCCGATGACGACGACCTTGGCGGTGGCGGGGACTGTTGCCACGGTGATCTCCTGATTGCTGCGTGGTGTTGCGAATGACGCAACCTGATGCGTATTGAGAAACTCTTGACTCAAGGATCACCCCGCGCCAGGGCCGTGTCAAGCGCACGCGTAGGAACTCAGGGGACCCCCGGGTCCGGAGTCGCACGTCAGTCGGGCTCGTCCTCGTCCACCCTCGGTCCACTCAGTGCGGAGCGCCGGTTGCCGGACCACCGCGGACGGACTCAGGGACCTAGCGGTAGCACCTGATACCGGTGGCATGAAAGCCCTCTGTGCTGGTGGTTGCCACGTCGACGTCGTAGATGTTGCGCTCGTTGGTGTAGACATCCTTGATCACGCTGCCGGATGGAAGCCTCACCAGATTGAACGGCCCCGAGGGTCCCGACTTCCAGCCCACGTTCACCTTGCCGAAGGCGTCGGCGTAGACGCGGGCCTTCTTTCCAGCAGGGCACTTCTTGTCCCCCAGGGAGACCCTGAGTGGACCATTCCTCGCCGCTTGGCCTGTCTTTGTCGCTGCTGTCGTTGCAGCAGTAGCTCTAGCAGCAGTAGTTCTGGCGGCAGGCCGCGAGCAGGAAGCCGCGACGCGCAAGCCGTGACCCTTCGTGTATGCGGACCATCGTCCCTGTGAGTACGGCGAGACATAGCTCCGCAGCGACCAGATCGCGTCGTCGCTGCCCGGGAACGGAACCGCCGGGCGCACGCTCACACCCCAGGTCGGACCGCTGGGCGGCCCAGCCCTCTTGACTGCGACCTCAACTCCCTGGCTGGCGAAGTACTCGACCCTCAGCACGATCTTCCCCCGCCCGGTGCAGTTCTTCGAGCCGGACTTGCCCGCGGCGCCTGCCGACGGTGCTGCGGTCCCCGCCGTGACGAGCAGGGCGCCTACCAGAGCCACCGCCAGGGCCAAGTGGCGGCGCTTTCCTCTGCTCCCTCGGATCGCGTTCGTCATCGGACCTGGCTTCCCGGGGAGTCAACCCCCACCTGAATTGTAATGAAATGCACCGTAACCGCCCAAAAGTCGGAGGTCAACGCCCTTGCTCAGAGCGAGGAGCTGGCGTCGTTGAGCCGTAGGAACTCCAGGTGCCGCTCGTACTGGTCGAGGACGTCGTCGATCAGCTGGGCGCTGGTGTAGCCCATGACGTCATACCCCTGACCGCCGTCGCGCAGGTGCACCTCGAGGCGCGAGTACAGGTCCTCGCCGCGCGGAGCCCAGCCGCCGTACGCCGGCATCGGCGTCTCGCGGTGCTGGACGCGGTAGACGAACGTCCTCTCGTCCCCTACGTCGGCGAGCAGCTCTACGCCCGGGTGGCCCGTCTCGTCGGGAGTCCGTCGTACTTCGGCGGTGACGCCCTGAGCGGCTAGCTCACCGTGGACCTCACTGAGCGCGGGCTCGACGACGTGGTCGAGGAACTCCTCCGCCTTGGCCCGGCTGGGGAACGTCATCACTCGGCGCAGCCGGGTCTGCCAGGGGGTGTGGCCGCGCTCGCCGGGACCGCTGCGTCCCGAGAGCATCCCCGGCATGACGCCCTGGCGGCTGTCGGCCATGTAAGCCTCGACCGACAGCGCCTTGTGCAGACCCCACATCACCCCGACCATCACGAAGGCGAAGGGCAGCCCGATGATCACGGTGGCGTACTGCAGGGCGAAGATCCCGCCCGCGGCCAAGATGGACACGGTCAGCGCGCCGGTCGCGACCGCCCAGAAGATCCGCACGGCCGGGCGGCCGTCGTGGTTGGCGGTGGGCAGTCGTGAGGACAGGTTCGCCATCACCAGGGCGCCGGAGTCGGCGGAGGTGACGTAGAACAGCAGCCCCACGACGATGGCCACACTGGCGACGACGGTGAACCCGGGGTACTCCTGCAGCAGCGCCCACAGACCGTTGGAGGGGTCGGTGGCCTCGGAGGCGATGGTGGTGAACGACGCGTTGCCCCTGCGGATCTCGTCGAGAGCGGCGTTGCCGAAGATGCTGATCCACATCACGATGTAGCTGAACGGGATGACCAGGGTCCCGAGCACGAACTGCTTGATCGTGCGTCCCCGCGAGATCCGGGCCAGGAACAGCCCGACGAACGCCGACCAGGCGATCCACCACGCCCAGAAGAACAGCGTCCAGAAGCTCATCCAGTCGCCGGTGTCCTCGAAGGCGAAGGTCTGCATGGTCATCTCGGGGAACAGCCGCGCGTAGTCACCGATGTTGAGCACCATCGCGTTGAGCAGGTGTGCGGTCCGCCCGGTGACCAGCACGTAGAGCGCCAGCACGATGGCGAGGAGCACGTTGACCTGGGAGATCCGCTTGATGCCCTTGTCCACCCCGCTGACCGCGGAAAGCGTCGCGATCGCGACCGCCACGATGATCAGCGCGCTCTGGGCAGCGAGGCCCTGCGGGATGCCGAACACCTGGTTCAGGCCGACGTTCAGGCTGACCACGCCGATACCGAGGGAGGTGGCGACCCCGAAGATGGTGCCGAGCACGGCCGCGGTGTCGATGGTGTGCCCGATCGGACCCTCCACCCGCTTGCCGATGATGGGGTAGACGGCCGAGCGGACCGCCAGCGGCAGCTTCATCCGGTAGGCGAAGTAGGCCAACGCCATCCCCATCAGGCAGTACATGCCCCAGCCGGAGAGGCCGTAGTGGAACAGGGTCCACACGGTGCTCTCGCGAGCGGCCGTCACGGTCTCGCCCGCTCCGGTCGGCGGGCTGAGGTACTGGGTGACCGGCTCGTAGACGGCGTAGAACATCAGGTCGGTCCCGATGCCCGCAGCGAACAGCATCGCGGCCCAGGCGCCGGTGCTGAACTCCGGACGCGAGTGCTCGGGACCCAGCTTGACCGACCCGAACCGGGAGAGGCCGAGATAGACCACGAAGATCAGCACCGAGGTGGTCAGCGCGATGTAGTACCAGCCGAACCAGGTCGAGACCCAGCCCACGACGCTGCCCAGCGTCGACTCCGCGTTTCCAGGGGCGATCACGCACCACACCGTCACGGCCACCGTGACCGCCGCCGAGGCGAGGAACACCGGACGGTTCAGCACCGCTCTGGCTTCGAGATGATCGTCGGGCGGTGGTATCGGGCGGTCTGTCGTGTCCAGCTCGGTCATCGCTGATCTCCTCCTGGTCGGATCTGACGGTAGAGCGACACGTGCCCGGCCACCAGAGGTAGACCGGGCACGTGTTCGTCGGGCATTGGGTCAGCCGAGCCAGGCCTTGACCTTGTCGGGGTTGTCCTTGACCCACTTGGCGGCGGCATCCTCAGGCGACATCTTGTCGGCGGTGATGTACTTCGCCACCAGGTTCTGGTCCTCGTTGGTCCACGTGAACTTCTCCACCAGTTCAGCAGCTGTGGAGTCGGACTCCATGAACTTCGTGGAGGCCACCTTCTTCAGCTCTGTCTCGGCGTAGTCGCACGCCACCTCCTCCTTCTTGGCGTCGCAGCCCTTCTTGTAGGGAGGCAGGGCGACCCGCTCGAGCGGGACCTCGGCATGGACGTACTGCGGCTCCCAGAAGTACCCGATCAGCCACTCCTTGTTGGCCTGGGCCTTCTTGAATGCCTCGACCGTCGCGGTTTCACCCCCGGCGAAGACGACCTTGTAGTCGAGCTTCAGATTCTTGACGATCGCCTCGTCGTACTGCGTGAAGGTCGGGTCGGACCCCAGGAACTGGCCTTTGCCACCTGACTCCGAGGTCTTGAAGTCCGCGGCGTACTTGTTCAGGTTCTTGTAGTCGAGGATGTCCGGGTGCTCCTCAGCCAGCCAGCCCGGGACGTACCAGCCGATGATCCCGACGTTGCCGGGCGAGCCCACGTCCACCGCGCTGCCGTCGGCGACGGCAGCCTTGAGCTCGGCCTGGTGCGACCACTCCTCGAGGATCACGTCACCGTCACCGGAGGCCAGCGCCTGGTAGGACGGACCGCCCTCCTTGAGGTCGACGTAGTCGACGCTGCAGCCGAGCTCTTCCGTGGCCACGTGTCCGACGACGTAGGCGTCTGCGGTGTATCCCACCCACGGGTGGGTGATGATCTTGAAGTCCCCGCAGTCGCCTCCGGAGGCGGCTGCCTTCTCCTCGTTCTCCTTGGTCTTGTCTGACACCGAACCGCTGCCGCACGCAGTCAGCGCGAGCGCGGCGCTCGCGACGACCACGGCGAGGCGCAGGCGCCGCTTGTGAAGATGCCGCACTGTTCTCTCCTTCGTTGGTGCCCGGCCGCGGGGCGCGGCACGGGTCGTGTTTGGTTTCCTGTCCTCTTCGTCTCGCGGCGCGGTGCGCGTTGTCACCGCCACGTCAGAAGTCGGTGCAACCCGAGCCCTCGGGGGCGCGACTCGGCGCGAACGTCGCCGCCGGCGCGCTCGGCCGCTGCGCGGGCCACTCGGTCGATCAAGATCCCCAGCAGGACGATGGAGAAGCCCGCGGCGATGCCCTTGCCGCTGTACTCGGCCAGATGGGCCAGGGCGTAGACGACGTCGTACCCGAGCGCGCCCGCCCCCACCAGGCCACCGATGACCACCATGGCCAGGACGAACAGCAGGCCCTGGTTGGTGGCCAGCACGAGCGAGCCCTTGGCCATCGGCAGCTGCACCTTCGTGATCTCCTGCCACGTGGTCGTGCCGGTGGAACGGCCGGCCTCGACGACCCCCGGGCTGACACTGCGTACGCCGTCAGCGACCAGCTTGATGGCTGCCGGAGCGGCATAGACGATGCCGGCGACGATCGCGGTGAACCGGGTCGGCCCGAACAGTGCGAGCACCGGGATGAGGAACACGAATGCCGGGATGGTCTGCCCGGCGTCGAGCACCGGCCGGATCACCAGGTCGGCGGTCCTGCTGCGGGCCATCCAGACGCCGAACACGAGTGCGAGCACCATCACCAGCAGCGTCGCCACGAGCGTCATGTTGAGCACGATCATCGTGGAGTGCCACAGGTCGAGCAGGTAGATGCCTCCGAGGCAGAGCACGGCCGGAACCACCGCGCTGCGGCCGCCGATGACCACCGCCAGCGCCACCAGACCGGCGAAGGCGAGCCACCAGGGTGACTCTGCGAGCAGCTCCTGCAGAGGATTGAGCAAGCCGTAGGAGACAGCGTCCTTGAACCAACCCGCCGGCCCGTCGAGCACCGAGGTCAGCGACCGCATCCACTCGTTGGCGCGCTCGGCCAGGCTGGGTCCCACCTCGGTCTCGGGGAAGATCGCGGCATCGATGGAGTAGCGGGAGTACCACACGCAGACGGCAACCGGGACGAGCAGCGCAGCCAGCACGATCCGGCGACGCCGGGGGTCCTCGCCGCCACCCCGTGCGACGGTCTCCGACCGCTCGCTGGCTGCGGTCGTCGTGCGGTCGAGCATCACGCCCATGAGCACGATCAGCAGGCCTGGCACCAGGCCGGCACCGAAGTTGTTCTGCGTCAGCGCCGCGAGCACCGGCTTGCCGAGCCCCGGGCCGTTGACGTAGGAGGCGATGATCGCAATCGACAGCGCGGCGAGGATCGTCTGGTTCAGCCCCAAGATGATCGTCTTGCGCGCCATCGGGATCTGCACGCGCCACAACCGCTGCCAGGTCGTCTGCCCCAGGGAGTCGGTGGCCTCGATGGCAACCGGCGACACATCGCGGATGCCGAAGCCCGCGATCCTCACGATGGGCGGCAGCGCGTAGGCGACGGTGCACACCACGGCGTTCGGGGCGCCGATTCCGAACAGGATGAAGACGAACATCAGATAGACGAAGGTCGGCATCGTCTGCAGCAGGTCGAGCACCGGTGTGACGATCCGGGCGCCTCGTGTGCTGAGCCCGATCCAGATGGCCAGCGGGAAACCGATGACCACCGCGAAGAACACCGACACCGCCGTCACGATGAGGAGATCCATCGAGTCTTCCCAGTAGCCGAACACCCCGAAGCTGACGAATGAGGCTGCCACCAGCAAGGCGATGCGCCAGTTGGCCACGGCGTAGGCGATCCAGGTCGCGATCGCCAGCACGCCGAGCCAGCCGATCTGCGGCGCTGGACGTGGCCGCACCGGTGTGGAGATCAGTCCCTGGAAGAACTCGATGATCGCGTTGATGGCGTCGGCCATCCCCTGGGTGATCGCGCTGCCGCTCAGCTGGTTGGCCAGCTCGCCCACCCGTTCGTGGAAACCGGTCTGGTCGTTGCCCGCGATCGCGAGGGTGTCCTGGCCACGCGTCATCATCCACAGCACGACCCAGACCACGAGGATGCCGAGTGCCCACACCCAGCGGGGCACGGTGCGCGGCTCCGGAGGCGGCGGTGGAGCCGCGCCGGGCTCCACCGGGCGGTCGAGGGTGGCCGTGCTCATTCGGGGTCCCCGCGGAAGTGTGGGCGGGGGGAGCGCAGCGGAGGGAGCCAGCAGTTTCGTGGGGTGATGCTCATCAGCTCTCCTCCGCCACGACCACGCGCAGGATGTCCTCGTCGTCGACCATTCCGACGATCTGGTCGCCGTCGGCCACGCGTACGGGTCCCTGGGCCGCCAGGACCACGCGCGCGGCCTCACGCACGATGACGTCGGACTGCAGCACCGGTGAGTCAAGGGTCACGGACTCGTCCACGGGCCGCATCACCCAGCGCAGCGTCAGCACGTGCGCCTTGGGCACGTCGCTGACGAACTCCTTGACGTAGTCGTCCGCAGGCTGGGCCACGACCTCGTCGGGCCGGCCGATCTGGACGATCTCACCGTCGCGCATGATCAAGATGCGGTCGCCGAGCTTCAGTGCCTCGGAGAGGTCGTGGGTGATGAACACCATCGTCTTGCCGAGCTCGTGGTGCAGGCGCACGACCTCGTTCTGCATGTCGCGGCGGATCAGCGGATCGAGTGCGGAGAACGGCTCGTCGAAGAGCAGGAGCTCCGGGTCGCCCGCCAGCGCACGAGCGAGGCCGACGCGCTGCTGCATGCCGCCCGAGAGCTGGTCGGGGTAGGACTGGTCGTAGCCGGTGAGCCCCACGAGGTCGACCATGTTCATCGCGCGCTCGCGTCGCTCGGCCTTCTTCTCCCCGCGAACCTCGAGGCCGTAGGAGATGTTGTCGATGACCTTGCGGTGGGGTAGCAGTCCGAAGTGCTGGAACACCATCGACACGTGGCGGCGTCGCAGCTCTCGCAGGCTGGATTCGGTGGCGCCGATGATGTCCTGCCCACCTATCTCGATGACGCCGCTCGTGGGTTCGATGAGGCGGGTCAGCAACCGCACCAGCGTGGACTTGCCGGAACCGGACAGCCCCATCACCACGAACACCTCGCCCGGGGACACCTCGAAGGACACGTCCTTCACGCCCACGACGCAGCCGGTCTTCTCCTTCAGCTCCGAACGGGACAGGTGGGCGTCGGGTGAGCCGATGACCTTGTCCGCTCCGGAGCCGAAGATCTTCCACAGGTTCTGGACCTGCAGCGCTGGGCCCGCACTGGCGGCGGCGGGGGTCGGCGTGCTCGTCGTCGCAGTCATGTCATGTCCTCGCCTGGGAACCTGGGGTCGTGACGGTCGTGTTGCGGCTGTCTCCTGATGGGTAGAGCGGTGAGCCCTCGCGGTAGCGGTAGAAGGGCGCGTCCAAGGGAGGAAGCGGAGTGTTGCCCAGGATCATGTCCGCGGCCTTCTCGGCGAGCATCATCACCGGCGCGTAGATGTTGCCGTTGGTGACGTAGGGCATCGCCGAGGCGTCGACGACGCGTAGTCCACCGACGCCGTGGACCTGCATCGTCTCCGGGTCGAGCACGGAGTCCTCGTCGACGCCCATCCGAGCGGTGCACGAAGGGTGCAGCGCCGTCTCTGCGTCCTTGGCGACCCAGTCCAGGATCTCCTGGTCGGTCTCGACCATCGGCCCGGGCGAGAGCTCGCCCGCGTTGAAGGCCGCGAACGCCGGCTGGTTGAGGATGTGCCGCGCTGCGCGGACCATCTCGATCCACTCGCGGCGGTCGTTCTC
>Ga0190275_10003909_pt1 | contig 10694 bp, 10 predicted proteins | sample Popmic550T_FD_133745 | JGI IMG/M metagenome (GOLD analysis project Ga0190275, IMG submission 133745) | Populus adjacent soil microbial communities from riparian zone of Yellowstone River, Montana, USA - 550 T | ecosystem: Environmental > Terrestrial > Soil > Riparian zone > Trees stand | place...
GTCGGATGGCTGAGCCAGACGCTGCTTCAACGTCGGGATCAGCGTCTGGCCGCCGGCGATGATCTTGGCGTCTTCCTTGCTGGAAACCAGTCCGGTTACTTCGCTCAGTGAAGTCGGGCGATGATATTCGAATGCGTACATGTCGTTCTTTCCTCCCCGTCCCTTATTCCGCTGCCAGCGACACCGATGCGTCCTGGATCGCCCGCCACACGCGCAGCGGCGTCGCCGGCATGTCGAGGTGCTGAATACCAAGATCCGCCAGCGCATCCACGACGGCGTTCATTACGGTGGCGCTGCCGCCGATGGCTCCGGCTTCGCCGCAGCCCTTGACGCCCAGCGGGTTGTGCGTGCAGGGCGCGTCCTCGTGGTACTGCACGATGAAGCTCGGCACGTCGTCGGCCCTGGGCATGCAGTAGTCCATATAGGAGCCGGTCAGAAGCTGGCCGGTCTGCGGATCGTAGACGCAGTTTTCCATCAGCGCCTGTCCGATGCCCTGGACGATGCCGCCATGGACCTGACCTTCGACCACCATCGGGTTGATCACCCGCCCGAAGTCGTCCACCGCCACGAACTTCTCGATCCGCACCACCCCGGTCTCCGGGTCGATCTCGACCTCGGCGATCTGGGTGCCGTTGGGATAGGTGAAGTTCTTGGGGTCGTAGAAGGCCTGCTCGTCCAGCCCCGGTTCCAGCTCGTCGAGCGGGAAGTTGTGCGGCACATAGGCCGACAGCGCCACGTCGCCAATGGTCAAGGACCGGTCGGTGCCCGCCACGGTGAATTTACCCTGCTCGAAGACGATGTCGGTCTCGGCCGCCTCCAGCATATGGGCCGCGATCTTCTTCGCCTTGTTGACCACCTTGTCCATCGCCTTGGAGATGGCCGAGCCGCCGACGGCAAGCGATCGGGAACCGTAGGTCCCCATGCCGAACGGCACCTTGGAGGTGTCGCCGTGGACGATCTCGACGTTCTCGATCGGGATGCCGAAGCGGTCGGAGACGAGCTGGGCGAAGGTCGTCTCGTGGCTCTGGCCGTGGCTGTGCGATCCGGTGAACACCGTCACGGAGCCGGTGGGATGGAAGCGGACCTCGCCCGATTCGTAGAGCCCGGCGCGGGCTCCCAGCGCCCCGGCGACATTGCTGGGGGCGATGCCGCAGGCCTCGATATAGCTGGCAAGCCCGATACCTCGCAGCTTGCCGCGCGCCTTCGCTTCCGCCTTGCGGGCTGGGAAGCCCTGGTAATCGATCAGGGCAAGCGCCTGATCCAGGTTCTTCTCGAACAGCCCGCAGTCGTACTGGAGCGCCACCGGCGTATCGTAGGGCATGGCGGACGGCGGAATGAAGTTGCGGCGGCGCAGCTCCGTCTTGTCGATGCCAAGCTCGCGCGCCGCGTTCTCGACGATGCGCTCGATCAGATAGCACGCTTCCGGCCGGCCGGCGCCGCGATAGGCATCGACCGGGACGGTGTGGGTGAACACCGCCTTGACCTCGGCATAGATCGCCGGGGTCGTGTACTGTCCGGCCAGCAGTGTGGCGTAAAGGTAGGTCGGGATCGACGGTGCGAAGGTGGACAGGTAAGCGCCCATGTTGGCAAGCGTCTGGACCCGGAGGCCCAGGAACTTGCCGTCGGCATCCAGTGCCAGTTCGGCGTGGGTGACGTGGTCGCGGCCATGGGCGTCTGATACGAAGCTCTCCGACCGTTCCGCCACCCACTTAATCGGGCGGCCGATCTTCCTCGACGCCCAGGTGACGATGGCTTCCTCGGCGTAGTGGTAGATCTTGGAGCCGAAGCCGCCGCCGACATCCGGGGCGATGACGCGGAGCTTGTGTTCGGGAATGCCGAGCACGAAAGCGCCCATCAGCAGTCGGATGACGTGTGGGTTCTGGCTGGTCGTCCACAGCGTGTAGTCGCCGGTGGCGCGGTCGAACTCGCCGATCGCGGCACGCGGCTCCATCGCGTTGGGGACCAGCCGGTTGTTGATCAGGTCCAGCTTGGTGACGTGCGCCGCCTTGGCGAAGGCGGCGTCGGTCGCGACCTTGTCGCCCAGGTGCCAGTCGTAGCACAGGTTGCCCGCCGCCTGATCGTGGACCAGCGGAGCGCCGTCCTTGAGGGCCTCGGGGCTGGTGGTGACGGCGGGAAGTTCGTCATAATCGACCATGATAAGCTCGGCCGCGTCCTTGGCCTGCTCGCATGTCTCGGCGATGATGACGGCGACCTGATCGCCGACATGGACGACCTTGTCGAGCACCAGCGGCGGGTGCGGCGGCTCCACCATCGGACTGCCGTCCTTGGAATGGATCAGCCAGCCGCAGGGCAGCCCATTGACCTTGTCGGCCGCGATGTCCTTGCCCGTGAAGATTGCCACGACGCCTGGAGCTTCCAGCGCCGCCGCCGTGTCGATGCCGTTGATCCGAGCATGGGCATGGGGCGAGCGCAGGATGTAGGCGTGAGTCTGGTTGGGGCGGTTGATATCGTCCGTATAGGTGCCCTGGCCGGTCAGGAACCGGAAGTCCTCGCGTCGCTTGACGGAGGCGCCGATGCCCGTGGCGTTTGCCGGGGCATTCGCGTGAGAGTTCGACATGATGTCTGCGCTCCCGTCATTCGGCTGCGGCTTGGGCGGGCTGGGATCGCATCGCTTCGGCCCCCGCCAGGACGGCCTTGACGATATTGTGATAGCCGGTGCAGCGGCAGATATTGCCTTCCAGCCCTTCACGGACGGTCTTCTCGTCCAGGTGCTCGTGGCTCTTGGCGAGATCGACGGCGCTCATGACCATGCCGGGCGTGCAGTAGCCGCATTGCAGACCGTGATGCTCGCGGAACGCCGCCTGCATCGGGTGGAGGGTACCGTCGGCCGCCGCCAAGCCTTCGATCGTGGTGACTTCCAGGCCGTTGGCCTGGACCGCCAGCATCGTGCAGCTCTTGATCGACTGGCCGTCGACATGGACGACGCAGGCGCCGCACTGGCTGGTGTCGCAGCCGACATGGGTGCCCGTCAGGCCAAGGTGGTCACGGAGCAACTGCACCAGAAGGGTGCGTCCCTCGACCTCGCGCGTTACGGACTTGCCGTTAACCTTCAAGGAAACGGATGGCATCGTTCTCTCCCCTTTACGCCGGCTCGAAGTTCCTGCCGTTTGCCGGATGGCAGCTTGTTCCGCCGCCTTGTGCAACCGACAACATTTGTCTGATATAGGCTAAGAGAGCCGCCCGGACAGGTCAAGCCATCCCGGCGGCATCCACAGGAACTTCACTTAAATCAATATGCTGCACCGCATCAGAGCGGAATTCAGGTGAACGACCACAGCAGGATCGCCACTACCACGATGATCAGCGGTATCCATACTACAGGTTGTAGTCCTTTGCTCCGCTCCGTGCTGGCCGGAGGGGTGGGGACGACGGTCGGGCCGGCCGAGGGTGTCGGCGGTGGGGCGGCGGCCGACTCCGAACTCAGGAACACGGGAGCCTCGCGGGCAGGTGCTTCCGCTGTAGCTGCGGGCACCGGCTGAGGCGTTGGCTGAAGCGCCGGTTCCGGCGCTTCCACGGCACCAGATGCCGACACGACGCCGGTTTCGGGTGCAGCGGTCTCGACCGGCTGGCCCACGACCTGGGTAAACTTCGCGAAAAAGTCGTCGGCCATCTTGCGCGCGGCGCCGTCGATCAGACGGGAACCGATCTGGGCCAATTTTCCGCCGACCTGGGCGCTGGCGGTATAGGACAGCACCGTATCAGGGCCGTCATCGACCAGACTGACCTTCGCTCCGCCCTTGCCGAATCCCGCGGCCCCGCCGCTGCCTTCGCCGCTGATGGTGTAGCCGTTGGGCGGATCGATGTCGCTGAGGGTAACCTTGCCGGCGAACTTTGCTTTCACCGGGCCGACCTTGGCGACGACCTTGGCCGTCATTTCGGTGTCGGACTGTTTCTGGATTTCCTCGCAGCCGGGAATGCACTGCTTCAGGATTTCCGGGTCGTTGAGCGCCTCCCACACCCGCGAACGGGGGGCGGAGATTCTGTATTCTCCGGTCATATCCATGTTGTCGTTCCTCGTGTCGCGCTGAACTGCCGTATCCGCCGGAGCGGACATCGTGCCGTGACCCTAATGCGAGGGGTAGAAACCGACAAGCGGCGTTGCATAGCCGGGTCTTATAGGGCAAATACTTCGACCACCCGACGACCGCCGGCCCGTGGCTTTCAGCTTGGCCTAACTTAAGACAGGCGGCATACTCGCCGTCCATTCCAAGGGCTTGTCGAAAATTGCCAGAAATGAAAAAGAACAAGGCGTCCTGGATTTCCCGCCACGCCACGCCTGCAACACTCCTGATCCTGACGGTTCTGGCGGCGAGTCTGGTCCTCCTGCTCGGACCGGGAGTCGCCTGGGCGGCCGAAGTAGCCGGCCATGGTTCCGCGCCGCACCTCGACGGTGCTGAGCTGGAGTTGTTCTGGGTCGTGCCGTTCGCCGGCATCCTGCTGTCGATAGCGCTCTTTCCGCTGCTGGCTCCCAACATCTGGCATCATCATTTCGGCAAGATATCGGCGTTCTGGGCGCTCTCTTTCCTGGTTCCCTTCGCGCTGCGGTTCGGCTTCGACCTCGCCTTGTACGAGGTGCTGCATACGGTCTTGCTGGAATACATCCCCTTCATCATCCTGCTTCTGGCGCTCTTCACCGTGGCGGGCGGCGTGCGGATGACCGGCAGCCTGCGCGGCACGCCGGCTGTCAATACCGGCCTGCTGCTGCTGGGGACCGTGATCGCGAGCTGGATGGGCACCACGGGGGCGGCCATGCTGCTGATCCGTCCGCTGCTGAAGGCCAACGACGACCGCCGGCACAAGGTTCACGTCGTCGTTTTCTTCATCTTCCTGGTTGCCAATATCGGCGGATCGCTGACGCCGTTGGGCGACCCACCGCTATTCCTGGGCTTCCTGAAGGGCGTCGATTTCTTCTGGACGGCGCAGCACATGCTGTTGCCGATGGCAATGCTCTCCGTGCTCCTGCTGGCGATCTTCTTCGCCATGGACAGCTACTTCTACGCCCGCGAACCAGCCCGCAAGAAGCCGGTTCCCAAGAAGAAGCCCGAGAAGATCGGGATCGAAGGCGGCATCAATATCCTGCTTTTGGGCGGCGTGGTCGGCGCCGTGCTGCTGAGCGGCATCTGGAAGCCCGGCATCAGCATCGAGATCTATCACGTCCCGGTGGAGATCCAGAACATCGCCCGCGATGTCCTGCTGATCGGTATTTCCCTGCTGTCCCTGAAGCTGACCGATACCGAGAGCCGCAAACTCAACGCCTTCAGCTGGTTCCCCATCCTGGAGGTTGCAAAGCTGTTCGCCGGCATCTTCCTGACGATCATCCCGGCCATCGCGATCCTCCGGGCCGGCACGTCGGGCGCCTTGAGCGGGGTGGTATCCGCCGTGACGACACCGGACGGCCAGCCGATCAACTACATGTATTTCTGGGCGACGGGGGTACTGTCTAGCTTTCTGGACAACGCGCCGACATACCTCGTGTTCTTCAACACGGCGGGAGGCGATCCCCAGCATCTGATGCATGACGTGCCGACGACCCTGCTGGCGATTTCCGCCGGTGCCGTGTTCATGGGCGCCAACACCTATATCGGCAACGCGCCGAACTTCATGGTGAAGGCCATTGCCGAGGAGCGCGGCATCCAGATGCCCAGCTTCTTCGGCTACATGGCGTGGTCAGGGCTGATCCTGGTACCGCTGTTCGTCCTGACGACCCTGGTGTTCTTCCTGTAACGGGTCTTGCCGTAGCGGAATTTGGCCGCCCGGATCAGTGCGACATCAGGACCGGCAGGTCCATATGGCCCAGGATGTAGCGCGTGACGCCGCCCATGATCAGCTCCCGCAGCCGGGAGTGACCATAGGCGCCCATTACCAATGAGTCGCAATCCAACTCGCGCGCCACGTCCAGGATGATCTCGCCGACGCTGGAGTCGTTGTCGTTGATATTCGTCCTCAACTCGACATTGACGCCATGCTTCGACAGGAAGTCGCAGATCTGCTCGCCGGTCGGATCGGGTGAGCCCGCCCGCTCGATGCTCAGGACCGTAACTGCCGCCGCATCGCCGAGGAACGGGATCGCGTCGCGGACCGCGCGTCCAGCCTCGCGCGTGTTCTTCCAGGCGATCAGGGTGTGGTGGCCGGAGTTCTGGGTACGGCGCTCCCATGGCAGCACGATCGTCGGGCACGCCGACTGCATCGGAAGCTGGTCGGGGATCTGGAGCCGGACGCGGTCTTCCAGGTGAGCCGGGTGCGACTGGCTGACGACGGCCAGATCGACGAACGGCGTTCGCCTCGCCAGCAGTTCGACGTGGTCGCCTTCCTCGATGGTGAAGGAGTAGGTGAGGCCAGAGCAGTTGGAGCGGACCTCGTGCTCGATCTCCTCCGCCTTCTCATGGGCGATCGCCGTGGCTTCGGCCAGATAGGCGTAGGAAGCGCCGCGCCCGGTGATGCCGGCCGGCATGCTGACAGGCGTCGCGATGTAGAGGATTTCCAGGTAGGCGTCGAACCGCGTCGCCAATTCGATTCCGCGCCGGAGGCGTTCGGCATAGTGCTCGTCGTTGGCCATGTGGAGCAGGATCGATTTGATCGGCATGGCGGCGCACTCCCCATTGCATCTTTGCGACGGTATTTTCGCTACGATAGAGCCGGGGCATCCCGCTGGCAACTCAGGTTGCTGGCTCGGCCTTCTTCTTCGATCCGATCTTAGGCTCCTCCCCCCGCAGGAGGCGGCGAATGTTGGAATGGTGGCGGATGAACACCAGGACCGCGATGAAGGCGCAGAGCTGCGCCACCTGCGGCCCCGCGAAATACCAGCCCACCGCCGGCGAGATCCCCAGCGCCACCAGCGCCGACAGCGACGAATAGCGGAGCACCGCCGCGACCAGCAGCCACGTGGCGCAGGCGATCAGCCCGACCGGCCATGAAATCGCCAGCAGCACGCCAAGGGCGGTCGCCACTCCCTTGCCGCCCTTGAACCCCAGCCACACGGGGAACGTATGCCCCAGCATCGACCCGGCCCCCGCCAGCACGGCGGCATCCGGGCCGAATTGCAGGGCGATCAGAACGGCGAAGGCGCCTTTGCCGCTGTCCAGGATCAGCGTCAATGCCGCCAGCAGCTTGTTGCCGGTGCGCAATACGTTGGTCGCGCCGATATTGCCGGACCCGATCTTGCGGATGTCGCCATAGCCGGCGAGCCTGGACAGGACGAGGCCGAATGGGATCGACCCCAGCAGATATCCGCCAAGCGCGGCGCTGAGCAGGTATGGCCAGGAAAGCTCCCAGCTTATCGGATCGGGCATGCGGTGGATTTCCGGTGGATCGAGAGGGCCGGACTATAAGCATCAGTCGCGCCCTCTGCAATCGCCTGGATGTTGATGGCATTGACTTGGCGTCCGACATAACCGACATTGTGTCGGACGTGAGCGGCATTATGTCAGACGTGGCAAGGAGGCTCGAAATGGAAACCCATAGGCTTGTCGACAGGGTGCTTGAGGTGGCGAAGGCGGAAGGCTTGATCCCGCCCTCCGATAAGGATGCGAAGGTGTCCGGCCGCATTCACCGGGGTCTTCTAAATGCGGCCAAGCGGCGAACAGGGATCGAATCCGAAACGGCGCTGCTGGAATATGCCTTAGCCAAAGTGGCAATCGAGGACGATTTCGGCGCACATCTGGCAAAGCTCCGGGGAACCGTCAGCAAGGACGTCGATCTTGAGTTTTGATCTGCGGCGGACGCTGAGAAAGCTGAAACCTGAGCGTCTTGCCGCCACTTTGGAAAGTCGCCCTGACGACGAGTTGCCATTCGTGCGGCAAAATCTCCGGCCGGGTCCCGAGTTGCTTTTGGACACTGTCGTCTACGTCGATGCTCTTCAGGATCGCTCCCCGCCAGAAGTAGACGAAATCATGTCGTTACGGATCTGCAATCATTCCGCCGTCTGCCTGGCGGAGTTGACCAGTGCCTATGGCCGTCTCGACAATGCTCATCCCGAGACGCCGAACACGTTGTCCAGGATCTCGGAAGTGATCGAGGGCATCCGGCCTCATCGGCTTGCTGAGCCTGGTTCTTCGGCATGGGGTATGGCAGGAATTCTTGCCGGTCTGGTATTTCGATTGGGCTGTTATCAGAAAGGCCAGGAGCGGAGACTGCTAAACGACGCACTTGTGTATCTACAAGCACTGGAGTTCGGTCAAGTGGTCCTTACGCGGAACATCGCGGACTTCGATAGATTGAACCAACTTGTTCCCGAAGGGCGAGTTCTTTTCTATCGCTAGCTGCTTTAAAAATAAGCGATCAGTCGGCCCAGCGTTGCCGTGGCAACCCAGGATGCGATCGAGACCGCAGCTCCCGCCTTGGCCGACAGGGGGGCAGAGGTGCCTACCGCCCAACCCTCCGCCGAGCGCCAGACGCCGAAGTGGAAGACGGCGATGTTCACAAGTCCAAGCGCTATCAGCGCCAGCTTGTAGACGAAGACCGGGTTGTTCCAGACCGCCGTTGCGTCGGCGATGAACAGCAGCGATCCCGTGATCACCGCCACGACGAAACCGATGGCGGAAATCGGCAGAAGCAGCCGCGCCAGCCCGGCCACTGGGAGCGCCTTGGCGGCTCCCATCAATCGCAGGTCGAAAGCCAGGATGCTGCCGATCATCGCGACGACCGCCAGCACGTGAAGCACGTTGGCGATGGGATACAGCCACATAGCCTGCCGCAGAGTCTCGCCGAGCGCCGAATGCTCCAGCGCCAGTGCCCAGGCGGGTCCGGCGCCGGCTGAATGCTCCATCAGCGCAGCTCGACCGACTTGCCGTCCACCCTGATCCGCTCGGCCCGTAGTTCCACCAGATCGCTCTTATGGATGTAGCCGTCCAGGCTGACCGTCTGGCCCGACTTCAGCGTGCCGTCCGGCAGACCCCGGCTCGACATCCGCGACGGCGGCGCCAGCACGATGGTCCAGACCTTTCCCTGCGCCTCGAGCTGTGCCGAGGCGTGCGGGTTGCTGAAGGAGACGGATCGGACGGTCCCTTCCAGCGTCGTCAAGGTCGTGCTGTCGTAGCTGCCCCAGCCATGGTGCGCCAGCGCCGGAACGGCGGCGAAGGCCAGGGAACCCAGGATGAGTGCGGCGCCTGTGGCGGCTCTTGCCTGGTATGGGGACATCGGGGCCTCCCTTTTTCGGCAGTTGCTGATGAAGCGCCTATATGGGGCCGCGCCCAGTTTAAACGATACCGTCACTCCGCAACTTGGAGATGGTCTCGGGGTCGAGGCCAAGCCACTCCTTCAGCACCTCGTCGGTGTGCTGGCCCAGTGTCGGCGGAGCAAATCGGTAATCGACCGGCGTTTCGGAGAACTTCATCGGACTACCGATCAGGTGGATCGGATTAGGGGTCAGCGGATGCGGCATCTCGATCTCCATGCCGCGCGCCTTGACCTGGGGATCTTCGAAGACCTGATCGACGCGGTTGATCGGACTGCATGGCACGCCCAGCGTCGCAAGGCCCGTCAGCCAGTGGTCGCGAGGCTGCTGCGAGATGATTTCCCGAAGCATCGGGATCAGCTCTAGCCGGTTGTTCACCCGCGCCTCGTTGGTCGTGAACCGGGGATCGGTCGCCAGTTCCGGCCGACCGGCGAACTCGCAGAAGCGGGCATACTGCCCGTCGTTGCCGACGCCCAGGATCACATAGCCATCCGTCGCCGGGAAAGCCTCGTACGGGACGATGGTCGGATGCGCATTGCCCATGCGCGGCACCTGCTGGCCGCTGGTCAGGAAGTACTGACCGGCATAGGACAGCCATGCCACCTGGGTATCCAGCAAGGCCATGTCGATATGCTGACCCTTGCCGGTCTGATCGCGATGCCGAAGTGCGGCCAGGATCGCAACCAGCCCGTACATGCCGGTCATCAGGTCGGCGATGCCGACGCCCAGCTTCTGCGGGTCGCCGTCCGGCTCGCCCGTGATGCTCATGATCCCGCCCATCGCCTGCACCAGGAAGTCGTAGCCAGCGCGCGGCGCATAAGGGCCGGTCTGCCCGAACCCGGTGACCGAGCAATAGACCAGCCCCGGAAACTCGTCCTTCAACTGCTCATAGGCCAGATTGTAGCGCTTGAGCGTCCCGACCTTGTAGTTCTCCAGCACGATATCGCTTTGCGCCACCATCCGCCGGGCCAGCGCCTGACCCTCCGGCTTGGTGAAGTCCAGCGTGATCGACCGCTTGTTGCGGTTGGCGGAAAGGTAATAGGCGCTCTCCGTCGTGTTCTCGCCCTCGGCATTCCGGATATAGGGCGGACCCCATTTCCGCGTGTCGTCGCCCTGACCGGGCCGCTCGACCTTGACGACATCGGCGCCGAGATCGCCCAGGATCTGGGTGGCGCTGGGGCCGGCCAGCACCCGCGTCATGTCGAACACCTTCAGGCCGGCAAGCGGTCCGGTGGCGGCGGGGCGGTCGGCGGGCGTTGTCATGGCGGCGGTGCTTCCGGCTGAGGGAGGAACTATGATTCAGGAATGGTTCAGGACCCGCCGGTTATAGGGATTGCTCCGGCACGTTGACAAGCCGCGCCCGCTCGGCGGCTTCCCGGTAGTCGCGCGCCTCCGCGCAGACCCAGTGGTAGAAAGCCGCGACCTTGGGCCGCTCGAAGTAGCGGGGCGGCGCCACGAAGTAGTAGGCAAGCTCGCTCGGCAGGCTGATGTCGAACGGCGA
>Ga0190275_10003910_pt1 | contig 10694 bp, 8 predicted proteins | sample Popmic550T_FD_133745 | JGI IMG/M metagenome (GOLD analysis project Ga0190275, IMG submission 133745) | Populus adjacent soil microbial communities from riparian zone of Yellowstone River, Montana, USA - 550 T | ecosystem: Environmental > Terrestrial > Soil > Riparian zone > Trees stand | place...
AGCCAGCAGCCTGGACTGCTTGCGGATCTGCGACGCCGAGGTGTCCAGGGACGCGGTGCGGGTCTGCAGAGCGGCGGCCTCGCGTCCGTCCGCGAGCGCCTTGGCGTCCTGGGCCAGGCGCTGCGATCGACTCTGAGCCAGGGCCTGGGGCGTCAGCACGCGCTCCTTGGCGGCCCGGCTCACGAATTTGTCACGGCTGTTCACCGCCGCAAGGTCGAAGCCTCCCGCCGCCTGCTGCGGCGCCGATGCGGCCGACGAGGTGCGCGTCGTCCCCTGCGCCATCCCGATCACCAGGGTGCCGATCGCGACCGCTGCGATTCCGCCTCGCACAGCCCGGGACCGCAACCAACTGGTCAGTTCGGGCTCAGGCTGGGTCGGGCGCACGCGTGTCTCTCCAAGGTCAAAACATTCGGTCAGTTTTCCGAGAACCGGAAACCTGCAAATACCTTAACATTTCCCATACGGATTCTCAGAATCGGGGATCGGCAGCACTCCTCGAGGAGCGCGCCAGAACACAGGAGCCCGGACGACGACCGGCCGACCCGCCGCGACGCCGCCACCGGACCGGGGTGCGGGGCACCGGTCCACGCCACTATCGTGACGGGGTGCCCACGCGGGCGGAAATTCCAGCACGGACGGAGTTGTCGGTGGATCTATTCGAGTACCAGGCTCGGGACCTCTTCGAGGCACATGGGGTGCCGGTCCTGAAGGGCATCGTGGCCCGGACGCCCGAGGAGGCGGAGCAGGCGGCGTTCACCCTCAACACGTCGGTGGTCGTGGTCAAGGCGCAGGTCAAGACCGGTGGCCGCGGCAAGGCGGGCGGGGTCAAGCTTGCCCGCAGCCCACAGGAGGCGCGAGAGCGGGCTGAGGACATCCTTGGCCTCGACATCAACGGACACATCGTCCGTCAGGTGATGATCACCGAGGGTGCCGACATCGCCGAGGAGTACTACTTCGGCCTGCTGCTCGATCGGGCCAACCGCAGCTACCTGGCCATGTGCTCGGTCGAGGGCGGCATGGACATCGAGACCCTCGCCGAGGAGAATCCCGAGAAGCTGTCCCGGATTGACGTCGACCCGGTCGTCGGGCTGGACGCCGCCAAGGCGGACGAGATCGCCGCGGACGCCGGCTTCGCCGAGGCCGACCGCGCGGAGGTCGCCCGGGTGCTGGTGCTGCTGGGCGAGGTGTACGCCGCAAACGACGCAACGTTGGTCGAAGTGAACCCGCTTGTGAAGACCGGCGACGGCACCATCCTCGCCCTCGACGGCAAGGTGTCACTGGACGACAACGCGTCGTTCCGGCACCCGGAGTGGTCGGAACTCGCCGACGGGTCGCGGGACGACCCGCTGGAGATCAGGGCCCGTGAGAAGAACCTCAACTACGTCAAGCTGGACGGCAGCGTCGGGATCATCGGCAACGGTGCCGGGCTGGTGATGAGCACGCTGGACGTGGTGGCCGGCGCCGGCCGGGAATTCCCCGGCAGCCCGACACCGGCGAACTTCCTCGACATCGGAGGCGGAGCGTCCGCTCAGGTGATGGCGGACGGACTCGACATCATCCTGTCCGATCCCCAGGTGAAGGTGGTTTTCGTCAACGTGTTCGGCGGCATCACGGCATGCTCGGAGGTGGCCAAGGGGATCATCGCCGCCCTGGAAATCCTGGGTGCGCGGGCCACCAAACCGATCGTCGTCCGGCTGGACGGCAACGCCGTCGAGATCGGACGGCACATTCTCACCGAGGCGGCTCATCCACTGGTGACCCTGGAACTCACCATGGACTCGGCCGCCCGCAAGGCCGCCGAACTGGCCAGCGCGAACTGAAAGGACATCTCAACGATGACTATCTGGCTGGACCAGAACTCCAAGGTGCTCGTGCAGGGCATGACCGGCTCCGAGGGACGCAAGCACACTCAACGAATGATCACCTCGGGCACCCGCGTGGTCGGCGGGGTCACCCCGGGCAAGGGTGGCCAGACGGTCACCTTCGAAGAGGATCCGGTGAACGTGTACGACTCGGTCGCCGACGCGAAGTCCGCCACCGGGGCGAACGTGTCGGTGATCTTCGTGCCCGCGGCATACACGAAGAAAGCGGTGTTCGAGGCCGTGGACGCCGGCATCGAACTGGTGGTGGTGATCACCGAGGGGGTCCCGGTCAAGGACACCGCCGAGTTCCACACCTACGCGGCCGACAGCGGGCACACCCGGTTGATCGGTCCCAACTGCCCAGGGCTGATCAGCCCCGGCAAATCCAACGTGGGGATCATCCCGGCGAGCATCGCCAGGCCCGGACGGATCGGCCTGGTCAGCAAGTCGGGAACGCTCACGTATCAGATGATGTTCGAACTGGGCGACATCGGCTTCTCCACCGCGGTCGGCATCGGTGGCGACCCGATCATCGGCACCACCCACATCGACGCGCTGGGCGCCTTCGAAAAGGACCCGGAGACCGATTGCATGGTGATGATCGGCGAGATCGGCGGCGACGCCGAGGAGCGGGCCGCAGCCTACATCGCCGACAACGTCAGCAAGCCGGTCGTCGGCTACGTCGCCGGCTTCACCGCTCCCGAGGGCAGGACGATGGGCCATGCCGGTGCGATCGTGTCCGGCTCCAAGGGCACCGCCCAGGCGAAGAAGGCCGCGCTGGAGGCGGCCGGTGTGAAGGTCGGCCGGACGCCCAGCGAGACCGCGTCCCTGGTCCGGGAAATCATGGAGGGCCGCGGCTGAGCCCGGCCGAGTGCTTCCAGAACCTGGATGCGTCAGCTTGCCTGGGTGGTGCGCTGCGCCGCCCGTCCGACGATGGCCTCCCAGGTGTCGTCGGTGAAGTCGAAGCCGGAGGACGGGTTGGCCAGCAGGTAGAAGAGCCTGCTTCCGACCGCGGCCACGCCGACCCTGAAGGTGACTGTCCTGGAGTCGCTGATCCGCTGCGTGACCAGGTAACTGGTCGCCCTCAACTTCTTGCCTTCGGCGTCCGGCGCGGTCACCGAGGAGGCCTTGACCGAGGCCGTCCGGGTGCGCTCCGCGCAGTCGCCGAAGTCGCCGTTGAGCGCCCTGGCCACGGCGGTCGCATCGGACGCCTTGGCGAAGGTGTACTGGGCTTCATCGATCCCGAAGCCCTCCGGCGCCTTCGCGTCGTCGGTCAACAGGTACGTGCGATGTGCCGAACTGGTCGAGTCCGGCAGCTTGTTCAGGTTGACGTCCTCGCACTGGCTACCGACCAGTTTGGGTGCCTCGGGGTCGGTCGCGGTCCAGGTTCCTGCCCCGGCGGTGATCCGCGGCAGGTCCACCCAGGCGAGCCAACCGATCGTTTCGGTCGGGGGAGGGGGAGCGGCGGCCGCTCTCGGGGTGGCCGGGCAGACTCCCTGGGCAGGGGTGCACTGCCGGGCCATCGACGGGGCGACGGCCCTGGTCAGCGCGTTCATCCCGAGCGGCTTGGTGCCGTCGAACTGCCCGTTGATCACGTCCACGAAACGTCCGCTGCGGATGATCAGGAACGTGTGCGCGGTGCCGTCGGGGAGGGTCGCGGTGAGTCCCGTGACGGCGTCGGCCAGGCCGCTGATCCGGTAGCCGGAGAGGATATGGGCCCCGTCGCACGCGCCCACCTGGGCGACCAACGCCTCGTAGGCGGTGCCGGCCCCCGTCGCGTCCGGCCAGGCCTGGGCGAACTGCCGCAGGACGCCGCCGGAGTTGTCGGCGGCGAACACCCGATCGACCTCGGATTCCGGCGCCGCATGGCCCGTCCGGGACAACTCGATGCAGGCCGGCTGGCGTGGCACGCCGGTGGACGCGTTCGGGTCCTGCACCGTCCAGGTGGTCGCGCGGCGCATCCTGGCCAGCTCCGCGGCGGTGATCAACTGGGTTTCGTCAAGTGTGGGCGGCGGGGTGGGGGTGCCGGCGGTGGGACTGGCGGACGGCGTGGCCGGGGGGTTCGCGCTGCCGGAGCGCTGCGAGCCGAACCAGGCCAGCGCCCCGACGATCAGAACCAGTGTGACCGCGCCCGCGATCAACAGCAGGGGTCGGCGCTTCCGGCGGGCGGCCGCTTCGGCGCCGGCGGTACGTGCGCCGCCAGGAGGCTCCGAGCCGACAGCACCGGAGTCGGGCCGGACGCCCTCGGACGAGCTGATCTCGGCGGCGGCAACGTCGGGAGTAGCCGTCGCGGACACGGCCCCCCAGCCGACGGCTGCGTCCAAGTCGCCGTCAACCGGAGGCGAGCTCACACTGGCCGCCGAGCGCCGGGGGGCGGCGGGCACCGAGTCCTCGGTCGGCGGTTCGGCGGAGAAACGCCGCCCGGATGTGGCTGCCTGCGGCGAGTCCGGCAGTGTGGGGGCCGGGGGCGGGATCGGGGTCGCGACCTCGGGCGAGCGGGGTTCGTCGGAGCCCTCGCCAGGGTTTAACCGTCCGGCCGACTCGGACGTGTCGGCATCGTCCGACGGGGCCCACGCCCGGGACGGGCTCGCGGCTGTGACGCCCTCGCCCGCATCGTCCTTCGAGCCGCCGTCGGAGGCTTCAAATGCCCGGCGCGGCGGGGAGGGCTCGGTGTCGCTCATCTGGTCCTCGTCGTCCGTGGGGTGCTGACCCCGCCGAGTTTAGTGCGAGCGGGCGTGTCCGGCCCGCGGGCGTCGCAGGGGTGCGTGACGATGAGGGATCATGCCCACTCGCTCAGAACGCCGCCGCGCCCACGTCCGGCTGACGGTGGCCGAGGTCAACGCGGCAGAGGGTTCGGCACCGGTTGTCGAATTCCCGCTGCTTGGCGTTGCGTTGCTCGCGGGGGCAGCGTCCGGCGTTGTGGGCTGGCTGTTGGTGACGGGTGTCGTAATGATGGCCTGGTTCACGGCGATGGCGATTCCGTTGCCTGCGGCGCTCGGATTCGCCAGCCAGCTATGGCTCGCGGCTCATGGCGCCGGGGCGATCGTGGCCGGCGTTCTGGTGACGCTGATCCCACTCGGACTGAGCCTGCTGTTGGTGCTGCTGACCCGGACGGTGACCGCGCTGGTGCTGCGCGCCACCGCAAGTACGAACTTCGAAGGTTTCGGCGCAGCCCGGGCCGTTGGCCTGACGAGTGCCGGCTATGCGGTGACGGCCGCCCTGGTCGCGCTGGCCGCCGGGTCGGCTGCCCGGGTCGGCTGGGCGTTGCTGGGCGGTGCCGTGGTCGGCGGAGTCGGCGCCGCCTGGGCGCTTGCCGGACGCCTCCGGGCCCTGATCAGCGTGCCGGCGCTGCTTGCCGGCCTCGGCCGTGCGGTGCTGGCCGGCCTGGGCGCGATGACCGCGATCGCCGCCGGCGTCCTCGTGCTGGGACTGCTGCTGGGCAGCCGGCGGATCGGCATGATCGAGGACGCGCTCTCGCCCGACGCGATCGGCGTGTGGCTGCTGGCGGTCCTGCAGTTGCTGTACCTGCCCAATCTGCTGGCCTGGGCGGCCAGCTGGGCGCTCGGGGCGGGAATCAGTGTCGGGGTCGGGTCGTTGGTGTCGCCGATCCTGACCACGGCTGGGATGCTGCCTGCGATTCCGGCGCTTGGTGCCGTGCCGGAGCCCGGAGTCGGCGGGCCCTGGAGCTACACCTGGCTGGCCTCCGGGCTGATCGTGGGGGCGGCCGCGGGGTGGGTTGCGGCTGCGAGTTCGTCCACTCGGGGCAGCCTGATTCTTTGGCTGGCCCGGGGCGCCGGCGCAGGCCTCGCCACAGCCGCGGCCGTTCTGCTGATCGCCGCCCTTTCCCGCGGTGACCTGGGCGCCGAACGGCTGGTGGCCCTGGGTCCGGTGATGGTGAACCTGGCCTGGCTGGCCCCGCTGCCGATGCTGGCCGGCGGCTCCATCGCCGCGCTGGTGCATTGGCTCACCCGGGGACGGCAGTTGCCGGCTCCCGTTGGGCCCGAGGACAGCACCGAGCTGATTCAGGCGCCGGCCGAGTCGCCCGAGGCCGAGACCGTCGTCCTGAGCCACCGGGAGGGCTGAGCGCCCGCTGGCCGGGCGGCCGTCCGTGGCCACCGTCGCTAGGCTGCGCCCATGGCCTTCCGCATCGCCGTGCTGGTCTCGGGCACCGGCAGCCTGCTGCAGGCCCTGCTGGACGCCCGCGCATCCGGTGAGCTGAATGCCGAGGTGGTGCTGGTTGGTTCGGACAATGCCGGTGCCCATGGGTTGCAGCGGGCAAGGGCCGCCGGCGTGCCGACCTTCGTTCACCCGTTCAGCCGCGGAGACGACCGCTCCGCCTGGGATGCTCAACTCACCGATTTGGTCCAGCGGCACGACGTCGACCTGGTCGTGCTGGCGGGCTTCATGAAGTTGGTCGGGCCGAGCTTCCTGGCCCGGTTCGGCGGTCGCACGATCAATACCCATCCCGCGCTGCTGCCCAGCTTCCCCGGCATGCACGGCCCGCGGGATGCGCTCGACCACGGGGTGAAAGTCACCGGGACTACGGTGTTCGAGGTCGATGCCGGGGTGGACACCGGACGGATTCTGGCCCAGGAGCCGGTCCGGGTGCTGCCGGGAGACAGCGTTGAGGCCCTGCACGAACGCATCAAGGTGGCCGAGCGGCTCCTGCTCGTCCGCACCGTCAACGAACTGGCCTCCCAGGGGGACTCATGACCGACCGGCTGCCCATCCGACGTGCCCTGCTGTCGGTCTACGACAAGTCCGGGCTGGTGGAACTCGGCCGGGCGCTGGCCGGCGCAGGGGTCGAGATGGTGTCGACCGGGTCCACTGCCCGGACCCTGACCGATGCCGGCGTGCCGGTCACGCCAGTGGAAAAGGTGACCGGCTTCGCCGAATGCCTGGACGGCCGGGTGAAGACCTTGCATCCGCACATCCACGCCGGCCTGCTGGCCGACCTGCGACTGGAGTCGCATCGGGCGCAGCTTGACGAGCTGGGGATCCAGCCGTTCCAGCTGGTGGTCAGCAACCTGTACCCGTTCACCGAGACGGTGGCCTCCGGAGCCGGTCCCGACGAGTGCGTCGAACAGATCGACATCGGCGGTCCGAGCATGGTCCGGGCGGCCGCCAAGAACCACCCCTCGGTGGCCATCGTGACCTCCCCCGACCAGTATCCGTCGCTGTGCGACGCCCTCGCCGCGGGTGGCTTCAGCCTGGCCGAGCGCCGGGCTCTGGCCACCGTCGCTTTCCGGCACACCGCCGCATACGACATCGCGGTGGCCGGCTGGATGGGCGAGCAGTTCAGCCCGGACGCCTGGCCGGCGTGGATCGGCGGCACCTGGCACAAGGTCGGCGGCCTGCGTTACGGCGAGAACGCCCACCAGCAGGCCGCCTTGTACCGCGACCCCGGTGGGCCGGCCGGGATCACCGGTGCCGAGCTGTTGCACGGCAAGGAGATGAGCTACAACAACTACACCGACGGCGACGCCGCCTATCGGGCCGCCTACGACTTCGTCGGCCACGCGGTTGCGATCGTCAAGCACGCCAACCCGTGCGGAGTCGCGGTCGGCGCCGACATCGCCGAGGCGCATCGTAAGGCGCACGCCTGCGATCCGGTGAGTGCGTTCGGTGGGGTGATCGCGACCAACTCCGACGTCACTGTGGAGTTGGCCGAGCAGATCGCGGAGGTGTTCACCGAGGTGGTGATCGCTCCCGGGTACGACGCCGGGGCGCTGGAGATCCTGACCCGCAAGAAGAACATCCGGCTGCTCCGGGCGAATCGCTACCAGCATCCGGAGCGGCAGTTGCAACCGATCTCCGGCGGGGCGCTGCTGCAGGAGGCTGACCGGGTCGACGCGGCGGGCGACGACCCGGCGCACTGGACACTGGCCGCCGGGAACCCGGCCGATGCCGACACCCTGGCCGACCTGGCTTTCGCCTGGCGGGCCTGCCGGGCGGTGAAGAGCAATGCGATCCTGCTCGCCGTCGGCGGTGCCTCGGTTGGAATCGGCATGGGCCAGGTCAACCGGGTGGACTCCTGCCGGCTGGCGGTGGAGCGGGCCGGAGACCGGGCGGCGGGATCGGTGGCCGCCTCGGACGCGTTCTTCCCATTCGCCGACGGCCCGGAGATCCTGATCGCGGCCGGGGTGCGGGCGATCGTCCAGCCCGGGGGTTCGATGCGGGACGCGGAGACGATCGCAACGGCGGAGGCAGCCGGGGTCACCATGTACTTCACCGGCACCCGGCACTTCTTCCACTGACCCGGTGAACGCACGTGACACCATCGTCGCCATGACCGCACCCACCGAGCGTCCGCCGAAGACCTTCGTGCAGCAGGTGCTCGGTCAGTGGCCGCTTGCCAGCGTCCTGCTGGGCGTGTTCGCCGGCCTGGTCGTGGTGGCGAGCAGCCATTGGCGCGCGGGCACCACCCTGATCGGGTTGGCGATCGTCATGGGCGGCCTGTTCCGGTTGCTGCCGAACCGCCGGGTCGGGCTGCTGGCCGTCCGCAACAAGGTGGTCGACACCATCGTCCTGCTCACCATCGGTATCGGCATCACCGTGCTGGCGTGGGCGGTCCCGGCGATCCGTAACTGAGAGGGCAACCTGCGGTCCAGGGTGCGCCGCGCGATGATCCGCATTCAGGCAGGCTCCGTCGCACAACGCGGTCGTTTCGTACACCGATGTCGGTGTACAAACTGCCGCGCTCCGCTGTGGGTCGCGAATCGAGAACGCCCCAGGTCCGGCGCTCAGATCAGGCCGAGCTCGGTGACCGCGGTGGCTTCGTCCTGCAGTTCCGCGACCGAGGCGTCGATCCGGCCCCGGCTGAAGTCGTCAATCTCCAAGCCCTGGACGATGCTCCAGCCGCCTCCGCTGGTGGTGCACGGAAATGACGAGATCAGGCCCTCGGGAACCCCGTAGGAACCGTCCGACGGGACCGCCATCGACACCCAGTCTCCGGACGGGGTGGCGCCCAGCCAGTCGCGCATGTGCTCGATGGTGGCGTTGGCGGCGGAGGCGGCCGAGGATGACCCGCGGGCCGCGATGATCGCAGCGCCGCGCTTGGCGACGGTCGGGATGAAGTCGTTCTCGATCCAGGCCTGATCGTTGACCAGCGTTGCAGCGGTCTTCCCGCCCACCTCGGTGTGGAACAGGTCCGGATACTGGGTGGCGGAGTGGTTGCCCCAAATGGTCATCTTCTTGATCTCCGTGACCGGAACGGCCAACTTGGCGGCCAGTTGGCTGATCGCCCGGTTGTGATCCAGCCGGGTGAGTGCGTTGAACTGCTCGGTGGGAATATCGGGGGCGTTCTTCATCGCGATCAGAGCGTTGGTATTGGCGGGATTGCCGGTCACCAGCACCTTGACGTCATCGGCGGCGACATCGTTGAGCGCCTTGCCCTGGGCGGTGAAAATGGCGCCGTTGGCGCTCAGCAGATCGCCGCGCTCCATGCCTGCGGTGCGCGGGCGGGCGCCGACCAGCATCGCCAGGTTGACCCCGTCGAACACCTTCGCCGGATCGTCGCCGATCTCGACCTTCGCCAGGTTCGGGAACGCGCAGTCGTCCAGCTCCATTACGACGCCCTCCAGCGCCTTGAGCGCGGGGGTGATCTCCAGCAACCGCAACTCGACGCTCTGGTCGGGTCCGAGCAGGGCGCCGCTGGCGATGCGGAACAGGAGGCTGTAGCAGATCTGGCCGGCAGCGCCGGTGACGGCAACTTTGACGGGTGTGCTCACGGTGATTCTCCTCGACGACGAGTGGGGAACATCTTCACGCTATCAGCGGGATCACGCCCACGTAGCTGCCTTCGGAACACTCCATTGGCCTTCGGCGGGCAGCGGCGTTGTCGCGGCAGCCGGGGGCGCGTGTGGACCGTCCGGACTGCTGGCCGGTCCGGCTGGGGTGTCCTCCGGCAGGCACCCGTCCAGGTCTGGCCGTTGTCGGCGGCGGCAGCTAGGTTGCCACCGAAGCCTGTCGAAGGGACCCATCGTGCATCGTCGCACCAGCATCGCTCTCGTAGCCGTCCTGGCACTCGTCCTCAGTTGGTTCGGTGGGGGTGTGCCCGCGCTAGCCGCGGAGCGCACCGCGACGCTCGTCGGCAGCCTGCAGAACGAGTTGGGCTGCACCGATGACTGGCAGCCGGTGTGCACCGCGACGGACCTCACCAAGAAGGGTGACGTCTACAGCGCCACATTCACGGTCCCGGCCGGCGACTACGAACTCAAGGTGGCGATCGATCACTCCTGGGACGAGAGCTACGGCGCCGAGGGCGGAGCGGCGAACATTCCGCTGTCGCTCACCGTGCCCGACGAACTGCTGTTCAGCTACAACGACGTCACGCACCTGGTCACGATCAAGCCGACGGACTTGCCGGGCGGCACCACGACCGCCGACCGTACCTTGGCGGTCGGGTCGCTGCGCGAAGCTCTGACCCGGGAACGGTTCTATTTCCTGATGGCCGACCGGTTCGCCAACGGCTCGAAGGCAAACGACAGGGGCGGATTGACCGGTGGCCGGCTGGAGACCGGCTACGACCCAACCGACAACGGCTTTTACCACGGCGGTGACCTCAAGGGGGTGACCGCCAAGCTGGACTACATCAAGAAACTGGGGACCACCGCGATCTGGCTCACCCCATCGTTCAAGAACAATCCCGTCCAGGGCACCGGTGCCAATGTCAGCGCCGGGTACCACGGCTACTGGATCACCGACTTCACCCAGATCGACCCGCACCTGGGCACCAACGCCGACATGAAGACTCTGATCGACAGGGCACACGCCAAGGGCATGAAGGTGTTCTTCGACATCATCACCAACCACACCGCCGACATCATCGAC
>Ga0190275_10003911_pt1 | contig 10690 bp, 6 predicted proteins | sample Popmic550T_FD_133745 | JGI IMG/M metagenome (GOLD analysis project Ga0190275, IMG submission 133745) | Populus adjacent soil microbial communities from riparian zone of Yellowstone River, Montana, USA - 550 T | ecosystem: Environmental > Terrestrial > Soil > Riparian zone > Trees stand | place...
CAACGCTAGCCCCCTTCGTATTACCGCGGCTGCTGGCACGAAGTTAGCCGGGGCTTCTTCTGCGGGTACCGTCATTATCTTCCCCGCTGAAAGAGCTTTACAACCCTAAGGCCTTCATCACTCACGCGGCATGGCTGGATCAGGCTTGCGCCCATTGTCCAAGATTCCTAACTGCTGCCTCCCGTAGGAGTCTGGGCCGTGTCTCAGTCCCAGTGTGGCTGATCATCCTCTCAGACCAGCTACTGATCGTAGCCTTGGTGGGCCATTACCCCACCAACTAGCTAATCAGACGCGGGCCGATCTTCTGGCGATAAATCTTTCCCCCGAAGGGCTTATCCGGTATTAGCCCAAGTTTCCCTGGGTTGTTCCGAACCAAAAGGCACGTTCCCACGTGTTACTCACCCGTCTGCCACTCCGTATTGCTACGGCGTTCGACTTGCATGTTTTAGGCCTGCCGCCAGCGTTCGCTCTGAGCCAGGATCAAACTCTCAAGTTGGACTGAGATTTTGATCTGGCGATCACACGTTTTGCGCGTAGCGACGCTTGCGCGCCGCCACATTCACATTGACGAGGTCCAACATGTAATCGCCTCCCGTGATTGCTCACGAAAGACGACAAGTGTTGTTCCTAGAAACGTGTACCGCCGTGTCTCGTCCGGCCGCCCCTTTCGCACGAAGAAGGCAAGCCTTCTCCGGTCGAGGAAGCGGCCCGCAAGGACTCCGCCGTCCACGTTTCTCTTTCTTCAGATTCACTTGTCAAACAGCCCGGAGATCGTGGCGATCTCCCTTCCCGGTGAACCGGGAAGCCGCCGAAACTCAAGGTCGCCGACCGAAATCGGCGATTTGTCACACCAAAGGTGAGGAGCTTCGCAGGCGCGTCATCGCGCCGAAAGCGGACGGCGCGCCGTTGTGAGGAGGGTTATATGGCCCGCCTCCAACCCTTGTCAACACCGAAAGCCGCAAAAATCGCCGCGACTTTGCGCTGTGGACAGCGCTGGGCCGACCCTTCCTTCGGACCGGGCCCGCGCCGCACTGGTGCCACATTCCTCCCGCGTTGTTCCATCCGGGGAAAGGCCTGTGGTCACAGTACGAATCACGTAACGACGTGAGCAAGCGCGCCGGCGCATCGGGAAGCTGCGCCAGGGTGTGATGCGTTCTGTTGAGCAGAGGCTGGGGACTTGGGGTGGACCGCGACGCAACCGCGTCACGGCGGTGTAGGGGATTAGGGCGCTTGGATCAGGGCAGACGGCGCGATCCAAATCGTTTGCGACCAGCCGCTGAGCCGATCGATTTCGGCAACGAACCTCCATTGCTGATGGACGGCGCGACGATCGGGTTGATCGATCGCCGTCGCGTTTCCGTTCAATGGTTCTCGGGCACGATTCTCACCGGCCTGTGCGGCGCTGCGCTGATGGGCGGCGCCGTTTTCATTGCGCTCGACGGCGAGGCGAACTTCGCGGCGCTGCCCGAGAAGGTCGAGGCGGCGCTGCGCGGCACCCTCCCCGAGCGCGCCGCAGCCATCATGCGCAAGAGCGACAAGCTTCCGCCCTCGGGCGAAGCCAACGCGGCGCGCCAGGTGATCCGCATCTCCACCAACGTGCGTGCCGGCGATCGCGAGATGGTGCGCGTGCGTCCCTATGTGCGCGTCGCATCGAACCTCTCGCTCTCGCTCTCTGAGCTCTCCTCGAACGTGCCGAAGTTCAACCCGGCGCGCCTGCTGATGGACAACGGCCGCGGCAACGCGGTGCCGGCAGACGATACGCCCGGCGCGGAGCCGGATGCCGAAGTTTCCTTTGTGACGCGCGATCTTGCGAGCGTGCTGCCGCGGGTGAAGGTCGCGGCGGCGGCGCCGCTTGAGGACGTGATCGCGCGGGTGCGCGATGCGGCCGAATGGACCGGCAGCGTCGCAAGGCCGATGACCGCGAGCCTCATGCCGACAATTCCGAGCGGCTCGCGTCTCAACTATGCGCCGGACGGTGTCGAGGCCGATCCCTATTTGGGCTTCGAGGCGCGCATCGTGCCCGAGAACATCACGATGCTGCCGAAGACCCCGAAGCAGAACGACGGCCCGAACGCCTGGAATGAGCGGCTGGTCGTGGTGAAGAGGAATGAGTCGGCGGCAACGATCCTGCGCGATCAGGGTGCCTCGCCCGAGGACATCCGAAACCTCACCGCGGTGCTCGGCGCGCGCGGCCGCGATGGCGGCTTACGCGAGGGGCAGAAGCTGCGCATCCTGTTTGCGCCCGATGCCGGGCGCCTGCGCGTCGTGCGCGTGATCGTGGCCGGCGATGCCGTCGAGGCGGTGGTCGCGCTCTCCGACACCGGCAAATACGTCGCGGTCGACGTGCAGAGCATCGCGGCCGCGACCGAGGTCGCGGAGGCCGACGAGGACGACGAGAGTGACACCGCTGCGGTGCGTCTCTATCAGAGCATCTACGAAACAGCGCTGCGCAATCAGATCCCGCGGCCCGTGATCGACGATCTCGTCCGCATCTATTCGTACGACGTCGACTTCCAGCGCCGCGCCCAGCCGGGCGACTCCTTCGAAGTGCTGTTCTCGGGCGAAGAGGAACAGGGCGCCACCAATGACGTGCTGTTCGCTGCGCTGACCGTCGGCGGCGAGACCAAGAAGTTCTATCGCTACCTGTCGCCCGACGACGGCGTCGTCGACTACTATGACGAGACCGGCAAGAGCGCGAAGAAGTTCCTGGTGCGCAAGCCGGTTGGGCTCGGCATCATGCGCTCGGGTTTCGGCTTTCGCCGCCATCCGATCCTCGGCTATTCGAAGATGCATACCGGCGTCGATTGGGCCGCCCCCTACGGGACGCCGATCTTCTCGTCGGGTAACGGCTCGGTCGACAGGGTCGGCTGGGAAGGCGGCTATGGCAAATACGTGCGCATCAGGCACAACAACGGCTACGAGACCGCGTACGGCCACATGTCGGCGTTCGCGCGCGGCATCGAGCCGGGCAAGCGGGTGCGCCAGGGCCAGGTGATCGGATTCGTCGGCTCGACCGGCCTGTCGACCGGCGCACACGTGCACTACGAGATTGTCGTCAACGGGCGCTTCGTCGACCCGATGCGCATCCGCCTGCCACGCGGGCGCGTGCTCGAAGGTCCGATCCTCGCGGGCTTCGAGAAAGAGCGCGACCGCGTCGAAGGCATGATGCAACGCAAAGCCGGTGTTGCGGGTTCTGCCGCACCTGCGCGAGTTGCAGCGAGCGTGGCAACCAACTAAGCCTTAACGCCTCTTCAGTCGCGCAGCTTCGCCGCTGAAGGCGCGCGCTAATCCAAAGTGACGGCCGTTACCGGGACTCCTCTCGAGCTGCCACCCCTGCGACTGGCGAGCATGGAGCTTCCGCCTGTCGACGAAGACGCAATCGTGGTCCCCACGGTAACGGCTTTTGCGCCGGCGAGGCGCTCTTCGATTTGCGATTGGATGGTCGGAGGCAGACAAAGGGCCAAATATTCGCGCATGTGATGGTAAGCAGCTCCAGTGGACGCAATCGGATATGTGACTTCGTCGTGGCCCCGAACCTTCGATGCGAAATCCGTCCGGTATTTGACCGTTGTTATCTGAACCAGCTTTTTGATTGTGGCGGCATTCTGTGTGTAGAGGTAACTATCAGCAACCGCGTTGCTGATCGCCGTAGCCAGGCCAAATGCTTGCGCCAGAACGACCAGGCCCGCCGCTACGCTCGGAGTGGGTTGTAATGAGCCCAGAAGAGCTGCACCGGCCGCGCCAGTCACGGCCAGGATCGTCGACGTTCTTGTCTTTCTCCGCTCCAAAATCCAGAGGTCGTCGATATACGTCATGCAGGCATCGTCGATGGTATTGAAGCCCGACAAAATGAGCGTGTACCATTCCTCGCGCACTGCTTGGCGGCTGCTAGGGACCGGAGGGGCCGGAAGCGTACCCGCAACTGCAGCTACGACGGCTGCCTGGCGTACAGCGCTCCTCTGCACCGTCTCGGCGAGGAGCACCGGCGAGGGCCCATAGCGTCCGGAAAGCGATTCATCGAGGGTGGTGCAGCCGCAAAGCACCCCGGCTGTCACAATCAAGCCTGTGGCTTGTTTCCACCGCATCGCCGCCCCCTTAACGCACCGTTAAGGAGTGTGACGCAACTGGAGCGCGTTCGCTACACGGAGTTGCAGCTGGATTTCATTGCTCTGTGGACGCGTGTCTTTCGGGTAACACCCCTGCGGGTTGCGGACCTTACGCCGCCTCTTTCGCCGCTGCCTCGCCGTTGAAGGCGAGGCTCTGCTTGCCCGGCGCGACCGAGACCGTCACCGCCTCGCCGTCCTTCACCTTGCCGGAGAGGATCAGCTCGGCGAGCGGGTCCTGCACCGCCTTCTGGATCGCGCGCTTGAGCGGACGCGCCCCATAGGCCGGGTCGTACCCCTTGTCGGCGAGCCAATCGCGCGCCGCCGGATCGAGCTTGATCGCGATCTTGCGATCCTCGAGCAGCTTGGAGAGGCGCCTGAACTGAATGTCGACGATGCGGCTCATCTGTTCGCGCTTGAGGCGATGGAACAGAATGATCTCATCCACCCGGTTCAGGAACTCCGGCCGGAACGCCGAGCGCACCACCGCCATCACCGGCTCGCGCACCGCCTCGGTGTCTTCGCCTTCCGGCTGATCGACGAGGAACTGCGAACCGAGGTTCGAGGTCATCACGATCAGCGTGTTGCGAAAGTCGACCGTGTGGCCCTGTCCGTCGGTCAGCCGCCCGTCGTCGAGCACCTGCAAGAGCACGTTGAACACGTCGGGGTGCGCCTTCTCGATCTCGTCGAACAGTATCACCTGATAGGGCCGGCGCCGCACCGCCTCGGTGAGCGCGCCGCCCTCCTCGTAGCCGACGTAGCCCGGAGGCGCGCCGATCAGCCGCGCGACCGCGTGCTTCTCCATGTACTCCGACATGTCGATGCGGATCAGCGCGGTCTCGTCGTCGAACAGGTATTCGGCGAGCGCCTTGGTGAGTTCGGTCTTGCCGACGCCCGTGGGCCCCAGGAACATGAATGAGCCGATCGGCCGGTGCGGGTCCTGCAGGCCGGCGCGGGCGCGGCGCACCGCAGTCGAGACCGCCTGCACGGCTTCGGCCTGGCCGATGACGCGCCTGGACAACTCCTCCTCCATGCGCAACAGCTTTTCTTTCTCGCCTTCGAGCATGCGGTCGACCGGCACGCCGGTCCACCGCGACACGACCTGCGCGACGTGATCGGCGGTGACCGCCTCTTCGACCATCGCGCCGGCGTCGCCCTTGTCCTCGATCGTCTTGAGCTTCTTCTCGAGGTCGGGAATCTTGCCGTACGCAAGCTCGCCGGCCTTCTGGAATTCGCCGCGCCGCTGCGCATTGGCGAGCTCCGTCCGCGCCGCGTCGAGCTCTGCCTTGAGCTTCTGCGCGTCGGAAAGCTTGCTCTTTTCCGCCTGCCAGCGCGCCGTCAGGTCGGCTGACTGCTTCTCCAGCGCAACCAATTCCTTCTCGAGGTTCTTGAGCCGCGCCTTGGAGCCAGCATCGCTTTCCTTCTTTAGCGCCTCCTGCTCGATCTTGAGCCGCACGACTTCGCGGTCGATGGAGTCGAGCTCTTCCGGCTTGCTATCGACCTGCATCTTCAACCGCGCAGCCGCCTCGTCGACCAGGTCGATCGCCTTGTCGGGCAGGAAGCGGTCGGTGATGTAGCGGTTCGACAGCGTCGCGGCCGCGACAATCGCCGAGTCGTTGATGCGCACCCCGTGATGCTGCTCGTACTTGTCCTTCAGGCCGCGCAGAATGGAAACGGTATCCTCCACGCTCGGCTCGGACACGAACACGGGTTGGAAGCGCCGCGCCAGCGCAGCGTCCTTCTCGACGTGCTTCTTGTATTCGTCGAGCGTGGTCGCGCCGATGCAGTGCAGCTCGCCGCGTGCGAGCGCGGGCTTGAGCAGGTTCGACGCGTCCATCGCGCCGTCGGCCTTGCCGGCGCCGACCAGCGTGTGCATCTCGTCGATGAACAGGATGATGCCGCCGTCCGAGGACGTCACCTCGTTCAGCACGGCCTTGAGCCGCTCCTCGAACTCGCCGCGATACTTCGCGCCGGCGATGAGCGCGCCCATGTCGAGCGCGAGCAGCTTCTTGTCCTTCAAGCTCTCCGGTACGTCGCCGTTGACGATGCGCAGCGCGAGGCCTTCCACGATCGCGGTCTTGCCGACACCGGGCTCGCCGATCAGAACCGGATTGTTCTTGGTACGGCGCGACAGCACCTGCACGGTGCGGCGGATTTCCTCGTCGCGCCCGATCACCGGATCGAGTTTGCCGTCGCGCGCCGCTTGCGTCAGGTCGCGCGCGTATTTCTTCAGCGCGTCATAGGCCTGCTCGGCGTTGGCGGAATCGGCGGTGCGGCCCTTGCGCAGCGCCTCGATCGCGGTATTCAAATTTTGCGGCGTGACGCCGGCGCGCGCCAAAATCTTGCCGGCCTCGCTGTCCTTCTCGATCGCGAGCGCGAGCAAGAGCCGCTCGACGGTGACGAACGAGTCCCCCGCCTTCTCGCCGGATTTCTCCGCGGTATCGAACACCCGCGCGAGCGCAGGTTCCAGATAGAGCTGCCCGGCCCCGCCGCCTTCGACCTTCGGTCGCCTGGCGAGCGCTGCATCGACGGCGCGTAACGCCTCGCGTGAATTACCGCCGGAGCGGTCGATCAGCCCGCTCGCCAAGCCCTCCGGGTCGTCGAGCAGCACTTTCAGCAGATGTTCGGGGGCGAATTGCTGGTGGCCCTCGCGAAGGGCCAAAGATTGCGCGGATTGCACGAAGCCGCGGGCGCGGTCCGTGTATTTCTCGATGTTCATTCAATACCTCCCTCGGCCTGTTCCAGCCGCCCCGAAGGCGCGCGCCGGACCATCGTCATTGGGTCGCCCTGCCGCATCAATGATTTGCGTCAAGGTGGATTGCCGGGCCCGTCAGGCACCCGACAATCGACGATATGGGAACCATCACGGCGCCGTGAAAGGGGTTTAGCCGCCATTTTCATAGGCGGCTTGCGCCTTCCGCGGCCTTCGTTAACAAGGCCGCCCATGGCGCGGCTCGAATCGATCTACCGCTATCCGGTGAAGGGACTGAGCCCGGAAAAGCTCGACCGGGCGAGCCTGACGGCAGGTGCCTACTTCCCCGGCGACCGCCTGTTCGCGATCGAGAACGGTCACTCCGGCTTCGATCCGGCCGCACCGGTGCATCAGCCGAAGACCAAGTTTCTGATGCTGATGCGCGACGAGCGGCTCGCGACGCTGCGCACCCATTACGACGATGCGACCGGCACGCTGTCGATCCACCAGGACAGCGGGGAGGCCGTACGGGCAGACCTGGCCACGAAGGACGGCCGCCTGGCGGTCGAGGCCTTCTTTCGCCGCTTCATGCCTAAGGAGCTACGCGGCTCGCCGAAGGTGCTGGCGGCGCCCGAGGGCTATCGATTCACGGATTCGCGCGTGAGCGGCTTTGTCTCGATCATCAACCTGGCATCCGTCGCCGAGCTTGAAACCATCATTGGGCTGCCGGTTCACCCGCTGCGCTTCCGCGCGAACCTCTATGTCCGGGGTTGGCCGGCCTGGAGCGAATTCGACCTCGTCGACCGCGAGTTCACCATCGGCGCCGTGCGGCTGAAGGGCCTCAAGCGGATCGTGCGCTGCGCGGCCACCAACGTCGATCCGGAGACAGGCATCCGTGACCTCTCAATTCCGGATACCTTGATGCAGAACTACAAACATATGGACTGCGGGATTTATGCGCAGGTGATCGAAGGCGGCGACATCGCACCAGGAAACTCCGTCAGTCCCTGAAAGCCAGCGGCCGCGCGACCTCTTCGAGCGGCTTGCGCTCGGCCGCGACGCCCCAACGCCACATCACGCCGGCTGCGAGCACCATCAGGACCGCGCCGATGAGATAGCCGCCGAACAGGCTTGCGCGTGAGCCAGAGTCGATCAGCGCACCGAACAGCATCGGGCCGATCACGCCACCGATTGCGGTGCCGACCGCATAGAACACCGCGATCGCCAGCGCGCGGATTTCCAGCGGAAAGGTCTCGCTCACGGTCAGATAGGCCGAGCTTGCCGCCGCCGAGGCGAAGAAGAAGATCACGCTCCAGGCAATCGTCTGCTCGCGTGCGCTGAGCATGCCTTGCGCGAAGAGCCAGCCGGTCAGCGCGAGCAGCAAGCCGGACATGAGATACGTGAACGCGATCATCGGACGCCGGCCGACGGTGTCGAACAGCCGCCCGAGCAGGATCGGCCCGAGCACGTTTCCGGCTGCAAACGGCAGGATGTACCAGCCGACATGCTCGTTCGGGATGCCGTAGAACGTGGTCAGCACCAGCGCGTAGGTGAAGAAGATCGCGTTGTAGAAGAAGGCCTGCGCCACCATCAGCGCGAGCGCCACCAGCGTGCGCGTGCGATGGACATGGATGAGCGTGTGCGCCACGTCGGCGAGCGGCGTGTGGGTGCGCGTCTGCAGCCGCACTTTGGGCAGCGGCGTGTCGGGGATGGCATGCCCTTCGGCGCGCACACGCGCCTCGATATCGGCCACGATCTTCTCGGCTTCGTCGGCGCGGCCGTGCGTCATCAGCCAGCGCGGGCTTTCCGGCAGCCACAGCCGCATGAAGAAAATGACCAGCGCGAGCAGCGCGCCGATCAGGAACGCGGCGCGCCAGCCATGCTCGGGATTGATGACCGCCGGGTCGAGCAGCACAATCGACCCAAGCGCGCCGAGCGCGGCGCCGATCCAGAACGAGCCGTTGATGCAGAGATCGGTCCAGCCGCGCACGCGCGCGGGCACCAGTTCCTGGATGGTCGAATTGATCGCGGCGTATTCGCCGCCGATGCCGGCGCCGGTGACGAAGCGACAGATGACGAAGGTCCAGAAACTCCAGGTGAATGCCGTCGCGGCGGTGGCGACGAGGTAGACCGCGAGCGTGATGAAGAACAGCTTCTTGCGCCCAAGCCGGTCGGTGAGCCATCCGAAGAAAATGGCACCGAGCACCGCGCCGGCCAGATAGGCGCTGCCGGCGAGTCCGACATCCGCATTCGAGAACTGGAGGACAGGGCTGGTCTTGAGCGCGCCCGCGACGGTGCCCGCCAGCGTCACCTCCAGGCCGTCGAGGATCCAGGTCACGCCGAGTGCGACGACCACCAGCGTGTGAAAACGGCTCCAGGGCAGCCGGTCGAGCCGGGCCGGAATATCGGTTTCGACGATGGCGCTGGAACTGGCGGACATGCGCGTATCAACGGGACCCGAGCCGATTTGTTGCGCCGGCCTGACACTGCCAGAGTGACGCGATGTAATAAATCTGCGAAAAATCGCGCCCCACCGTCCATTTTCTTCGCGCGGCCGTCACATGAGCCCGTATCCCGACCTCAATAATCGCGTCGCGCTGGTCACCGGCGCCTCGCGCGGGATCGGCGCCGCGATTGCAACCACGCTGGCAGATGCCGGCGCGGCTGTCGCCGTCAATTACCGGGAACGTGCGGCCGAGGCGGACAAGATTGCCGGAGCGATCCGGCAGCGCGGCCGGCGCGCCATGACGATCGAGGCTGACGTGTCGCAGAGCGCAGCGGTCGGCCGCATGATCGAGAGCGTAACCGCCGAACTCGGGCCGATCGACATTCTCATCAACAATGCCGGGGTCGGCCTCAACCGCACCATCGACACCCTGACGGAGGCTGATTTCGACCTCACCATCGCGGTGAACCTGAAGTCGGCGTTCCTTTGCACCCAGGCTGTCCTGACCGGCATGCGCGCGCGCAGGTGGGGCCGCATCGTCAATATCTCGTCCGGCGCGGCGCGCGGCCCGGGCGCTCTTGGCCTGCACTACAATGCTTCGAAGGCCGGACTGGAGGGACTGACACGCGGCTACGCGGCGCGCGTGGTGAAGGAAGGAATCACAGTCAACGCCGTCGCTCCAACAATGATCGAGACCGACATGATGCGCGGGCGCGAGGAACTGGTGGCGCGCATTCCGCTGGGCCGCCTCGGTCACGTAGACGAGGTGGCGCAAGCCGTGCTGATGGTGATCGGCAACGCGTTCATGACCGGCCAGACGGTGCAGATCAACGGCGGCACGAATTTCATTTGAGCTGACGTAGGCGCAGCCTCGCCGGTCTACGCCGCGTCCTTGCCAACCAACGCCGGCGCCGCCCCGATCTTTTCCACCTCGAATGGCGTGGTCTGATAAAGCTCGTTGATCCAGTTGCCGAACAACAGGTGTGCGTGGCTGCGCCAGCGGTTTTCCGGTTGTCGGGTCGGATCGTTCTTCGGAAAATAGTGGCCTGGCAGCGCGATCAGCTTGCCGGCCGAGAGGTCGCGGAAATACTCGTCGGCGAGCGAACTCGAGTCGTACTCGATGTGATTGAACATATGCAGCGCGCGATGCGCGGGATCGTGCAGCATGCAAAGTCCGGTCTCGTCCGACTCCATCAGAACTTGAAGCCCGCTTGCTGGCGGAATGTCATCACGGCGCACCTCGGTCCAGCGCGAGACCGGAACCGAGAAGTCGTCGGAAAAGCCGCGCAGGTAGGGAGAGGCGTGCGCCAAATTCCGATGGCGGTAGACGCCGAATGCCTTCTCTTGAAGCGGATATTTCGGCATGCCGTGGAAATGGTGCACGGCCGCCTGCGCGCCCCAGCAGACGTTGAAAGTCGAATGCACGTTGGTGAGCGTCCAGTCGAACAC
>Ga0190275_10003912_pt1 | contig 10688 bp, 5 predicted proteins | sample Popmic550T_FD_133745 | JGI IMG/M metagenome (GOLD analysis project Ga0190275, IMG submission 133745) | Populus adjacent soil microbial communities from riparian zone of Yellowstone River, Montana, USA - 550 T | ecosystem: Environmental > Terrestrial > Soil > Riparian zone > Trees stand | place...
GATGGCCGACGACTGCATGACCTACCGCATCGTCGTCAAGGAGTACGCGATGAAATACGGCTGGCACGCGAGCTTCATGCCGAAGCCGCTGTTCGGCGAGAACGGCTCCGGGATGCACGTCCATCAGTCGCTGGCCAAAGACGGCAAGAACGCCTTCTACGACGAGGACGACCCCTACTACCTTTCGGCGACCGCGAAGTCGTTCATCGCCGGCCAGCTCAAGCACGCGCGCGAGATCTCGCCGCTCTTCGCCCAGTGGGTCAACTCCTACAAGCGCCTGGTGCCCGGCTACGAGGCGCCGGTCTACCTCGCCTGGTCGCGGCGCAACCGCTCGGCCCTGATCCGGGTGCCGCTCTACCACCCCGGCAAGGAGGGCGCGACCCGAGCCGAGCTGCGCTGCCCGGACCCGGCCGCCAACCCCTACCTCTGCTTCGCCGGCATGCTGCAGGCAGGGCTGGAAGGGATCGAGAAGGGCTACTAGCTGCCGGAGCCGATGGAGCAGAACCTCTACCACCTCTCACAGGAGGAGCTGGCCCACCAGGGCATCGAGCAGCTGCCCGCGACCCTGGGCGAGGCGATTGAGGTCGCCGCCGACTCGGAGCTGGTGCTGCGGACCCTGGGCGAGCACACCTTCCGCCGCTTCGTCGAGATCAAGCGGCAGGAATGGGACGAGTACCGGGTCCAGGTCACCCCCTTCGAGATCGAAAACTTCCTGCCGATCCTCTGAGGCCGGCGGGTCGATGGCGACGCTCCACGTTCTCCGCGTCTTCGCCGACGAGGCGGGGGAGTGGGGCAATCCCCTTGGCGTCTTCCTGGAGGGCGGCGAGGTGCCGGCGGGGCGGCGCCAGGGGGTGGCGGCCGATCTGGGTTTCTCGGAGACGGTCTTCGTCGACGATCGTGCGAGCGGCGAGTGCCGGATCTTCACCCCGGGCTTGGAGCTGCCCTTCGCTGGGCATCCGACCGTCGGCACCGCCTGGCTGCTCGCCCAGGAAGGGGCGGTCGTCGAGGCGGTGCGGCCGCCGGCGGGCGAGGTCCCGGTGCGGTTCGAGGGGGCGGGGGCGGGCGAGATCACCTTCGTCGCCGCCCGGGCCGAGTGGTCGCCTCCCTGGGAGCTGATCGAGCTCGACTCCACGGCCGATATCGACGCGCTCGACGGTCCGCCGGGAGGGCGCGAGGACGAAATATATCTTTGGGCCTGGGCTGACGATGCGGCCGGTGCGGTGCGCTCGCGCTGCTTCTCGCTCGCCGACGGCGTTGGCGAGGACGAGGCCACCGGCTCCGCCGCGATCATGCTCTGCGCCGAGCTCGGCCGCGAGCTGACGATCAACCAGGGCGAGGGCTCGCGGCTCTACGCCCGACCGCTGGGCGAGGGCCGCGCCGAGGTCGGCGGCCGCGTCGTCCTCGACGAGGTGCGCGAGCACGCAATCTGAACGCGCCGCGCGATGACTTAACCGGGCTATAGCCCGGTTAAGTCATCGCGCGGCGCGTTCAGTTGGTGGGGTGGGCGTACCGCCGGCCTGCTCTTGCGGTCGCGAGAGCGATGACGGCCACCAGAACTTGTCGCCGAGGGTGAGGGCGATCGAGGGCACGAGCACGCTGCGGACGAGGAAGGTGTCGAGGAGGACGCCGAAGGCGACCACGAAGCCGAGCTCGGTGAGGAAGGTGAGGGGGAGCACGGCGAGGACCGAGAAGGTGCCGGCGAGGACGATGCCGGCGCTGGTGATGACGCCGCCGGTGACCGCGAGGGCGCGCAGCATGCCCTGTTCGGAGCCGTGCTTTTCGGTCTCCTCGCGGGCGCGGGCGACGAGGAAGATGTTGTAGTCGACGCCGAGCGCGACCAGGAAGACGAAGGCGAAGAGTGGCAGCGACGGGTCCGAGCCGGGGAAGCCGAAGATCACGTCGAAGACGAAGTAACCCACTCCGAGGGCGGCGAGGAAGCTGAGGATCACGGTCCCGATCAGGACCAACGGCGCCATCACTGCCCGCAGCAGGCCGATCAGGATCAGGAAGACGACGATCAGGATGATCGGCGGGATCACGATCGAGTCCCAGCTGGCGGCGTCGCGGACGTCGAATTCGACCGCGCTCGGCCCGCCCACCAGGGCCTCCGGTTCCGCGCCCTGGGCGGCGTCGCGTATCGGTTCGATCAGGTCGAACGCCTCGGTCGAGTAGGGGTTGGGTTCGAGCGTCGCCTGGATCAGCGTGCCGGGCTGCCCGCTGGCGATCGGCCCGGAGACTTCCTCGACCCCGTCGACCCCTTCGACCGCGCTCTTCACCGCGCCGACCTCGCCGGGGCTGGCGACGATGACGTCCGTCAGCGCCGTCTTGCCGGACGGGAAGCTCTTGTTGACCAGGGTCTGGCCTTCGACCGATTCGACTTCCTCGCGGTAGGTGTCTTCGCTGGTCAGTTCGGTCGAGAAGGAGGCGAAGCCGAGGCAGAAGATCAGCAGCACGCCGATGCTGCCGAACATGATCCGGCGCGGTGAGATCGCGACCCGTTTGCCGACCCGCGCCCAGAAGCCGTGGGTGGCGTCGGCCTTGTGCTCGAGTTTGTAGCGGCGCATCTCGTACGGCGTGAACACGGCACGGTCGAGCGGGCCGACGATCAGCGAGGGGAGGCGCTTGCCGCTGAGCACCCGCAGCAGCCAGTTGAGCAGCACCAGCGGCAGCAGGATGAGGACGAGGATGCTGGCGAGGATCACCTGCAGCAGGGCGAGGGCGCCGGAGCCGTCGACGATGCGCCGGCGGGCTCCGTCGGAGACCGCTTCCGCCCGGGGAGCCGTGTCCGGCGTGTGCGGGACGAAGGGCCAGAAGGCGCGGCGACCGAAGATCGTCAGCAGCGCCGGCAGCAGGGTCAGCATCGAGAGCGCCGCGCAGGCGATCCCGATCGCGGCGATCGGGCCGAGGCCGGAGGTGCCGTTGACCTTGGCGATCAGGAGGCAGAGCAGGGCGGCGACGACGGTCAGGGCCGAGGCGAAGATCGCCGGCCCGGCCGATTCCAGCGCGGTCCGCATCGCCACGTGTTTGTCGGTGGTGTGGTGCAGCTCCTCGCGGTAGCGGGCGACCAGGAGCAGCGCGTAATCGGTGCCGGCGCCGAGCACCAGGACCGACATGATCGAGCTCGACTGGCCGTTGACGGCGACGCCCAGCTCGGAGACCCCGTAGCCGATCGAGCGCGAGAGCATCTCCGCGAAGATCACCGCGATCAGCGGGATGAAGAAGAACATCGGCGAGCGGTAGATCACGATCAGCAGGAAGATCACGAGGCTGACCGCGGCCAGCAGCAGGGTTCCGTTGATCCCTTCGAAGACTTCGATCGCGTCGGCGGAGAAGCCGGCGCCGCCAGTGATCTTCGCTTCCAGTCCGCCGCCGGGGTCCTCGATCACTTCGCGCCAGGCCTTGACCGGGTCGACGATCCGTTCGCCCTCGCCTTCGGCGTTGATGTAGGAGGTGACGATGGCGGACTTGCCGTCGGGCGAGCAGACCGGGCCGACGAACGGCGCGTAGTCGGCTGGCTGACCGGGGACGGTGCTGGTCGAGGTGCCGCAGCCGGGTTCGCCGCCGGATCCGGCGAGGCGCTCCGCGGCCTGGGCCTCGGCGGCCCGGACCTTGCCGCCCGACGCGGCCGTGGCGCCGTCGGCGATCACGCCTTCGAACTTCTCCTCGGTCATCCCGGCGACGTTTTCTTCGATCGTCCTGAAGTTCGCCGGGGTCAGCCCCGAGTCGTTGCGGTAGACGATTACGGCGGGGGCGATTTCCCCGTTCTGGAGCTGCTCGGTCGCGTCAAGGGCATGGGTCGACTCGGCGTCCCCCGGCAGGTAGGAGGTCGCCTCGTTGCTTTCGGCGTCTTCGAACTTGCCGGGCAGGTTGGCGGGGCCGGCGGCGATGAAGATCGCCAGGAACCAGACGGCGAAGACGATCCACTTGGCTCGGCGGCCAGCGGGGAAGGTGAAAAGAGAGCCGCGCACTGACCGGCATCTCTATCAAAGAAGGCCGGTGAGTTCTTTGGGATCGGTCACAGGCGCCTGGCAGGCGAAGCTTTCGCAGACGTAGGCGCTGGGTCGCCCGTCGACCGTGGGCCGGTCTCGCAGCAGCGGCGGCTCGGTGCTGCCCGCGGGGCCGCCCGCCTGGACCAGGTGGGGGCGGAACGCGGAGCGGACGACCGCGGCCAGCGCGCTGACGTCGGTGCCGATCAGCGCCACCTCCTTGGTCGGGGTGAAGTGGAAGTCGAGAGCCCGCAGCAGATGAGCGAAGGACTCGGGGTGCTGGACGGCGGGCTTGGCGAAGAGGGCGAAGACGCCCTCGGCCTGGCGCTCGTAATCCCGCTCGCCGGTCAGCGCCGCCAACCGCAGCAGCCCCAGCGCCGCGGCGCTGTTGCCGGAGGGGATCGGGTGGTCGCCGATCTCCTTGCGGCGGGCGATCAGCTGCTCGTGGTCGCTGGAGGTGGAGAAGAAGCCGCCGCGCTCGGGATCGCCGAAGCGGGCGATCATCTCGTCGGCGAGGCTGCGGGCGCGCTCGAACCAGCGCGCCTCGAAGGTCGACTCGTAGAGCGTCAGCAGCGCCTCCAGTAAGTAGGCGTGGTCCTCGAGGTAGGCGTTGAGGCGGGCGTCGCCGTCCTTGTAGGTGCGCAGCAGGCGGCCGTCCTCGTCGCTGAGCGAGTCGAGGACGAAGTCGGCGCACTGGCGGGCCGCGGCGAGGTAGTCGGCGCGACCGAGGACGGCGCCGGCCTCGGCCAGGGCGGAGATCGCCAGCGCGTTCCAGGCGGTCAGGCGCTTGTCGTCGAGCCCGGGCCAGACGCGCTTGGCGCGCGCCTCGTAGAGGGCCTGGCGCGCCGCGGTGAGGCCCGCCGGCTCGGGAGCGCCCGCGCCGGCGGCGAGGTGGAGGATGCTGGCGCCCTCGAAGTTGCCGCGCTCGCTGACCCCGTAGTAGGCGAGCACGGGCTCGGCCCGATCGCCCAGGACGGCGCGGATCTGCGCCGGCGTCCAGACGTAGAAGCGTCCCTCCACTCCCTCGGAGTCGGCGTCCAGGGCCGAGTAGAAGCCGCCCTCGGGACCGCGCATCTCGGTCAGCATCCAGTCCAGGGTCTCCTCGCAGACGCGGCGGTAGCGCTGGTGGCCGAGCGCCTGCCAGCCGTGCAGGTAGGCGCGGGCCAGCAGGGCGTTGTCGTAGAGCATCTTCTCGAAGTGGGGGACGAGCCAGTTGGCGCCGACCGAGTAGCGGGCGAAGCCACCGCCGAGCTGGTCGTAGATGCCGCCGGCCGCCATCGCGTCGAGGGTCAGCTCGACGACCTCGCGCTCGCCGCGGGCCAGCAGCAGCTCCAGGGCGCAGGCCGGGGGGAACTTGGGAGCGCTGCCGAAGCCGCCGCGCCGGCGGTCGGCGCTGGTCAGCAGCCGCGCCGTCGCCTCCTCCAGCTGCCTTGCCCCGGGCGGCTGGGGGGCCGGCTCGACCAGCCCGATCGCGCCGAGGCGCTCGCGGGTGGCGCCGGCCCGTTCGCGGATCTCCTCGCGTTTGCGCTCGAAGGCGTCGACGACCGCTTCCATCACCATCCGGAAGCTCGGCATGCCGCGGCTCTCGTCGGGCGGGAAGTAGGTACCGCCGTAGAAGGGCACGCCGTCGGGGTCGAGGAAGACGGTCATCGGCCAGCCGCCTTGGCCGCTCATCGACTGCACCGCCTCCATGTAGATCGCGTCGACGTCGGGGCGCTCCTCGCGGTCGACCTTGACGTTGACGAAGTGCTCGTTCATGTAGGCGGCGGTCTCCTCGTCCTCGAAGGACTCGCGCTCCATCACGTGACACCAGTGACAGGCCGAGTAGCCGACCGAGAGCAGGATCGGACGATCGTCCTCGCGGGCGCGGTCCAGCGCCTCAGGGCCCCAGGGGTACCACTCGACAGGGTTCTCGCGGTGCTGAAGGAGGTAGGGGCTGGTCTCTTGGGCGAGCCGGTTGGGCATCTACCCCCAGCGTACCCAGAGGGGCCCTCAAGCCAACTATTCGGGGGGCGGGATCGCAGATATTCGAGTCCGCTGGCGGAAACGCAGGGGTACACCGCAACAGCAGACGGTGCAGCCCTTACCTTCCGTGGGTGGCGAACGTACGTACCTCTCAGAAGCTCGATCCCGCGGTCGCGACGGTGCTCGAGAAGCTTCCCGGTGGGGACCGGGAGATCGTCGAGGGGGCGCTGGCGAGGGCCGAGAAGACCGAGGCCGAGCTGCGCTACCTGGCCGACCACGACTCGCTCACCGGCCTCCTCAACCGGCGCCGCTTCCGCTCCGAACTGGACCAGTACGTCTCCTTCAGCGCCCGCTACGGCGGCCAGGGAGCGGTGATGATCATCGACATCGACGGCCTTAAGCAGGTCAACGACAAGCTCGGCCACCAGGTCGGCGACAGCCTGATCCGCCGCATCTCCGGCGCCCTGCGCGAACGGGTGCGCAACACCGACATCGTCGCCCGCCTCTCCGGCGACGAGTTCGCGGTGCTGATGCCCCAGACCGACACCGCCGGCGCCCTGCAGCTGGGCGAGGACCTGCGCTCGGAGGTGGCCGATGGGGCGCCCTCTGGCCCGGAGCTGGGCACAGCGACGATCAGCGTCGGGATCACGATGTTCGGCGGCAAGCGCGACGCCGGCGCCGAGGCGGTCTTGGTCGCCGCCGACCAGGCGATGTACCGGGCCAAGGAAGAGGGTCGCAACCGGGTCGCGCTGTTCCACGATCCCGACGCCGGCGAAGTCCGCGCCCGGCGGGGCCAGACGACCAGCGCCAGGATCCGCGACGCGCTGACCCAGGGCCGGCTCAGCCTGGCGACGCAGCCGATCCGCAGCCTCGCCTCCGGCGGCATCGAGCGCTACGAGCTGCTGCTACGGATGACGGGCGACGACGGCGAGCTGCTGCCGGCCGCCTCCTTCATCGAGGTGGCGGAGCGCTCGGGGATGGTCCAGGAGCTCGACCGCTGGGTGGTCGGCCGGGCACTGGAGATGCTGGGCGAGCGCGAGCGCGCCGGCGAGCCGGTCTCCCTCCACGTCAACCTCTCGGGCGCCTCGCTGGGCGACATCTCGGTGCTGGAGTTCATCGAGCGCCGGCTCGACGAAGGCGACGGCGATCCCGGCCGCTGCACCTTCGAGATCACCAGGACCGCCCGCGTCGACGACTACGAAGCGGCGGCCGGTTTCGCCGACCGCTTGACCGAGTTCGGCTGCGAGGTCGCGATCGACGACTACGGCGCCGGCTTCAGCCCCTTCCATTACCTGAAGGAGATCCCCTTCGACGTGATCAAGATCGACGGGGCCTTCATCCGCGACATGCCGCGCAACGACGCCGATCAGCTGACCGTGAAGGCGATCGTCCAGATCGCCCGCGGCCTCGGCAAGACGACGATCGCCGAGTTCGTCAAGGACGACGAGACGACCCGGATGCTGCGCGAGTACGGAGTCGACATGGCCCAGGGGTTTCACCTGGGGCGCCCGGTCGACGCCGCTGAGGGCTTCGTGCCCGAGCCTGCCTGAACGCACCTTTTCTCGAAGCCTTTCCCGCGCGTCTCAACCGAGATGCATTTGAGTGCTTTTGCCGCGGAAAGCGGGGCACATGCGCACACCAGAAGAAGCAGCTGCAGCTCTCAGATTATCCTCAATAAGAAATTACTATTAGATTCTTTTCGTGTAGGATCCACGTTCACCCCGGTCGAGGGGGGATGGAGGGAGCCATCTACACAAGGGAGATTTCTCGAGCATGGATTCATCGGGGGGGTCGTGGTACTCCCGAGCGCGTTGGACCGGGATCCTCGTGTTGATCCTGCTCGTCGCCTCCGCGGTGCCGGTCCTGGCTGAGTCGGTTGGGCCGGCACAGGTCGTGGAAGGACCCGGCGAGGTCGAGGAATCCCCGGCTCCGGTTGAAGTGACTCAGGGCCCGGAGGCCGAGGACATGCGCGAAGCGGTCGAGTCCGTCGAACGCGAAGAAGCGGCGAAGGACGCGTGGCTCCAGAGCCCGGAGGCGGTCCGCGAGCGCAAGGAATCCCGCACCGCCTTCGACGAGCTTTCCGCCCCCGATGCGCAGGGTCTGGTGGGCGCCGCTTTCCCCGAGCTGCTCCAGCAGCTGGACGGAGATCCCGCTCGCGTCCTCAGCGACATGCAGATCGAAGAGATCGTCGATGTAAATGCGGCCTTGGTGCCAGATCGGGAAGGCGGCAGCCAACTGGTCGAAATGCCGATCCCCATCCGCAGCGAGGTCCGAGGGGAGGACAGGAAGCCGATCGACCTCACGTTGAAGGAATCCGATGGCGGCTTCGTCTCAGAGGTCCCCGCCACCGACATCCGCCTGCCCAACACGCTGGGCGGCGAAATCAAAGTCGGCGAGGACCTCGCCATAACCACCCTGCCCGGCAACCCGGAGGTGAGCGCGGCCCGGTTCGGGGACAAGGATCTGTTCCTCGGCAACACCGACACGGACACCGACACCTTCATCGCCCCGCTCACCCGCGGCGTCGAGGTCTTCGAGCAGCTGCGCTCGCCGAAGAGCCCGGAGCAGTTTCGGTTCGGGCTCTCCCTGCCGAAGGGAGGCACGCTTCGTGCAGACGGGCGGGGAGGGGCGGAGATCGTCGACCCCTCCGGCAAACGACTGGCCTTCGTTCCCGCGCCCTACGCGGTGGATGCCCAGGGGACCAGCGTTCCGGCCTCGATGAGGGTTGACGGCGAAGCCCTCGTCGTCGAGATCGCTCACCGCTCCCTGGACGTGGCCTATCCGGTGCTTCTGGACCCTGAGCTCGTCACCGAGGAATGGTATTGGGCCGGGGGGCAGACCTTCGGCTTGAGCACTTGGGCCTGGCAGGAGACCGCCGACTACGAAAGCAGCTACGGCTGCATCGTCTCCTGCTGGGGGACCGGCCTGTATGCGCGTTCCAAGGGAAGCAACTTCTGGTACGGGCCCAACACCTGGGGCCAGTGGGTCTACACGGCCCCCAACGTGACGGCCTACATCAGCCGCACGATCTTCTGGGCGCTCCGGGGGGATGTCAACAACTGCCCCACTTATCAACCCCACGGCTACGTCGGCATCTACAACGTCTACTCCGGCTACAACAGCCTGGGCGTCTACTCACCCCTGAGCTTCAACGCGCCCAGCTACGACACGAACTGGTCCGGAGGCAACGGCACGCGGCACGCCGTGGTTGGAATCGGAACCGCTGCCGCCGCGTCCCAGCTCGCCTGCGGGCACGACTTCTACGTCGGCGGCGCCGCGATCTACCAGGCCGACCCCGAGAAACCAACGGTTTCCGTCAGCGGCATGCCGAGTGGCTGGTTCGCCGATACGCCGGCGTTCACGCTCACGGCCAATGGCTATGACCCCGGCCTCGGCATACGCAAAACCACCTTCGCCCGAGATGGGTCCCCCAACAGCTTCGAGCGTCCTGTCGGCTGCAACGGCACCGCGGCGAGCCGCTGCCCGATGAACCGCGCCGAGACTTTCAACGTCAGCGGCCTCAGCTTCGACGAAGGCAAGAAGAACGCCTACATGACGGTCGAAGACGCCACCGGAGAAAAATTCACGCAGACCTTCCAGACCTACGTCGACATGACCAAACCCGACGTCGTGCTGAGCGGCCAGCTCGCCGTCGCCACCGAAGAGGATGAAGGCGGAGAACAGGGCGACAAAAAAGTCGAGGAGCTCTCGCTTCCCGTCTACAACCTCGACATCAAAGCCACCGATATCGGCAACGAGCAGAACGCCGATCACAAAAAGCGCTCCGGCGTCAGGAAGATCGAAGTCCTGCTCGACGGCGTCAAAAAGCAGACCTGGGAACAGCCCTGCTCCGACAGCTGCCCGATGGAAAGAACCTATGCGCTGAAGCTGAACGACCTCGATGCCGAAAAGCATGTTTTGGAAGTGATCGCGACCGACGGAGTGGGCAAGAAGCGCGAACGGACCATCGAGTTCGAATACATCCCCGCGACCGGGATGAAAGACGAGTACGTGATGCAGTACTTCCCGCTGCCTGACGGATCGGGGAACGAAGCCGACGAAGAGAATCCGGCCCGGCCCGAACTCGGGGTCAACGTGATCAACGGCAACCTCGTCTACCGCGAGAAGGACGTCGACGTCGAGGGCTACGGCGTCGACCTCGAAGTCGAGCGCTACTACAACTCGCTCCTTCCCGAGGCCGAGAACACCGAGTGGGGCGATGGCTGGACGCTCGCCCAGACCCCCGACCTGCAGCCCGAAGCGGGCCCGGGGGCCCCGGAGGAGGCGATGATGGTTCGCTCGAGCGGGGCGGTGGAAGGCGCGATCGAGCTTCCGGCCGCGGTGAACGAAGAAGCCTTCGACCCCGAACTGCAGGCCGTGGTGACCAAGGAGGCCGACGGTGGCTACGAGGTGGCTGACGCGACCGGCGAAACGGATACGGCGCTCGCCTTCGGCGAAAACGGGACGGTCGAGGAACTGCGCACCGAAGGCGCGGCGAGCGTCGATTACGGCTACGACGCGGGCGACCTGGCAGAGATCGCGGTCGATGACCCGGCAAGCACCGACATCGCGCCGGAGGAGGCGGCGGAACTGGCGGAGGTCGAACGCGCTCCTTCCTCCTTCAAATACGCCTTCGGCCTCCAGGGCTCCGCCGACGGCCAGTTCAAAGTCGCCACCGACGTCGCGATCGACCCGACCGACAACACGATCTGGGTCGCCGACGATGAGAACGACCGC
>Ga0190275_10003913_pt1 | contig 10686 bp, 2 predicted proteins | sample Popmic550T_FD_133745 | JGI IMG/M metagenome (GOLD analysis project Ga0190275, IMG submission 133745) | Populus adjacent soil microbial communities from riparian zone of Yellowstone River, Montana, USA - 550 T | ecosystem: Environmental > Terrestrial > Soil > Riparian zone > Trees stand | place...
ATCGCCGACGATCTCATCGACGCGATGCTGAGGCGCGGCGAGGCGGATCTCGTGCGGGGCTTCGCCTGGGAGTTCGCCGTGCGCGTGATCCTCCACGTTGTCGGCGTTCCGACCGAGGCGAACGAGCGCATCAAGCGCTGGTCGGATGGGCGCTTCGCGATCCTCTGGGGACTGACCACCGAGGCCGAGCAGATCCGGATCGCGCGCGACACCGCCGCCTTCTGGGACTTCTGCCAGGAGCTCGTGGCGGCGCGCGTGGAGGCGCCGCGGGAGGATCTGGTGAGCGCGCTGATCGGCTACAGCGCGGAGGACGGCACTGCGATGACGGAGCGCGAGGTTGCCAGCCTCGTCTTCGATGTCCTCTCGGCCGGACACGAGACGACGTCGAACATGCTGTCCAACGGCCTGCTGGCGCTGCTGTCAAGCGGTGCGTGGGACGAGCTCGTGGCCGAGCCGGCGCGGATCGGAGATGCGCTCGAGGAGATCCTGCGCTACGACACTCCGACGCCGGGCTGGATGCGCTTCACGGCGCGGCCGGCGAAGGTCGGCGACGTCGACATCCCTGCCGGCCAGCGCGTCCTGCTGCTGCTCGGCTCGGCGAACCGCGACGAGACGCGGTGGCCCGACGCGGAGCGCTTCGACATCGGTCGCGCGGATGCCCGCGAGCATCTGTCCTTCAGCGTCGGCCGGCACTTCTGCGTCGGTGCGGCGCTCGCGCGGCTGGAGGGGCGAGTCGCGCTCGAGGCGCTCTGCGCGCGTCTGCCGCAGCTGCACCTGCGCGCGGGCTACGACCCCCGGTACGTGCCCAGCGTCACCTTTCGAATGCTCCAGTCGCTGCCCGTCGCATGGCAGCCCGCGACCTGAATGAGCTCCGGGCGGAGGGGAAGCTCATGATGGCGAACCACCCCGCGGTAGTCGCGGCGCTGGGCCGCCGCGCCATCGATGGCGGCGTGGCGGCGGGGGCGACCTCGGGCAGCAGCGCAGCGACCGGCGAGGCGCGCGTGGCGGCGGCGTTCGGCTCCGCGCGACGGGCCGGCCGCGGCGCCGCGCTGATGCCGTTTCTCGTCGGAGGCTTCCCGACCGCCGATCTGTCGCTGAGGATCGCGCACGCGTACGCCGACAACGGCGCCGACCTCGTCGAGCTCGGGATCCCGTGCCGCGCAGCGCGGCTCGACGGTCCGGTGATCCGCGCCGCCGCCGGCGCCGCGCTCGCCGCCGGCGCGACGGTGCAGTCGGTCCTGGAGGTGGCGCGCGCGGCATCCGCTCGCGTCGCGGTCGTCGTGATGAGCTACGCGAGCGCGGTCCGGGCCCGCGGCGCCCGTCGTTTCGCGGACGACCTGTGCGCCGCCGGGGTGTGTGGCCTGGTCGTTCCCGACCTGCACCCGCACGAGCTCGCGGAACTCCGCGGCGCCTGCGAGGCGCTCGGGATCGCGTTCGTTCCGCTGATCGCACCGACGACGCCCGACAGTGCCGTCGCGGACCTCGGCGCCCGGGCACGGGGCTTTGTCTACGCGACGTCGGTGAGCGGGACGACCGGCGAACGCGCGTCGCTCGCGGAAGATGTCGGTGCGCTGATCGGTCGCGCGAGAGCTCACACCAGCGCGCCGGTCGCCCTCGGCTTCGGCATCTCGACGCCCGAGCACGCCGCGCAGGCCGCGCGCGCGGGGGCGGACGGCGTCATCGTCGGAAGCCGGCTCGTGCGCGCCGCGATCGAGGCCGGCGATCCGGTCACGGCGACCGGCGAGCTCACCGCGCGATTCGCGGCCGCGCTTACGGAGGGATCGGTCGCTGTGGGCGCCCTCGCGAAAAGGTCAGAGAAGGTCCGTCCGTCCGTCGTCGCTGCACCGTGATCGGGTCACACCGCGTCGCAGGGGGACCACATGTCACGCACAGCCAGCGCCGAGACCGTCGTAGCTCGGGCTCGTCACGAACCTCACCGCGCGCCTGCTTCGGCGGTCGCCATCGTCGGGATCGCGTGCCGGTTTCCCGGCGCGGCTGATCCTCTGGCGCTGTGGCGCCGGCTGCGGGCCGGCGAGTCAGCGGTGACCCGCGCCTCAGAACGTCGTCGTAGCGCCGCGGCCGGCAGCGCCGAGGCGGGCGCGGTCGGCGGCTTCATCGACGGTGTCGACGAGTTCGATGCCGAGTTCTTCGGAATCTCCCCGAAGGAGGCGGCGGCGATGGACCCCCAGCAACGCCTGGCGCTGGAGCTGAGCTGGGAGGCGCTCGAGGATGCCGGCGCGGCCGACCGCGCGCGCTCCTTGAGCGGGGGCGTGTTCATGGGTCTGATGGCCGACGACTACGGCGAGCTTGTCGCGGCCGGCGGTACCGGGGCGGTCGGGCGCCACACGCTCACCGGCGTCGCTCGCAGCCTCACGGCCAACCGCATCTCGCGATTTCTGGCACTCGACGGCCCAAGCCTCACCGTCGACACGGGCCAGTCGTCGTCGTTGGTGGCGGTGCACCTGGCGCGCGAAAGCATCTGCCGCGGCGAGGTCGACCTTGCGCTGGCAGGCGGCGTGCATCTGATCCTCGGTGCTCTCGGTACCGCTCGCGTGGCGAGCTTCGGCGCGCTCTCGCCCGACGGACGATGCTTCGTCTTCGACGCACGGGCGAACGGCTACGTGCGCGGCGAGGGCGGCGGGATCGTGGTTCTCAAGCGGATCGAGCACGCCATCGCCGACGGTGACCGCATCTATGCCGTGCTCCGTGGCAGCGCGGTGAACCACGGCACCGACGAGCGGGCGGTAACCGTGCCTAGCGGTCACGCGCAGCAGCGCGTGATGCGCGCGGCGCTCGAAGTGGCCGCAATGAGCCCGCAGGACGTGCAGTACGTCGAGCTTCATGGAACCGGCACTCCCGTCGGAGATCCGGTCGAGGCCGCGGCGGTCGGCGAGGTCTACGGCCGCGATCGATCCTCCTCACAGCCGCTGCTCGTCGGTTCGGTCAAGTCGAACATCGGTCATCTCGAGGGCGCAGCAGGGATCGCGGGCCTCATCAAGGCAGCGCTCTGTGTCACGCACCGCGAGGTCGTGCCGAGCTTGAACTTCTGCGTCGCGAACCCGGCCATCGCCATGCGCGAACTCGGATTGCGCGTCGCGACGCGCAGCCAGGCATGGCCGGCCGGCGGCCCGGTCGCCGGGGCCGCTGTATCGGCGTTCGGCATGGGTGGCACCAACTGCCACGCCGTGCTGTCACAGGCGCCGCCTGTGGCGCAGCGACCGACGGCGCACGAGCTGCCGGTGGTCCCGTGGGTGCTGTCGGCCACGAGCGCCGAGTCGCTCGTCGGCGCGGCTGCGCGCCTGGCGGAGCGGGTGCGCGCAGATGACGCCCTGGCGCCTGGCGATGTCGCGTGGTCCCTGGCGACGGGTCGCGCGCGCTTTGATCATCGTGCGGTGCTGCTGGGATCAGGACGCGAGGATCTGCTGGCAGGCCTGGATGAGCTCGTCGCCGGTGCGCCCGGGCCGTGCGTGAGGCGTGCGGTCGCGCGTCGCGGGAAGGTCGCGCTGTCCTTCGCCGGACAGGGGACGCAGCGTGCCGGGATGGGACGCGGGCTGTATGACGCGTTCCCGCTGTACGCGCGGACGTTCGACGGCGTCTGTGAAGCGTTCGACTGCCATCTGGAGCGTCCGCTGAAGGAGGTCGTCTTCGCTGCCCAGGGTTCGGCAGAGGCCGCGCTGCTCGACCGGACGCAATACACGCAATGCGCGCTGTTCGCTGTCGAGGTCGCGCTGTTCGCGCTGCTCGCATCGTGGGGCATCGAGGCCGACTACGTGATCGGCCACTCGATCGGCGAGCTCGTCGGCGCGCACGTCGCCGGCGTGCTGTCGGTGCAGGACGCGTGCACGCTCGTCGCCGCGCGCGGGCGACTGATGGGCGCGCTGGCGGCCGGCGGCGGGATGGTCGCGCTGCTGGCCTCCGAGCGGCAGGTGCGCGAGCGCCTCGAGGGCGTGGTCGGGATCCAGATCGCTGCCGTCAACGGCCCACGCGCGGTCGTCGTGTCCGGGGAGCAGCACGCCCTCGACGCATGGGTGGTGCGCTGGCCGGAGCTCCACGCCCGGCAGCTGCGGGTGTCCCACGCCTTCCACTCGCACCTGATGGAGCCGATGCTCGACGCGTTCACCGAGATCGCTGCGGGCCTGTGCTTCCAGGCACCGGCGATTCCGATCGTCTCGAACGTCACCGGCCAGGTGCTGTCGGCGCAGGAGGCGTGCTCCGCCGAGTACTGGGGGCGCCATGTCCGCGAGCCCGTGCGCTTCATGGACGGGGTCCACTGGTTGCGAGCTGCCGGCACGACGCGGTTTCTCGAGCTGGGGCCGGGGTCTGCGCTGAGCGCGATGACCCACGCCTGCCTGAGCGCCGAGGCGCAGGGGGACGACCTCATGGTCGTGTCGGCGTTGCGCTTCCCGCGCCCCGAGCCCGAGGCGCTCATGAGCTCGGTCGCCACCGCGTTTGGCGCCGGGGTGCACGTGGACTGGGGCGCGCTGCTTGGCGGTGCGGGGCGCCGGGTGACGTTGCCGGGCTATGCCTTTGCGCGCAAGCGCTACTGGCTCGAGACGGCGACGGCGCCCGTACCCGCACCCGTGTCCGTGTCCGTGCCCGTGGCGAGCACGGCCGACGTGCCGGTGGATGGCAGGCTGGCGGCGCTGTCAGGCGACGAGCTCGACGCAGCGGTCCTCGAGCTCGTGCGCGATGAGCTGGCGCTTGTGCTGGGGCACGGATCGGCGGACGCCGTCGATCCGCAGCGAGCGCTGCACGAACTCGGCTTGGACTCGCTGGGAGCCGTCGAGCTGCGCGACCGCCTGCAGCTTGCCACCGGGCTGGCGCTGCCGGCGACGCTCGTCTTCGATCATCCGACCGCGCTGGGCGTCGTGGCGTTCATCCGCGCGCGGCTCGGCGCCGGCGTTCCGCGGGACGCGACCGCCGACGAGCGCTTGCGGTGTCTCGAGACGCTGCTCGTCTCGCTCAGCGCGGATCGCGAAGAGCCGTCCGTCGGTCCGCGGATGCGGGAGCTGCTCGCGCGCTTCGGCGCGTACGACGGACCGCACCCCGATCACCGCGTCGAGGAGATCGCCGATGCCTCGGCGGAGGAGCTCTTCGCGCTCATCGACACGAGGTTCACACGGTCATGACCACGACAGCGAACGACACCGAAGCACGGCTGCTGCACTACCTCAAGCGCGTCACCGCCGACCTCGAGCAGACGCGCGCCAGCCTCGAGCGCCACGAGCGCGACGAGCCGATAGCGATCGTCGGAATGGGATGCCGCTATCCCGGTGGCGTGGGCTCGGCGGAAGCGCTGTGGGAGCTCGTCGCGTCGCGTCGCGACGCGATCGCGGGGTTTCCGACCGATCGTGGGTGGGACGTCGAGCGCCTGTTTCATCCCGACCCCGATCACGCGGGAACGAGCTACGTGCGCGACGGCGGCTTCTTGTACGACGCCGGCGAGTTCGATGCCGCGTTCTTCGGGATCTCCCCCCGCGAGGCGCTCTCGATGGATCCCCAGCAGCGGCTGATGCTCGAGGTCGGATGGGAGGCCCTCGAGCATGCCGGGATCGACCCCTCGTCGTTGCGCGGCAGCGACACCGGCGTGTTCGCCGGCGTCATGTACCAGGACTACATGATCGGTTCCGGGACCCTGCCCGCCGACGTCGAGGCGTTCGCCGGGACGGGCGCCGCGGCGAGCGTCGTGAGCGGTCGCTTGGCGTATGCGCTCGGGCTGCAGGGGCCCGCGGTGACGATCGACACGGCATGCTCGTCGTCGCTGGTGGCGCTGCACATGGCCTGTCAGGCGGTCCGTCGGGGCGAGTGCTCGCTGGCGCTGGCAGGCGGCGTCACGGTGCTGTCACACCCCTCGATGTTCGTCGGGTTCTCGCGCCAGCGCGGGTTGGCCGCCGACGGCCGTTGCAAGTCGTTCGCCGCCGCGGCCGACGGCACCGGCTGGTCGGAGGGTGCGGGCCTGCTCGTGCTAGAGCGCCTGTCTCATGCGCAGCGCGAGGGTCATCGCGTACTGGGCGTGCTGCGCGGCAGCGCGGTCAACCAGGACGGCGCAAGCAACGGGTTGACGGCGCCCAACGGGCCCGCCCAGCAGCGCGTCATCGAGCAGGCGCTGGCCAGCGCGAGGCTCCACAGCGCCGATGTCGACGCCGTCGAGGCGCACGGCACGGGCACGCGACTCGGCGATCCGATCGAGGCGCAAGCGCTGCTGGCGACCTACGGCCGGCAGCGCGAGGGCGCGCCGTTGTGGCTGGGATCGATCAAGTCCAACATGGGCCATACGCAGGCTGCCGCGGGTGTCGCGGGCGTCATGAAGATGGTCATGGCGATGCGCCATGGGATCTTGCCGGCGACGCTGCATGTCGATGCGCCGTCGCCGCACGTCGACTGGTCAGCGGGTGATGTGAGGCTGCTGACCGAGCCCACGCCGTGGCCGGCTGTCAAGCGCCCACGGCGTGCCGCTGTCTCGTCGTTCGGGATCAGCGGCACGAACGCCCACGTCATCGTCGAGCAGCCCGCGGCGCCGGACGGCTTCTCGGTCGCTGCCGCGGTACCGCGGCCGCTGCTCGGCGACGTCGTGCCGTGGATGCTGTCGGCGAAGAGCGCCGAGTCGCTGGTCGCGGGGGCGGCCCGCCTGGCGGCGCGCGTGCGCGCGGATGGTGATCTCGTGCCGGGCGACGTCGCGTGGACGCTGGCCACGGGCCGCGCACGCTTCGATCATCGCGCGGTGCTGCTGGGATCGGGTCGCCAGGAGCTGCTGGCCGGACTGGACGAGCTCGCCTCGGGCGCGCCGGAGAGCGGGCCCGTGCGCGGCCTCGCACGGCGGGAAGCCAAGCCGGTGTTCGTGTTCCCCGGGCAGGGCTCGCAGTGGGTAGGGATGGCGGTCGGCCTGGCAGCGTCGTCGAGCGTCTTCGCTCAGCGCCTGGCTGACTGTGACCGAGCACTGTCGGCGCACGTCTCGTGGTCGCTGCACGACGTGCTGCGTGGAGCGCCCGGCGCTCCGGACCTGCAGCGCGTCGACGTGGTGCAGCCCGCGCTGTTCGCCGTGATGGTGTCGCTGGCGGCGCTGTGGCGCGCGTGCGGCGTACAGCCCGCGATCGTCGTGGGGCAATCACAGGGCGAGATCGCGGCCGCCTGCGTCGCGGGCGCGCTGTCGCTGGACGATGCGGCGCGGGTCGTCACGCTGCGCAGCCAGGCTCTCGCGACGATCGCCGGCAGCGGCGGGATGGTCTCGATCGCGCAGACCGCCCAGCGCGTCGACGAGCTGATCGCGCCCTGGCAGGCGCGCCTCTCGCTGGCCGCCTTCAACAGTCCCGCGGCGACGGTCGTCAGCGGTGACGCTGAGGCGCTGGACGAGCTGCTCGGGGCCTGCGTGGCGCAGGGGATTCGCGCTCGGCGGCTCGCGGTGGACTATGCCTCGCACTCGGCGCAGGTCGAGCGGATCCGCGAGCAGATCCTGCGCTCGCTGGCCCCGATCCAGCCGCGCTCCACGGAGGTCGCGATGCTCTCGACGGTGACCGGTGAGCTGGCGGATGGCGCCGAGCTCGACGCGCGGTATTGGTATCGCAACCTGCGCGAACCGGCGCAGCTCGCGCGCGTGACGCGCACGCTCGTCGAGGATCGCGCCTGCGCGTTCATCGAGGTCAGCGCCCATCCCGTGCTCACGACGGCGGTGCAGCAGACGGCCGAAGCGGCTGTCGAGGATCCGCAGAGCGTCACCGTCGTCGGGACGCTGCGTCGCGACGACGGTGACATGGACCGTTTCGCGCGCTCGCTGGGCGAGGCCTACGTGGGTGGTGTGGACGTGGACTGGCGGGCGGCGCTCGGCGGGACGGGGCGGCAAGTGGAGCTGCCGAGCTACGCGTTCGAGCGCAAGCGCTACTGGCTGCAGCGGGCGCGGACCCCCGCTGAAGCTCGTGACGCGGGACCGTCCGCTGCTGAGCATCCGCTCGTCGGCTCGGCCGTGTCGGTCGCCGAGGACGGCTGGGTCCTCAGTGGCCGTCTGTCGCTGCAGACGCATCCGTGGCTGGCCGACCACACCGTGCTGGACGCGGTGCTGGTGCCGGGTACGGCGTTCATCGAGCTTGTGTCGTGGGCCGGTGCCCTCACTGGCTGCGAGCTGCTCGAGGAGCTCACGCTGCAGAAGCCACTCGTGCTCGGGGAGGGCGCCGTGCAGGTGCAGGTGCGCGTCCGCGAACCCGACGAGGCCGGACGTCGTGACGTCTCCGTGTTCTCCCGTCCCGAGGACGCGGGCGCCGACGGCGCCTGGGTCCGCCACGGCCACGGATCGCTGATCGCCGGCGCCGCGGTCGGCGCAGATGCCGCGGCATGGGCTGCGCGCGGCGAGGCGTGGCCGCCCGCGGACGCCCAGCGCGTCGACGTCGATGGGCTGTATGACGAGTTAGCGGACCTCGGGCTGGCATACGGCCCGGCGTTTCAGGTGCTGCGGGCCGCGTGGCAGCGCGGGCCCGAGGTCTTCGCGGAGCTCGCCCTGGCTGAGGAGCAGGTCGCCGACGCCGCGTGCTTCGGTGTGCATCCCGCGCTCTTGGACGGCGCGTTGCACGCGAGCACGCTCGCGCCCGGCCCAGGCCTGGGAGAACGCGGTGGCGTGCGGTTGCCGTTCTCCTGGGGCGCGGTGACGGTGCATGCGCGCGGCGCGTCACGGTTGCGCGTGCGGGTGCGCGCCGACGGTGAGACCCTGCGGATCGCGGCGCTCGACGACGCCGGCGCGGCCGTCATGTCGGTGGCCGCGCTCACGACTCGCGCCGTCCGTGCCGCAGCGCTGCAGGATCCGCGCAGCGACGCGGGCAACGCGCTGTGGTGCATGCGCTGGCCCGAGCTCGCGCTCGGATCACCGAGCGCGATGCCGCTGCGCTTGGCGGTGCTCGGTCAGCCCGAGTTGCTCGGCGGGCTGCAACTGTCGGCCTACGCGGATCTCGACGAGCTCAGCTCCGTGCTCGGCGCCGGCGCGGCCGCGCCCGAGATGCTGCTCGTCGCCGTTCGCGCTCAAGGGCAGCGGGCGCAGGGTGATGCGGCGCGCGCGGCGGTCAGCCACACGCTCGAGCTCGCGCAGCGATGGCTCGCCGACGAGCGCTTCGGCCGCACCCGGCTGGTCTTCGTGACGTCCGGCGCGGTCGCGACATCGCACCACGAGGTCCCCGATCTCGCCGGCGCGGCGGTGTGGGGGCTCATCCGCAGCGCCCAGTCCGAGCATCCAGGGCGCTTCGTCGTGCTCGACATCGACGACCACAAGCGCTCGCGCGATGCCCTCGCCCTCGCGCTCGCAAGCAACGAGCCGCAGCTCGCGCTGCGCGACGGCCGGCTGCATCGCCCGCGCCTCGCGCAGGCACCCGGCGAGGGATCGCTGGCGGCGCCGGCGCACGGCGCGTGGAGGCTGGCTGTCACGCGCGCCGGAACGCTCGAGGCCCTGGCTCTCGTCGACAGTCCAGACGCACGCCGTCAGCTGCAGCCGCACGAGGTCCGGGTCGCGGTTCATGCCGCGGGGATGAACTTCCGCGACGCGCTGCTCGCGCTCGGGATGTACCGCGGAGAAGGCGTGCTGGGCAGCGAGGGCGCCGGGATCGTGACGGAGGTCGGCGCGCAGGTGTCTGACCTCGCACCCGGTGATCGGGTCATGGGTCTGATCGGCGAGGCCTTCGGGCCGCTGGCTGTGGCAGATCGCCGGGCGCTGCGCGCCCTGCCGCCGGGCTGGACCTTCACGCAGGGCGCATCGATGACGCTCGTGTTCCTCACGGCCTATCACGCGCTCGTCGATCTGGCCCGGCTGGCGCCCGGTGAGCGCGTGCTGGTGCACAGCGCCGCCGGAGGCGTGGGCATGGCCGCCGTGCAGCTCGCGCGTCACCTCGGCGCCGAGGTCTTCGCGACGGCGAGCCCGGCGAAATGGGAGACGCTGCGCCGGCAGGGACTCGACGACGACCACATCGCGTCATCGCGCGACCTGCGCTTCGAGGATGCGTTCCTCGCCGTCACGGATGGCGCCGGCGTTGATGTGGTGCTCGATGCGCTGGCCGGCGAGTTCGTCGACGCGTCGCTTGCGCTCCTGCCGCGTGGCGGTCGCTTCATCGAGATGGGCAAGACCGACGTCCGCGACCCCGAGCAGGTCGCCGCTGCGCATCGCGGCGTGCGCTATCAGGCCTTCGACCTGCTCGAGGTCGCGCCGCAACGCATCCAGCAGATGCTCGCGGAGATCACCGAGCTCTTCGCCCGCGGCGCGCTCGCGCACCCACCGATCACGGCATGGGATGTGCGTCACGCAGCCGACGCGTTTCGCCACCTCAGCCAGGCACGACACGTCGGCAAGAACGTGCTCACCATCCCGCGCCCGCTGGATCCCGACGGGATTGTGCTGATCACGGGTGGGACGGGTGCGCTGGGCGCGTCGGTCGCGCGCCATCTCGTCGCCGAGCGGGGCGTGCGCCACCTGCTGCTGCTGAGCCGCCGCGGGCCCGCGACGGACGATGCGGCGCAGCTGGTTGCCGAGCTTGAGCGCCTGGGTGCGAAGTGCACGGTTGTGGCGTGCGACGTCGCCGATCGCGCCGCGCTGGCGCGGGTCCTCGCATCGCTCGAGCGTCCGCTGACCGCGGTCGTGCATGCCGCCGGCGTGCTGGATGACGGGCTGCTGGAGGCGCTTGATCGCGACCGCGTCGAGCGCGTGTTCGCCGCGAAGGTCGA
>Ga0190275_10003914_pt1 | contig 10685 bp, 6 predicted proteins | sample Popmic550T_FD_133745 | JGI IMG/M metagenome (GOLD analysis project Ga0190275, IMG submission 133745) | Populus adjacent soil microbial communities from riparian zone of Yellowstone River, Montana, USA - 550 T | ecosystem: Environmental > Terrestrial > Soil > Riparian zone > Trees stand | place...
CGTGACTGAACGGCGTTCAGCCGTTCAGGAGCTCTCTCAGCCGTTCAAGAGCTCTTTGACTGTGTCGCGCTCGCCGACCAACTCTTCATTGGTCGCCGCGATCTTGCCCTTGGCGAAGTCGTCCATGGTGTTGGACTTGATGACTTCGTATCCCTCTTTGGTCGTCTTGACCGGGACGCCGGCCCAGATGCCTTCGCTGAAGCCGTAGAAGCCGTCGCTGGGGACCGCCACGGAGTGGATGGTTCCTGGGATGGTCAGGTCGCGTACGTGGTCGATCAGCGCGCCGGCCGCCGAGGCTGCCGAGCTGAGGCCGCGTGCCGCGATGATCTCTGCGCCGCGCTTGCCGACCTTGGGCAGGAAGTCATTCTTCAGCCAGGCTTCGTCCTTGATGACGCTGCTGACGGGCTGGCCCTTGATCTTGGCGTGCGTGAAGTCGGCGAACATCGTCGGGCTGTGGTTGCCGTAGATGTAGATGTCCGAGACGTCCGTGACCGCCACGCCAGCCTTCTGGGCGAGCTGTGCTGCGGCGCGGTTCTGATCGAGGCGCACCATCGCGGTGAAGCGCTCCTTGGGGATGCGCTTGGCCTGGGCGGCCGCGATCATCGTGTTGGTGTTACACGGGTTGCCGACCACCGCGACGCGCACGTCGTCAGCGGCCACCTCGTCGATCGCCTTGCCCTGGCCGATGAAGATCTTGCCGTTGTCCTTGAGCAGGTCGGCGCGCTCCATGCCGGGGCCACGAGGCTTGCTGCCGACCAGGAGCGCCCAGTTGACGTCCTTGAACGCAACCTTGGGGTCGTCGGTGAGCACGATGTTCTGCAGCAGCGGGAACGCGCAGTCGTCGAGCTCCATGGCCACGCCCTTGAGGGCTTGCTGCGCCTTCTCGACCGGGATCTCGAGGAGCTGCAGGATGACCGGCTGGTCCTTACCGAGCATCTCGCCCGACGCGATGCGGAAAAGCAGGGCGTATCCAATGTTGCCGGCGGCGCCGGTGACTGCCACGCGGATCGGTTTCTTCGTCGTCATGGAGCTACTCCAGTTTGTGTTACGCGACGGGCGATCTACCAAAGCAGGCGGGCACTGCCACCCGCGGGGAGGGAGAAAGCCGACGAACTACTCCGGAACCACCTTCAGCAGGCTGTTTCGGTTGGCCACGAAATAAAGCTCGCCTGCGCCGTCCTCGACGATGGCGGTCAGCGCGCCGAACGACGGAAGGCCTGATTCGCGCGAGAACGAGGCCGCGTTGGGCGTGTTAGGGTTGCTGTTTTTGAGGATGGGCGTGACCGGCGAGGTAGTCGCGCACTGATAGAGAGCGCCCATCCGCTGCCCCACGTAGTCGCCGAAAATGTACACACCCTTGAGCGTGGGAATGGCGCTGCCCCGGTAGACGGGCCCGCTGATCACCGAGACGTAGTCTCCGAACGGGGCAGGCGCGTTGGGACGCCTGTCGATATCGACGATGGGGTCGGTGGCGCTGGAGCCTGGGCGCAGCGAGAATCCTCCGCCGCAGGTGTCCGGGTGAGCGCCCTCGCGCTTGGGCCATCCGAAATTGAGCCCGTTGGTCCCGCTTGGAACGAAGTCGACTTCTTCGTAGCTGTCCTGGCCGACGTCGCCGATGAACAGGTCACCTGTCAGCCGGTCGAAGCCGAAGCGGTACGGGTTGCGCAGGCCATAGTGGTACACGCGCGGGTCGCCGCCCGTTGCAAACGGATTGCCCGCTGCGGCGTGGGGTGCATCGGCCTTGGGGTCGAGTCTCAAGATCTTGCCGAAGAGCGAGCTCACGTCTTGCGGAGTGCCGCGCCTGTCACCGTCGTTGTTACAACCGCCCCCGCCGTCGCCTGTGCCCACGTACAGAAACCCATCAGGACCGTAGGCGATGTGGCCGCCGTTGTGATTGCCCGCCGACGCCGGCAGAGAAAGGATCACCCGGGGCGCAACCGCTACCTCTCCCTCGCGGGTGTATTCGATAACCATGTCGCGGTTCGCGTTCGGACCGCTGGTCGGCGTCATCGCGATGTAGAGCTTGCGGGTGGTCGCGTAGTCCGGCGCGAAGGCGAGACCCAGCAAGCCTTGCTCGCTATCTCTGTCGAAGTCGCTCTCCGCGCTCACGTCGAGAAAGTTTCCGGGCTTCAGCACCCCGCCCGACAAGACACGGATTCGACCCGTCTGCTCCACCAGGTACCAGTCGCTCGAGCCCGGCGGCTGGGCCGCGAACACGAGCTGATCGAGCGTACCCACGCCCGGCACCGCCGCGAGCTTGAGCTTTGGGATGACCGGAGCCGCACTCGCGTTGCATACGGGTGGGCCCGCGTCCGGCGGGACTCCCGCGTCGGGCGTGCTGCCGCCGTCGCTACCGCCACCGTCGCTGCCGCCGCTGTCGGCGCGTCCACTGTCGCTGCCGCCGCCGTCGGCGCGTCCGCCGTCGCTTCCACCGCCATCGCCTCCATCGCCTCCATCGCCTCCATCTCGCGCGGCGTCGATGTCGGGACCCGCGTCGCACAGGACACACGCGTCAGGCGGCGAGTTGCCACCGCCGTCCGCGGGCTGTCCTGGCCCCCCGTCGAAGGTGCCTTCTCCGCCGTCCCTTCCCGTCCCGCCGTCCCTGCCCACTCCGCCGTCCCGGCCCGCGTCCGACACGCCGGCGTCGCAACACGGGCGTCCTGCGTCGTCAGTGGTGCCGCTGTCCGGCTTGTCGTCATCCCCACAGGCCAGGGCGAGGCCGGCCAGCAGAGCAAAAGTCGTTGCCGCGAACGAACGCTGAAGGTTCATCGAGCGCACTTTACCGAGAGCTTCTCGCCATGGGCACCACCATTTGCCCGTCCGACCACCGTTCGGCACGTGGCTGCCTTTGCGCCCCAGACCGAGCTGTCGTCAGGGCGGACAGAGGACTCCACAGCCCCTTCCGAGCGCCCGGCGGCACGAAAATCGCTCTCGTGAGAGGCGTCCTAGGTGGACCTTCGCCTTGACGAGGACGACTCGACACAAGAGTCTTGTGGCGTGAACACGGAACCTACAGCTCCCGACGAGAACGAGGACTCCGAGGCCAGACTGCGTCGTGCTCTCGAGCACTTTCAGCACGCGCTGGCCGAGCAGTCCCTCAAGATGACCGACGTGAGACGCGCCATCGTACGCGCGGCACTCACGTACCGAGGCCACTTCGAGGTGCAGGACTTGGTCCGTGAGCTGCGTGCTCACGGCGTCAACGAAGCCTCCATGGCTACGGTTTATCGCGTGCTGCCGCTGCTGCTCGAGACGGGCTTGGTCCAGCCCACCCTGCTCTCGGGCGAGCGCCACCGCTACGAGGTGGCGTTCGAGCGCGAACACCACGACCACCTGGTTTGCACCAGCTGCGGCAAGGTCATCGAGTTTCGCTTCGAGCCCATCGAGCAACTGCAAGACGAGCTCGCTACGCGCTACGACTTCGAGCTGACCTCGCACTTCCATGAGTTGCTCGGTCACTGTGGCGACTGCCGACGCAAAGTCGCGCCGCAAGCCATCACTCGCTGAAGCGCGAGAGGAGGCCGCGTCAGCCACGCTGGCAAGCCGGCCTAACTCACGGCGCGTGAGCCGTGCTGCCGTTTTCGCGGGCAGCTTCCTCACAGCGCGAGCGTACCTGCCTCAGACGTGGCAATGCCGCGCAACTCATGAGGCGCTTGGGCGTGAGCGAGCTCTCCACAATGTCGTTGTCCTGTCCCGAGGATGCATCGTCTCCGGCGGCGGGTGGACCGAGCGCGGCCAGTTTCGCGCTTTACCGAGGCCTCCTGAGCGCTGGCACATGCCGTGCTTTGACTCGAAACATCATGTCGTCGCGGTCGCTCAAGCTTTCGTTCGCTCTAGGCTCTCTCGCCTGTCTGAGTGTCTCCGCTGCGCCCGCGCCTGCCTCGGCGGACGCCTGCGTCGTCGAGCCAGCGGTGCGTTGGGTTCCGGAGCGCTCGTGGCCATCTGCCTGTGAGCCGGCCGCACTGACCGACGGCTTCATCCTCGTCGAAGGCGACAAGCTGCCCGAAGCAACGCCCGGCGGCGAAGGCTCGTTGCACATCGTCGTCGAGCGCATCGTGCAGGGCGCGGTGGCCGAGACGTTCGAAGGTGGCGTCACGCGTCCCGACGCGACTTCGGCCCTTTTCAAGAGCAATCGGCCCCTTCCTGCCAATGCCGACTTCCAGATCTCGGCACAGCCGCTCGCGGCGGACGGGTCCCCGGTCGGCACCAAGTTCACGTCGGCTTTCACCACCGGCAGCGCGGTCTTGCCGCCCCTCGCGTTCGAGAGCCAGCCCACGCTCAAGCTCGAACAAGCCGAGCAAGAGCGCTTCGACTGCAGCAAAGACGCCTGTGGCGTGGAGACCTGCAAGTCCACCAAGCAGGTCGAGCGCGTGAAGTCGCTGCGTATTGCGGTGCCCGTCATCACCGGCGGAATCGACCTGCGCAGCTACGCCGTGTCGGCCGAGCTGACGGCCAGCTTCGCGAATGGCCAGGCTCCTCTCGTAGCCACCTCTGACACAGCTGACACGCAAGCGGGCAAGCGCTCCTTCATCGTACTCGAGGTTCCACCGCTCGACTTCGCAGCCGAGGGCTGCGTCACCATCACCGCCACCGATGCAGGCGGGCACACCATCCAGAGCGAGCCCGTGTGCACCGCGCTCCCGGCCGAAGGCTCGGACGCGTTTGGCAGCGGTGTGCTGGTCCTGGACGGAACCAGCGCGGCAGCGGCACAGAGTGATGGCGTGGCACAGGACAAGTCGGACCTCGACGAGTTCGGCGAGTCGACCGACGCACTGACGGCGGCCGATGTCGCCGAGGCCAACGCGGGTGGTTGCTCGGTCGGCGCAGGTGCATCGGGAGGTGCCGGCGCACTCGGCTGGCTCACGCTCGCACTGGCCGCAGTCCGCTTCCGCAAGCGCCCGGCACGTCGCGAAGTCTGAGTCGCGCAAGGCTAGCGCCTCCGAGAGCCGCCGCCCGGACTCCGCGGTCCGGGCGCGACAGCCGGAGCTGCACCGAGCGGCCTCAGTCGAGCTCGTCGTCAGTCGAGCTCGTCATCAGTCGAGTTCATCGTCAGTCTAGTTCGTCGTCAGTCTAGTTCGTCGTGGTCGTCCGTTGACTCGGGCTCGAGCTCGCTGGGCTCTCGACGTTTGGCGGCGCGCTTGAGGTGCCCGCGCGACGTCGACTGAAAGCCAGCGGCCAGGAGCGCCTTCCCGAGCAGCGAGCGCGACACGTCCTCCCCGTCGACCGCGGCGATCAAATAGGCCTGCCGATCACGCTGCGCCAGGCTGCGCGACAACACCTCCGCGGTCAGCATCGCGTCGTTCTCGGCCTCTCGCTGCTCGGTCGCGAAGAAGGTCAGGACCGTGCGCTCTTTTCGGCCGAGCCAGGCGATCAGGCGGCCATCGGGCGCGATGACCACGTTGGCACCGTCGGCGCGCATCGCTCGGGCGCCCTCACGAGCCGGCCACGCGAGAGCCGCGCCCCAGGGCGAAGCCGGATCGGTGGCGGCGAGCAGCCGGGCCCCCTCGGGGGAGCTGGGCTCGCGCTCACTGCGCAGCAGTTCTTCGGAGCCGCCGTGCGCAAACTGGGTCGCACCCAGCCCCTCCACGAAGTAACCGCGCCGCACGCGCCCCGCGTCTTCCATCGCGCGGAGCACCTCGTACACCGCCGAGAAGCCGCCCTGAATGTCTTCGGCGCGCAACGCCTCGCGAACCAGCACGCCGTGTCGGGCGAGCAGCGTCGAGACCAGCGCCATCTTTTGCTTGGTGCCGGTGGTGGAGCCGTACTGCAGCAGGGCCCAGCGGCCCTCACTGCCGGGCAGCACACGCGTGGTGCGGACACCGCGCTTGCGGTCGGGCTCGCCGCCGCGAGCGCGTGAGCGCAGCGGCGCGAGAGTGTCGTTGGTGACCTCGCCCGACCAGACTAGCTCCCACAACGCCTCGAGCACGTCGGGCGGAAAGGCTTCGACGAGCTTGGCCAGGTCGAAGAAAAACACCGCGCCGCGCTGTGCGAGCACCGCGCGGATCCTGTCGTGCAGCGCGCCTTCGACAGGCACCGGCACGGGCGCGAGCTCTTCGAAGCGCTCGCGATAGTAGAGTGCAATGCGCCCGCCCCCCGCCTGTGGCTCGATGCCACGCCAGAGCAGCTCTCCGCTGGCCAGCAGGTGGTCGAGGTCACTCGCCTCGAAGCCCTTCACACGCGCGGGCAAGATGTCGCGCGTCAACGCGTGGAAGGGAAGCTTGGCGCCCTCGAGTCGCTCGAGCGAAGCGCGCAAGGCCGGCTCGCCGCGCGCGTGGCGACCGATGCCGTGCCAGCGCAGCAAAAAGCGCGCGTAGCTCAGCTGATCGACGGCCTCGACCTGCTTGCGCAGCGCGGCCAGCGAACGTCGCTTGATGGCGCGCAGCACGTCGGCATCGCAGTAGGTGATGCCCGCTTTGTCGGGGTGCAGCTCGCCGCGAACGATGCGCCCGCGCGCCACCTTCTCGGTCAGCACCTCGAGCACCTGCGCGGGACGAAGGGCGTAGCGCGCGGCGCACTCCTCGGGCGTGAACGGCACGTGCGTGCGCGCGTAGCGCGAGACGAGGTCGTTCAGCGGGGCGACCGAGCTCTCGAGAAACGCGGTCGGTACGCCCGCGGGCGGCATGACACCGAGCGCATCGCGATAGCGTCCTGCGTCTTCGGCGGCGATGAAGCGCGGCTCGCCGGCGATGTTGACGCGCAGCGCACGACGCGCGGCCAGCAGCGGCTCGAGCACCGCAGCCTTACTTTCGCCCAGGCGCAGGCCAAGCTCGTCTTCGGACAGGTCGCCGATGAACAGCAGCAAGTCGTGCAGCTCGTCCGGATGCCGCGGCGGGTAGTTGAAGCGGCCGACCTGCTGCGCCACGTCGTGCACCGCTTCGGGGTCGAGCAAGTCGCGCAGCTCGGCCTGACCCAGCAGCTCGCGCAGCTGTGTGTGATCGATCGTGAGCGCCTGCGCGCGTCGCTCGGCGAGGGGCGCGTCGCTGTCGTAGATGAAGTTGCCGATGTAGCTGAACAGCAAGTTGGACGAGAACGGTGACGGCTTGTCGCTCTCGACGGTGACCAGCTTGAGCTTCTGTTTCTGTCGCTCGCTCATCAGCTCGACCAGCGACGGCACGTCGAACACGTCTTGCAAACACTCACGATAGGTCTCGAGCAAGATCGGAAACGAGCCGTAACGCGAAGCCACCGCGAGCAGGTCCGCCGAACGCTTGCGCTGCGCCCAGAGCGGCGCGCGTTTGCCCGGTCGGTTGCGCGGCAACAGTAGCGCCCGCCCCGCGCACTCTCGAAAGTGCGACGCGAACAGCGCGGTGTCGCCCAGCGCGTGCACCAGCAGGTCTTCGACCTCTTCCGGTGTCGGCATCAACGCCTCGATGTCGGGCGGCTCGTCGCTCTCGGGGAAACGCATGACGATGCCGTCGTCGGTCCACACCGTCTCGGTCACCACGCCGAGGTCGCGCTTGCTCTTCTCGCTCATACACATGGCCAGCGGCGCGTGGACTCGCTGGCCATACGGCGACAGCAGACAGACGCGCAGGTCTCCCACCTCGTCGACGAAACGCTCGACCACCAGCCGCCGCTCGGTCGGCACAACGTACGGCTCTTCTTGCTGCTCGCGCACGTAACGCAAGAGGTTGCGCGCCGCGCGGTCTTCCAACTGGTGGTCGCGCATCAACATCGTCATCGCGTCGGCGTCCGAAGCCCGCTCGACCTTGCGCAGTAAGGTGCCGATGCCGCGGCCGAGCTCGACGCTGCGGCCGAGTCCATCGCCGCGCCAGAACGGCAGCTTGCCTGGCTCTCCCGGCGCGGGCACCACCAACACGCGGTCGTGGGTAATGTCGGTGATGCGCCAGCTCGACGCACCGAGCACGAAGACCTCACCTTCGCGCGCTTCGTACACCATCTCTTCGTCCAGCTCGCCCACGCGGCGGCTGGTTTTTTCGTCGCGACCGCCGTCCGCCAAAAACACGCCGTACAGGCCGCGATCGGGAATGACGCCGGCATTGGCGATGGCCAGTCGCTTGGCTCCCTTGCGAGGCTCGAGGATGCGCTCTTCACGATGGTAGGTGATCCGCGCGCGCAGCTCGGCGAACTCGTCGGACGGATAACGACCCGACAACATGTCGAGCACGCTGTCGTACGCGCTGCGCGTGAGCTCGGCGAACGGGGCCGCACGGCGCACCATGGCAAACAGCAGGTCTACATCGATGCTCTCCTCGCTGGCGACGATCGCCACCATCTGCTGAGCGAGCACGTCGAGTGGGTTGCGCGGATATCGTGTGACCTCGATCTCGCCCGAGAGCATGCGCCGCACGGCCTCGGCCGAGGCCACCAGGTCACCGCGGTGCTTGGGAAAAAAGGTGCCCTTGGGATTGCCGCCCACGTGGTGGTTGGCGCGTCCGATCCGCTGAATGCCCGACGCCACCGAGGGCGGTGCCTCGATCTGCACCACCAGCTCGATGGCACCGATGTCGAGTCCGAGCTCGAGCGAGCTGGTCGCCACGATACAAGGGAGGGTGCCACTCTTGAGCGCGTCTTCGATCTCGGCGCGTTGCTCGCGCGCCACCGAGCCATGGTGCGCCCGCGCAAGCGGCTCGCCTGCGGTCTCGTTGATGGCCGCGGCCAGACGCTCGGCCAGACGCCGGTTGTTGACGAACACCATCGTCGAGCGATGCGCCCGCACCAGCTCGACCAGCCGCGGATGAATGGAGGTCCAGATCGAGCGCGACGCGTTGGGGTCGTCGTCGGTGTCCTCCTGGTTGCGACGCACCGTGGTCTTGAGCGCGCCCATGTCTTCGACCGGTACCTCGATCGTCAGCTCGATGGGTCGCTCTGCCCGCGCATCGGCGATCACCACCTCGCGCTGAACGGGGACCGCGCCATCGGACGCGTCGTGAAAGCCCCCGAGCAGACGCGCCACTTCTTCGAGAGGTCGCTGCGTGGCGGAGAGTCCGATGCGCTGCAGCGTCTTGCCCTCGGGGAGCAGGCTCTCGAGCCGCTCGAGCGACAACGCCAGGTGCGAGCCGCGCTTGGTGGCCGCCATGGCGTGGATCTCGTCGATGATCACCGTGTCGACCGAGCGCAACAGCTCGCGCGACTGGCTGGTCAGCAGCAGAAAAAGCGACTCCGGAGTGGTGATGAGGATGTCACTCGGCCTGCGCAGAAAGCGCGCCCGCTCCTCGGCAGGGGTATCGCCTGTGCGCATCGCCACTTCGAGCGAGCGGTGGGGCAGGCCCAGACGATCGGCCGTGCGCTCGATGCCCACCAGCGGCGCGCGCAGGTTGCGCTCGATGTCCACCGCCAGCGCCTTGAGCGGTGACACGTACAGCACCCGGCAGCGCGCAAGCTTGTCGGGCTCGTCCGTAAACAGCAGCCGGTCGATGGCGCACAAGAACGCCGCGATGGTCTTGCCCGACCCGGTCGGCGCCAGCAGCAGCGTGCTCTTGCCCTGAACGATGGCGGGCCAGGCCTTGGCCTGTGCATCGGTCGGCTTGTCGAACGAAGCCTCGAACCAAGCGCGCGTGGCGGGCGACAGCAGCGACAGCGGGCGCTTTGGGCTCAAGTCGGACCCCGGCGGGGCTGACACTCGGGGCAATAATAAGTAGAGCGCTGCTGCTCGCCCTGCCGGCGCATCTCGATGGTGCTGCCGCAGTCGTAGCAGGCCTTCCCCTCGCGCTCGTAGACGGACAAGACGTGCTCGCCCTGGCGGCGATCGAGCCGCGCCTTGCGCTCGCCGCGCCCCTCGAACGGATCGGGAATGGTACGTTTGGGTCCGTACACGTTGTCGAACATCTGCGTACGCGCGAGCGACAAGAGTCCAGACAGCTCCTCGTACGTGTGAGACTCGACCGGGGCGAACGGGTCGAGCCGCAAGGAAAAGCACAGCTCGCTCTTCCACACGTTGCCAATCCCGGCGACCACACTCTGATCCATGATGGCCTCTCCGAGCGGGCGCGCCTTGCGGATTTTGAGGCGCGTGCAGGCCTCGGTCAGATCGAAACTAGTAGCCAGTAGGTCCGGCCCGAGGTCCCGAAAGTGGAAGTCGCCCACCAGGTCGCGTGTGCGCAGCAGCCGCGCGATGGGGGCGGCGTACACGACCACGCGCTGCGCCTGTGTCTCGAGCAAGGCCGACGTCGCGTTCATGGGGACCCGAGGCGCGGTCGCTTTGGGGTAAATACGAACGCGACCGTTCATCTTTAGGTGAACGTGCAAGGACCAGCCTGCCGCGAAGTGCACCAGCAGATTTTTACCGCGCGCCTCGACGCTGCGGATTTCACTGCCAATCAGGCCCTCCGTCCGTGCTTGGCTGCGCACCAGGACGAGGGAGGCCAGCCGCTGTCCGACCAGCTTGGGATGGAGCATCTGCGCGACGCGATGCAGGCTATCGCCTTCCGGCATCTCTTCAGATTGCCACGGACGGTCGACGCGAGCCCGCGGCTCAATCCGCGCGCGTCAAAACCTTATCCAAACGGGGGCGTCAAAAGCTCGTGATCACCGGCAATATCCAAGATTGTCGTAAGCGCGCACTTATCCGCGACGTTGAGCTTCTTTGCGCTTTCCAAGCTCGAGCGGTCTCTCTATGTTCACCGACGACGACGGCGGAAGACCTCCCTCTACACCCCAGTCGTCTGTCGCATGCTTGCCCCGCATGCTCGCTCGGAGTCGCGTGATGGCATCGTTCAGCCCAA
>Ga0190275_10003915_pt1 | contig 10682 bp, 8 predicted proteins | sample Popmic550T_FD_133745 | JGI IMG/M metagenome (GOLD analysis project Ga0190275, IMG submission 133745) | Populus adjacent soil microbial communities from riparian zone of Yellowstone River, Montana, USA - 550 T | ecosystem: Environmental > Terrestrial > Soil > Riparian zone > Trees stand | place...
CAGCCCGGTACAGGGTCCCGACGGCAACCTCTACATCACCACCGACAACGGCGGCGGCAGCGACCGCATCCTCAAGGTGGTGCCCCGAGGCTGAGCCATGCGCGTGTCCCGATGCCCGGTCTCGACATCGGCGTAGCGTCCGGGTCCAGCGCCCGCTCGCGAGCCACGGAGGTGTCGTGCCCTCTCTGCAAGGACGGGTCGCCGTGGTCACCGGCGGCGCCCGGGGAATCGGCGCGGCGACCGCTCGGCGGCTGGCGCGCGAGGGGGCCGCGGTGGCTCTCCTCGACCTGGACGAGGAGCAGGCCGCCGCCACTGCCGCAGTCCTGGGAGGCCCGAGCTCGATCGGTCTGGGCTGCGACGTGGCGGATCCGGCCTCCGTCGAGGCGGCGGTCGGTCAGGTGCTGGCCGAGCTGGGCAGGCTGGACGTGCTCGTCAACAACGCCGGGATCACGCGCGACAACCTGCTGTTCAAGATGCCGGTCGAAGACTGGGACGCCGTCATCGACGTGCACCTGCGCGGTGCCTTCCTCATGACCCGCGCGGCCCAGGCACCGATGGTCGAGCAGCGCTACGGCCGGATCATCAGCCTGTCCAGCGTCTCCGCGCTGGGCAATCGGGGCCAGGCCAACTACTCGGCCGCCAAGATGGGGCTGCAGGGGTTGACCCGCACGCTGGCCATGGAGCTGGGGCCGTTCGGGATCACGGCCAATGCCGTCGCTCCCGGCTTCGTGGTCTCCGAGATGACCGACGCCACCGCCCGCCGCCTCGGTATGAGCACGGCGCAGCTGCGCGAGCAGAACGCCGCGGTCACGCCGGTACGCCGGGTCGGCCATCCCGACGACATCGCCCACGCGATCTGCTTCCTGGCCGGGGAGGAAGCCGGCTTCGTCACCGGCCAGACCCTCTACGTCGACGGGGGCCGCAGGCTCTGAGCGCCCGCTTCATCCGCTTTCGTCCCGACGCGTCCACCGCCTACGAGCCGTGGAGTTGCCCTTCAAGCCGTCGAGTGCGTACGGTCACTCCCGGCTCGACCCCCCACGGGTCTGTCACCACAACTGAATCGGTGTGCGATCGACGCCGAGTCCTGCCCCGGATCGCCACCTTCCAGACGTCGACTTGTCGTCTCGGGCAGGAGCGGGGGACCCATCGATGGTCCGCCATCATCGTGCTGCCCCGGTCCTCGGGCCGGACGGCACTCGGGGTTAAGTCGCACAGATTCGCGCGACCGGGCACCTTCTCGCCCGAACCCGACAGCTCACCTCGCAGGCGTGAGAAGGAAGCCATCGTCATGTCTGCACTCCTCCGGGTGCAGCGCCTACTGGTGCTGCCCATCCTGCTCGCCAGCGCTCTCGTCGCCGCCACCTGGGTCGCCTCCGCGCCGCCGGCGAACGCCACCTCCTCGAGTCCTCAGGCGCAGAGTGCCTCGGAGACCTCCAGGTCCAAGGCCAAGACCAAGCGCATCAAGAAGATCAAGGCCGCCACGCGGGTGGCCTCCCGGCAGAAGGGCGACCCGTACGTCTACGGCGCCGCCGGTCCGAACGCCTTCGACTGCTCCGGCCTGACCTACTACGCCTACGGCAAGGTCGGCATCCGGCTGCCCCGCACGTCCGACGGCCAGCACCGCCACCTGCGGAGCATCAAGAAGAAGAACATGAAGCGGGGGGACATGATCTTCTTCCACTCCGGCGGCAACGTCTACCACGTCGGCATCTTCGTGGGCCGCAAGAACGGCAGCCGCATGATCCTGCACTCGCCCAACTCCAGCACCGTCGTCAAGCGCGACCCCGTGTGGACCGGGCAGTGGTACGCGGGAACCCTGCGCCGCCGCTGAGCGCGACGCTGCGCCCGGGGCGAGCGACGGAGCAGCCCTCCGACGGTCTCGCTCCGGGCATGGCAGCATGACCGCGTGGTCGCCGTCCCGAGCATCTCGTACTCCATCACCGCCCGCCTCGAGCTGCTGGTGGGCAAAGCCAGCGTTGGCGAGCTGACCGCTGCCGTGGAGGGCGCCGGCGGCATGATCACGGCGCTCGACGTGACGGGCTCGGGGTCCGAGCGCCTGCAGATCGATGTGACCTGCGCGGCGACGTCGACCGACCACGCCGACCGCATCGTCGACGTGCTCCGGGAGCTCCCCGGCGTCGACGTGCACAAGGTCTCCGATCGAACGTTCCTCATGCACCTCGGTGGCGTCATCGAGATGGCCTCCAAGCACCCGATCCGCAACCGCGACGACCTGTCCCTGGTGTACACACCGGGCGTGGCCCGGATCTGCAAGGCCATCGTCGACAACCCCGAGGACGCCCGGCGTCTCACCGTCAAGCGCAACGCGATTGCCGTGGTGACGGATGGCTCGGCGGTACTGGGGCTCGGCAACATCGGCGCCGCCGCAGCGCTGCCGGTGATGGAGGGCAAGGCGGCGCTGTTCAAGCGCTTCGCCGGCATCGACGCCTGGCCGCTCTGCCTCGACACCCAGGACGCCGACGAGATCGTCCGCACCGTCCAGGCGATCGCCCCCGGGTTCGCGGGCATCAACCTCGAGGACATCAGCGCACCCCGCTGCTTCGAGATCGAGAAGCGGCTGCGCGACGCCCTCGACATCCCGGTCTTCCACGACGACCAGCACGGCACCGCGATCGTGGTCCTGGCCGCGCTCACCAACGCGCTCCGCGTCGTCGGCAAGGCGCTGCCGGACGTGCAGCTGGTCATGTGCGGCGCCGGAGCGGCGGGCACGGCCGTGCTCCGGCTGCTGCTGCACGCTGGCGCGGGATCCGGCAAGGGCAGCGTCGTGGTCACGGACGTCGACGGCATCCTGCACCGGGAGCGACCCGGCCTGGACGGGGAGCTGCGCTGGGTGGCCGAGAACACCAATCCGGCGGACGTGCGAGGCGACCTGCGCGCGGCGCTGCGGGGAGCCGACGTCTTCGTCGGCGTCTCCGCCCCGGGACTGCTCGACGCCGACGACGTGGCCACCATGAGCGATGACGCGATCGTCTTCGCGTTGGCGAACCCAGACCCCGAGATCGAGCCGGGCGAGGCGCGGCGGCACGCCGCCGTCGTGGCCACGGGCCGGTCGGACCACCCGAACCAGATCAACAACGTCCTCGCGTTCCCCGGCGTCTTCCGCGGCCTGCTCGACTCGCACAGTCGCACCATCACGTTGGACGTGCTCCGGGCCGCCGCCTCGGCCATCGCCGCGGTCGTGACCGACAGCGAGCTCAACGCCGACTACGTCATCCCGAGCGTCTTCCACCCGGAGGTGCACGACCACGTGGCCCAGTCGGTACGGGACGCGGTCCGGACCGGTCGCGAGGACGGCTGACCCGGGTGACGCCGGACAGCGGCGACCGCGCCGACGTGCCGCGGTGGTGGACGGGCCAGCTGCTGGTGGCAAGCCCCGCGCTCACCGATCCGCACTTCGAGCGTGCGGTCGTGCTGGTGCTCGACCACGACGACGACGGAGCGCTGGGCGTGGTGCTGGATCGACCGTCGGAGCTGGCCGTCCAGGAGGTCCTCCCCGGGTGGGCCGACATCGTCGACCCGCCCCCCACGCTGTTCGCGGGTGGACCCGTCTCCACCGGGTCCGCCCTCGGCGTAGCGGTGCTGGTGCCGGGAACCGCGTCGGCACCGCTGGGCTGGCGGCGGGTGTTCGGCGACACCGGGCTGCTCGACCTGGACACGCCGCTGGAGGTGCTCGCCGACGCCCTGGCCGGGCTGCGGATCTTCGCCGGGTACAGCGGCTGGTCACCCGGCCAGCTGGAGGCGGAGGTCGCCGAGGGGGCGTGGTTCGTGGTGCCCGCCCATCCCGGGGACCTGTTGTGTGCGGAGCCCGAGCAGCTCTGGGGCCGGGTGCTGCGGCGGCAGGGCGGCCGGCTGGCGCTGCTGGCGACCTTTCCTGCCGATCCGCAGCAGAACTGAGTCCCCGGCGCACGTCGGGACGGCAGCCTGGGTATCGCACGGTACGGGCGGTCTGCTTGACTACCCGGCGTGAGCACCCAGATGAGCCCCGGTACTCAGACGGTCCGGGACGTCCGGACCCAGCCCACCACCGGCGACGGTGATCACGAGCGGTTCTCGCACTACGTGCCGAAGGACAAGCTCACCGCCGCAATGGTCGAGGGGACCCCGGTAGTGGCGCTGTGCGGCAAGGTGTGGGTGCCGAGTCGTGATCCCCAGCGGTTCCCGGTCTGCCCGGAGTGCAAGGAGATCTGGGAGTCCTTGAAGCCGGGCGGTGACGGGGACGACAGCTCCGGCGAGTGACGGTCGTCGGGCTCACAGCACCACACCGGGGGTAGAGCGCCGTCGGTCACGCCGGTGCGCGAATCGCGCGCCAAAGGGGGGACTCGGATGACGCACGCAGGCATGCGCTGGGAGAGAGCTCGCGGCCTTGCCGTGGTCGGCATGGGGGCATTCGCCCTGCTCGCCGCGTCGATAGCGGCAACCAGCCCGGCGGCCGGTGCTCCGACGGATGAGCGTGACGGGAGGTGCGCCCCGCACCGGCACGACGCCGCCGGCGGGGCGAGGGTCATGCACGGTGACAGCCCGAGGGCCGACCCGAACACGGTCAGCCCTGGCAGGGCAGCCGCCATGAACCACCAGCTCCGGGAAGCCGTGCGCGCCGTCCCGCCCGGCGCCCGCGGCGACGGCGGGCGAGGTACCACGATCCCGGTCTACTTCCACGTCATCGAAGGCGTGAAGAACCACGGAGCCCTCGGCAAGAAGCGGATCAAGCGCCAGCTGCACGTCATGAACAAGGCATTCGGCGGGCGCACGGCTCGTCAGGCGCACGACACGCCGTTCCGGTTCAGGCTCGAGGGCATCGACCGGACGAAGAACCCCGACTGGTTCACTCATCGCTATGGCTCGCAGGACGAGCGCGACATGAAGAAGTCACTGCGCGTCGGCGGCTCGCGCGCGCTGAACATCTACACCGCGCACCCGACGGAACCCGGCATCGAGCTGCTCGGGTACGCCACCTTCCCGCAGGACTACCGGCGCAAGCCCTGGCGTGACGGCGTGGTGATTCTCACCGAGTCGACCCCGGGTGGCACCATCAAGGGTGCCGGAACCGACTACTCGAAGGGTGACACGGCGACCCATGAGGTCGGCCACTGGATGGGGCTCTACCACACCTTCCAGGGCGGTTGCGGGCAGCGCAACGACCACGTCACCGACACCCCGGCCGAGTCCGGCCCGGGCTACGGCTGCCCGGTGGGCAGCGACACCTGCCGCGCACCAGGCAGCGACCCGATCCACAACTTCATGAACTACGGGATCGACACGTGCATCGACCGCTTCACCAAGGGCCAGACCGAGCGCATGCGGCTGCACTGGCTCGCGTACCGACGCTGACGGAGCCCGCCGTTCGTTGCCGCGCGCCGGCTGATCCTGACGGCGGGGTGCCGGGAGTGGCGCGCAGGTGACCCGCCGGGCCAGCGAAGGGGCCAGCGAAGGGGCCGGCGAAGGGGCCAGCGAAGGTGGCCCCTGGTCGCACGGCCGCTGGCGGGTCACCACCGGCGTGGTGGCGCTGGTGTCGCTGGTCGCCTTCGAGGCGATGGCCGTCGCGACCGCCATGCCGGTGGCGGCGCGGGACCTCGACGGGCTCGGCCTGTACGCCTGGGCCTTCACCGGTTTCCTGGTCACGATCCTGTTCGCGACGGCCCTCGCCGGTCAGGTCTGCGACCGGCGTGGCCCCCGGCTCCCGTTCCTCGGCGGCGTGGCGGTTTTCGCCCTCGGGCTGGTTCTGGCCGGCACGGCGCAGTCGATGGTGCCCTTCGTCGTGGGCCGGCTGGTACAGGGTCTCGGTGCGGGCGCTCTCGTGGTGTCGCTCTACGTGGTGGTCGGCCAGGCCTACCCGGACCGGCTTCGGCCTCAGGTCTTCTCGTACGTGTCGGCCGCCTGGGTCGTGCCCGCGGTCGTGGGGCCGCTGGTCGCCGGCACCCTGGCCGAGAACGCCTCGTGGCGGTGGGTCTTCCTCGGGCTGCTCCCGCTGGTGGTGGCGCCGGTCCTGCTGTTGCTGCCGCGGCTGCCCGGACGACCCGCGGCGGGGGAGGCCGGTCAGGCCGGGGCGGGACGCGTGGTGGCGGCGCTGGGCCTTGCGGTGGGGGCGGCGCTCGTCCAGCTCGGTGGTCAGCAGGCGCAGCACGGTCGGCCTGCGTTGGGGGCCGTCGCCGTGGTCGCCGGCGTCGTGGGCGTGGTCGCCGGTACCCGGCGCCTGCTGCCTCCCGGCACCATCCGCTCGCGACGGGGGCTGCCGTCGGTCGTGGCCCTGCGCGGCCTGCAGGCCGGCGCGTTCTTCGGGGTCGAGGCGTTCCTGCCGCTGATGCTCGTGACCCATCGCGGGCTCTCGCCGACCGCCGCGGGCACCGTGCTGACCGGTGCGGCGATCGGCTGGGCCCTGGGCGCGTGGTGGCAGGGTCGACCGGGGCTGCGGGTCGACCGGGAGCAGCTGCCGGCCATCGGCGCCCTCATGGTGCTCGCCGGCCTGGCGCTGACCGCCAGCGCGGTCATCCCGGACGTGCCGGTGGTCGCGACCGTGCTCGGGTGGATCCTCGCCGGCAGCGGGATGGGTGTCACGTTCTCGGCACTGAGCGTACTGCTCTTCCGGCTCTCGCCGGAGGCCGAACAGGGCATCAACGCGGCCGCGCTGCAGATGGCCGACGCGCTCGTGTGCGTGCTCACGGTCGGGGCGGGCGGAATCGTCTACGCCGCGCTGCGGCACGAGGGGGGCCAGGCGTTCGGCGCCGTCTTCGCGGGCATGCTGGTGGTGCAGGCAGGGTCCGTGGTGGTCTCCACCCGGGTGACCCCTGGGACCGCCAACCCGCCCCGCCCTCCGCCCGACGTCATCCGACGCGCCGCGGGTACGCCCCCGGCGGGATGACGGTCGCTGGTCACCAGCCGGCGCCGAAGCAGATGAGCGGGGCCGGGGCGGATCCTGCGGCCACGGCGCCCGACGCATCGGCCAGCGCCATCGCCGGCCGGTCGCCCCGAGCCAGCCGCTCGTGATACGCGGTGAACACCTCACAGGCGGTGTCGTCGTTGACCCGCACGGAGGACGCCACCACGGTGCGCGCGCCGGCGTGCTGCCAGGCGGCGGTCATGCCCAGGGTCTCCTCGCCGGAGCGGACGCTCGACCGGCCGAGCTCGCACGCCGAGAGCACCACGTGGGCCGGCACCGGGTCGACGGTGGCGATGTCGTAGCCGAACCACGGCCCGTCGGTCAGCTCCAGTCCGGAGAACAGGGGGTTGTCGGCACTGTGCGTCCCGTGGGCCGCCACGTGCAGCAGGTCGACCCGCGAGGCCAGTGCCGTGACCGTGGACGCGTCGGCGGCTCCGGCTCGCAGCAGCTCGGCCGAGGGCCAGACCGCGGCGGCGGAGCGCACCTCCTCGTCGGCGCGCGGCACGGCCGGCCCGGCGACCAGGCCGATCCGGTGCGGGACGTCACCGCGGGTCCGGGTCAGCGCCCACGACGTCGCCGTCCGCGCGAGTGCCATCGGTCGGCCGGCAAGCGTGGGTAGCAGCGTCCACGGGATGGCCGACAGTGCCGCCGACGGGACCAGCAGCACCGGTCCATCCGTACGTCGGACCGGCCCCAGCAGGAGACGGTCGAGGGCTGCGCAACCGTCGCGCAGGGAGCCGGCCACCGCAGCGCGCAGTGGCGGTGGCAACCGGGTGGCCGCCACCTCGAGGTCGGCGATCACGCGGGACATCAGGTCCCTCACCGGCGCGAAGGGACCGAGCCGGTGCACCTCGGCGGTCGACGGAGTCGCCACCACGGCGTGCACGGCGCCGTCCACGACCAGATGGCTCACCAGCGTGCCCGAGTCGGCGGCGAGCCGGGCCTGGAGGTCGCCGAGCACCAACGGCTCGTTGACGATGCCGGGGCCGGCCGGGTAGAGCGCTCGCTCGCGCACCTGCTGCTCCAAGTGGCGCATCCGGTGCCGTCCGGCGGCGGCGCTGCCGTCCGCGGCGCCTTCCGCGGCGCCTGCCTGGGCCCGGAGAGCCCGCAGTGCCTCGAGGGCGGCCGCTGCCCGCTCGTCGGCGGGTGGTCGTACTGGGGGAAGCCGCGAGGCGAAGGCCCGGGCGCGCTCGCTCCAGTCGAACACCACCGTGGGCCGGCCGTCGGCGACGGCGGCCTGCAGACCGCGGATCGCGAGCGCGCGCCCGTGAGCCGCCACGCCGGTCTGCAGGTCGAGGCTGCCGAACGACGACTGCCAGCTGAACAGCTCGGCGAGCCCGCGTCGAAGGTGCTCGGCGGCGTCCGACCGCCGTCCGCGCGCGGCGGCCAGATCGGCGCGCACGGACCGGTCGAGCAGCCGGGTCGTGATCGGCGCCGTCGACGGTGTCCGGACCGTGCCCGCCAACCGCCTGGCGTCGGCCTCCCGCCCCGTACGCAGCATCGCCCTGCTCAGGTGCAGCCGCACCACGCGTGCCTCGTCGGACAAGCGCTCGGCCCGCAGGGTCGCCGCCAGCTCCGCCCCGGTACGCAGCACTGTCGGCGTCTCACAACCCCCCTCGACCCGCGCCGCCAGCACCGTCGCATCAGCCAGCAGGGCCCACGACCTGCTTCCCCGGCGGCGGAACCGGGTCGCTGCCCGACGGGCCACCGTGCGGGCTGCGGCGTGGTCGCGCACCGACAGGTGCAACCGCGCCAGAGCGAGCTCGGTCTCGGCCTGCCCCTGTCGCAGTCCCAGCCGGCCGAAGGTCTGCGCCACCCGGGCGAGCGTGGTCTCCGCCTCGCTGGTCAGCCCGGCGGCCAGCAGGACCTGACCCCGGTCGCCGTCGAGAGCGGCCAGGTCGACGGCGCTGTCGGCCAGTGCCGGTCGCGCGTCGTCCATGGCACGCAACGCCTCCGGGAGTCGACCAGCCAGTAGCTCGACGTACCCGAGGTTCTGCGTGGCCAGGCCGAGCATCCGCACCATGCCCCCGCGCGATGCGGCTTCGGCGCAGGACTCGAAGTCCGATCGGGCCCGGCCCAGGTCACGGTGCTGCAGGTGGACGTTGCCGCGGTTGAGCAGCGCCCGTGCCCGGACGACCGGATCACCGTCGATGAGCGGCATCGCGTGGTCGTAGGCGCGCAGCGCGGCTCGGCCGTCACCGCAGCGCGTGAGAAGCAGTGCGCGCTGGCTCCAGACCAGACCGCGCACCGACGGGCACGGTCGCCACGCCAGCGCCTCGTCCAGCAGAGCCAGGCCGTCGTCGAGACAGCCCCGCTCGGCCTCGCGGTAGGCGAGGGTGATCAGGATGCGGGCGCGCAGGTCGGCATCGGAGTGGCCACAGCGTCCGAGCGCTCGCTGCAGCAGCCGGGCGCCCTCCGTGTGCCGTCCGTGGACGACGACGGCGCCGTGGCCGCGCTCGTAGAGTGCCTGCGCTGACAGCACGACTCATGATGGCGCGTCAGCCGCCGCCTTCTCCACCGTCTGCTCAGCCCGGGCCCGACCCGCCCGGGGACGCCGCCTGCGGCTCGTCCGTCCGCGCCGCTTGCTCCGCCGCCTGCTGGACCGTCGGCTGGACCGCGTGCTGCACCGCTTTCCAGGCCCGTTCGATGCGTGCTTCCGGCTCGAGTCGCGACTGGCCGAGCCCACCGTCGGCCGCGGCCACCGAGAGCAGTGCGCGGGCCGCCCGGCCCGCGACCACCGGGGCAGCGAACGACGTGCCGCTCCACACGCCGAAACCGCCGGAGTAGTTGTCGGGGTCCAGCGAGGCACGCTCGCGTCCGCGGTGGACGGTACGCGCAGCCGGTTCGTAGCCGCCGTCGAACCCGATCGGCATGGTGCTGACGAGCGCCGCCCCCGGGGCCCAGACCTGTACGTGTGGGCCGGCGTTGCTGAACAGCGCCACGGTGCCGTCAGGGTTCTCTGCCCCGACCGCGACCACAGGCGCCGCCTGCGGTGGGGGGCCGGTGGGGTCGGGAGGGAAGTCCGAGAAGGCCGCGGGGAACATCGGCCGGGCGGTGGCGTCGTTGCCTGCCGACGTCACCACGATGGTCCCGGTACGTGCGATGCGTGCGAGCAGATCGCGCATCACGGGATCGAACCTGACGTCGGTCAGGGTCTCGTGGTAGTACCCCATCGACAGGTTGAGCACGTCGACGGGGCGTCCGCCGTCGCGGCCGGCCGCGTACCGTTCGACCAGCTCGGCGATCTGCCGCAACGCGGCGACCAGCTCGGACTCGATGATGACGCCGTCGGAGTAGACGACGCGCACAGACACGATGTCGGCGTCGGGGCAGGTCTGGTGCACGAGCCCGCAGATGAAGGTGCCATGACCGGACACGGCGTCGAGTGCCCCGTCGAGCGGGCCGTAGTCGTCGCCGGTGCCGTCCTCGCCACCGGGCTTGGTCCGGTGGTCGGTGAGGCCGATCGGCTCGTCGTCCAGGAACAGGTCCTCGGTCACGATGCGGTCGGCGTCCGGCCGCGGGTCGTCGAGGTCGTCCCACCAGGGGTGCGGTCCGCAGCCCGAGTCGAGCACCACGACGACCGGACGCCGCCCGGTCACCGGGCGGCGCACCGGTGGACCCCCCATCCAGACCACGGGCTGGCGTCCACCGGCGCCCGGCCTGCCGTAGCCCGCGACTGCGCTGCCGTCGCCGTACGGGTTGGACTGGTGGGCGGGGTTGGACTGGTGGGCGGGGTTGGACTGGTGGGCAGGGTTGGACTGGTGGGCGGGGTTGGGCCCGAGGTTCG
>Ga0190275_10003916_pt1 | contig 10680 bp, 5 predicted proteins | sample Popmic550T_FD_133745 | JGI IMG/M metagenome (GOLD analysis project Ga0190275, IMG submission 133745) | Populus adjacent soil microbial communities from riparian zone of Yellowstone River, Montana, USA - 550 T | ecosystem: Environmental > Terrestrial > Soil > Riparian zone > Trees stand | place...
GAACGCGGCCGGGGTGATCCCGGTGAGTCGGCGGAAGGCGTCGGCCGACTTGCGGAGGCGGTCGGTGTGGGTCATCCCCACACCCTATGAGCTCAACCGGTTAATGTGCAGCGACTCTACTGAGCCCGGGGCCGGACGGCCGGCCGGCGCGCCCCGGCGCGGGCACCGACCCGGTCGGGATGACGGCCGTGGACACGAACGGCGACGGGTCCGTCGGGCTGCTCATCAGCAGCCCGATGGGCGACGCGCTGGTGCTGGCCGGGAACGGCGACGGCACCCTCCGGCCCTACACCCGGCTGGGCGGCCGCGTCGCCGTGGCCGTGGCCGACGCCGACGGCGACGGGCGGGACGAGTACGCCCTCGCCGACCGGGCGGGCGACCGGGTCGTGCTCCGCGCCGACGACTCGACCGCGTTCGAGCAGGGCCGCGGCGACGGGGTGGACGCCCCGACCGCCGTCCGGTTCGCCGACCTCAACCGGGACGGGGTGCCCGACCTGATCGTCGCCAACGGCGGGGCGAACGCCGTCCTCGTGTACCCGGGCCTCGGCGGCGGCCGGTTCGACGCGCCCCGCCGGTACTTCGTCGGGACCGAGCCCGGCGGCATCACCGTCGCGGACGTGAACGGCGACGGGGTGCCCGACCTGGTGGTCGCCAACGGCGGGTCGGAAGACGTGTCCCTCCTGTTCGGCCGCGGGCAGGGTCGCGACTGGGACCTGACCGCCGGCCCGCGCCTCCGCGCCGGCGCGGGGCCGATGGCCACCGCCGTCGCGGACGTGAACGGCGACGGGATCGCCGACATCCTCGTCGCCAACGGCGGGGCCGACACCGTCTACGTGCTGCCGGGCGTCGGGCTCGGCTTCTTCGACGACCGCCGGCCGGTCGTCTTCCACACCGGGAGCCGGCCGGTGGACCTGTTCGTCGGCGCGTTCGACTCGGCCGGCGGGCTCGACCTGGTGACGGCGAACGCCGGGTCGGCCGACCTGACCCTGTTCCCGGGGTTCGGCGCCCCGCGGGCGGTCCCGACCGGGAGCGCGGCGGTCCGGGCCGTCGCTGGCGACTTCACCGGCGACGGCGCCCCCGACCTGCTCGTGGCCGGGGCCGACGGGCGGTTCGCCCTGATGAGTCACGGCCCGGCCGGCTTCGGACTGACGATGGCGTTCGCGTCCGGGCTCACCGCCGTCTCCGACATGGGCCTCGGCACGGCCCCGGCCGGCTCGGTGCGTGTCTACGTCACGCTCGACGGGGCCGACGCCGCCGTCCCGCTGACGTTCGTCGTGTCCGCCTCCACCCTTGAGGCACCGGAGCCCGCGCCCGGACCTGCTGATATCGGCCCCGCCGACACCGGCCCCGCGTTCGACGGAACGGTGACGATCTCGCCCCCGACCGTCGGCGACCCGGGCACCCCGGCGGGGCGGTCCGACGCGCGGTTCGTGACCGAGTTCACCGCCCCGGCCGACGCGCCGCTGGAACTCCTCGCCACCCTCGTCCCCGGCGACCCGGCGGACGCGACTGGCCTGTACCCGACCGGCCCGTCCGAGGAGTCCGTCAGCCTCACCGACCTCCCGGCGTGGTGGGTGGCCGACGGCGAGGCGGGCTGGGAAGCCGACGAGGGGGACGGCACCACCCCCGACGCCGACGACGCGGCGGCGCTGGCGCGGAACAGCCTGATCACCGGCGCCGCCGAGGCGCCGCTGCGGGAATACCTGCGGCGCGGGGCGGAGGACGAGCCGCCCGCCGAGGTGCCGTTCCCGTCGCCGCTCGGGCTGTTCGACAACTCCGGCGGCCGACCCGCCACGCCGGAAGGCGCGGCCGAGCCGGTTCCGCCCCCGGACGCCGTCCCCGCCGGGGACGTACCCGTCGCGACGGCCGACCCGACCAACCCGGCGGAAGAACCGATCAGTGTGTGGTCCGTCCGCGCGGCAGCGATTCCCGTGGTCGCCGCGGTCCTGATTCTGGCGCGGCCGGTGGCCCCGCCCCCGCCCCGGCTCACCCGCCGGGCGGCACGAACGAACGAAGGAAGGACGAGCCGTGAACAACCCTGACCGTGGCACCCCGATCGCCTGGCGGGCGCTGGTCGTCGTCGTGTTGGCGGCCGCCGCGGGCGCGGCGGGCTGGCTCGCGCCACACGTCGGCCCGGCGGCCCCGGCGGCCGCGGTGCTGGTGGCCGGCGGGGCGCTCGTCGCCCTGCGCCGCCGCGGGGCCGTCGGCTCCGACGACCTCCCCGCCCTCCGGCGGGCCGCGGAGGTGATCCGCCACGCCGAGGAGGGGATCCTCACGATCAGCGCCCGCGGCGCGGTGCTGTCGCTGAACCCGGCCGCCGAGAAGCTGTTCGGCTACCGCACGGCCGAGGTGCTGAACCAGCCGGTCAGCCTGCTGCTCGGCGAAGCCCCGGCCTCGGAACGGTCGAGCCTGCTCCGCGAGAGCCTCCCGGCCGGGTCGATCCTCGGCCTGGCGGCCGGGGCGCGGGAGGTCGTCGGGAAGCGGAAGTCGGGCGAGACGTTCCCGCTGGAGCTGACCGGGAGCACGATGCTCCTCGGGGACGACGCGGTGAGCGTGGCGTTCGTCCGCGACGTGAGCAAGCGGAAGCGGGCCCAGCGGTACCTGATCGGCCACTACGCCGCGACGTGCGTGCTCGCCGAGGCCGGCTCGCTGGCCGACGCCGTGCCGCGCATCCTCCAGGCCGTCTGCGAGGCGCTGCAGTGGGAGGTCGGCACGTTCTGGGCGGTGGACGCCGCCGCCGGGCGGGCGCGCTGCACCGAGGTGTACGAGCTGCCGTCGGCCGGGGTCCTGCCGAGGCCGGGCGACCGGGGGCGAACCTGCCAGCCCGGGGAGGGCCTCCCCGGCCGGGTCTGGGCGGCCGACACGCCGGGGTGGGTCGAGGACATGTCCGGCGTGAAGGACACGGTCTCCGACGCGACCAGGACCCGGCCGCTGCGCGGGGCGTTCGCCGTCCCCGTGCGGGTCGGCGCCGGGGTCGGCGCCGTGCTGACGTTCCACAGCCGCCGCCGGCAGAAGCACGACCAGCAGCTGGTCGACGTGATGACCGAGCTCGCCAAGCAGCTGGGGCAGTTCGTGGCCCGCAAGCAGCAGGAGGAGGCGCTGCGGGAGACCACCGAAACCCTCCAGGCTCTCGTCCACGCCGCCCCGGTCGCGATCTACACCGCCGACCTGCAGGGGACCGTCCGTCTGTGGAACCCCGCCGCCGAGCGGGTGTTCGGCTGGCCCGCGGCGGAGGTGCTCGGCCGGCCGCTCCCCGCCCTCGCGTCGGACGTCGGGACCGACACGACCCCGCCGCCGGCCGGGAGCGGGGCGCGGGCGCTGCCGACCAAGTGCCTCCGGAAGGACGGCGGCCTGGTGGACGTCAGCCTGTCCACCGCGGCCCTGCGGGGGGCGTCCGGCGAGGTGTTCGGCAGCCTCGGCATCGGGACGGACCTGACCGAGCAGCGGAGCCTGGAGACGCAGCTCCGGCAGGCCCAGAAGATGGAGGCGATCGGGCAGCTGGCCGGCGGCATCGCCCACGACTTCAACAACCTCCTCACCGTCATCAACGGGTACTGCGGGGTCGTGACCGAGGCGATCGGCGAGGACCACCCGGCGGCCGAGGACGTGGCCGAGATCAAGAAGGCCGGCGAGCGGGCGGCGGGGCTCACCCGCCAGCTCCTGGCGTTCAGCCGCAAGCAGCTCCTCCAGGAGCGGCTCCTCGACCTCAACGACGTGGTCGGCAGCGTCCAGAAGATGCTCGCCCGGCTCATCGGCGAGGACGTCCGCCTGCACACGTCGCTGGCCCCGGGCCTGGGGCTGGTCAAGGCCGACCCCGGGCAGATCGAGCAGGTCCTGATGAACCTGGCGGTCAACGCCCGGGACGCGATGCCGACCGGCGGCCGGCTCGACGTCGCGACCGCCGAGGTCCGCGACGGCGGCGGGCGGTACGTCCGGCTCGCGATCCGGGACACCGGGACGGGGATGGACGCCAAGACCCTGGCGCGCGTGTTCGAGCCCTTCTTCACCACGAAGGGGGTGGGGAAGGGGACCGGCCTCGGCCTGGCGACCGTCTACGGCATCGTCCAGCAAAGTGCCGGCCACGTCCGCGTCGCGAGCGAGCTCGGGGCGGGGACGACGTTCGAGATCTTCCTGCCGGTGGTCGAGGACGCGGCCCCGGCCTGGTGCGGTCCGAGTTCCCGGGCGGCCGCCCCCGGCGGCCGGGAGACGGTGCTCCTCGCCGAGGACGAGGACGCCGTTCGCGCGCTGACGCGGCACATCCTCCAGAGCAAGGGGTACACCGTGCTGGAGGCGAACAACGGGGCGGAGGCGATCCGGCTGATGCACCGGACCGGCCGCCCGGTGGACCTCCTGCTGACGGACGTCGTCATGCCGGAAGTCGGCGGGCGGGCGCTCGCGGAAGCCGTGACGTTGCTGCACCCGAACGCGCGCGTCCTTTACATGTCGGGGTACACCGACGACGCGGTGCTGCGGAACGGGGTGATGCGCTCGGAGAACGTGCTCCTCCAGAAGCCGTTCCGGCCGGACGACCTGTTGCACAAGGTCCGCGAGATGCTCGACTGCGAGGCGATTCCGCTGCCGTGCGCCGGCGCGTGACCGGCCGGTTGCGTCGACGCGCGGGGCGGGTATGCTAGAGCATTTCCAGTTTCCGTCTGGCGCTGAGCTCTTGGGTCGCGTAGCGGCCGGGCGGGTCGTGCTCGCGCTGGAGGCGGCGGCCGGCCAGCCGCTGACGACCGCCGTGCGCTACCTCGCGGCCGGCACGTACTCGGTCCGGTACGCCACCCGGTTCGCCGCCGGCGCGGCGCCCGCGCCCCTCGGCTACGGGCTGTTCCTGTTGCAGCTGAGCGACGACGTGGGGCCGACCCGGAGCACCACGACCACGCGGCCGGCGCCGGGTCCGACCATGACCACGTCCCCGCCCCCGCCGGCCCCGGCGCCCGCCCCGTCGGACAGCGCGGGTAGTGCGGACGCGGGGTCGTACCAGTACTACCCGACGGGCGGCGGGTACACCTACGACGCCTCGTCCACAAAGACCACGACCGGGACGCCCTATTACTTCTGACCACGGCTGTTCAACGGTCTGGAAGGGTTGGGGGGGCGGCATTCGGCTGCCGTGCCCGCTGGAGTACCGCCCGCAGGGCCTCCGCGGCGGAGAAGACCTCGCTGGTGTGCCGCTCGTACGGGCTGACGTAGACGGGATTGGGACCGGGGTTCACGTGAATCCGGCGGCGTCAAGGAAAACGGCCATTCGGGCGGAGATTATTGTTTCCGGCGACCCCCCCACCGGGTTCCGGAAACAAGTGTATCTGCCAGAAGAATCGCCGTCAGAGTGACGCGCCGGGTCGCTCGCGTCGCGCATCGTTGCCCGGCAAGGGGCGGCGGACCGGTGCCGCGAGGGGAGGGCTTCGTTCGAATTGCTCGGCGGACCGCGGCCCCGACATCCGGCTATTCGGCGTCGCCGTCCGACAAGCCCGGTCCGGACGGATAATAGCCGCCCGCAGGGGCGCCGAATACGGGCGTGGGGTCGAACCCTCCCGGGAACGCCGTTTTCACCAGCGTGACGCCCTCTGCGACCTTGACGGCCGACCAGCCGTTCGCCCGCCCGAACACGTCGGCCCGGCTCACCCCGAGGACATCGAACAGGCGGGTCGCCGACCCGGACGCCATGTGCGGGTCCACCGTCTCGCCGTCCACACGGTCTCCCAGAGTCCGGGCGTTCACGTTGTACGCGTACATCCGGGTTCCCCCTTTCTCGACCCGGATCAGAACGCGTTCTCCCGTCAGCGCCCACTGGCTTTGCGGCCAGGCCGAGAATCGCTCCTGGACGACGTGGGCGGCCGCCTCGTCTGAGGTGCCGCACGGGTAGTACCCGTAAGGAAAGTCCCCCAGGTTCCCGAGCTTGACCGGAACGACGGCCCAGCGGGTCGGCAGGAAGAGTTTCCACAGCGTGATCTCGAGAGTCTTCTCGGTCGCCGCGTCGACGGGCGGGGCTTGTTGCGGCCACACCACGTCGGGCTGGTTGAGATACAGCGCGACCGCTTCGAGCTTGCCGTAGTCCGACACGGTGGCGTTGAGCACACTGGTCAGTGACGCGATCCCCGCCGCGAACTGATCGGTGAGCTGCCGCTCGACGGCCAGGGCGCGAAGCGTGAAGTCGTTGAACACCTGCTCCGGGCTGGGGGCGTTAGGCCCACCCCGCTTGGCCAGGTCCTGCGAGAATCGAATGACAGCCTTGATGAAGCCCGCCAGGAACCTCAGCACGGCACCCTCGGGCGGCGCGATGAGGTTGAACGAGGACAAGAAGATGTCGAGCAGGTCTCCCATCGGGAACGACGCCGGCGGCGGAGTGGACTCTTTCAGCCCCACGTACGCCACCGTCTGGGCGGCCAGGCTGCTGAAGATCTGCCCGACGCCGTCCAGGTAGACCCGCTGGCCCTCGATCGCCGTGGCGATCGTCTCCTTGTAGGCCAGGACGCGATAGACCACCGCGATCATCTGGTTCCAGTCGTCCGCCGTGTACTGGCGCGACGACGTCGGTGATTGGTGATGGGCGGAATTGATCGCGTCGACTTCGGCGCTGTTGAGCTTGAACAATTCGTCCCAGAGGGTGAGGCCGAACTCCTGCCGGAGACTGCCCTGGAATTCGGCCCACGCCTTCTGCTGCCCCCCGGAGAAGGCCGGCCACGGCGCGGTGGCGGAGTTCAGGATCGTTTCGACCTGCTCGGCGAGCTGGTCGACGGTCTGGAATTCCTGTCGGCTCATGGCGATCGCTCCCTCGTCCGGGCCTTCCGCATCGGCAGGAACTCTTCAATACGCCGGTGTCCTTCCCAGTTCTATCCACCCGGCGCGTTTCGACCGCCGCCATCCCCGACCGACGCAGGGTCCGGGCGGTGTCGTCGCCGCCCGCGACCCGCGCCGCCGTCACTCGGGGTCGGCACGGTCGAGCACGACGGTGTGGCGCGCCGAGGTGTCGGCCGCGTCCGTCAGCCGCAGGGTGACCCGGACCTGCGACCGGTCGAAGTCCGCCGGCACCGGCCACGTCACCACCCCGTCCGGGCCGACCGCCACGCCGGGCGGGCCGGCCGCCACCTCGAACCGTACCCCGCCCCGCTTCGACCGCACCCGGACCGGGTGGCGGGCCACCGCGCCGGGGCGGAAGACCCCGTGCGAGCCGTCCTCCGCGTACAGGTACTCGATCCCGCTCTCGTCCAGCGCCTTGTCGAGGTCGAGCGGGACCAGGGTGAGCGCCGCGCCGCCGGGCGGGAGCGTGACGAGCAGCTTCGCCCGCGGGATCACGTGAACCTGGTCGGCCACCGACAAGGCCGGGTCACCCCACGCGCCGACGTCCGTGAGGTCGCGCACCCGGGCGAGCGGGGTGTCGCTGCCGTACGCGTAAACGGTTACAACCAGGGCGTCCCCGTGGAGTTTCGGGGTGCGGGTCTGCACGTCCCCGGCCAGCCGGGTGTGGAAGTAGAACGGCCCGTGGGCGGCGGGAAGAAAGGTGTGCCCGGCGAAGGACCGTTCGGCCCCGAACACGAGGGCGTCGGCGCGCCGGTCGATCGGCAAGCCGCCGTTGCCGCCGGGGAACACGTAGCGCCCGTCCGGGCTCGGGCGGACGAACCCCATCGACGTGTGGAACGGGAGCGGCAGCGGCGCCGGCGGGTCGTCGTCGAGTGAGACGAGGCCGTCGGCGCCGGCGATCACCCGGCCGGCGGCGGACACGCCGAGCAGCGTCCCCGGCGGGAGGCGCGGCGGGCCGGGCGGGCGCTGCGGCCAGAGCCGCTCCCACTTCCCCGGCGGCAGGGGGATTTCGGCGAACGTGTCGAGGTCGAAGAGGCGGCTGCCGTGCCCGTCGGACACGACCAGCGGCCCCGCCGACCCCGCCCCCATCGCCACCTCGTGAACGGGCTCGACCGGCAGCGGCCGGACCGCCTCCCGGGCGCCGGTCTGGAGGTCGTAGCGCACCGCCAGCCGCGCCTCCCGCAGGTAGACGACGGCCTTGGTCATCCCGGCGGCGACCAGCGGCGTGTCCTCGGCCACGTCGATGTACCGCACCACCCGCGCCGCACTCGTGTCGAACACGCCGAGCCGCCGGAGCGTCGGGAACCGGAGGACGAGGAACCGCCCGCCGCCGGCCTGCACCACCCGGTCCACCCGGCCCGGGAGGGGGTACGCCGTCCGCTCGGCCAGCGCCACCGGCGTGACCGGCAGCGGCGGCGGCACCCGCGGGAGCCGGAACGCCCCCTCCGGGCTGACCCCGTCCGACCGGCCCCGCGGCGGTCCCGCCCACAGCGGCCGCGCCCCGTCCGCCGCCAACTCGAACGTGTGGTACGTCTCCTTCCCCGCGGCGTCGGTCAGCCGCAGTGCCACCGACACCTCCTCGGCGTGCCCGGCCGGGGCGGCCCAGCTCACGACCCCGTCCGGCCCGGCGGTCATCCCGGGCGGGCCGAACTCGACCGCGACTCGAATCCCGCCGGCGGCCGACCGCGCCCGGACGGCGTACCGGAAGGCGGCCCCGGGCCGGTAGAACCGCGGCGGGTCGGAGACGACGAGGACCGCTTCGGGCGCGGCCTTGGCGGCGCTCTCCTCAAGGTCCACCGGGATCAGGACGAGCCGGGCGTGCGACGCGTGGACCGCGACGAGCAGCTTCGCCCGCGGGATCAGGTGGAAGTGCTGGTCGACCGGCGTAATCGACAGGTTCACGTCCCGGTAGTCGATCGAGCCGGGGACGCGGGCCACCCGCGCCACCGGCTGCTTCAGGCCGTAGAGGTACGCGGTCACGCTGTTCCACGACGTTCCCGGCATGTGCGCGGGGCCGTTCTGCTCGGGGCGGAGGAGGAAGTAGTACGGGCCGTGGTGGGCGGGGAGGAACAGTCGGTCGTTGTCGCCGATGAACCGCGACAGGCCGCTCACGACGACCGTGGGGTCGGGGTGCTGGTCGATCGTCTGGGCCCGCAACTCGCCGCCGAAGATGCGCCGCCCGTCCGGGCTCAGCCGGTGGAGGAACCAGGACTGGGAGGGCATTTCCGGCGGCCCCACGACGCGGCCGCGGTCGAGGCGGACGACGTTCGCCCCACCCGTCCCGATCACACGCCCGTTCCCGGCCGCCGTGAACGCCCCGCCGCCCCACGTGAGGCGCCGCCCGCCCTCGCTCGTCGGCGGCGGGAGGCCCGCGCCCCACCACGCCGCCGGCAGGCCGAACTCGCGGAAGGTGGCGGGGTCGTAGACCCGGAGCCCCGCGGGGCTGGTGGCGTAGAGCGGACCGGCCGAGGAGTGGCCCATCTTCAGGTCGTTCAACTCGCCGCGGGGGAACGTCAGGTCCGTCCGCCGGCCGGTCAGCAGGTCGAAGCTCGCCGCCGCGCCGCCGCCGCGCGGGACGACCGCCAGCGTCGTCATCCCGGCGGCGAAGAGCGTGTCCGGGCCGGGGACGTTGACGGCCCAGATGACCTTCCCGGGCACCACGTCGAACACGGCGATCTTGCGGTCGGCGGGGATGTTCAGGACGAGGAACCGCCCGGCCCCGCCGACCACCACCCGGTCGATCACGCCCGGGAGGGGCACCTCGGTCGGCCGGTCGATCGCGCTCGGGGGGATGTCCACCGACTCGGGGACGGGCGGCAGGTGCTCGATCGCCCGCGGCGGCGGAGCCGTCTCGACGGCGGGCGGTACGTCAGCGGGTGGCGCGGCGGGCGGCGCGGCGGGGAGGGGCTCATCGCCGCCGTCCGGCGCCGGGGCGTTCCCGACGTGATCGGTGAGCACGAGCACCGCCGTCACCAGCCCCGCCGCCACCACGACGCCGAACAGGGTGAGGCAGCCGAGCACGACGAGCGTCGGGGTGCGGCCGCGGGGCGATGTCATTGGGCGTACTCCCGCGGGCGGTCAGCGGTCGAACTCGACGTAGGTGACCCAGCTGTGCGTCCGCACCAGCAGCGCCTTCCCGCCCGGGTGGGGGAAGTACCCCAGCCCGTTGTGTGACCCGCCCCCGCCGGCGAGCTTGGAGTCGCCGCGGTGGGTTCCGTTCTCGTCGTACACCCGCAGCGGCTGATCGTAGTTCTGGGTGTAGATCCGCTTCCCCACCGGGTCGAACGCGATGACACTCGGGTACGCCCCCGACGCGATTGTCAGGTGCGGCCGGGCCAGGTCGCTGGAGCGGTAGACGAAGGTCTTGTAAGGGCCGTCGGACGAGTTCCCGCCGCCGGACGGGTACGCGACCAGCTTCCCGTCCGGGCTGACGCAGGCCCCGGTCTTCGCCCCCGAGACAATCGACCCGGTCGCGGCCTCCAGCACCAGCCGGTCCGGCTCGACCCGGTACCGGCCGATCGCCGAGAACCCGGCTTCGCCGAACAGGTAGCGCCCGTCCGGAGCCAGAACGGCACCGGCGTACCGACCTGTCGGTTGCAGCATCATGGCGCTGCGGTCGCCCCCCTCAAGACCCAGTTCGGTCAGCTTCCCGTCGCGGAGCCCGACCCGCACCACCGCCTCGTTGGGCCCGGGCCGCATCATCGCCTCGTCGCGCCCGGTCCGGCAGAGGGCGTAGGCGTCAGTCAGGCCCGGCCCGGTGAGGAGCTGGTACGACCCGGACACGCCGACCCGCCGGGTGACGGCGAGGGTGTCCGGGTTCACCACCCAGACCTCGTGCAACTGGGGCAGGAACGCGACCAGCCCGGCCGCCGACCAGCC
>Ga0190275_10003917_pt1 | contig 10677 bp, 7 predicted proteins | sample Popmic550T_FD_133745 | JGI IMG/M metagenome (GOLD analysis project Ga0190275, IMG submission 133745) | Populus adjacent soil microbial communities from riparian zone of Yellowstone River, Montana, USA - 550 T | ecosystem: Environmental > Terrestrial > Soil > Riparian zone > Trees stand | place...
AGGTCCACGAGTTGCTGGCGCCCAGACCGATGTAGGCCAGACCGGCCTCGCCGAGAATGGCACCGATGATGGCGAAGACGAACAACGAGACCAGGACCGGTACCAGGTTGGGCAGGATCTCCACCAGGAGAATCCGCCACGTCCGCTCCCCCGAGACCCGGGCGGCCGCGACATAGTCACGGCTCCGCACGCTGAGCGTGACGGCCCGGAGTACCCGCGCACAGCCTGCCCAACTGGTCAGGGCGAGCACGCCTGCGACGAGCCAAACGCCCTTGTTCTCCACGTAGCTGGAGATGACGATCATCAGCGGCAGCCCTGGCAGGACCAGCATGATGTTGCTGAAGAACGAGAACGCCTCGTCGAGCCAGCCACCGGCATAGGCGCCGACGACGCCGAAGAACGAGGCGAGCGCGATCACCAGCAGGCCGACGGTCAGGCCGATCACGAGCGAACCACGGGTGGCGTGGGCCAGCTGGGCGAAGACGTCCTGCCCGGTCTGCGTTGTACCGAGCAGGTGCCCGGGTCCTGGTCCGGTCAGGCCGATGTTGTCGACCCGCTGCGGATCGTCGACGAAAAACGGCGCGACGATGCCGAACAAGGCGATTCCGCCGCAGATCAGCAGGCCGATCACGAGTTTCGGGGACATCTGATGGCTCCCTTCAGGCCCGGGCCCGGGTCCGCGGGTCGATGACGGCGTACAGGATGTCGACGAGCAGGTTGGCACCGAGGACCGAGATGGTGATCACCAGGAAGACGCCCTGCATCAGGGCGTAGTCGCTGTTCTGCACCGCGGCCATCAGCAACATGCCGATGCCGGGGTAAGAGAACACCTGCTCGGTGATGATCGACCCGGACACGACAAAGCCGAGCGTGATCGCGAAGCCGGCCAGGGAAGGCAGTACGGCGTTGCGCGCGGCGTACGTCGTCATGATGCGCCGACGCGACAGCCCCTTCGCCTCCGCGGTGACGATGTAGTCCTCGGACAGCGTGGACACCATCATGTTGCGCATGCCGAGCATCCAGCCGGCGATCGACGAGAGCACGATCGTGAAGGCCGGCAGCGTTCCGTAGTACACGGCGCTGCGCAGGAACGGCAGGTTGAAGCCGGGGACGACGGTGTTGACGTCGTACCCGCCGCCGGTCGGGAAGATCTGGGCGACGCTGGACAGCAGGTACAGCAGCACGAGCGCGAGCCAGAAGTACGGCACCGCCTGGAACATCGTGGTCACCGGGACCAGGTTGTCCAGCCAGGAACCGCGCTTCCACCCGGCGAGCTGGCCGAGCAGGATGCCGATGGCGAACGAGATGATGGTGGCGATCCCCATCAGCGCGATGGTCCAGGGCAACGTGTCGGCCAGCGCGGACGAGACCGTCTGCGGAAAGTTGGTGACCGAGACGCCGAGGTCGCCGCGCGCGACGTTGCGCAGGTAGTCGACGTACTGGGCCAGCATCGGGCGATCGGAGTCGGTGCCGAGCAGGAGTTCCAGGCTGTGCCTGATCTCCGGCGACACCGGCCCTTTCGCCGCCAGCTTCGCGATCATCAGGTCGACCGGATCGCCCGGCATCCAGCGGGGCAGGAAGAAGTTCAGCGTCAGTGCGGCCCACAACGCGGCGACGTAGAACGCTGCCTTGCGCAGGTAGTACTGCATCTACTTGACCGGAGTCAGGTTCTGCAGCACGATCCCGCTGTCCCACGCCTTCCAGGTGGCTGGGAACGAGTACAGATTGTCCTTCGTCGGCCAGCCGGTGGCGCGGCTGCTGTTGAACTGGGTCAGGGTCGAGTTGAGGACCACCGGGATGTACGGCAGGTCCCGGACGATGTTCTCCTGGATGATGGCGTACTGCTGCTTCTTCACCGCGTCGTCATTGGTCTTGGAGGCGGCTGCGATGGCCGCGTCGACAGCCGGATTCGCGTAGCGGGCCTGGTTTGCACCGGCGGACTGGCCGACCTTGGCGGTGTTCTTCGACCAGTACTTGCCCTCGTAGGTGAAGTATGGATCGGTGGACGGGCCGAGTCCGAGCGAGTTCATCGACAGCTGGAAGGTGCCCTTGGTCTCGCGGGTGTTCCACTCGTTCGGCGAGATCTGGGTCGACTTGATCTCCATCCCGGCCTTGCGCAACTGCTGGGTCATCGCGTCGATCGCGGAGATGTAGTCGCTCCAGCCGGACACCACCTGGATGGTCATGGTCAGCCGCTGGCCGTTCTTGGCATAGATGCCGTCGGCACCCTTCACCCAGCCGGCCGCGGTCAGGAGGGAATCGGCCTTGGCGGAGTCGGGCTGCTGCGGCACGGTCTTGTCGACCTTCGGCGACATCCACTGGTCGTCGCGGCCCGGGATCAGCAGGGTCGGCGAGGCAATGCCCGAAGCGTTGCTAAAGGCAAGCTTATGGAGCTGCTCACGATCGAGCGCGTGGTAGATCGCCTGGCGGACGGCCGCCTCGGTCTGTGGCCCCTTGCAGCCGAGCGCGGCGTTGGAACAGGCGAACAGGCTGGTGGTCAGGGCAGGCGTGTTCACCCAGGACAGTTCCTTCTTGCCCTTCAGCAGTTGCTCGAAGCCCGGGAAGAAGGAACTCATCCAGTCGACCTCGCCTTTCAGCAACGCGCTGGTCGCGGCGTCCGCGGAGGCCAGCGTGATGAACCGGACCTTCTCGATCTGCGGCTTGCCCTGCTGCCAATACGTCGGGTTGCGCTTCATCTCGAAGCTCTGCGCGGTGAAACTCGCGACGGTGTACGGCCCGGTACCGACCGGGGCGTGGTTGATGTCGGTGGCCGGGTCCTTCGATTTCCACAAGTGCTCGGGCACGATCGCGGTGTTGCCGAGCACGTTGGGACCGGACACAAAACTCGTCTGCTTGAAGGTGAGTACCGCCGTGTTCGGCCCGGTCGCCTCGGCGGTCGCGGCCAGCCCGTTGGTGTTGATACTCGGCGTCTTCGCGATCATGTTGAAGGTGAAAGCGACGTCCGCGGCGGTGAACGGCTTGCCGTCGGACCACTTCACCCCCTCCCGCGTGGTGATGGTCAGCTTGGTGCCGTCCGCGTTCCATTTGTGCGCGGTGGCGAGCATCGGCTTCGGTTCGCCCGACGACATCATGTTGTAGTAGTAGAGCGTCTCGTAGACGATCCCGCGCGACGCCTGGATCGCGGTGCTCGAGAACGGGTTGAAGTTCTCCGACACGGTGCCGGTGGCGCCGCTGAAGACGGTGATCCGGCTCTCGCCGGCGGGGGCCTTCGCCGCGGTCGGGCTGCTGCCGCAGCCGGCCAGGACCAGGGCACCGACGGCGGCGAGCGAGCACAGAACGGTGCGGCGAGGCACGCTGATTTCGGGCATGGCGGAATTCCTCCCGGTCAAAAACAATCAACCGGAAACGGAATTCAACCGAACCGGTTCAGTAACGTGATCGGGACAGTAGTGGACCGGTTCAGTGACGGCAATAGCCAAAGTCGGGTAAGTTTCGTGACGCCGAGGTTGGGGCGGACGGCGGTGGGAGGGGAGACGGCGATGGCGGTAGCGAAGGTGACGATCCGGGAGATCGCCCGGCGGGCCGGGGTGTCCAAAGGCGCGGTCTCGTACGCGCTGAACGGCCAGCCCGGGGTGTCGGAGGCGACCCGGGCCCGGGTGCTCGCGATCGCCGAGGAGCTCAACTGGGTGCCGAACCCGGTGGCCCGGCAGTTGTCGGTCGCGCGCAGCGAGACGTTCGGCCTGATCCTGGCCCGGCCGGCCCAGACGCTCAGCGAGGAGCCGTTCTACATGGCCTTCGTCAGCGGGCTGGAAGGCGTTCTGAGTAGCAAGTCCTATGCGCTGACGCTGCGGACCGTGAGTGGTCCGGCCGACGAACTAGAGGCCTACCGGAAGTGGTCCCGGGAGAAGCGGGTCGACGGCGTAGTGGTGGTCGACATCAAGGCCGAGGACCCGCGCATTCCGCTGCTGAGGCAACTCGGGCTGCGGGCCGTGCTGGTCGGCGATCCCCAGCTGACCGACGGGATGACGTGCGTCTGGACGGACAGTACGACGGCCATGACCGCGGCGGTCGACCATGTCGCCGGGCTCGGACATCGCCATGTCGCCCGGGTGGCAGGCCCTGCCGATCACGGCCATGTCTGGATCCGCGATCACGCGTTCGCCGCGGCGACCCGGCGTACCGGGCTGTCGGCGGAGGTCATGCACACCGACTTCTCCGGCGATCAAGGAGCGGCGGCCACCCGGACCCTGATGTCGTCCGGGCGGCCGCCGACCGCGATCATCTATGACAACGACCTGATGGCGGTCGCCGGTTTGTCGTCGCTCGCCAACCTGGGAGTACGGTGCCCCGACGACGTGACGCTGATCGCGTGGGACGACTCGACCTTGTGCCAGATCGCCCATCCCACGCTGACCGCGATGAGTCACGACGTCGTCGGGTACGGCGCCGAGGTCGCCCTGCGACTCTTCGAACTGCTGGAAGGCGCCGCTCCTGCGGCCCACCTGTACTCCACACCAGAACTGAGAATCCGCCAGAGCTCAGCGCCGCCACCCAACTGAGCGGCTTACTTCAAGTAGGCAGCAAGTGGGAGTTGCTGGTCGCGGAGCGCTTTGCTGACAACACCGGCGATCTGCCGGGCCCCCGCGGCCTCGAAGTGCGTGTGGTCATTGCAGAAGAAAGCGCCGACCGGGCCTGAACTCCAGTTGCCGTTGAAGGGGCAGAAGCGCAGGGTGTTGTAGAGCGTGTAGCTCAGCCGGTGCAGGTCGATGACGGGCACCTGACTGGCAGTCGCGGCCGACCTTGTCTCCGTGAGGAATCCACGAGTAGCCACCGCCGTACTGCCCGAACACCTGAGCGCAGAGACCGGCGTCAGGAAGATGGGATGAGCACCGCGGGCCTTGGCGGCGCTGGCCATCATCCGGAGGAGTTCCTGGTACCGCGCCGATCCCACATGACGAGGACAGGTACTGGAGCCATCGTTGATCCCGAACTGGATGAACAGGTAGTCACCGGGCTTCATCCCGGTCGTCGAGTCGAGCATCGCCCGCCAGCGCGAGGAGTATCCACCCGGCCCGATGATGCATTCGCCGGCAGAGTTCTTCCGGCTGGTGACATTGGGATCGTAGAGCCAGGTCTGGATGCTCCGGCCACCGATCGCGCTGTTCTTGACCGTGACGTTGCTGTTGAAGTACTGGCCGAACTGCTGCCCCCAGCCGGCGGGGCACGAGACCCCGCCGGAGGGGTTCGCCATGGTGGAGTCGCCGGCCAGCCAGATGGTGACCGGCGGCTGGGCCGACGCGGCCCTTGGCGCACTCGCCGGCGACGCGCACGTCTCGGCTTTTTCGCGAGGCACCGCTGCTGTCGCGGTGACGGTGGAGAAGACGGTGGCCGCGCAGGCCAGCAGGGCGGTACCGATGATGGCGGGTCGAAGTTTCACCTTGCGCTCCAAGATCTTGGTGGGGGCGGACATGATCCGTGCGGTGGTGAGTTACAGGTACTGGTCGAGAATCGGGCTCAGGCGTTGGGCGATCTTGCGATGGCCCGCCTCGCTGGGGTGGACGCTGTCGACCAGGTCGGTGGTCGAGTTGATCCAGCCGGTCGTGTCGACGAAACGGACCTTGGTGTCGCCGGCGGTGGTACGGGCCGTGACGGCGTTGCGGGTCTCGGGCACGTACCGGTTCCGGAAAGTGCCCATCGCGAAGATCTCGGCGTTGGGGTAGGCCCGGCGAACCCGTTCCAGCAAGACGATGTAGCCCTGCTGGAACTGCGCTCCGGACACGCCGTGGCCGACGTCGTTCGTGCCGAGATTGATGACGACGCCGGTCGCCTGATAGGTCGAGAAGTTCCAGTCGTCGGTGGTCGACCGCGACGTCGACCGGCGGAACCAGTCCATCATTCCCGTACAGCCCTGGCTGACCAGGCAGGCGCCACCTTCGGCGACCTGGGTATGACCGGCTCTGAGCGCCTCGCCGGCGAGCCATCCGTAAGCGGCGAAGGGCCGGTTGGCGTTGGGCTGACCGACGGTGATCGAGTCACCGATGAACTCGACGAAGTTCGCCGGCCGCGTGACCGGTGCGGTCTGCGTCCCGCTGGGCAGGATCAGGCCGCCGAACACCGGATCGCCGTTGTACGAACCGGCTCGTTCGCGATAGCCGATCCGGACGGTGTGCGCGGTGTTCGAGAGCCCGGTAGCCAAGGTGACGTTGCCGGAGACATTGCGTCGCCACTGCAGCGCGCCGCCGTCGATCGAGTAGAACAGGTCGATCGCGTTGCGCTGGCGGACGCCGATGGAGGTTCCGGTGAAGCGGGCATCGAGGTAGCCGCCCGCCCATCCCATCGAGTAGAAGGACGCGTTCGACCGGTCCCAGCGACCGTAGTACTGGATGTTCGGATCGTTCGGACGGCCTGTGCCGACTGCCCCGCTCCCTGTCACCTCGAAGTCGAGGTAGTCGACGTTGGGCAGACCGGCGGCAGTGGTCGGGTTGAAGCGGATGGTGTTGCTTCCTGCGTTCACCTGCACCGCAAGGGTTTTTGTCGTCCAGGTGGACCAAGCGCCGGTGCCTTCGAACGACGTGGCCGCCGTTCGCGTGCCGTTCACGATGATGTCCGCGGGCCGGGCCGTCGTGGTACCGCTGGCGAAGCGGATTCCCACGGTCGCGGTTCCTGCCGTCGTCGCGTTGACGGTGAACTGCGCCGCCGCGCCAACCTCGTTGGAGGCATTGCAGAAGCCGGTTCCCGAGTAGCCTGAGTGGTTCGCGTCGATGGTGCCGCTACAGGTTGCCGGCGCGGTCTCGGCTTCGTACCGCAGCGGCGCCGCCGTTGCTGTCGTGGCGGGCAGCACGCTGAGCACTCCGGCCACCACGGAGGTGGCGAGGAAGAGTTTCATCGCCGCTTCACCCGCGTCCGACGACGTCGATGACAGCTGTCACTTGGCCGCGAGCGGTCGCGCCAGTGATGACGACCTGCCCGGGGGCATCGGTCGCTCCGGGTGGCAATGCCTGCCAGCGAACGGGCATGGCGGTGACCTTTCTGTTGGCGGTAGTGAGCACTCGGATGGTGGACGGCAGTCTCGGCTCGGCACCCACCGGAGTCGTCACGTAGACGGTGTCCTCGAGGATGTGCTTGGCCCGGCTCTTGTTGTAGACATCGATCGAGGCGTGTGGTTCCCAGGTGTTCGGCAGGCCTGGTACGGATCGGAACATCGTTTGCCAGCCGGCCGGCTCCCAGGTCAGTACGCCCTTGCCCTGGTTGTCGACGACGTCGTTGACCGTCTGGAAGACCCGCTGGATCGCGTCGGCCTGGCCCTGGATCGTGCGCCGGAACGGCGAGTTCGGCATCGGGGCCCCGTCGCCGCCCGACGCGGGATACGAGGTCTCGGCGACTTCGAGTTCATAGTCCGGGTAAGTCGTGGCCATCGTGTGCAGGTTGGTTTCGAGGGCTTCCGGCGTGCCGTGCCACTCCGGGTAGTACGAGATCGCCAGGACGTCGGGGTTCTGGCCCTTGGCCTTGACCCGGGTCAGGAACTGGTGCCAGAACTCCATCGTCTTGGCCAGCCGGCCGGTACCGACGATGACGTGGATCTCCACCTTCGAGCGCGGCGACACGTCCCGGACAGCCTTGATGCCGGACGCGGCCAGCGTGGTGAAGCGGTCCCAGGCCTCGTTGTAGAGCCGCTGTTCGGCGGGGTCGGTCGATCCCCAGTACCGCCACAGCAGCCCGCCACCGGGCTTCGACTGGTAGACCTGCGCCTGGTCGACGAAGTACGGCGGGGCCGTCGTACCGATCAGGGCGGCCTCACTGCCGTACATGAAGCCGTTGATGATCTCGTTGCCGACAGCAACCTTGTCGGGAACGGTGCCTTGTGCGGCCAGCCGGCGAAGGTAGCCGGCGGTGTAGTCATACACCGACCGGGTCAGCTGCGGGAACTCCTGCTCGGCCCAGGCCCGGGGCTTCGGCTGCTTGCTCGGGTCTGCCCACGAGTCCGCGTAGTGGAAGTCGATCCCGAGATCCATCCCCCGCTGCTTGATCCAGCGCGCCGACTCCAGCGAACGCTCCGGACCCTGACGCGGGATCGGCGTGGGCTGCCCGGTGCTCTCACTCCTCGGCTCGTTGAAGATCCGCAGCCTGGTGAACTCCATGCCGCGGTCCTTGACGACGTCGAGCAGGTGCGGCCCGGCGCCGCGATCCGCCCCCAGCGGATCGACCCAATACTCCCGCGTCTGGTGGTCGTCGACCCAGGACAGGTCGGCGCCGAGGACAACATCGTCGCGCAGGTAGTTGAGGACCTGAAGCTCGCTGACGCCAACTTTGGCGCCGCCGGACAGACCGGTGATCGTGAGGCGCACAAAGCGCGTCCCGGGCTTGGTGAACAAGTGAACCGCACCGCGCGATCGGGCCCGGTTGTTCGACCGGTCGGCGATCTCGGTCCAGCGGCGACCATCGGGCGAGGCTTCGACGACGTACCGATGGACGGCACCCGGATCGGCGAAGACGACCCGCACCTTCCGCAGGTTGTCGTAAGCACCGCCGAGATCGACGGTCAACCGCTGCCGGCCGCGCGCATCGGCGTACCAGGCGGTCGATGCGTCACCGTCGATGGCGAGCCGGGCAGTGGCGGCACCGCTGGTGGCGCTGGCCGAAGCCCAGGCCTTGGCGGCGATGTTGCTTTCGATCGGCTTGATGTCCGCGGTGCCGTAGATCGCATGGGCCGGCACCTGCATCCCGGCGGCCAGTACGGTCGCGAATGCGGTCAGAGCCGCCGCGACACGAACCTTGCTGCTCATCATTTCCTCCCGGTGGGCGGGGCCAGGAGACGTGAACGTGCACACCTCTCAGCCACGGGCAGTCCACCAGATGGAACAGTAAGTAGCCGCCCATAGCAAGGGCTTACCACCAACTTTCTGTGCACGTACACAGTCCGGATCCGGACATCCCGGCCCTTTTCATCGACGCGGACTAGCGGGCGCCGAGGTCGGTGCGGTAGCGGCCTGGGGATTGGCCGCAGGTGCGGGTGAAGTGGGTGTAGAACTGGCTTTGGGAGCCGAAGCCGGCCGCGTGGGCCACGTCGGTGGTGGAGCGGTTGGTGGTGACGAGCAGGCGCTGGGCTTCTGCCACCCGGCAGCGGGTGAGGTAGGCGCCGATGCTGCAGCCGACGACCCGCCGGAACAGCGTCATCGCGTAGGTCGGGTTGAGGTGGCTGGCCTCGGCGACCTCGGTCGGGGTGATCGGCTCGCGGAAACTCTGCGCGATGAGACGGGTCATCACGACGACGGCATCCAGCTGCTCGGGTGCGCAGTGCACCGCATCCGGTGCCGAGTACCGCAGCGCGCGCCGGACCAGCGCCTGGATCTCGAGGAACGCGACCGCACTGTCACCGGCCTCGATGTCGGTGTGCCAACGCTGCGCAGCACCGACGGCGTCGTACCCGAGGTCAGCAGCCTGTACGACGGTCGGCCGCGCCTGCAGCAACGCGGCCAACTCCTCCCGGCGCAACTCCCAGGACAGTACGGTCGTCAGCGGCACGTGGACCCACATCACGTCGCCCTCCGACGTTCCCGGCCGGACGAGCTGGTGTGGGGTCGCGCCCCAGAAGAGCGCCAGCTCCCCCGGTCGGACCACTACCTCGGAGCCGCCGAAGAGATAGTGCAGCGACCCGGCCCGGACGACGTTGAGCTCCACGTCATCGTGCCGGTGCGGCCGCTTCATCACCGGCGGCGTACCCCGCCAGGTCCACAGGGCGGAGCGCTCGCTGACCACGCCCTCATGTACGTCGACGACCACGCCCTGCACTCTATACCTGAGAAAACCGGAAGATGGGCTGCTCGAACCGGAGGTATTGCCGAACTCCTCGCACCTATCGTCGGCGGCATGACGCATCCCAGCCCCAAGATCGCCATCCTCGGAGCCGGCGGCTTCGTGTTCCCGTTCCGGCTGTTCGGCGACCTGATCAGCTTCCCGGCGCTGCGCAACGCCGAGGTACGCCTGATGGACATCGCCCCCGATCGCCTCGAGCGGGTGACCTCCGCAGCGCGTGCTCTGGTCGAGCATCACGGTCTGCCGACCCGCGTGGTGAGTACGACCGATCGCCGCGAGGCTCTGCGCGATGCTGACGTGGTCATCATTACGTTCCAGGTCGGCGGCGTTGCGGCGTACCGGCATGACGTGGAGATCCCGCGGCAGTACGGCGTCGATCAGCCGGTTGGCGACACCATCGGGCCGGGCGGCGTGTTCCGGTTCTTGCGCTCGGTACCGGCGTACGACGAGATCGCCGCGGACGCGCGTGAGCTGTGTCCGGATGCTCAGTTCATCAACTACGCCAACCCGATGGCGATGGCGACGGCGTACCTGAACGCGCTGGGACTGCGCACCGTCGGGCTGTGCCACAGCGTCCAGGGCACCACCCGGATGCTCGCTCGCACCCTCGACGTCCCCTACGAAGAGGTCTCCTATCGCTGCGCGGGGATCAATCACCAATCCTGGATCCTCGACTTCAAGCGCGGCGACGAGGACCTGTACCCGCGGCTGCGCGAGGAGCTGAAGGCGCGTCATCGAGTCGGCCGCGGAGCCGCCGAGCTGCGCGCGGACGATGGCGACCACTCCGGAGCGGCGGAGGACGCCAGCACCTACGAGGGCGGCAACGAGCAGGTCCGCACCACGCTGATGAACCACTTCGGCTACTTCGAGACCGAGTCCAGCCACCACGCGTCGGAGTACCTG
>Ga0190275_10003918_pt1 | contig 10673 bp, 10 predicted proteins | sample Popmic550T_FD_133745 | JGI IMG/M metagenome (GOLD analysis project Ga0190275, IMG submission 133745) | Populus adjacent soil microbial communities from riparian zone of Yellowstone River, Montana, USA - 550 T | ecosystem: Environmental > Terrestrial > Soil > Riparian zone > Trees stand | place...
CTCTATGCCCTCCGGAACCCGCAGGTGGTGGGTCTTGATCTCGCTTACCCTCCCGCTGCCGCGGCAGTTGTCGCACACGACGTCGATGACGCGTCCGCGCCCCCCGCACGTAGAGCAGCGGCCCGTGGTAACCATCTGACCGAGGATGCTCTCCCGGATCGTTCTTACGGACCCGACGCCGTTACAGGTTGGACAGGTGTGCGACTCCGTGCCCCCCACCCCGTCACAGACCCCGCAGTTGCTGACCACCTGGACGCTCACATCGCGGTCGGCCCCGAAAGCGGCCTCCCGCAGAGAAACCTCGACCTCGACCTCGGCGTCGCCACCGCGGGCCGGCCCCTGGGGCGCCGAGCTTCCGAAGAACGAACCGCCACCGCCGAAGCGGTCGCCGAAGAAGGCCTCGAAGATGTCCTCGAAACCGCCGAAGGGCTCTCCCCCACCCGGGTAGCCGCCGGCCCCTCCGCCGCCACGTGGGACCTGGTGGCCGTAGGTGTCGTAGGCGCGCCGTGCCTCGGGGTTGGAGAGGACCTCGTAGGCTTCGGTCAGCTCCTTGAAGCGGTTCTCCGCGCCGTTGTCATCCGGGTTGGCGTCGGGGTGGTGGGAGCGGGCCAGGCGGCGGTAGGACTTCTTGATCTCCGCCTCCGACGCCTCCCGGGACACGCCCAGAACCTCGTAGTAGTCTCGCTTGGTGGCCAACTAGAACCGGGCGTCCAGGCAGTTGGTCAGGGCCTCAGCGGCCGAGCGGACCGTCGTTATGGCCACATCGTAATCCATACGCTTCGGGCCGATCAGGCTTACCACCCCGTAGGGCTGCTCGCGACGGCTGTAGGCGGAGGCCACCAGGCTCGTGCCGGTCAGGTTCATGAAGCCGCTCTCGCTGCCGATCGAGACGACCACCCCGCTGCTCGAGACGGAGCGCCTTAGGGCGTCGCCCATCAACCGCAGGAGCCACCGGCGGCGCTCGAACACCTCGATGACGGCGGCCAGGCTGCCGGGGTCGAGGTCGTCCAGGCGGCTGAGCAGGGCTGATGCACCCTGGATAAAAACGCCCCTCTCCGTCGCCCGTCCCAGGGCCCCGACGGCCTCCAGAACGGCGGCCACGGTCCTCGGATCGTGGTCCGAGAGGGCAGCGCGCGCCGCGAGCCCCAGCTCCAGGTCAGTCCCAAGGGGCCGTCCCCCGAGCCAGGAGTTGAGCGCGTCGAACATCTCCCGCAGCTCTCCGTCCTCTGCGGGGATGGGTAACGAAACCGAGGCGCTGGAGGAAGCCCCGCTCTGCATGGAGACCACGAGCAGGAGTCGGCCATCGCCCAGCGGCAGATAGTCCACGCGAGAGAGCGACTCGCCCAGCACGCTCGGTCCCGCGACCACCGCCAGCAGACGGGTAACGTCGCTCATCCCCTCCGAGACGCCGTGCAGTAGCTCGTCCACGTTGCCGTAATCCTCCAGGGCGGCGAACGCCGTCTCGTCCCTGGGGGCACCCTCCATCAGGGCGTCGACGTAGTACCTGTAACCCCTGTCCGTCGGTATGCGCCCAGCGGAGGTGTGCGGGTGGGTCAGCAGCCCGAGCGACTCCAGTTGGGCCAGCTCGGCCCGAATCGTGGAGCTGCTAGCGTCTACCTCGTCGGATAGGGCATGGCTACCCACGGGCGCACCCGTGGAGATATAGATCTCCAACGTCTTCAGCAGCAATTCACGCTGCCTCTGTGATAGCTCGAAGTTCGTCATCTTGCGCGTGATTTTAACATGAGCACGCTGCGCCCTACGGTGAGCACGCTCCGGCTAACGCCTCCGCGTGCGCACGCCCGCTTCGCTCCGCTACGCCGGCTTGTCAGCAAGCTCGGGCTAGCGCCCTCGCTTGTCAGCAACGCATCGGCTTCGCCTCGCTTTCGGCTAGTCGTCTCGATTCGCATCGGGCGCTTCGACATAAGGCTTTCCCGGGCAGCGGATTCTCAGAGCGGAAGGGTCAGGCCGCAGCGGACCTGGCTGACAGCGAGCCAGGCGAAGCCGGGCGAAGCGTTGCTGACAAGCGACAGCCGCAGGCTGGAGCGTGCTGACAAACGGAGGCCCGAAGGGCCGAAGTGTGCTGAAAGCGTAGGCGTTAGCCGAAGCGTGCTAGATACGTAGTGCGGCGAGGAAGGCTTCTTGCGGGATCTCTACGCTGCCCACCTGCTTCATGCGGCGTTTGCCCTTTTTCTGTTGTTCGAGGAGCTTGCGTTTGCGGGATATGTCGCCGCCGTAGCATTTGGCCGTTACGTCCTTGCGGTAGGCGCGGACGGTCTCGCGGGCTATCACGCGTTTGCCCATGGTGGCCTGAATGGGAACCTCGAACTGCTGGCGGGGGATCAGCTCCTTAAGTTTCTCGACGAGGGCGCGGCCGCGGTGGTAGGCCTTGTCGCGGTGCACGATTATGGAAAGGGCATCCACGGTATCGCCCGAGACGAGCACCTCGACCTTGACGAGGTCGGAGGGCTCGTAGTCGACCGGCTCGTAGTCGTAGGAGGCGTAGCCCTTCGTGCGGCTCTTCAGGGCGTCGAAGAAGTCGGTGATGATCTCGGCCAGCGGCAGGTCGTAGGTGAGCTGGACGCGGCGGGTCGAGATGTACTCCATGCCGACCGAGATGCCGCGTTTTTCGTGGCAGAGGCCCATCACGGCACCCACGTACTCCTTCGGGCAGATCACGGTCGCGCGCACGATGGGCTCCCTGATCTCGTCGAAGATATCCGGCAGCTCGCTGGGGTTGGTTACCTCTATTTTGTCCTCGTCGATGACAACCTCGTACTTCACGCTCGGGGAGGAGGCTATGAGGTCCAGGTCGAACTCGCGCTCGAGGCGCTCCTGGATGATCTCCATGTGCAACAGGCCGAGGAAACCGCAACGAAACCCGAAGCCCATCCTGCTGTTCTCCGGCTCGAAGAACAGTGATGCGTCGTTTAGCTGCAGTTTGGAGAGCGCGTCCCTGAGGCGCTCGAAATCATCGCCCTCTGTCGGGTAGAGGCCCGAGAAGACCGTCGGCAGCGCCCTGGCGTAGCCGGGCAGGGGCTTCGAGGCGGGCTGCCCGACCCGCGTAACGGTATCGCCTACGCGCAGGGCCTCGATGTCCTTGAGACCGGCGATCACATAACCAACCTCGCCGGTGCCGAGAACGGGTAGCGCCGTAGGCTTCGGAGAGTAGCAGCCGACCTCCAGGAGCTCGAACTGTTCGTCGCTTCCCATCGCCCTCACCTTGTCGCCCTTCTCCAGCTCACCGTCGAAGAGGCGGGCCAGGGAGATCACGCCCCGGTAGGGATCATAATGGGAGTCGAAGATAAGGGCCCGCGTCTCCTCGTGCTCGGATTGCGGGGCGGGGATGCGGTCCACGATGGCGTCGAGGACGCCCGTCACGTTCTCCCCGGTCTTGGCAGAGATCTTGATGATCTCCTCTTCGTCCACGCCAAGCAGCTCCACGAGCTCCTCCGTGACAGACTCCACGTCCGCGATTGGCAGGTCTATCTTGTTCAGGACGGGGATGATCTCGAGGTCGTGCTCCATGGCGAGGTAGAGGTTGGCGAGGGTCTGTGCCTGTATGCCCTGGCTCGCATCGACGATGAGCAGCGCTCCCTCACAGGCGGCAATGGCCCGCGATACCTCATAGGCGAAATCAACGTGGCCGGGGGTGTCGATCAGGTTCAGGTTCCAACCGCCGTCGTGCCTGTTGTAGAGGACGCGAACAGCCTGGGCCTTGATCGTTATGCCGCGTTCGCGTTCCAGATCCATGGTGTCGAGGATCTGGTCCATGCGCTCGCGCTCGGGAACGGCCTCGGTTATGTCGAGGAGTCGGTCCGCGAGGGTGCTTTTTCCGTGGTCTATGTGCGCGATTATGCAGAAATTGCGCGTGCGTTCGATGTTTTTCACCAGAGGATTCTACCATGATTGCCCCTCGTTCCCGCTCCCGCAGCGACGGCCGCGAGCATGCCTGCAGTAAGCCCCGTCAGCCTCTCCTCCCGGACCCTACCGGGCAAATGTGATCGCCGGCGGGTGAGCTCGGCATTGAAGATAACGCTAATGGTGCCTGCGCACAACGAACGACCCCGTCTTTACGAGACGCTTGCGACTTATGCTGAGGCTATGAGCCAGCGCTACGGAGAGGACTCCGAGATCATAGTGGTCGCCAGCGGATCGGACGCCGGCACCGGGGACATCGCGCTACAGGACAGGAGGGTCCGGCCGCAGATCAGGGTCGTAGATATCCCCGATAAAATGGGCACGGGCGGCGCCCTACAGGGTCTTCGCCGGACACGGGGCCGGAAGCTGGCATTCGGCAACAGCGACGCGGCCATGGGTCCCGGCCTTCACCCTCTATCCGCACTAGAACGCGTTGTCCCCCCTACCTTCGTGTGTTACATTCTTCCGGTTAGGTTACTTTTACCGGAGGATTCAGCGTGCCCGCACCATCCAAACGCGACAAGCAGAGCGTCAAGCGAGGCGCCCATAATCAGAGCGCCAGGACCCGTCTTCGCAACCTTTCCAAGAATTTCTACAGGGCCATCGAGGCCGGGGACGAGGCGAGGGCCAGGGAACTGCGCAACGAGTCCCAGAGGGCGTACAACCAGGCAGCTACCAAGGGCATCATCCACCCCAACAGGGCCGCCCGCAAGGTGAGCCGCCTCGACAAGGCGCTCGCTTCGGGGCAGGGCGAGTAAGAGGGCCGTCCCCGAGCTAGACCAGGTCGTACCCTGGGGCAGGTCCCTGTCCGAATACGTCAGGATGTTCGCCCTGACGACCGTTCATCTTTCCGGCTCTATCCTCGATTGCGCCGCAGGACCGGCCAGCTTCAATGCCGAGCTCACCGCCGGGGGTCACGAGGTAACTTCCTGCGATCCCCTCTATCGCTCTACCGCGGTAGAGATACTCTCCCGCGTCCAGGACGCCTACGACACCATGGTTGCCAACGTCCGTACGGCCCACCACGAGTTCGTGTGGCGGGAGTTCTCGTCACCCGAAGAGTTGGGCGAGGCTCGCATGGCGGCGATGGAGACGTTCCTCGATGACTTCCCACGTGGGACGGCGGAAGGGAGATACCTGGACCTCTCCCTCCCCCACCTCGGCTTCAGAGACCGGGCGTTCGATCTCGTCCTCTGTTCACACTTTCTTTTTACCTACTCGGACCGTCTCTCCACCGAATTCCACGTGGCCTCCATCGAGGAGATGTGCCGGGTCGCGAAGGAGACGCGAGTCTTTCCGCTTCTGAAGAGTTACGGGGGACCTTCCCCGCTCCTCGAGCCCGTGATAGACACTCTGCGGGGTCGCGGTTACCGGGTCGAGATCAGGCGCGTACCATACGAGTTCCAGCGTGGTGGAGATGAGATGCTCGTGGCAAGTAGAGCCTGACCTGCGCTCTACTGGGCCCGTCCCGGAAGCAGAGTCCCTGACGTGCGGCGCGCGTGCTTCATATTCAGACGTGGGGCCTGGGGTAGAATTCGTGTGTGGAAGATCAATGGATGAAGGTCGCCGTGGCCCCGAACGAGACGCTCGCGTTGCTTATGGATGGTCTTTTGCGCGACGCCGGTGTGCCGTCCCTGGTCCAACGCGCCCCCGGGTTCGACGTTCCGGACTTTCTCGCCGCCGGCCCCAGAGACTTGCTGGTGCCCGGCGCTTACCTGGAGGAGGCCAGGCAGATCCTCGAGGACACAACGGGGCTCGGGTCTTACGTGCCTTAGAGAGCTTTGCTAGAGGCCCACTGTCTTCAAGGGACGACCTGATAGGTGTCAGTTGTCAGCCAACAAAAGAGAGATGATGGCTCTCTTACGAGAGGATCGGTCCTGCAACACGCTGCCAGGCGATAGGGATGCTCAATCGTCGACCGGTTTGGCCATGATGATGTCGGTCGGGGTATAGCCCACCTTTTCGTAGAGGGCGCGCGCTGCCTTGTTGTGGCCGAAGACGTGAAGCTCTACCCTGCCAGCGCCAAGCTCCCTGGCCCTATCTTCTGCGAAGTGCAGCATGCGCTCGGCGTAGCCCCTGCGGCGGTACTCTTCGTGGACGACTATGTCGTAGATCCAGAGCGCGCGGACCGCCCCGGAGTCTCGCGGGGAGATCCAGAGGTAGCCGACCTCGGTCTGGTCGGACTCGTCCCTTACCGAGTAGAGGTAATGATCCCGGGTAAGCGGGCCGTCGGGCAGTAACCCGTCTAGCTCTCTTGCCGCTCTGTCCTCGGCCTCATCCTCGGGCCAGACGCCAGACCGTACCTTGTCGGCTGCGTAGTCGCGCACCAGGCGCTCCCGGTACTCGCGAAACCGTGCTCCTTCCAGGTGAACTACCCTGACGTCCTCTGGTTCATGTGCGGACATCGCCTCAGGCCCGCGAGAGCTTCAGGACGGCCAGCTCAACCTGGAAATCGTCGGGAAGGTTGCTTCCGCCTTTCAGGCCACCCTCGAGGTCCCGGATCGCGGCCAGCGCAAAGTCCAGGTCCTCATCGCCGAGCTTTCTGCCCTGTTCGTCCAGTTTGCGTGCAACGAACGGGGGCACCTTCAGAACGCTCGCTATCTCACGCTGGGGGGTGCCGCGGTCGAGAAGGGCGCGGGCGCGGGCGACAAGCTGGAACTGGCGCCGGATCATGAACGTCAACCGCAGCGGGGGCTCGCCGGTGGAGATCAGGTTCTCCAGCAGCCGGAGCGCCCTGTCCCGCTGCCCAGCGGCCAGCACGTCGACGAAGGAGAAGATGTTGGACTGGACGTCCGGAGGGCACAACGCCGCGACATCGTCGTGGGTCGCCTGGCCGTCACCGACGTAGAGCGCGAGCTTCTCCGTTTCTTGCAGAAGGCGCATCTTGTCCTCAGAGCAGCGGGTCGTGAGGTCCTCTGCCACGTCCTCGGGAAGGTCGAGGCCACGCTTTCTGGCGTGGCCAACCAGCCACCTGACCAGGGCCTTGCCCGTCGGCTGCTCGAAGGTGTGGACCTCCCCAGACTTCTTGACCGCCGAGAGCAGCCGCTCGCGGGCGCCCAGCTTGGTGCCGATCAGGATTAGATCGGACCCCGGGGACGGATTCTGCAGGTAGTCGACGATGACGGCTTTCTGGGCGGCGTTCCAGGCATCCAGGTTGCGCAAGACCACGAACGGTCCTTCCCCGAAGAGCGAGAAGGAGTTGCACGCAGAAACGATACCGTCAGGGCCGGTCGCCGAGGCGTCGAAGGACTCCACGTTGCGGCCCTTGCGCAGCTTCTCCACGCCGCGCGACTTGCGATCGTCGTCGTCGCCCAGGAGCAGGTAGACAGCCATACACGAATTCTACAGCAGCGCATCGGCATTTCAGCCCGGGGCTTCGCGGCTCGGCGTGCGGCCAGTCGATGCTTACACGTCTACTAGGGGCACGACGCGTTCGCGAAACATCTCCAGCTGGTGTAGCTCGTTCCAGACGGGCCAGAGAAGGATGCGCCGCGCGCCGGCAGCGCGAAGGGCCACGAGCTTCTCGGCGCATTCTTCGGGGTGGCCTACCAGGAGACGTTCGCGCAGTTGTCCGGGGGGACGTCGGAGCATGGGGCCAAGTACGGTGTCACAGACCTGATCGGCCTGTAAAGGGTCTTCTGTGGTGTGGAGAAACATGGTGGCGATGGCGTTCGGGAACCGATCCGGGTCTTTGCCGGCGGCGGCGAGGTGTTCTCCGAGTCGAGCCCGCGCATCGTCGAACTCCGCGGGGGTAGTGTTGTAGGCGGAGGCCAGCCAGCCATCGCCCAGGCGGGCCGTGCGGCGAAGTCCGGCCTCCGAGCCCCAGCTGCCGATCCAGATGGGGGGTCCCGACCGGGCTGGCCGCGGCTCCAGATCAACGCCAGCGGTCGAGTAGTACGCGCCCCTGAACGGTGCTACGTCTCGGCTCCAGAGGGCGCGCAGCGTCCCTACCGCCTCGTCGAGGCGTTTGAAACGCTCGTCGAAGGGGATGTCGACGGCGGTGTAGTCCCTTTCGGAGGAGCCGGGTCCCAACCCTGCTATGAGACGGCCGCCGGAGAGGATGTCTATGGCGGCCAGGCTCTTGGCCAGGGCGATCGGTCCCCTGACTACCGGGAGGGCTACCGTGGTCATCAGGTCCATACGTCCGGTTGCCCCGAGCACCGCGGAGAGGGCCGTCGGACCGTCCAGCCATGGTCGGGAGAACAGGAGGTGATCGTTGACCGCAAGCGCAGTGAAGCCGAGCCTCTCGGCGGTCTCGGTGTACCGGATCAGGTGTCGGTAGGCAGGGGGCCGATCGCCGAAGCCTATCAATGGAAGATGTACGCCGTAATCCATGCGATACCCACCATCCCGGGACGTCTTGCCTGCAGTGAAGATATCGGGGGTCGGCCCGGACCGCAACACCTCGGGCCCGCGACCGGGCTCGCCCTCGTTCCCGATGAGATCATGGGCACCGTCTCACTCATCCGCGCCTGCGACTACGGGCGGGCTTCGTAGACCAGGTTGAATGGGGTCTCGGCGACCCGCCGGAAGCTCGAGAAGCCGCCGGCGGTTACCACTTCGCGCACCCGCTGTTCCCCGGCCTGGGCGCCGAGGGCTAAACCCACCTCCTGGTCCCTGGAGTTCGGCACGCAGATGGTGGTGGAGGCGGAGTAGAAGATCCTACCAACCGGGTTGAGGTTGTCCTCGAGACGGTCGCCCGCGTAGGGCTCCACGATCATCCACGTCCCGTCGGGCTTGAGGCTTCGCCTGACGTGGGCCGCCGCGCCAACGGGGTCGCCCATATCGTGGAGCGCGTCGAATACGGTCACGAAATCGTAGTCCAGCCCCCGATACTCTTTGGCCGGGGCGACCTGGAAGTCGCAGCGGTCCGAGATCCCGGCTCTAGATGCGGCCTCACGGGCAGCTTCGACTGAGCCTTCATGATAGTCGAAACCGACGAACGTCGAGCCAGGGTACTCCGTGGCCATCAGGATCGTCGAGGCACCGTGGCCGCAGCCGATGTCCGCCACCTTCGCTCCCCTGCGGAGTTTGTCCTCGACGCCGTCCAGGGCGGGTATCCAGGAACCGAGTAGGCTGCCTATGTAATTTGGCCTGAAGAAGCGTTCCACGCCCTCGAAGAGGTCGTGATCGTGCTCGTGCCAGCCGAGGCCTTCGCCCGTGCGAATGGCTTCCGAGACGAGGCCAGCGTCTTTGATCATGGCCGCCGCCAACTGGATGCCGCCCGGCACGAAGAGCGGGTTGTGCTCATCTGTGAGGGCAAAGGCTTGTTCAGCGGGCAATCGGAAGGTTTTCGTGCCGGGATCGTACTCCACATAACCGCTGGCAGCCTGGGCAGAGAGCCACTCCTGCATGTACCTTTCGTCTGTACCGGTACGCCTGGCAAGCTCTGCCGCCGTGATCTGCTCGCCGTCGGCCATCGCCTTGTAGAGGCCAAGCTCGTCACCGATAAGCACGGTCGCCGCGTGCGTCACGGCCCCGAGGTCCGTCGCGAACCTCCCGACAACCTCCTCGAGCTTGCGCTCGTCGATGAGTTGTTCCGTCACCATGGTGCTCCTATCGTTACGCTTGTATCGTCGGATCCACTCTGGACCACGCAAACGGACAGGGCATCGGTAGCCTTACCCAACGTGCCAAAGAGTGGCATCAGCACGAGCCTGGGTAAGGTTACCCATGGAGTTCGTATATCTCGTGGAGTCACTCGGCAAGACCGCTCCCCTCGCCGTCAAGCGGTCTTCGGAGAGAAGCCAGAATGGGCGGAAGAATCGTCCCTAGCCCGGTCGATCGGTGACACCGAGGCAAGGTGGCAACCACTTCCACGCCTGGTGCTCGCCTGCGGTCGGAAAAGCGCGATCACCACGAATTATGATCGTCGTTAGATCAGGCCCCGTTCGACGGCCGTCCTGGTGGCGGCGGCACGGGAGGGAACCTCGAGCTTCTTGTAGATTGCCCCGAGATGTCGGCCGACGGTGCGCGGGCTTATGTGAAGGTCCCGCGCGACCTGGCCGTCCGTGAGTCCCTGGGCCACCAGCCTCAAGACCTCGACCTCGCGGCCGGTCAGGCGTGAAGGATGGCCCGATGCTGGCTCGTTCAGGAAGGGCTGCTCCGGTCCGGTAGGTTGCTCGAGCGCTCTCTCGATGGCTGCCTGGAGGTTCATGGCGCGACCATGCCGATAAGGGCGATAGATTCGGCTATGCCTTCACGATCCCCGACCCGCCGCCACATTTTCAGCCCTTCGCGGAGCAGGGGTAGTGACGCCTCGTAGTCGCCCTGGAAAGCCGCCGCACGGCCCAGGAGGTCCCATAGACCGTCCGATGCCCCACCAGTCTTCCAGCTTGCGATAAAGGTCGAGTGCCTCCCGATGCATGCCGCGAGCCCGCGCGTACTCGCCCCTCCTGCGGATCACGAACGCCAGCCCGTTGAGCGCGTCGGCGATCTGCGCCTCGTCACCAAGTTGTAAGGACAACGCAAGGGCCTCCTGGCGCAACTCCTGGGCGCGGTCAAGATCTCCCTGGCTGTGCGCGAGCTCGCCCCCGCCCCCGAGCACCCTCGCCCTGAGCGCGGGATCTCCCGCTTCGAGGTCGAGTGCAAGATCCAGCCACCTCATCCCCTCGCCGAGATGGCCGCGTACGTACCAGAACCGCCACAATGCCCCCGCGAGCCGCAGCGCCGTCTCCACCTCCTCGTTCTGCAGCGACCAGCGCAGCGCCGCCCGCAGATTGTTGTGCTCCGTCTCCAGGAGGTCGAGCCAG
>Ga0190275_10003919_pt1 | contig 10673 bp, 15 predicted proteins | sample Popmic550T_FD_133745 | JGI IMG/M metagenome (GOLD analysis project Ga0190275, IMG submission 133745) | Populus adjacent soil microbial communities from riparian zone of Yellowstone River, Montana, USA - 550 T | ecosystem: Environmental > Terrestrial > Soil > Riparian zone > Trees stand | place...
ACCCATGACCCGGATGCACTGGATCGTGCGGGCGCCCGTGTTGTCGGCGACCTTGAGGCGGGTCTGCGGCTGGATCAACGGTCGACCCCTTCGGGCTCGTCCGTCGCCTCGCTCTCGGCGGCCCCCTCGATTGGCTCCGTCGTGGCCTCAATCGCCGCGGTCTCCTCGGCGACTGCTGCCGCCTCGGGCTCCACAGCCTCCCCGGCCTCGGCGCTCTCGGCGCCCTCGGCGGCTTCGGCTGCCTGGCGGCGGCCCGGATGCGCGGCCGCGTGGATCGCCTCGGAGGTTTCCTCCTCCTCGATCACCACCGGCTCACCCGGCAGGCCGTGGTCGCCGGCACGCTGGATGACCGATACGAGCCGCCACCGCTTCGTCGCCGAGAGCGGTCGCGATTCCTCGATGAGGACCGTGTCGCCGACGTGCGCCTCGTTGGCGTCGTCGTGCGCCTTGAACTTGGTGGTCAAGCGGATGACCCGCTTGTACAGCCGGTGGCGTGCCAGCCGCTCGACAGACACGACGATCGTCTTGTCCATCTTGTCGCTGACGACGCGGCCGACCTTGGTCTTCCGCTTGGCCTGCACCTGGGTTTCTGCTCCTGTCATCGCGTGATCTCCCTCACACCGTCCGGGCGGCGCTCTCGGAGCGCTCCCGCTGCACGGTCAGGATCCGCGCGATCGTCTGTCGCGTCTGGGGGATCGAGCTGTAGTCCTTGAGCTGCCGGGTCGACAGCGCGAAGCGTGCCTGCCAGAGGTCCTGCTTCGCGTCGACGAGGGCCTGCTCGAGCTCGGCGTCGGAGAGTGCCCGGACCTTGTCGATGTCCATCAACTAGCCTCCCTCGCGCCCTCACGCACGACGACGCGCGTCTGCACGGGCAGCTTGTGGCTGGCCAGCCGCATTGCTTCGATGGCCGACTCGTGGTCGACGCCGGCCATCTCGAACAGGATCCGACCGGGCTTGACGACCGCGACCCAATGGTCGGGCGCTCCCTTGCCGGAGCCCATCCGGGTCTCGGCCGGCTTCTTCGTCGCGGGCTTGTCGGGGAAGATCCGGATCCAGATCTTGCCGCCGCGCTTGACCGAGCGCGTCATCGCGCGTCGGGCAGCCTCGATCTGGCGGCTGGTGATCCAGGCGGGCTCCTGCGTGGCCAGGCCGTACTCGCCGAAGGCGACCGTGTGGCCGCCCTTGGCGATGCCGGACATGCGGCCGCGCATGACCTTGCGGTGCTTGACGCGTTTGGGCATCAACATCGCTACGTCCCCTGCCCGGCCGAAGCCTGGGCCGCGTTGAGCTCGGGCCGGCGGACCGGCTCCTGGGCGACGTCGCCGCGATAGATCCACACCTTGACGCCGATCCGGCCGTAGGTCGTGTGCGCGTGCACCTGGCCGTAGCTGATGTCCGCGCGAAGCGTCCCGAGCGGGATGCGCCCCTCCTTGTCCCACTCCCGGCGGCCCATCTCGGACCCGCCGAGGCGGCCGGCGACGGCGATCTTCACGCCCTTCGCGCCTGCCTTCATCGAGCGCTGGATTGCCTGCTTCATGGCCTTCTTGAAGGCGATGCGGCGGCTCAGCTGGCCGGCGATGTTCATCGCGACCAGGTAGGCGTCGAGCTCGGGCTGGCGGATCTCCTTGATCTCCAGCTTGACCTTGCGCTGGGTCAGCGCACCGATCTGCTGGCGGAGGACCTCCACGTTCGCGCCACCCTTTCCGATCACGATGCCCGGCTTGGCCGTGTGGATCGTGACGGTGACGTGGTTGATGCCGCGCTCGATCTCGACGCCGCTGACGCTGGCGTTGGCCAGCCGCTTGGCGATGAGCGAGCGGATCTTGATGTCCTCCTGGAGGGAGGCGGTGTATTCCTTGTCATCCGCAAACCACTTCGCAGTCCAGGTGCGCGAGACACCCAGGCGGAAGCCGTACGGATGGACCTTGTGTCCCATGTCAGGCCTCCTGGTCCGCGACGACGATGGTGATGTGGGTCATTGCCTTGTGAATCGGGAACGCCCGACCCTGGGCGCGCGGCCGCCATCGCTTGATCATCGGCCCTTCATCGGCGACCGCGTCGAGGACGATCAGGTCCTGGGCCGACAGGTTGTGGTTGTTCTCGGCGTTCGCGGTCGCGCTCTTGAGCACGCGCGCGACGTCGCGCGCCGCGTTCTGCGGCATGAACCGCAGCAGCGCGCTGGCTTCCTCGACCGGCTTGCCCTTGATCGCCGTCGTGATGAGGCGGGCCTTGCGGGTCGAGCCGCGGAGGTACTTGGCGGTGGCGGAAACGCGCACGGTCGGCAGCTCCTACTTCAGCGCCGTCGACCGCTCGGTGTGCTTGCCGTGCCCGCGGTAATTGCGGGTCGGGGCGAACTCACCCAGGCGGTGACCGACCATGTTCTCGGTCACGTAGACCGGGATGTGCTTCTTGCCGTTGTAGACCGCAACGGTGTGGCCGATGAACGTCGGGAAGATCACCGACGCCCGCGACCAGGTCTTGACGACCTTCTTCTCGTTGCGCTTGTTCATCTCCTCGATCCGGCCGAGGAGGCGGGCCTCGATGAACGGCCCCTTCTTGACTGAACGGGACATCTGCTCCTACCTCCCGCTACTTCCGTCGGCGCGACCGGACGATGAGTCGTCCAGTCGTCTTCGCCCGGCGGGTGCGGTAGCCCATGGCCGGCTTGCCCCACGGCGTCTTGGGCGGCATCCCCGTCGGGGACTTGCCCTCGCCACCGCCGTGCGGATGGTCACGCGGGTTCATGACGACACCCCGGACCTCGGGCCGCTGGCCGAGGTGCCGGGCGCGGCCGGCCTTGCCGAGGTTCTGGTTCTCGTGGTCGAGGTTGCTGACCTGGCCGACGGTGGCCATGCACCGGATGCTCACGCGGCGAACCTCGCCGGACGGCAGCCGGACCTGGGCGTACTCGCCCTCCTTGGCCAGCAGCTGTGCGCTCACCCCGGCCGAGCGGACGATCTGGCCGCCGCGGCCCGGAACGAGCTCGATGTTGTGGATGGTGGTGCCGAGCGGGATGTTCGCGATCGGCAGCGCGTTGCCCACGCGCGCCTCGGCGTCCGGGCCGGCGACGACGACGTCACCGACGCGCAGGCCGTGCGGCAGCAGCATGTAGCGCTTCTCGCCGTCGCGGTAGTGGAGCAACCCGATCCGCGCCGAGCGATTCGGGTCGTACTCGACGGTCGCCACGCGGGCGGGCACGCCGAACTTGTCGCGCTTGAAGTCGATCCGCCGGTAGTGCTGCTTCTCCCCGCCGCCGCGATGGCGGACGGAGATGCGGCCCGCGTTGTTGCGGCCGGAGCCACGCTTCTGCGGTTCGAGCAGCGGCTTGTGCGGCTGGTTGGTGGTGATCTCCTCGAACGTCGATCGGGTCATCTGGCGGAGACCCGGCGACGTCGGCTTGTAGCTGCGCAGCGGCATCGGTCAGACCCCCTCGAAGAACTCGATCTTCTGGCCGGGGGCCAGCGTGACGATGGCCTTCCGCCACGGGGTCGTGTGGCCGGTGATCCGGCCGCGACGCGTCCCGCGACGCTTTTCCTTCGCCTTCGTGGTCAGGACGTTGACCGACACGACGGTCACCTTCTCCTGCTTGTACAGCTCCTCGACGGCGGCCTTGATCTGGATCTTGTTGGCCTTGTCGTGGACGGCGAACGTGTACTTGCCGCGGCTCGATTCATCGATCGACTTCTCGCTGATGACCGGGCGCAGGATGATCTCGGGGGCGGTCAGGACGCTCACGCGGACACCTCCTCGCGGGCGCTGCCGCTGCCTGCGTAGACCGCTTCCATCCGGGCGAGGGCCGGCTGCTCGATGAGAACGACGTCGGCCTTGAGCAGGTCGACCACGTTCAGCGAGTCGGCGAGGATCACCTCGACCCTCGGCACGTTGCGGGCGGACAGCTCGAGCGCCTGGTCGCGCGCCGGGGCGACGACGAGCACGCGGCCCTGCGCCTCCAGGGCGCCGAGGACGCCGACGAAGTCCTTCGTGCGGATCTGCTCGAGCCCGAACGAGTCGACGATCTTGATCGCCTCGTCGCCGTACTTCGCGGTGAGCGCGCCACGAAGCGCCAGCCGCTTCATCTTGCGCGGCAGGCGTTGCTCGTAGGAGCGCGGGTGCGGGCCGAATACGGCACCGCCGCCGCGGTAGTGCGGCGCGGACTTCGTGCCCTGCCGGGCTCGGCCGGTGCCCTTCTGGCGGTACGGCTTCGCGCCGCCGCCGCGGACCTCGCCGCGGGTGAGGGTGTCGTGCGTGCCGATCCGGCGGCCGGCGAGCTGAGCGGTGACAACCTGGTGGAGGACGGCGGCATTGACCGGAGCGGCGAAGAGCTCGTCACTGAGCTCGATGCTGCCGAGGTCCTTGCCGGCGCGGTCGTAGAGAGTGGTCTGCGGCATCGGTCAGGCCTTCTTCACGAGGATGAGCGAGCCGCGGGCACCGGGCAGCGAACCCTTCACGAGGAGGAGGTTGCGCTCGGCGTCGGCCCGCACGACGCGCACCTTCTTGGTGGTGGCCCGCTCGTCGCCCATGTGGCCGGCCATCTTGAGGCCGCGGTACACGCGGCCCGGCGTGGTGCCGGGACCGATCGAGCCAGGTGCGCGATGGTGGTCCGACCCGTGGGTCTTGGGCCCACGGTGGAAGTTGTGGCGCTTGATCGGACCGGCGAAGCCCTTGCCCTTCGAGACGCCGGTCACGTCGACCAGGTCGCCGTCGGCGAAGACGTCGCCGAGCGCGACCTGCTGGCCGACCTCGTAGGCGCCCAGGTCGTCGACGCGGAACTCGCGGAGCGTGCCGAGCTGCGGCAGGTCCTTGAGCTGGCCGGCGACGGGCTTCGACAGCTTGCCACGCTTGAGCGCGTCGGTGCCCAGCTGGACGGCGGCGTAGCCGTCGCGCTCGGGCGTCCGCAGCCGGGTCACCGTATTCGGTTCGATGGCCAGGACCGAGACGGCCACCATCGTGCCATCCTCCTGGAACACTTGGGTCATGCCGACCTTTCGGCCAATGAGTCCAATACTCATCGCCGCCACCCGGCCCAGGCCTGCGTTGGCTTCTGCGCGCGCTCGCTTACGCACGTTCGAAGTGCGCTCGCTCGCGTGCTCGGCGCCGCCTTGGCCTGAACCGGCCGGACGGCGATGAAAGTCATTTCCACGTTCATCACATCTTGATTTCGATGTCGACGCCTGCAGGCAGGGACAGTCGCATCAGGGCGTCCACGGTCTTCGACGCCGGGTCCAGGATGTCGACGAGCCGCTTGTGGGTGCGGATCTCGAACTGCTCCCGGGAGTCCTTGTCGATGAACGGGGACCGGATGACGGTGAACTTCTCGATGCGCGTCGGCAGCGGCACCGGACCGACGACATCTGCGCCGGTCCGCTGGGCCGTCTCGACGATCTGGGCCGCCGACTGATCGAGCAGCCGGTGGTCGTAGGCCTTGAGGCGGATCCTGATCCGCTGCTTCGCCATCGGGATTACTCGACGATCTCGGTGATCGAGCCGGCGCCGACGGTCCGGCCACCCTCGCGGATGGCGAACCGCTGACCGACCTCGAGGGCGATCGGCGTGATCAGCTCGACCGACATCGTGACGTTGTCGCCGGGCATGATCATCTCGGCCCCGTCGGGCAGCCCGATCGCGCCGGTCACGTCCGTCGTCCGGAGGTAGAACTGCGGCCGGTAGCCGTTGTAGAACGGCGTATGGCGGCCGCCCTCTTCCTTCGTCAGGACGTAGACCTGCGCCTTGAACTTCGTGTGCGGGGTCACGGAGCCCGGCTTCGCCAGCACCTGGCCGCGCTCGATCTCGTCGCGCTCGATGCCGCGCAAGAGGGTGCCGACGTTGTCGCCGGCCTGGCCCTGGTCGAGGGTCTTGCCGAACATCTCGACGCCGGTCACGACGACCTTGCGGGTCGCATGGACGCCGACGATCTCGACCTCTTCGCCGGTCTTGACGACGCCACGCTCGATACGGCCGGTCGGCACGGTCCCGCGGCCCTTGATGCCGAACACGTCCTCGATCGCCATGAGGAACGGCTTGTCGATCGCTCGCTCAGGGGTCGGGATGTAGCTGTCGACCGCGTCCATCAGCTCCTGGATCGGGGCGTAGGCCGGGTCGTCGGGGTTGTCCGACCCCTCGAGCGCCTTGAGGGCGGAACCGCGGATGACCGGCACTTCGTCACCGGGGAACTGGTTCTTCGTCAGGAGCTCGCGCACTTCGAGCTCGACGAGGTCGAGCAGCTCCTCGTCGTCGACCATGTCGACCTTGTTGAGGAAGACGACGATGTACGGGACCTCGACCTGGCGCGCGAGCAGGATGTGCTCGCGGGTCTGCGGCATCGGGCCGTCGGTCGCCGCGACCACGAGGATCGCACCGTCCATCTGGGCGGCACCCGTGATCATGTTCTTGATGAAGTCGGCATGGCCCGGGCAGTCGATATGCGCGTAGTGCCGTGCCTCGGTCTCGTATTCGACGTGGGCGATCGCGATCGTGATGCCGCGGGCCCGCTCCTCGGGAGCGTTGTCGATCGAGTCGAAGGCGCGATACTCCGCCTCGCCCTTGAGGGCCAGGTATTTCGTGATCGCAGCCGTCAGCGTCGTCTTGCCGTGGTCGATGTGACCGATCGTGCCGACGTTGACGTGCGGCTTGGTGCGCTCGAACTTCTTCTTCGCCATCGTGACGTGCTCCCTGCTCCTCGGACCGGGGCGGGCCGGGACCCGCTAGACCTTTGCCTTCTGGACGAGCTCCGTGGCCAGGTTGGCCGGGACCTCGGCGTAGTGACTGAATTCCATGGCTGACGTGGCGCGCCCCTGGGTCATCGACCGCAGGTCGGTCACGTAGCCGAACATCTGGGCGAGCGGGACGAACGCCCGGACGACCTGTGTCGACCCCCGCGACTCCATGCCCTCGACGTGCCCGCGGCGGCTGTTGAGATCGCCGATGACGTCGCCCATGAACTCCTCGGGCATCGTCACCTCGACGCGCATGATCGGCTCGAGGATCGTCGGATCGGCCTTCGCAAAGGCGTCCTTGACGGCCATCGAGCCCGCGATCTTGAACGCCATCTCCGACGAGTCGACGTCGTGGTACGACCCGTCGTACAGCGTTGCCTTCACATCGACGACCGGGTAGCCGGCGTACAGCCCCGTCTCGAGGGCCTCGCGGATGCCCGCGTCGACGGACTTGATGTACTCGCGCGGGATCGTCCCGCCGACGATCTTGTCGACGAACTCGTAGCCGGCGCCCTTCTCCTGGGGTTCGAGCTTGATCACGGCGTGGCCGTACTGGCCCTTGCCGCCGGTCTGGCGGACGAAGCGGCCGTTCCCGTCGGCGGCGCGGCGGACGGTCTCGCGGTAGGACACCTGCGGCTTGCCGATGTTGGCCGCGACCTTGAACTCACGGACCATCCGGTCGACGAGCACGTCGAGGTGGAGCTCACCCATGCCCGCGATGAGGGTCTCGGACGACTCCGGGTCGGTATGCACGCGGAACGTGGGGTCCTCCTCCGCGAGGCGCTGGAGGGCGATGCCGAGCTTGTCCTGGTCGGCCTTCGTCTTCGGTTCGATCTTGACCTCGATGACCGGCTCGGGGAACGACATCGACTCGAGGATCACCGGGTGATCTGGGTCGGTCAGCGTGTCGCCGGTGAACGTGTCCTTGAACCCGACCGCGGCGGCGATATCGCCGGCGTAGACCTCCTCGATCTCCTCGCGGTGGTTCGCATGCATCTGGAGGATGCGCCCGAAGCGCTCCTTCTTGCCCTTGGTGGCGTTGAGCACGTACGAGCCTGACTTGAGCGTCCCGGAGTAGACGCGGAAGAAGGCCAGCTTGCCGACGAATGGGTCGGCCGCGATCTTGAACGCGAGCGCGCTGAAGGGCTCCTCGTCGCTCACCGTGCGAACGACCTCGGCGCCGGTCTTCGGATCGATGCCGATCATCGGCGGCACGTCGAGCGGCGACGGCAAGTAATCGATGACCGCATCGAGCATGGGCTGCACGCCCTTGTTGCGCAGCGCCGAGCCGGTGAGCACCGGGATGATCCGGGTGGTCAGCGTGCCAAGGCGCAGGCCGCGCTTGATCTCCGCGATCGTCAGCTCCTCGCCCTCGAGGTACTTGTGGAGCAGCTCGTCGTCCATCTCGGCGACGGCCTCGAGGAGCGTGTGTCGATGCTTCTCGGCCTCCTCGCGGAGCTCATCCGGGATGTCGATCACGTCGATCTTGTTGCCGAGGTCGTCCCGGTAGAAGACGGCCTGCATCTCGACGAGGTCGATGATCCCCTGGAAGCGATCCTCGCTCCCGATCGGGATCTGGATCGGTACCGCGTTGGCGCCCAGCCGCTCGCGGATCGACTCGACCCCGCGCCAGAAGTCGGCGCCGGTCCGGTCGAGCTTGTTGATGAAGCAGAAGCGCGGCACGCCGTAGCGGTCGGCCTGGCGCCAGACCGTCTCGGACTGCGGCTCGACGCCGGCAACGCCGTCGAAAACGACGACAGCGCCATCGAGCACGCGCAGGCTGCGCTCGACTTCCACCGTAAAGTCCACGTGCCCGGGCGTATCGATGATGTTGATGCGATGATCACCCCAGAACGCGGTCGTCGCCGCGGCCGTGATGGTGATCCCCCGCTCCTGCTCCTGGGGCATCCAGTCCATCGTGGCCGCGCCCTCATGCACCTCGCCGATCTTGTAGATCTTCTTGGTGTAGAAGAGGATGCGCTCGGTGACCGTGGTCTTTCCGGCGTCGATATGCGCGATGATTCCGATGTTCCGCGTCTTCGCGAGCGGAACCTGTCGTGCCACTGGGTTGCTAGGCTCCTACCACTTGAAATGGCTGAATGCCTTGTTGGCATCGGCCATCTTGTGCGTGTCCTCGCGCCGCTTCACCGCGGCACCGAGACCGTTCATCGCGTCGACGAGCTCCGCCGCGAGCTTCTCGCTCATGCTCTTGCCGTTGCGCTTGCGCGCGGACTGGACGAGCCAGCGGACGCCGAGCGAGAGGCGGCGATCGCCGCGGATCTCGACCGGGACCTGATACGTCGCACCGCCGACGCGGCGCGGCTTGACTTCGATGATCGGGGTGGCGTTGCGCAGCGCGGCCTCGAGCACCTCGAGCCCGGGCCGGCCGGCCTGGGCCTCGGCGCGGGCGAGCGCCTGGCGGAGGATCCGCTCGGCGAGGCGCTGCTTGCCGTTGGTCATGAGCTTGGCGGAGAACCGCGCCGTCGTCCGGTTCGCCGGGACCTGCTGGTACTTCGCCTTGCGCGGGATGCTGGTTCGGCGCGGCATCGAGCGGCTCCTACTTCCCGCCGGCCTTGGCGCCGTACTTGCTGCGAGCCTGCTTGCGGTCGCGCACGCCGGCGGCGTCAAGGGTGCCGCGGATGATGTGGTACTTGACCGAGGGGAGGTCCTTCACGCGACCGCCTCGCACGAGCACCACCGAGTGCTCCTGCAGGTTGTGGCCGATGCCCGGGATGTAGGCCGTGACCTCCATCTGGTTGCTGAGCTTGACGCGCGCGATCTTGCGCAGCGCCGAGTTCGGCTTCTTGGGCGTCATCGTGCGCACCTGCAGGCACACGCCCCGCTTCTGGGGCGCGCCCGGGATCGACACCTGACGGCGTCGCAGGCTGTTCCAGTTCTTGCGCATGGCCGGCGCCTTGACCTTCTTGGTCGCGGGCTTGCGGCCGTGGCGCACGAGCTGGCTGATGGTCGGCACGAAGACGCTGCTCCTCTCGAGATTTGCTACCGAAGTTGGCGGTCGGCTCGGACTCCGACCGGCGGCTCCGCGGCGCCGTCTGCCCCCTGCAAAACGGCGGGAAACCGGGTTACGTGGGTGGCTGGCTATGGATCCCGGCGCGCACGCCGCGAGCGGACCCCTGCTGAGGCCACGATCGCGGAGTGTAGCAGCGGCCCGAAGAACGTGTCAAACGTACGACGGGCCGCATTCACGCACGAATCAGGGGTTACGCGGCGGTCCGCGGCGACCCCCGGTCAGTCTTCGTCCGAGGCCCCCGCGACGGCCTCCGCCGGTGTCTCGGCAAGGTCGGCGAGGTCCGAATCCTCGTCATCCTCGTCGCTCGCGCGACGGTCGGCGAGGAACGGGTTGACGTCGTCGTCGTCATCGTCGCCACCGGCAATGGTGGCGGCCAGGGCGAGCCCGGCCGCCTCCTCGTTCGGGGCGCGGCTGCCGCCGTCCTCGAGGAACGGGTTGTACTCGGCGCCGCCCTCTTCGAGCGCCTCGCCGGCGAGGGCCTCGATGGCCGCCCGGCGCTCGCGCTCTTTGCGAGCCGCGACGTTCGCCGGCGAGCCCGTCCCGGCCGGGATGAGCTTGCCGATGATCACGTTCTCCTTGAGCCCGATGAGGTGATCCTTGGCACCGTTGATCGCCGCCTCGGTCAGCACGCGGGTCGTCTCCTGGAAGGAGGCGGCTGCGAGGAAGCTCGAGGTATTGAGCGACGCCTTGGTCACGCCGAGCAGGACCGTCTGGGCCGTCGCCGGCTCCCCGCCCTCGGCAAGGACCCGGTTGTTGACCTCCTCGAAGTCGAGGCGGTCGATGAGCTCGGTCGGCAGCAGATCGGTGTCGCCCGGCTGGTCGATGCGGACCTTGCGGAGCATTTGTCGGACGATGATCTCGATGTGCTTGTCGTTGATCGTGACGCCCTGGCTCTTGTAGACCTTCTGGACCTCCTTGACCAGGTAGCG
>Ga0190275_10003920_pt1 | contig 10671 bp, 10 predicted proteins | sample Popmic550T_FD_133745 | JGI IMG/M metagenome (GOLD analysis project Ga0190275, IMG submission 133745) | Populus adjacent soil microbial communities from riparian zone of Yellowstone River, Montana, USA - 550 T | ecosystem: Environmental > Terrestrial > Soil > Riparian zone > Trees stand | place...
AGGATCACGCCGAGCTACCTAAAGACGGCGGACGGGTCGGTGCTGATCGAGATGGGCGATACCAAAGTAATTTGCACGGCCAAGCTCGAAGAGCGCGTGCCGCCGTTTCTTCGAAACAGCGGCAAGGGTTGGATCACCGCCGAGTATGGCATGTTGCCGGGATCGTCCCAGCAGCGCATCGGCCGCGAGTCCTCGCGCGGCAAGGTCGGTGGCCGCACCCATGAAATACAACGCTTGATCGGTCGCAGTTTGCGGGCGGTCGCCGACTTGAAAATTCTCGGCGAGCGAACCATTTGGATCGACTGCGACGTCATTCAAGCCGACGGTGGCACGCGTACGGCGTCGATCACCGGAGCTTATGTGGCGGTGGCGGAAGCGGTCAAGAGTTGGCTCGACAAAGGCAAGCTGTTGCAAACCCCGATAAGGGATGCAGTCGCGGCGGTGAGTATCGGCATCGTCGAAGGGCGAATTTTATTAGACCTATGCTACCTCGAAGACAGCGTAGCCGATGTCGACATGAACTTCGTCATGACCGGCTCGAGCAAATTTATCGAAGTCCAAGGCACCGCCGAAAGCGCACCGTTCACGCGCAAGCAGATGGAGCGCATGGCGGAAATTGCCCAAGACGGCATCAAAGAGTTGCTCAAAGCGCAGAAGCAAGCGATTTCTGGCCTGGCTTAAGATAAATTTTATCGGCAGTACCCAAAGACATTCTTGCCATGATCGAACTCCTCGTTGCCACGACTAACTCTGGCAAGTTTGCAGAGGTGCAAGCGTTCCTCGGCCCACTGCCGATTCGAATCCGTTCTTTAGGTGATCTCAACGATCCTCCTGGAGTGGTGGAAGATGGCGCGACCTTCGAAGCAAATGCGCTAAAAAAAGCGCGCACCCTGGCCGATTTTTCCGGGTTGCTAACGGTAGCCGATGATTCCGGTTTAGAAGTCGATGCGCTGGGCGGAGCGCCAGGAATTTATTCGGCGCGCTACTGCGGCAGGGAAGGCAACGACGATGAAAATAATCGCAAGCTCCTGCGCGAATTGACCGGCGTGGCCGAAGCGAAGCGAACCGCGCGCTTCGTCTGTGCATTGGCGCTTTGTGCACCTGCGGGCCTTGCCATTGCTGATTGGACCGCGCGCGAATCTTGTGCCGGGCTAATCACCTTCGAACTAACAGGTATGAATGGTTTCGGTTATGATCCGTTGTTTTTCTATGTTCCGTTTGGCAAAACCTTCGGCGAAATTGGCCGCGACCTTAAAGCGACTGTCAGTCACCGCGGGAAGGCTCTGAAAAAACTTGCGCAAGTATTGCCGCAGCTAGTTGATTTGGCGGTTCAACCTTGATTTGATCGAAGCCCAGTGTAGAATGGCCGCTCGGTTGAATGACGGGGCGTAGCGCAGCCTGGTAGCGCACCTGCCTTGGGCGCAGGGGGTCGGAAGTTCGAATCTTCTCGCCCCGACCAACGAAAAATGGTATGTGCTGAGCTATGAGTACTGAGTACTGTAGGGTAGAGGCTTCTCCCTTCAGTACTCAGTAATCGCTATTCGAATGGGCGCCAGTAGCTCAGCTGGATAGAGCAACGGCCTTCTAAGCCGTAGGTCATGGGTTCGAATCCCTTCTGGCGCACCAGACTGTTTTGCGGTGAGTGTAGCTCAAGTGGTTAGAGCACTGGATTGTGGTTCCAGGGGTTGAGGGTTCAAGTCCCTTCACTCACCCCAGTTTCAATTCGGCGAAGATCGAAGGCGGATAGTCGCAATCCTTAGGGATTTATCTGCCACATTAGATTTGATCGGTGCGGGCCGCTAGCTCAGTTGGTAGAGCAGCTGACTCTTAATCAGCGGGTCCGGAGTTCGAGTCTCCGGCGGCCCACCAAATTCTTTCTTCTGTCTCACCGTTGGTGGGTTTACACCCAGGCCGGTTCAATCATCGATCATAGATTGGACGAAAATCACTGGACCTTAAGGGTCCGCAGCAGTATGCTGTAAATTAAAACTGATTCGACTGTTTTGATCTGACAACAATCCGCGAAACACTCTGGCAGCCATGGAACAAAGTCTGAGTTATACGATGCCGATGGAGGTTCACCTTCCAGCGGCACTGGTGCGCGGCGTACTTGAGACCAATCAAGATCGGCTCAGCAATCATCTCCTAGTTCGCCAGAATGATCAGGTTTTCTCGTTGCGGGATGCGACTGTAGAAGACCTCACAGGCAAACTGATCGCCAGCCGCACCAACGAATATGTCGTCTATATGCGTGAGGTTTTTTTGATCGCCGACCTCAGTCCGGCCGGCCAGTCCCAGCGCTCCGGTCTCGAGGGTCTGTATCGTAAAAAAAATACCAGTAAGGCATTGATCAGCGTCGGGCCGTACTTGATCCAGGGCGACGTTTATCTGGTTCCCGGCGGCGCGTTGTACGATCTGCTGCTCGAAAAAAATCAATTCATACCGTTGACCAATGCGACTATTCTCAGTCGGCAACCCGCCTCGCCCCGGACTTACTTGATCAATCGTCATAAGATCGGCTTTATGACAGCCATCGGCGACGGTTTGGTGGAGTTATGACCGTGGACGCTTATCCAACTGAAATAAATCATTTGAAAGCGCGCGGTGTGGTGCGCATAACCTGGAATGACGGCCATATTGGCGAATATGAAGAGCCTTATCTACGCGGTTATTGCCCCTGTGCGATGTGTCAGGGCCATGGCTCTCAACGCCAATTCATTTCCGTACCCGAAGCGAAGCTTCAGGAGATTCACGGCGTCGGCAATTATGCCATCGAATTCCGTTGGCATGATGGCCACAGCACCGGAATCTATACTTTCGAATATCTGCGGTCGCTTTGCCCCTGCACCGCCTGCGTTGGGACGCACAGTGGCGTCTCGTAGTTCGTGTCGGCCCCGAGAGTTGCTATCCGTACTTCCCTTTACTAGCTGACCTCGCTCCGCGGTTAGTTTCACAGCGCGGCCCGCATTTATTTCCTTTTGTGACCCGCCTTTTCTTGACTCTCCACAGTTCGTCGCTTTACCGGTTGCTTCGGTAAGCTTTTAAATTGATATTGTTGAGCCGCTTTGGCGCGATTATTTGCACCGCTAGTATCTCCGTCAGAGTTCTGCGCAGCGGCATGCAGCAAACAAGTTTACGACGCAGGTCGCTGGTGCGGGGCATTCCCAAAAGTACGACTCGGACTGAGCGCCTTTTGTCAATATTCATACCGCACGCAACTGTACTGTCGCGTTATTAAGAATGCTGAATGCCAAGTGAATTTGGGGATGGATTAGTTCTATCCAAATACCTGGCAGTTACGCTCGGTACGCTTGACTTACCACCGGGTAATTCTTACTCTCCTTTCCTAGTCGGCGAAGTAGGATTGACAGGTTGCAGCGACCAGAAGAAGTGAGAGAGTGGCGGAATTGGCAGACGCACTAGACTTAGGATCTAGCGGGCAACCGTGGGGGTTCGAGTCCCCCCTCTCGCACCAAGAAAGGGTTTTCGCTTCGTTCGATATGCACCGAGATAGAAAGGTTGATGGTAAGGCTACCGCCCAACTCTCATTGCGAGATCCCGTGTAGTTCGGGCTCGTCCTGTGTCAAAGCGCAAACGCCTCTGTCGCAAGAAAAATAGATGAAAGTCGATATCGATGAATTGAGTCCGATCCAACGCAAGGTCAGCATCGAATTGCCGGCGGATCGGGTCGCCCAAGAATTTTCCCATGCGTATAAAAACCTCGGCCAGCGCGTGACCGTTAAAGGCTTTCGCACCGGCAAGATTCCGCGCGGCGTGCTTCAAGGAATTTATGGTGAGGACATCAAAGGCGAAGTACGGTCGCATCTCGTGGAAGAATCTCTGGCGGAGGTGGTCAAAGAACGAGATTTGAAAATCGTCTCACGGCCGGAAGTGGAGGCCGGCGAAATTAAGGAAGACGGAGAGTTTTCCTTCTCGGCGGTCTTCGAGATCAAGCCGGCCATCGAATTGAAAAATTATCTGGGTGTTGAAGTTGAAAAGATCAAGGTCGCCATCAGCGAAGAGCAGGTCGATGAGGCACTTAAACGTTTGCAAGAAGGCCATGCCCGCCTAGAGCTGATCGAAGGCCGCGATGTCGTCCAGAAGGGCGATTTTATTACCGTCGATTTCGAAGGCAACATCGCCGGCAAGCCATTTGCCGGCGGCAAAGGGGAGAACTACGTCCTCGAAGTTGGCGCCGGCCAGACGTTGCCACAATTCGAAGAGGCCGTAGTTGGATTGCAGTTGGGTCAGCAGCACTCGGTTCCGGTGACGTATCCGGACAGCTATCCAAATGCTGAAATCGCCGGAAAGGCGGTCGAGTTTGCCCTTACCGTTCGTGAGATAAAACAGAAAGTACTGCCGGTGCTTGACGATGATTTCGCCAAAGATCACGGCGAGCATGGCTCGTTGGCAGAGCTGCGAGCGGCGATTCGTCGGCGGCTTGAGGATGAACTCAAGCATTACCAGGACGAAGATCTTAAAGAAAAAATTATCAGCCGTTTGATCGAGGCGCACCCGTTCAACGCCCCGCCGTCGATGATCGAACGGCAGACTCGCTATCTTATGGAGCGCTACCAAAGCCAAATAGCCGGACACCAGAGTGGGGCAGAGCCGCCCGCGCCCCCGATGGAAGAGGCGCGCAAGACTTTCGAAGGGCGCGCCGCTCGTCAGGTACAGGCGACGTTACTCGTCGAAAGAATCGCCCAGGCGGAGACTATCGAAGTGTCGGACAAAGACGTGCAAGAACGGGTCGATAATCTAGCACGTAGCGCCGGTGACCGCGCCAAAGGCGTGCGGGAATACTATGCGCGCCCCGACGCTCGTGATGATTTACGCGCGCAAATAGCGTTTGATCGCACTCTTAGCTTCTTGCTTGAGCGGGCTGAAATAAAAGAGGTCGACGCCCCGGTATCTCCAGTTGATGCTGAGCCCGAAAAAAGCTAGAATGCTCTTAATGATTGAGGGGTTTACCCACATATGAACTTCATCCCCATGGTCGTCGAGCAAACCGGGAGAGGCGAACGGGCATATGACATTTATTCGCGTCTGCTAAAAGAGCGAATCGTATTTCTGGGCTCGGTGGTCAATGATGAGGTGGCCAACGTCATTACCGCGCAACTGCTGTTCCTCGAATCCGAAGATCCTGAGCGAGAAATTTTCTTTTACATCAATAGTCCGGGTGGATCGGTTACTGCTGGCTTGGCGATTTATGACACCATGCAGTATGTGCGGCCGCAAATTTCGACGCTTTGCGTCGGGCAAGCGGCAAGCATGGGTGCTGTATTGCTAGCCGCCGGCACGAAAGGCAAACGCTTTGCGCTGCCACATTCGCGGATCATGATTCATCAACCGCTCGGCGGTTTCGAGGGCCAGGCGACCGACATCGAGATTCACGCCCGTGAAATTCTTCGTATGCGTGAGGAATTAAACAACATCCTCATGAAACATACCGGCCAGGGGCTGAAGAAAATCGAAAAAGACACAGATCGCGACATGTTCTTGACGGGGAAGCAGGCTCAGGAGTATGGCATAGTTGACGATGTGATCGCGGCGCGTCCTGACAATGCGCTCAAGAAATAGCTCGTAGTTTGGCTTGGGGGGTCTATGCCTAAACATGGTGAGCACGGATCGGGAAATCTCGTCTGTTCTTTTTGCGGCAAAAGCCAAGACGAGGTTCGCAAGCTCATCGCCGGTCCGACGGTTTACATTTGCGATGAATGCATCGACTTATGTAATGATATTATCGCTGAAGAAATCGACCACGATGAAAACCTAAGTTCGTCGTCAAACGTTCCGAAACCCGCGGAAATCAAGCGGGTGCTCGACCAGTATGTGATCGGCCAAGAGCGGGCCAAGAAGATCTTGGCGGTCGCCGTCCACAATCATTACAAACGCATCGACAGCCAGATGGTGACCGGGGATGTCGAGTTGCAGAAAAGCAACATTCTGCTGCTTGGGCCCACTGGATCGGGCAAAACCCTCCTCGCGCAGACTCTTGCCCGTTTTCTGCAAGTTCCCTTTACCATCGCCGACGCCACAAGCCTGACGGAAGCAGGTTATGTCGGCGAGGATGTGGAGAACATCATTCTCAATTTGTTGCAAGCGGCCGAGTATGACGTTGAAAAGGCCCAGCGCGGTATAGTCTATATCGACGAGATCGACAAAATTTCGCGTAAATCGGACAATCCCTCGATTACCCGAGATGTGTCCGGCGAAGGGGTGCAACAGGCATTACTTAAGATCATTGAAGGCACCATGGCGAGCGTGCCCCCCAAGGGCGGACGCAAACATCCTCAGCAGGAATTCTTGCAGGTGGACACTACCAATATTCTATTTATTTGCGGTGGGGCTTTCGTCGGTCTTGAAGATATCATTCGTAAGCGGACGGGGCGCAAGCGGATGGGCTTTGGCGGACAATTGGAGGACAGCGAAAAAATCGGCCAACGGGCTTCAGATTTGCTGCACAGCGTCCAGACGGAGGATTTACTCAAGTTTGGCTTAATTCCTGAGTTCATAGGCAGATTACCGGTTATCGCGACTCTCGATGAATTGGATGACAGCGCCCTGATGCGAATACTAAAGGAACCCAAGAATGCTTTGACCAAGCAGTATTCCAAGTTATTTGAGATGGAATCGGTTCACCTCAAGTTTACTGAGGATGCGTTGCGAGCGATTGCACGCGAAGCCATGAAACGTAAATCCGGAGCGCGCGGGCTACGCGCGATCATGGAAAATATAATGTTGGATATCATGTACGACATGCCATCGCAGCCCAATATTAAAGAGGTTGTGATTTCAGAGGATGTTGTTGAAAAGCATGAACCTCCGATCGTCGTATACACCAAGGCTGCAGAGAGCGCTTAGGAGGGGACCGTATGTTGTTTCGGAATGACAAGAAAGATTCAGAAACCACTGCTGGGGGCACAAGAGTGCCGTTGCTGCCATTGCGGGATATTATTGTTTTCCCACACATGGTTGTGCCGCTATTTGTCGGGCGCCAACGCTCGATCAAGGCGCTCGAAGAGGCGACTCAGAAGCAGAGTCTTATTTTCTTATCCTCGCAGAAGGATGCTAAAACCAATGAGCCCAGCGAAGACGATATTTACCGTATTGGTACTCTTGGCTCGGTGGTACAGATGCTCAAGCTCCCCGATGGCACAGTTAAGGTTCTGATCGAGGGGAAAAAGCGTGCCAAAATCGCCAGCTTTGCCGTCAATCCAGATTTTTTTCTGGTTGATGTGGAAGATGCTCAAGAGGTGAACGATCGCACCACGGAGGCGGAGGCGTTAATCCGAGAAGTTCACACCACCTTTGAAAATTACGTCAAGTTAAAAAAGAAAATCCCTCCGGAAATGGTCATGTCGGTGTCCTCCATCGATGAGCCGGGGCGGCTCTCCGATACTATAGTTGCCCATCTTGGCATCAAGCTAGAAGATAGGCAGAACTTGCTGGAGACTTTCAATGCCGCGGAACGTCTTGAGAAGGTTCTCGGCCATATGCGCGCCGAAATCGAAATTCTTGAAGTCGAGCGGCGTATTCGCTCGCGCGTCAAGAAGCAAATGGAGCGCTCCCAGAAGGAATACTATCTCAACGAACAGATGCGGGCGATACAAAAAGAGCTGGGTGAGAAGGATGAGTTTAAGAATGAGATTCAGGAGATCGAGGAAAAGTTAAAACAGAAAAAGCTTTCCGCCGAAGCGAAAGAAAAAGTTGAGAAGGAACTGAAGAAGCTCAAGATGATGTCGCCTATGTCGGCGGAAGCAACGGTGGTCAGGAATTATATCGATTGGATTATCAGTTTGCCGTGGAATGAATTCACCGACGACAAACTCGATATCAATGAGGCCGAAAAGGTTTTGGACGAAGATCATTTTGGACTGGAAAAGGTCAAAGAGCGCATTCTGGAATATCTCGCCGTCCAAAGTTTGGTGGGCAAAATTAAAGGTCCGATACTCTGTTTGGTTGGGCCTCCGGGCGTCGGCAAAACCTCGCTGGGTCGATCGATCGCGCGCGCAACCGGCCGTAAATTTATCCGGGTGTCCCTCGGCGGCGTCCGTGACGAAGCGGAAATCCGAGGTCATCGCCGTACCTACATCGGCGCATTGCCGGGTAAAATTGTTCAATCCATGAAGAAGGCTGGATCGAGTAACCCGGTATTTTTGATGGACGAAATCGACAAAATGTCTACTGATTTCCGCGGCGATCCTTCTTCGGCGCTATTGGAAGTGCTTGACCCGGAACAGAATACGGCATTCAACGATCACTACCTCGATCTCGATTTCGATCTTTCGAAGGTCATGTTCATCACCACTGCCAATTCGCTGGATCGCATTCCGCGGCCGTTGCAAGATCGGATGGAGATCATTCGAATTGCCGGTTACACCGAATTGGAAAAGGTCAGCATCGCAAAGAAATACCTGATCGAGAAGCAACGCGAAGCTAACGGCTTAACTCCGGAGAATATCGTCTTTACCGACAACGCATTGATGGGTGTCGTGCGCCACTATACTAAGGAAGCCGGCGTGCGTAGCCTTGAACGAGAAATCGCCGCGGTTTGCCGCAAGGTAGCGGTGGAAGTCGTCAAGAAAGACCGCAACTCTCACGTTCAAGTCGGCACCAAGAGCCTGCACAAGTTTCTCGGCCCGATCAAATTCCGTTACGGTAAAGCGGATGCAGAAACCAAAGTCGGAGTTACTACCGGCCTGGCTTGGACAGAAATGGGCGGCGAGTTGCTCTCGACTGAGGTGACCGTAATGCCGGGAAAAGGGCAACTGATTATTACCGGTAAGCTGGGCGACGTTATGCAGGAATCCGCACAGGCGGCCATGAGTTACGTTCGCTCCCGCGCGACTGCCTTGGGATTAGATAAAGATTTTTATCAGAAGCTGGATATTCATCTTCACGTACCCGAAGGGGCAATTCCCAAAGATGGTCCTTCCGCCGGTATCACCATGGCTACCTCCTTGGTATCGGCATTGATAAAAATTCCAGTGCGCAACGACCTGGCTATGACCGGTGAAATCACATTACGCGGTACGGTGTTGCCGATTGGCGGTCTTAAAGAAAAAGTTTTGGCGGCGCATCGGGCCGGAATCAAGAAAATCCTGATTCCGGCAGACAACGAAAAGGATATAGAGGAGATTCCCGCCAGTGTGCTCAAGAGCCTGGATTTGGAGCTCGTTGCTCATGTCGACGAAGTTCTCAAGAAGGCGTTGGTGTTGAACGATCCGGAGACTTTGTTCAGCCACACGCCGGTTGAAATCCAACCGAAAGACGAGAATCCGCCCTTCTCTGATAAAGTAGAAGAAGTACCCGTAAGCGAAATTCTTCCGCAATAGTTGACGGCCAATTGGCGCGGGAATGCCAGGTTATTTGACACCCGGCATTCCCGCTGTTATAAGTCCACATTGCCAATTATCGGCGGGCTGTTGCCGTTAGGATCGTCGACACACCAAAGCTACGAGAATCGCCGCATTAATTTTATCACCGGCCTTTTTAGCTGGACACATCGGGGTGCGTGATAGATTTTTTACCGGAGAGCTTGATTAAACGGATCAGATTGATTCTTGTAGTAAGGACGCATGTTCCAGTAAGGTCGACAACAGGATTTGAGTAGGGGCGGTTAGCTCAGTGGGAGAGCATCGGCCTTACAAGCCGGGGGTCACAGGTTCAAGCCCTGTACCGCCCACCAAGTACGCTTGTTCTGGTTTGAATATATCGGGGTCGTAGTTCAGTTGGTTAGAACGCCGGCCTGTCACGCCGGAGGCCGCGGGTTCGAGTCCCGTCGACCCCGCCATCCTTCGCTCGCGCTTCGCGCGAGCTACGGATGGCAGGCCATTTACATTCGAGACATCTCCAGGGAGCGAGTGACAGCGCTCCCTTTTGTATTTTCGGGCGATCAACGCAGTTTTGCGATCGCTGCGTTCGCTGCTTCTGAGACTGACACCCCAGCGCCGAAGTTCGACTTCCGATGATCGTCGAGCAGCGCGATCAACCGCGGCACTGCCTCTTTCGCGTTGAGCGTTTCGAGCGCGTAGATCGCAAGGACACGCATCGAGGGATTGTCGTCATCGAGCGTATCGAGCAGCGGGCCTACCGCGCAACGGGCCGAGAGAGGACTCCCAGCAGGATCAGCAGGACTGTTGCAGAGGATTTCATGCGCACTGTCACATTGACCCCGTTCGTCGACGGCCGGCTCACCCGTTGACGGACTACGGCGTTGATTCTCCCGCCTGCGCGATCATCAGCGTATAGCCGTCGGGGTCCTTGACGTGGAATTCTCCCTCTCTCAGGTACTCGGGATAGTCGATCTCACCCGCCTTGAATCCAGCCTCGAGCAGCGTCTGCCGGATCTCTTTCAGATCCGCGGCATAGAGATAAAACAAGACCTCCTGCGCCTCGACATCAATCGCGCAGGGGACGTGGGTCAGCATCAGGTTCGGGCCGCGCTTCCAGTTCTCCGCCTTCGGCGAGTACAGCCAGCACCACTCCATGGGCGCGCCCTCTTCGCGCGGGACGTAGTTGCCAATCTCGAACCCGAGAAGGCGATAGAAGGCGACTGATCGCTCCATGTCGATGACGTGGATCATCGGGACCAGCGCGGTGAGGGGTCCGTCAGTCATCGGCTCGGTCATGCGCTGGATCTCTTACGGTGTTGTCAGGGGCGCTTTC
>Ga0190275_10003921_pt1 | contig 10671 bp, 9 predicted proteins | sample Popmic550T_FD_133745 | JGI IMG/M metagenome (GOLD analysis project Ga0190275, IMG submission 133745) | Populus adjacent soil microbial communities from riparian zone of Yellowstone River, Montana, USA - 550 T | ecosystem: Environmental > Terrestrial > Soil > Riparian zone > Trees stand | place...
CCTACGAGTTGGCGAAGAAGTACAAGATCAAGACGGCGTGGGGCACCGATGTGCTGTTCTCCCCCGCGCTGGCCCGGCAACAAGGGGCAATCCTGGCCTCGCTCACCCGTTGGTACAGCCCCGCCGAAGCGCTGGTCATGGCGACATCGACAAACGCCGAACTGCTGGCGCTGTCCGGCAAGCGCAATCCCTATCCAGGCAAACTCGGCGTGGTGGAAGAAAGCGCGCTGGCCGACCTGTTGCTGGTCGACGGCAATCCCATCGATAACATCAAGCTGATAGAAGATCCGGCGAAGAATTTTGTCGTCATCATGAAAGACGGGAAGATCTACAAGAACCTTCTGGCCGGGGACAAATAGAACGACCTGTGCCTGTCGCAATGCCCGGTTCGCTGCGGATCGATCAATGTTCGCAAGCCCGGTAGTTCGATGCTTGGCAGTTCAAACACGCGAGCGGACGGCATGGCCCGTCGCAATCGCGATCCTGAAAGCCACGGTCGCAAGGCCTCTAATTCCGCGCCGCGCAATTGCACATGGGCGGACATGCATCTTCCCGTCGTGTGACATGATGGTCGGTGTCATGGCGCCGGCCGCACAAGCTTGGCGCTTGACATCGGTCCGCACTCCCCTTGTGATGGGCATCAACGCAAACAAAAAAATTGCGATGCACAATTTTGGGGAGGTTCCGATGCCGGTGCGTAAGGCCGTTCGCCTGTTTGGAGGGGTGATTGCCGCGGTTGCGGCGCTGGGCATGGCGGTGTCCGCCGAAGCCCAGGAAAAGAAAATCAAGATCGGCGTGATCTACGACCTGACCGGCCCGCTCGCGGGTGGCGGCTCCGAACTCGGCTATGTCGGCGCCAAGATCATGCTCGACCATTTCGCCAAGACCGGCGTCGAAGGCTACAAGGTCGAGACGATCTACGCCGACGCCCAGAGCAAGCCCGATATCGCCATCAACGAGGCGGTCCGCCTGCTCGAGCAGGAAAAAGTCGACATGGTGATGGGCTTCTTCTCGTCGGCGCAATGCGTGCCGGTGTCCGCCCGTGTCGAACAGCTCAAGAAGTTCATGTGGATCACCACCTGCATTTCATCGGCGGTGTTCGAGAACAAGAAGTTCAAATACGTGTTCCGCCCGCAGGCCAGCGGCGACCAGTTCGGCCAGATGACGATGGACTTCATCGCCGGTAACGCCAAGGAGAAGTTCGGCAAGGAGCCGAAGGATTTGCGCGTCGCCATTATCCACGAGGACGGTTCCTACGGCGTCGACGTGTCCAAAGGCAACGAGGCCGGGGCCAAGAAAGCCGGCATGAACGTCGTGATGAAGGAAGGCTATTCGGCCACCGCGCCGGATCTGTCCGCGCTGGTCACCAAGCTGAAGCGCGCCCGGCCCGACGTGATTTTCCATACCGGCTACAATCCCGATATCACGCTGCTACTGCGTCAGGCCCGCGAACAGGGGCTGAAATTCGGCGCGCTGGTGGGCCACGGCGCCGGCTATGGCGTCTACGAGAAGCTCAAGGAAGGCCTCGGCAGCGACGTCAACTACGTCTTCAATACCGACCCGATCTCGATCTGGCTGGCGAACGAAAAAGGCCTCGATCCCAAATTGCCGACGATCATCAAGATGGTCGGCGAGGAGTTCGACAAGATCAGGCCGGGTGTCGCCATCCGCTCCGCCCATGTCGGCATTGCCGCGTCCAACATCTATGTCTTCATGAACGAGGTGCTGCCGCGCGCCATCAAGAAGCACGGCGGCGTCGATCCCGAGGCGCTGCGCAAGGCAGCGCTGGAAGTCGATCTGCCCGAAGGCGGCACCATGCTCGGCTTCGGCGTCAAGTTCTTCGGCGAGGGTACGCCGATGGCCGGCCAGAACGAACGCTCGTTCCCGGTGGTGATCCAGTATGTCGACGACAAGTCCTATGTGGTGTGGCCGAAGAGCCAGGCACAGCGCGACGCCGTGCTACCGCTGCCGGCCGGCTCGACCTACAGCAACAAATAGACGATCCCGGCCCGGTTCTGATGAAATCAGAACCGGGCCTCCCGCCTTCGTCTTGACGCGTTTTCCCGGCGCGGTGGACTACGCCCGAAATCGCTTTGACCCATAAGGGACCGTCGTGCTGGAAGTCGAAGGTTTGGTAAAGCGGTTCGGCGGCTTCACGGCCGTCAACAAGGTGTCGTTCAAGGTCGAACAGGGCGAGATCCTCGGCCTGATCGGTCCGAACGGCTCGGGCAAGAGCACGATCTTCAATATGCTGTCCGGCACGTTCCCGCCGACGGCGGGCTCGATGCAGTTCGACGGCACCGAAATCTCGGGCCTCGCGCCGCATCGCATCATCAACCGCGGCATCGGCCGCACCTTCCAGATTCCGCGGCCGTTCCACCGGCTGACGATGTTCGAGAACGTGGCGTTGGCCGGCTATTTCGGTCAGGGGCGCCACAGCCGCGTCAAGGCCGAGGAAGCCGCCGAACGCGCGCTCGGCATGGTCGGCCTGACCACCGACCGCAACGCGCTGGTCGAAGGCCTCGGTGCCGCCGGCTTGAAGAAGCTGGAACTGGCGAAAGCACTGGCGACCGGGCCCAAATTGTTGCTGGCCGACGAAAGCCTCGGCGGTCTCGACGAGAACGAGATGGAGCAGGCCGCCGACATGCTGCGCAAGATCCGCGACGAGCTCGGCATCACCATCATCTGGGTCGAGCACATCATGGGCGTGCTGATGCGCGTGGTCGATCGCGTAATGGTGCTGGATCACGGCGAGAAGATTTCCGAGGGGCTGCCGAGCCAGGTGTCGAGCGATCCGCGGGTGGTCGAGGTCTATCTCGGCACCGACGCCGTGGCGACGCAAGCCGCCGCCGCCGAAGCGCGTCGGTAGGGGAGCACGCGCATGCTGGAACTGAAATCGATCGACGCGGGCTACGGCACCTTCCAGGCGCTGTTCGGGGTCAGTCTCGACGTCAAGGCGGGCGAAGCCGTCGGCGTGATCGGCCCCAACGGCGCCGGCAAGACCACATTGATGCGGGTCATCTCCGGACTGATCCGGCCGCGCAATGGTTCGATCTCGATGGAGGGCACCGACGTCCTGAAGACGCCGATGCATCGCATCGTCAGCCTCGGCATCGCCCACGTGCCGGAAAATCGCCGGCTGTTTCCGCGTCTGACGGTGGAAGACAATCTCAAGATGGGCGCCTTCATGCCGGAGGCGCGGGCCCGCTTCGCCGAGCGGCTGGAATTCGTGTTCGATCTGTTTCCGCGCATGAAGGAACGCCGCCACCAGATGGCCGGCACCATGTCGGGCGGCGAGCAGCAGATGTGCGCGATCGGCCGCGCGCTGATGTCCGATCCGAAATTGCTGCTGCTCGACGAGCCTTCGGCCGGCCTTGCGCCTGTCGTGGTGCAGCAGGTGTTCGAACTGGTGAAGCGAATTCGCTCCGGCGGCCTCACCGTGCTGATCGTCGAGCAGAACGTGCAGCAGGTGCTGAAGGTGGTCGATCGCGCTTATCTGCTGGAGGCCGGCTCGATCCGCGCTTCCGGCAGCTCGGAAGAAATGCTGGCGAACGACTCGATCCGGCAAGCCTATCTCGGCGTCTAGAATTTTTGGAGTGTAGGTAACGGCGATGACGGACATTTTCGACATCTACCTGCTCGAAGCCGTGGTGAACGGTATCCTGCTCGGCGGGGTGCTGGCGCTGCTGGCGCTCGGGCTGAACCTGATCTTCGGCGTCATTGACGTGACCTGGATCTGCTACGCCGAACTGGTGATGATCGGCATGTACGGCATGTACTATCTGGTCCAGGTGTTCGGGCTGCCTTATTACGTGGCGGCGCCCTTCACCATCCTGCTGGTCGCGGGGCTGGGAGCGCTGCTGCATCTGCTGGTGATCGCTCCCCTGCTCTCGGCGCCGCCGATCAACCAGTTACTCGCCACCGGCGGCGTGCTGTTCGTGCTGCAGAGCTTCGCCACCGTCGCGTTCGGCATCGACTTCCGCAACCTCGGCATCCGGATGCCGGTGCTGAAGCTCTTCGACATGCATTTCAGTTATTCGCGCCTGCTGGCCTTCGTCGCGGCCCTGATCGGCATGACGCTGGTCTATTTCTTCATGAAGAAGACCTATATCGGCACCGCGATCCGCGCCATCTCGCAGGACCGCCAGATCATGGCGCTGATGGGCGTCGATACCCGCCGGATCTATCTCATCACCTCGGCGCTGGGCGGCGCGCTGGCCGGCCTCGCCTCCTGCCTGCTGGTGCTGCAATACGACATTCATCCGTTTGTCGGGCTGTCGTTCGGGCCGATCACCTTCCTGATCGTGGTGCTGGGCGGACTCGGCAATTTCGTAGGCGGCTTCGTCGCAGCGTTCGTGTTCGCCCAGATCATCTCGCTCGGCGGGCTGTTCTCCGATCTCGAATGGGGCTACGTGCTGGCCTTCGCCTTCTTCATCGTCATGATGTTCATCAGGCCCGCCGGGCTGTTGGCGAGGCGCTCGTGACCATACGTCAGCTCTTTCCCTGGATTGCAGGCGCGGCACTCATCCTGCTGCCGTTCGTCTATCGTCAGCCATACCATCTGCACATCCTGATTTTGATCCTGATCTGGTCGTTCGCCTATACGTCGTGGTCGATGATGGGCCGCTTCGGCCTGGTGTCGCTGGGACATGGCGGGTTCATGGGCGTCGGCGCCTATGTGACGGCGCTGTTGTGGAATCACCTGGGGATATCGCCATGGATCGGCATTCCCATCGCGATGCTCGCCGCCGCCCTGCTCGCCGTGGTCGTGGCCTATCCGTGCTTCCGCTTCCGCATCACCGGTCATTATTTCGTGCTGGTCACACTGGCGCTATCGGGCATCGTATTGCAGGTGATCACCGCGACCCGCGACTATACCGGCGGCTCGCTCGGCTATACGCCGGATCGTACCAAGGGCAGCCAGCTCTGGGCGCTGCAATTCGACGACAAGGTCACCTGGTATCTGATCGCGCTCGGGGTCTGGGCGATGGGCATCGCGATCTGGAAGTGGGTCGACCGCAGCATGGACCGCTACGCGCTGGAGGCGATCTCCGAGGACGAGGATGCCGCCGCCGCGGCCGGCGTCAACGTCACCTGGGAAAAGCTCAAGATCACGCTGATCTCGGCGCTGATGACAGCGCTGGCCGGCGCGCTCTATTGCCAGTACCAGATGTTCATCTCGCCGGACACCGTCAGCGGCATCTCGGTGTCGCTGCAGATGGTGTTCGCCGTCATCGTCGGCGGCCTCTACGTCTCGCTCGGACCGACCATCGGCGCCATCATCACCATCCTGCTGGCGGAAATCCTGCGCATCGGTTTTGGCACCAAGGCGGTCGGCTGGGACAACCTCGTCTACGGCGTGCTGTTGGTGATGTTCATCATCTTCCTGCCGAAGGGGATTTTGGGGAGCATCCTCGACAGGTTGAAGATCGTGCGGAAGGCGTAGCCGCAATCGTCACTGCGCTTCTCCCTCGCCCCGCTTGCGGGGAGAGGGTCGGGGTGAGGGGGACTCTCCGCGAGTCTGGTGCGAATTGATGTACTGGTACCCCTCACCCGGATCACATCTGCGATGTGATCCGACCTCTCCCCGCAAGCGGGGAGAGGTGCACCAATACGATCCGCTATGCGTTCACGAACGCCAGCAACGTACCATTCGCAGCCGAAGGCGGAACGCAGACGGCCCCGGCGCTGCGAACACCGGCGCTCCCGACCGCCTTCTCCGCCGCCGAAACATCAGATGTCGCGATCACCATGCCGGCGCTGCCGCGTTCGGGTAATCCGGCGAAGGAGACTTCCGGATAGCGCTTGCCTAACTGGTCCCTGGTGAGAAAGACAAAATCGGCACGGTCCGAGCCCGAGGGCACGACGATGGCGCCGTCCGGCTCCGTCCTGATGCTGCCGTCGATCAGACGTACCAGATGGGCCGCATCCGTGGCCGGCTCCGGCGAGGCGATCAGCACCTGCTTGAGGCGCTGCGCGCCGTTGGCGTGCTTCATCAGCTCGGGAATCCAGACGGTGTCACGCGTCTTGTGCTGGCAGGCAAAGATGCGCACGCCGCCCGGCGCCTCGGTGACCGGCCATTGGAAGGTCGTGAATTTCGCCGCCGACACGCTGCCGTCCGGCATCGTCACCGGACGCTCGAAATCGGTCGGCCCGATCGGCTCAAAGCCGCGCGCGCGGATCTCCTCGGCGCCATCGGCTGAATCCACCGCCGTGAAGGCGACGCGTTCGATGCCTTCACGGTTGGCGAGAAAGGCGCGCGCCGGCGCATTGTGTCCGGTGTCGGTCAAAACGCCGAGCAGCTCGATGTAATCGGGATCGAGCATGATGGTGTAATTGCCCGTGCCCATATGCGCGCTATGGGTGCCGCGCGGCGAGATGGTGAAGCCGAGCCGCTTCCAGTTCGCGGCGGCGGCGTCGAGATCCCGAGCCATGACGACGGTATGGTCGATTCCGATGACATTCTTGAGCGGCACTCTGCTGTTTCCCCGGTATGAATTGGCCTCTAAGCTAACCAGATCGTCGACGGCAAGGAAAGCATAGCGATGCATACCGCAAATGTCCGCTGGCCTGACTCGTTATGGGCCGCGGCAACGCCGGCCGGTCCGCCATTGCCTGAGCTTGTCGGAACCGCGACGGCCGACGTCATCGTAATCGGCGGCGGATTTACCGGCCTGTCGACGGCACTGCATCTGCGCGAGGCTGGCGTGGACGTTGCCATCGTCGAAGCGATGGAGCCGGGCTGGGGCGCCTCCGGACGCAACAACGGACAGGTGATCCCTACCCTGTCGCGGCCCGATCCCGAGGACATCATCGCGAAGCACGGCGCGGTGGGCGAACGCTTTGTCGCGCTGCTGCGCGACAGCGCTTCCACGTTGTTCGATGTTGCGCGGCGCGATCAGATCCAGGCCGAGCATGAACAGGCGGGCTGGGTGCAGCCGGTGCATTCGCCGGGACGGATCAAGATCGCCGAGCGGCGGGTGCGGCAATGGTCGAAATTCGGCGCCGATGTCGAGATGCTCACACGCGACCAGACCCGGCAGATGCTGGGCTCGGATGCATGGTTCGGCGGCTTCTGGAACAAGACCGGCGGCCACATCAACCCACTGGCGCTGGCGCGCGGGCTCGCCCGCGTGGTGCTGGAGCAAGGCGGCCGCATTTTCGCGCACTCGCCGGCACTCTCATTCGAACGCAAGAACGACCGCTGGGTGGTCAAAACCGAAAAGGGCGAGATCAGCGGCCGCGCCCTGATCGTGGCGACCAACGCCTATACCGGCGAATTCTCCAAAACCTTGATGCCCGACATCGCGCATGAAGTGATGCCGGTATTGTCCTGGCAGATGGCGACGCAGCAGCTACCCGAGGCGGCGCGCAAAACCGTCATCCCCGGCCGGCAGGCGATGTCCGATACCCATGGCGAACTCTATTTCGCGCGCTACGACGCGCGCAACCGGCTGGTGACCGGCGGCGCCGTGATCGGCCCCGGCAACAAGGTGGAACGGATCAAGCAGCGCGTCGGCGAGCGCCTGCGTCGGCTGTGGCCGCAGATCGGGCCGGTCGAATTCGATTATGTCTGGAACGGTTATGTCGGCATGACCACGGATTTCCTACCGCGCATTCACCGGCTCGGGCCCGACGCCTATGGCTGGACCGGGTGCAACGGCCGCGCGGTGGCCTTGTCGATCTCGCTCGGCGACGAACTGTCCAAGGCGGTGCGCGGCACCGCTGAGACCGATCTGGCGCTGCCGTTCACCGAGCCGGTGCCGATTCCCGCACACGGACTGATGCGCAAGCTCGCGCCGTTGATGCTGATGGTCTACCGGCGGCGCGACGCCCGCGAGATCGCCTGAGCAGGCACCCACGCCCCCACCGGCGGACGCTTTTTACGCGTTGGGAGATGGCTGCGCCACGGGGAATGGGGGTTGGATGCCCCCCTGAAATTGGCTACTAGTTGCCCGCCGATCGTCTAGGACGGGTTTGGGGACTGGAATGACCTATTGCTGCGGAGTGCTGGTGCGGGACGGGCTGGTCATGATCGCCGACACCAGGACGAATGCCGGGCTCGATAACGTCTCGACCTTTCGCAAGCTCCATATTTTCAGCAAGCCGGGTGACCGGATCATGGCGATCGCCAGCGCCGGCAACCTGGCGATCAGCCAGTCGGTGCTGTCGACCCTGACCGAGGGGCTCGAAGACCCGACGACCGGCGATATCGAGACGCTGATGAACGCGCCGACCATGTTCCAGGCGGCGCAGCGCATCGGCCGCGCCATCCGCGCGGTCAACGCCACCGAAGGCGAGGCGCTGAAATCCGAGGACATCAATTTCGACGTCTCGTTCCTGTTCGGCGGCCAGATCAAGGGCTCGCGGATGCGGTTGTTCATGGTGTATCCGGCAGGAAATTTCATCGAATGCACCACCGACACGCCTTATTTGCAGATCGGCGAACACAAGTACGGCAAGCCGGTGCTCGACCGCGCCATGCATTACGACGTCGAATTGTATGAGGCGTTGAAGACCAGCCTGATCTCGATGGATTCGACGATGCGCTCCAATCTCGGAGTCGGCCTGCCGATCGACGTGCTGGTGGTGCGCGCTGACGTCTGTGACGCCGACCTCAATCACCGCATCGAGGCGGGCGAGCCGTATTTTCATGATTTGCGCTCGCGCTGGTCGGCGGCGCTGCGCGCGGCGCACCAGAATATTCCACGACCACCCTACAAGACCGAACAACCAAAAACATAAAGGCAAGGAAACAAAATGGCCGAGGCAAACAAGATCGCCGTGGTGACCGGTGCGGGCACCGGCGTCGGACGCGCCGCATCGCTGGCGCTGATGAATGCGGGCTTTACCGTGGTGCTGGCTGGTCGCCGCATGGAAATGCTGCAGGAAACCCAGAAGCTCGGCGGCAATGCCGGCCAGAGCCTTCCTGTGTCCGCCGACATGACCGATCCCGCGTCGATCGCGGCGCTGTTCGCCAAGGTGATGGAAGTTTACGGCCGGCTCGACGTGCTGTTCAACAATGCCGGCATGGGCGCACCGCCGGTGAATTTCGAGGATCTCAGCCTCGCGCAGTGGCAGGCGGTGGTGAACACCAATTTGACCGGGCCGTTTTTGTGCACCCAGCACGCGTTCCGCATCATGAAGGACCAGAACCCGCGCGGCGGCCGCATCATCAACAACGGCTCGATCTCGGCGCACGCGCCGCGGCCGTTCTCGTCGGCCTATACATCCACGAAGCACGCCATCACCGGCCTGACCAAAGCCACCAACCTCGACGGTCGCATGTACGACATCGCGGTGGGACAGGTCGACATCGGCAATGCCGCGACGCCGATGACCGACCGCATGGTCGCCGGCCCCGGCGTGATGCAGCCCGATGGCACGATGAAGCAGGAACCGCGCATGGACGCCAAGGCGGTCGGCGACGCCGTTGCCTACATGGCCGGCCTGCCGCTCGACGCCAACGTGCTGTTCATGACGGTGATGGCGACCAAGATGCCGTTCGTGGGTCGGGGGTAATCTGTCGTCCCCGCGAACGCGGGGACCCATACTCCGCGGCGCCAATTGTTAATTAAACCATCTAACGCCGTGTCTTCATCGAGAGGACACGGCGTATGGGTCCCTGCGTACGCAGGGACGACGAGTGGAGATATCGCAGCGCGTCCCCTACTCCAGCCGCTCCACCTTGCGCAGCGTCGGAAACAGCTTCATCCATAACAGCGCGATCGCGATGGTGCCGACGCCGCCCAGCACGGCGGCCGGCATCGCGCCGAACAAAGCGGCGGTCACGCCGCTTTCGAACTGGCCGAGCTGGTTGGAGGCGTTGATGAACAGGAAGTTCACGGCGCCGACACGGCCGCGCATTTCGTCGGGCGTCGCAAGCTGGACCAGCGAGAAGCGGATCACCACGCTGACGATATCGGCCGCGCCCAGGATCGTCAGCGCCAGCACCGACAGCCACATCCATTGCGACAACGCGAACACCACCGTGGCGACGCCGAACACGATCACGGCCTGAAACATCCGCAACCCGACGCGGCTGTTGATGGTGTGGCGGGCCAGCACGACGGTCATCAGCAAGGCGCCGACCGCGGGCGCGGCGCGCAGGATGCCGAGGCCGAGCGGACCGGTCTGCAGGATGTCGCGCGCATAGATCGGCAGCAGCGCGGTGGCGCCGCCGAGCAGCACGGCGAACAGGTCGAGCGAGATCGTGCCCAAGATAGCCGGATTGTTGCGGACGAACCGGACGCCTGCGAACAGATCGGCGGGCGTCGCCGGATCCCTGACGACAGCCGGCTGCGACAGGCGGATGGCGGCGGCCAGGATCGCACCCGACAGCCAGAACACGACCATCATGCCATAGGGCATGCTGGGCGCGACGGCATAGGCCAGGCCGCCAAGCGCGGGACCGGCGATGGTGGCAATCTGAGCGGCGCCGCTGGACAGCGCGGTCGCGCGTTGCAGCTCGCCCTGCGGAACGATCAGCGGCAGCAGCGCCGCCACCGCCGGACTCTCGAACGCGGTGGCCGTACCCAGCACGCCTGTTGCGATGAAGATCTGCAGCACCGTCAGCGATCCGGCAACGGCGCCCCATGCGAGAAACACCGCGGTCAGCGCCTGCGCGAGCAGGCAAATCTGCATGACGCGCTTGCGTTCGTAGCGGTCGGC
>Ga0190275_10003922_pt1 | contig 10670 bp, 10 predicted proteins | sample Popmic550T_FD_133745 | JGI IMG/M metagenome (GOLD analysis project Ga0190275, IMG submission 133745) | Populus adjacent soil microbial communities from riparian zone of Yellowstone River, Montana, USA - 550 T | ecosystem: Environmental > Terrestrial > Soil > Riparian zone > Trees stand | place...
CATAGGCAATACGCTGCTGACCATCTTCGGTATGGCCATCGTGCTGATGATGTGACGGCGCACTGACATCGGCCGCCGACAGGCGGCCTCTTCAACAACCGCGGCGTTGGTCGCCGACGGAACGGCGGAGAGTGTCATGACGAGCGTCGATTACGCACAATTCGACAAGATGAGCCCGTTCGAGATCAAGGACGGTTTGATTACGTTCGCAAAGGCGGCTTCCGCCAAATCCGCCAGTGCCCTGCTCAACGCCGGCCGCGGTAACCCGAACTGGATTGCGACGGCGCCACGGGAAGCATTTTTCCTGTTTGGCCAGTTCGCACTCACCGAAGCGCGCCGAGCGATGGACAATCCTCAGGCAGGCCTCGCCGGGATGCCGCAACCACGCGGCGCCGCCGGGCGGTTCACAGCATGGCTGTCAAAGCATTCGGATGCGCCGGGGGCGGCGTTCCTCAGGCGTGCCGTCGATTTCAGTGTGAAGACATTTGGGTTCGACGCAGACGCCTTCGTCTACGAAATGACCGATTCAATCATCGGCGACAACTATCCGGTGCCCGACCGGATGCTGGTTCACGCCGAGAAGGTTGTTCACCGCTACCTGATGTGGGCGATGTGCAGCGACAAGCCGCCGCCCGGCGAGTTCAAGCTCTACGCGGTCGAGGGCGGAACCGCTGCCATGTGTTACATTTTCAAATCGCTGATGGCGAACCGCATCCTCAAGAAAGGCGATACCATCGCCTTGGGCACGCCGATCTTCACGCCCTATCTGGAAATAGCCGAACTCGAGGACCATGCCTTCAAGGTCGTGCATGTGAAGGCGATCCAGGAGAACCGCTTCCAGTATCCCGACGACGAACTCAAGAAGCTGGAAGATCCCTCGATCAAGGCCTTCTTCGTTTGCAATCCGGGCAACCCGACCTCGATGGCGATGGATGCGGACACGCGCAAGAAACTTGTCGACCTGGTCAAGAACAAGCGGCCCGACCTGATCCTGCTGACCGACGATGTCTACGGAACGTTCGTGCCGGGCTTTCGCTCGCTGATGGCGGAATTGCCGCATAACACCATTGGCGTCTACTCCTATTCGAAATATTTCGGCTGCACCGGCTGGCGGCTGGGCGTCATCGCCCTGCACGAGAACAATCTGCTCGACCAGTTGATCGCAAAACTCCCCGAGAAGGAGCTGGTGGCGCTCGACAAGCGCTATGGCTCGATCACGCTGACGCCCCGCGAACTCAAGATGATCGACCGGATCGTCGCCGACAGCCGCGACGTTGCGCTGAACCACACCGCGGGCCTGTCGCTGCCGCAGCAGGTCATGATGACCTTCTTCTCGCTCAGCGAACTAATGGACGACAAGAAACTCTATCAGACGGCGTGCATGGAGATTTGCCACCACCGGGTTGCGGCGCTGCTGGAAGGCCTGCCACTCGACGTCAAGCCGAATCCGAACTTCGCTTATTATTACGGCACCATCGATTTCGAGTTCTGGCTGCGCAAATATGTCGGCGAGGACATGGTGAACTGGCTGAAGAAGAACGTTCACCCGCTCGACCTCGTCTACAAGCTGGCAGAGGATCACGCAGTGGTGCTGCTCAACGGCGGAGGGTTCGATGCGCCAAACTGGAGCGTGCGGGTGTCGTTCGCCAACCTGCCGGACGATACCTATGACGACATCGGCCGGGCCGTACGCGCGGTCGCGCGCGGCTACGTCGAGTCCTATCAGGCACAGGGTGGAAAAGTAGGCGAGATCAAGTTTGGTCGCTGACAGGGCATGATAGTGGGGCTGCATGATCGACTGGTTGATCGCGCAACTGCGTGAGCGTCCCGAAGTTGCATTTTTCGTGACGATCACGCTTGGCTACGCGATCGGCCGCCTGCGTATCGGCTCCTTTACGCTCGGCGCCGTGACCGGCGTTCTGCTTGCGGGAGTCCTGGTCGGGCAGCTCGGGATTACGCTGCCCGGCGCGATAAAGCAGATCTTCTTCCTGCTGTTCCTGTTCTCGATCGGATATCGTACGGGTCCGCAATTCTTCCAGGGCCTGAAGAAGGATGGTCTCGCGCAGGCGGCCCTGTCAGCGATCTTTTGCTGCGTCGGGCTCGGTTTTACATATGCGGCGGCGCGGGTCCTGGGGTATGACGCGGGCACCGCAGTCGGTCTGCTCGCAGGTGCCTTCACCGAATCCGCGACGATCGGCACAGGGACGGACGCCATATCGGGTCTGGCGATGGACGAGTCCGCGCGCACCGCGCTCGCCAACAGGATCCCCGTCGCATTCGCGGTCACCTATCTCGTCGGCGTCATCGCGGCGGCATGGTTCTTGTCGCAGATGGGGCCGCGCATTCTGGGCGTCGACCTGGCGGCCGAGTGCCGGACCTATGAAGCGGCCATGGCCGGCGGCGCAACCCCTGCGGGCCAAGTCGAAGCGTGGCGCCAATTTGATATCAGGACGTTTGAGATCAAGGCCGACTCCAGGGTTGCCGGCCGTACGGTAGGAGATGTCGAGGGCATGTTCGCCGGCGCGCGCTTCTACATCGACCGCATCCGCCGTGGGGGAAGAACCGAGAATCCCTCCCCGGATTTCGTGCTCCACGCCAATGACAGGATCGCGGTGGCCGCCCGGCATGAACCTTTGATCGAGAACGCCGCTGCGTTCGGGGTCGAAATCGCCGAGCCGTCTCTTGTTCCCGGCATCGCCGACGTGGTCGACGTGGTCGTCACCAACAGGGGAATCGCCGGCCTGACAATACGCGAACTCGCGGGCTTGCCCGGCGCCCGCGGCGTTTTCTTGCGAAGCCTCAGCCGCAGCGGGCTGTCGCTTCCGATCGAGTCGGAGGTGGTGGTCCATCGCGGCGACGTCCTGACGCTGGTCGGACGACCGGAACGCACGAAGGAAGCGATTGCCGTGCTCGGCGTTCCGGACCGTGTCAGCGATGCGACCGACATGGTCTTCGTCGGTCTCGGCATCCTGCTCGGCGCGATCGTGGGTATTCCAGCCATCCAGGTCGGCGCGATGGAGATCGGTCTCAGCGAAAGCGTGGGTGTGCTGCTCGGAGGGCTGGTGTTCGGCTGGCTTCGTTCCGTGCGACCCGTCTTGGGACGCATACCGGGTCCGACGCTCTGGCTGTTTGAATCGCTCGGACTAACCGGCTTCATAGCCGTCGTCGGGCTATCGGCCGGCATGGACTTCGTCCGCGGCATCAAGGAGTCCGGCCTAAGCCTGATCGTTGCCGCCGTTGTCGTCCTGCTGGCGGCCCAGACCGTCACGCTGCTCGCCGGCAAGCATCTGTTCCGCATGCACCCCGGGATCCTGCTCGGCGTAGTCGCCGGCGCGGGGACTGCGACCCCGGCGCTCGCCGCGATCCAGGAGGTTGCAAAAAGCCCGGTGCCGACACTCGGTTACGGCGTAAGCTACGCGGTTGGTAACGTTCTGCTGGCGCTTTGGGGGACGGTGCTGGTGCCGTTGATTCACTAGGCGGTTCCGACCGCCTCTTCTCCGGGAAGTCCCGCAACTTCGAACCGATCAAGCAAATGGCAGGAATGGCCATGAAGACGAAATCCACAATGCTTCTCGCTGCGTTCGCGCTGATCGCTACTGAAGTTTTTGCGAATCTTGAACGAAGGAGCTGACGATGGAACAGATACTGATGAATCTGGTGGCCGGCGCTCTCGGTGGAAACGCCGTCGGCAAGGCCTCGCCGAGCTTCGATCTCGGCACGCTCGGCAATACGATCTCGGGACTCGTTGGCGGTGGAGTGCTCGGGCAGGTCATTACGCTGCTGCTTCCGAGCCTGATGTCCGGAAACCTCGACGCCACCACCATCATCACCCAGCTCGTCGGTGGCGGCGCGGGCGGCGCGATCCTGACCGCCATCATCGGGGCGATCAAGAACAAGGCCACCGCCTGACCCGATCGTCCTGCCCGGATGCACGGTGAAATTTCCGTGGCAGCCGGCTGACGCCGGATGTTCTCCGGCGAGAAAGTAAATCATCTCCAGACCTCATCCTGAGGAGCTTGCGCAGCAAGCGTCTCGAAGGATGGCGGCAAGCACAGGACTCGCGGCCATCCCTCGAGACGCACGCAAGGGTGCGCTCCTCACGATGAGGGTCCAGGTGCTTTTAGTCCCGTAGCCCGGATGGAGCGCTTGCGAAATCCGGGACCAGCCTCACGTGGCTGACCATCCGTCAAGACCGAAGTAGTTTGATCGCGAATGAGAAGCTATATCGCCCGGCAGGATAAATGGTCTTCGAAATCAGGACAGTCTTTGCGTCTTCGGAGAAATAGCGGCGAATGATCTGCATCCCGGGCGATCGCTCCGCTACACCGAGCCGCCGCGCCGCGATTTTCGGCACCGGACAGGCGCTGGTCTCCTGGAACATCTTGAAAACACGCGATTTGGATTTGCGATCGATCACGGTGTAGGCCGGCGCCCTGAGACGATCGAAATGCTTGCTCAAATTCGCCAAATGCGGTGGCAGATAGAGATGCGAGTAGGCTACCGGAAGCTGGTGCTTCCGGATCGAGCGCAGCGATTCGATTTGTTTCCATTGCTCGCCTCGCCGGCAATCCAGCAGCTTGGCAAGGCTGGCGTCGGCCTTGACCATGCATTCCGATAGCGTCCGCTGCTCGGTCGCTTCGATATTCGGAAATAGCGCGGAAACCGATTCGGCTTCCTGAACATAACGGGCATCTGCGGTCACACTGCGGACAAAAGTGCCTATGCCGGCGTGGCGCGTCACCAGCCCCATGTCGGACAGAACAGCCAATGCGGCTCGCGCCGTATTGCGGGACACGCCAAACCGCTCGCAGAGATCCGCTTCCGTCGCAATCAGGCTGCCCACGGGAAATTTTCCGGCGGCGATATCCTCGATCAAGGATTGCGCGACCCGCGCGTATCTCGGCTGGAAGTTCAGGACGCTTGATTCCGCCAGATCGTGCCGCTTGTCCTCCGAATCGGGAGTCAAGGCACGGCTCGCTCTGCCTGCTTTACCGGTCTGAATGCCGATCGATTTGGCGACCATTCCAGTTGGTTCCGATACAAGGGCCCGACCACTCGCTACGCTCGATATAGAAATCACCGCCGATTCGGAAGCTGAAGGATATTGCGCGCATCACCCGGCGAGGCGACCGGACGCCCAAGCTCATGGGCTCGCCTGACGATGTCAGCGACCACCGTGGCATTGGTTGGACAATTATCCTCCGAATAGGGATAGTCTCCGAGCCCTACCTGAATGTGTCCGCCGGCCAGGATGATCTTGTCCAGCAGGGCGTCCAGCCTGCCGCCGATATAGGTCACCGCCCATACCGTCGGCACGTTCCTGGGCAAGAAGGCGAGATAGGCATCCAGCCCCGCAGCCGTGCCGGGATGACCTGCGATCAGAATCCTGTCCGTCAATACCAGGCTGACAAACAGCGGCGCGTCGAGCAGCGACATCGCGGCAAATGCCTCGATCTGCCGGATGAACGAAACATTCCAGGCCACCAGCGAAGGCTTGATTTCGGCCTGGCGAAGACGCTGCGAAAGCGCAAGCAGCATGTCGGTGCGGTTGATATACACCGTGCCCGGAGAGCGGAACGCCGGCGTGCGGGCGTCGAACAAGTCGGCATTGACCGAGCCCATGTCCATCGGGACGAAGTCGGGTCGCGTAGCAGGGTCACTGGCCAACCGCTGTGTGTTGGCAAAGCGCTCCTCGAACGAGGATGCGACGGTTAGATATCCCAGGCTGGGGTGAACCAGGATCGGCGACCGTTCCCTTACAGCCAGGATCGTATCGCGACACGTTTCAAAGCGGTTGTCCGGCGCGCCGCTGGCATCCCGGCCGTGAAAGTGGACGATGCTGGCGCCGGCTTCGAAACATGCGGTGGCATCGCTCGCGATCTCGCGCGGCAGCCACGGCACGTTCGTGTTCTTGTTGCGCGTGGCGTACTCATTCACCCTTGCTTCGATGATCAGCGGGTCCACGGTTCTGGCCTCTAGATCGTGTTCGATGCGCGCAGCCGGCCGATCTCTTCCGGCGGCAGGCCCAGCCAATCGGCCAGCACTTCGTCGGTGTGCGCGCCGATGGCGGGCGCGTCCCGATAGGTACTGACAGGTGAGGCCGAAAATTTCATCGGATTTGCAATATGCGCCAGATGGCCGCCGTCTGTCTTGCCGGGCTCTATCCGCATGCCGCGATTGTGGATTTGCGGATGACCGAACACGCCTTCCATGTCCAGCACCGGTCCGGCGGGAACCTTCGCTCGCTCCAGCCGCGCGAGCCATTCATCGGCATCGCGCGTGAGCAGAACGCCCTGGATGATCGCATTCAGTTCGGTCTTGTGCGCCAGCCGCTGGCTGTTGGAGCAAAACCGCTTGTCCACCGCCAAATCGGCCAATCCGATCACGCTGCATAAACTGGCGAACTGCCCCTCGTTGCCGACCACGACGACGATTTCGCGATCGGCGCAACGATACAATTGCGACGGCGTGCCCTGCGGCGCGCCGGTGCCGTGGCGAACCGGAATATTACCCGTCATCAGGTAATTGCTGGCAATGTGGGACAGTGCCGCGACCTGCGTATCGAGCAACGACAGGTCGATGTGCTGACCGACGCCGCTCGTGGTCCGGTAGTGTAGTGCGGCAAGGATCGATATGGCCGCATACATGCCGCCGGTGAAATCGGAAACCACAAATCCGACCCGCTGCGGTCCGCCTTCGCTGCCCTCCGTTCCCGTCACGCTCATCAACCCGGACATCGCCTGAAAAACCAGATCGTATCCCGGACGCTTGCTGAGCGGCCCGGTCTGACCAAAGCCCGTGATCGAGCAATAGACCAGCGCGGGATTGATGCGGGCGAGCGAAGCATAATCGAGGCCATAACGCTGCAGCGTGCCGACCTTGTAATTCTCGATCAGCACGTCGGATTTCGCCGCCATCGCCCGGATCAGCGCTTGCCCCTGTTCGCTCGAGATGTCGACCGTGATGGATTTCTTGTTTCTGTTGGCGCTTGCGAAGAAAACGCTTTCGGCCGCGCCGCGCTCTGGGTGCGTGAAGTAAGGGCCGAGCCGGCGTGAATCATCGCCGGAACCGGGACGCTCCACCTTGACGACCTCGGCGCCGAGGTCGCCGAGCATCTGGGCTGCCCAGGGGCCGGAGAAAACCCGGCTGAGGTCGAGCACCCGGCAATTTTCCAGGCAATTTTTCATGAACCCCGGCGTTGCGGATCGCGCGCTTGGCATTTGTACCTATTTGTTCTATTGTTGGGTTATTGATCTATCCGCGGCCTCGGTTGTTGTCAAACGACGCGTCGCCCGGTTGCGCGACAAGCCGCCCGCAGCGACGGCAAAAAAGCAGGGAAGAGAACCGCAGCATGCGTCCGATTCGATCGCTCCTGATCTGCACCACCACGATGGAGCGGCACGTCCGAAGCGCGCTTGCGAGCAGCGCCGACGCCGTCGTGCTGGATCTGGAAACCACCATTGCCGATGCCGAGAAGTCCGCGGCGCGTGCGGCAGCCGTCAACGTGCTCGCGGGCCGGCACAGGCCCGATATCTTCGTTCGGATCAACGAGATCGACAGCCGCCACGTGTTCGACGATCTCCTGGCCCTGCAGACGTCAAATCTCCGTGGCGTGATGCTCCCGCAAGCGGAAGACGGCCGGCAGATCGTCATCGTCGACTGGATGCTGTCGGAACTGGAGCGGCGATATTCCCGGACGCGTCCGCCCGTCGAGATTCTGCCGCTGGTCGAGACCGCGCGGGGCGTCGAGAACCTGACGCAGATGCTGTCGTCTTCTCAGCGCATTCGCCGGGTTACATTCGGCGTCGCCGACTATTCGCTCGATACCGGCATGCAGCCGTCGCGGGACGAAAGCGAGCTTTCCTATATCCGCGCCCGGCTGGTCCATGCGTCGCGCGCAGCCGGGCTGGAGGCGCCAATCGATACCGTCTGGCTCGATCTCGACGACGCGGATGGTCTTCAGCTTTCACTGGAGCGCAGCAGACGCGCGGGCTTCGCCGGCAAGCTTTGCATCCACCCCAAACAGGCCGAACAGGCCAATCTGGCGTTCACGCCCTCGGCAGATGAACTGGCAAAAGCCACTGCAATCATCTCGGCGTTCGAAGCTGCGATGACCGGCAACGTTGCGGCGGTGCGGGTCGATGGCCGGCTGGTCGACCTGCCGATCGTTCGCAGCGCTCAGAGAGTAGTCGATTTTGCGAAGATGCTCGCCGACAGGTCCGCCGAATGAGCGACGGTGTCATGGGGGCCTCGCCCGAATTTGCTTCCCGCCCGGTCATCATCGAGGCGGCGATCAACGGTGCGCGCAGCAAGGCTGCCAATCCCCACGTTCCCTCGTCATCGGATGAGATCGTGGATTGCATCTCGGCCTGCGTGGATGCCGGAGCCTCGATCATTCACGTCCATGCCGGCCAGCCGATCGTCGGGGCCGGCGGCCATCATGACAGCGCTGTCTACAAGGACGCCTTCGCCCGGGCGCTGGAGCGGCATCCCGGATTGTTGCTTTATCCGACGCTGCCGGGCGGCGGCAGCGGCACGACGATGGCGCAACGCCTCGGACATGTCCGCGAACTCTGCGGGATGGGATTGGCCGCGCTGGTGCCGGTGGATCCCGGCACAATGAATTTCGGCCATATCAGCCGATCGGGCCGCCCGCCGGTCAGCGACAGGGTTTACCAGACCACGTTCGCGGACACCGACTGGGCTTTCGAGCTTTGCCGGCAACAGGATCTGCCCTGCACGATCTCCGTGTTCGAGCCGGGCTTCGTGCGCCTCGTGCAGGCGCACCGCCGGGCGGGTACGCTGCCACTTGCCAGCATCGTCAAGCTGGAGTTCTGCACCGGCGACCTGCTGTTCGGCCTCACGCCCGACCTGCATGGTTTGCAAGGGTGGCTGAATTTATTCGACAGCGGCGAACTTGCCTGGATGGTGACGCTGCGCAACGGCAACGTGAACGACCATCTGGCGGAACTGGCGATCGCGCGCGGCGGCCATGTTCGCGTCGGCCTCGAGGACTACACCGGTCCGGGAAGTCCGGCCAATCATGAACTGGTCGCCGCGGCATGCCGTATTGCCCGCGCCCACGGGCGGCGTCCTGCCCGCCCCAACGAAGTTCGCGATCTCATAACTCAAAACAACAACACCTGACGGGAGCCATCGATGCGCACGTTACTCAGTTTCCTGCTTTTCTTCATCGTGCAGTTCGGGAGTGTGGATTTAGCGCGCGCCCAGGCAGATTGGCCCAACCGCATCGTCAAGATCGTCGTTCCCTTTCCGGCGGGCGGCTCGACCGACATCATCGCGCGCGAGGTCGCGCAAGGTCTTGCGGCCAAGTTCGGGCAGCCCTTTGTCGTGGAAAATCGCCCCGGCGCGGGAAGCACGGTGGGGACTGGTCAGGTCGCGCGTTCGGAAGGCGACGGCTACACCTTTCTGATCACCAGCAGCCACTTTTCGATCGTACCTTCGCTCTACGATCAACTGCAATACGATCCGCAGAAAGACCTCAGGGGCGTGTCGCTGCTGGTCAATATCCCGGTAATCCTGGTGGCTAATCCGTCGACCCCGGTCAAATCGGTCAAGGAGTTGATCGATTACGACAAGCGCAATCCGGGAAAGCTGAACTTCGGCTCGTCCGGCGGCGGGGGCATCAATCATTTGAGCGGAGAATTGTTCAACTATCTGGGATCGACCAAGCTGGTCCACGTCCCCTACCGGGGCACGGCGCCTGCGATGCAGGATCTGATTGCCGGACACGTTCAGCTCATGTTCGACGCGATATCGACATCGCTGCCAAACATCAAGGCGGGCCTGATCCGGCCGATCGCGTGGACCGGCGCCAAGCCATCCGCCGTGTTGCCGGATCTGCCCACCATCGCGGCTTCGGGTCTTCCTGACTACGACACCACGTCATGGTTGGCGATGTTTGCACCCGCCGGCACCCCGCCCGATCTCATTGCCAAGGTCAGCGACGAGGTCAAGACCATCCTCAACAAGCCGGAAGTAAAGGACAGGCAGGTCGCGCAAGGCGTGGAAATCGTGGCGTCGACGCCTCAACAACTCGACGAGAGGGTCGCGACCGAAATTCCCAAATGGTCGAACTTCGTCAAGAAGGTCGGCATAAAGATCGAGTGACCGGCGAGACTGAGATCGGGAAAGCGTTCCCGCAGATATTGATACGAAGTCACCGTATTACGCGCTCGTAATTGCCGGGTAATCGGTGATTACCCAGCCTCGACGGGTGAAATCTGCGCCATCGCGAACTTGCCTCGCACACAAAAAGAAAACGCCCGTGGGGAGCGGGCGTTTTCGGTAGTCGACTTGGGGGTCGTTGGGGTCTTCTAATTATCCACGAGGCGACTTTGGGGGGCTGCTAAAGAGCCGCGTGAATTCCTTGAATTTCGTTAGCGTACCGTCGACGTCTCCGCGCTGGTGATCGCCACCGGCTTGCCGGCTTTGAGCACGCGCGCCGTCTGGGTGTATCCCTCGTCCGAAGTCACGCGAGCCGAGATGCCGAAGCCGGCCACTGCGATGCCAGCAACAAGCGCCACGACCACGATCTTCAGGTGGGTCGAGCGATCAGCGCTGTAAATCGAATGGTTCATCGGAAGCTCCTGCCGCCTTCCCTGTCTTACGGATTGGTGTGGTGCATCCGCCGACAGGTTCAACATCTC
>Ga0190275_10003923_pt1 | contig 10670 bp, 9 predicted proteins | sample Popmic550T_FD_133745 | JGI IMG/M metagenome (GOLD analysis project Ga0190275, IMG submission 133745) | Populus adjacent soil microbial communities from riparian zone of Yellowstone River, Montana, USA - 550 T | ecosystem: Environmental > Terrestrial > Soil > Riparian zone > Trees stand | place...
CTTGAGCCCGATCTCCCATTTCGTCCCGAAGGTCTGGGACCGGGTCTTCGCGCTTAACGTGACGGCCAACTACCGGCTGATCCGCAGCATGGACAGACTGCTGCGCGGGTCCGACGCAGGGCGCGCGGTGTTCGTGACGTCAGGCGTCGCCCGGCATGCGGTCGCCTACTTCGGCGCTTATGCGGCCAGCAAGGCGGCGCTGGAGACGATGGTGAAGATGTACGCGCTGGAAGTCGCGACATCGCCGCTCAAGGTCAACCTGCTCGACCCCGGCGTCGTGCGGACCAAGCTGCGCGCCCAGGGTTTCCCCGGCGAAGACCCGATGGTCCACCCTGCTCCGGAAGAAATCACCGAGCGATTCGTTGAACTGGCGGAACCGGCTTGCCAGTATCACGGCGAGATCCTGTCCGCCTGATTTCTCCCATCATGGATTTCCAATCAGAGCCGCCATGCTGACCCGACCCGCTACCCCGGCCGATGCCGGCTCTATCACTGAAATCTACAATCAGGGTATCGAGGACAGGATCGGGACTTTCGAGACCGAGCCCCGGACGGTCGGGCAGGTCCTGGTGTGGTTCGAAGCGACGGGGCTGCTCGGGCACTATCCCATCGTCGTGACCGAGGATGAAGGCCGGATCGTCGCCTTCGCGGCGACATCCGCCTATCATTCCCGCGCCTGCTATCGCGGGATCGCGGAGTTCTCGGTTTATGTCGCGCGAGACTACCGGGGACGCGGCGCCGGACGCGCAGCTTTAGCCAGCCTGATCGAGGCGGCGGCCAAAGCGGGTTTCTGGAAGCTGTTGTCGCGCGTCTTCACCGAGAACGTCGCGAGCCGACGGGCCTGCGCCGCCGTCGGCTTTCGCGAGGTCGGGACCAACCTGAAGCACGCCAAGCTGGATGGCGTGTGGCGCGACGTCGTCGTGGTCGAACGGCTGATCGAAGAGAATATCGACTGACTTCGGCAATGTTGTGGATTTTCCGGCGCGTCGCTGTCGGGCTCAAGTGGCCCGACAACTCCGCCGGATCACTCCTCCGCGTAGGGGTTCTTGCCCTTGCGCGTCAGCATGCGGATCGGCACGCCGGGGAGGTTCAGGCTTTCGCGGATTCCATTCACCAGATAGCGGAGATAGGTTTCCGGCAGATCGAGCGGCTTGCTGACCCACAGGGCGAAGGTCGGCGGGCGCGCCTTTACCTGCGTGGCGTAGCGGATCTTGATGCGGCGGCCTTCGACTGCCGGCGGCGGGTGCGCTTCGGTCATGCCGGCGAGCCAGCGGTTGAGGTCGGAGGTGCTGACGCGGCGGTTCCAGACGTCGTAGATGTCGAAGACGGCGTCCAGCAGGTTGTCGAGCCGCTGGCGGCGGAGAGCGGACAGCGTCACCACGGGGATGCCGCGCACCTGGGCAAGCTGTGCCTGAAGCTTGTCTTCGATCTGCTTCAGCGTACCCGCCCGGTCGGTGACGATGTCCCACTTGTTGACGGCGATGACCAGCGCACGGCCCTCGTCCAGCACCATGCGGGCGATCGTCAGGTCCTGGTGATCCAGGATGGCTTCGGCATCGACCACCAGCACGACCACATGGGCCATGCGGATGACGCGCAGGGCGTCGGCGACGGCCAGCTTTTCCAGCTTTTCATCGACCCGCGATTTGCGGCGCATTCCGGCGGTATCGACCAACCGAATAGGTTTGTCCTTGTAGGTCCATTCGACCGCGATGGCATCGCGGGTCATGCCGGCTTCGGGGCCGGTCAAGACACGGTCCTCGCCGACCAAGCTGTTCAGCAGGGTCGATTTGCCGACATTGGGACGTCCGACGATCGCAAGTTGGAGCGACTTGACCGGTGCGTTCTCGCCCGCGTCGGCGGAAGCGGCGGTTTCGTCGGGTTCCTCTTTCTCTTCCGGCGGGACGTAGGGCAGCAGCGCCTCGACCAGTTCGGCGAGGCCCTCGCCATGCTCGGCGGAGATCGGCACCGGCTCGCCCAGGCCTAGTTCGAACGCTTCGTAGAGACCGGGCGCACCGGCCCTGCCCTCGCACTTGTTGGCGAGCAGGATAATCGGCGTCTTGCCCTTGCGCAGCCATGCCGCGAAATGCTGGTCAAGCGGCGTAACGCCAGCGCGGGCGTCGATCAGAAGGAGAGCCACGTCGGCTTCTTCGATCGCGCGCTCGGTCTGGCGGCGCATGCGCGCTTCCAGACTATCGTCGAACGCTTCCTCAAGCCCGGCGGTGTCGATCACCGTCAGGTCGATGCCGGCCAGACGGGCGGGAGCCGCGCGCCAGTCGCGCGTGACGCCGGGTGTATCGTCCACCAGGGCAAGCTTCTTGCCTACCAGCCGGTTGAACAGGGTGGACTTGCCGACGTTGGGCCGGCCTATGATCGCGACAGTTAGAGACATTGCTTCCATGTAGGGAGCCGACGCCGGCTCCACCACCTCAATTAGGTCGCCTTAACGGTAGGCGACCAGGGTACCGTCATCAGTCAGGACGTAAAGCGTATTGTCGGCAACGACGGGCGCGATGAAGGCGCCGCCGGGGAGTTCCAGCCGCTGTTGTTCCCGTCCGTCTTCCGGGGACAGTGACACCAGCTCGCCGATCGAGTTGGCGACCCACAGGCGGCCGCCGGCCAGCACCGGACCGGTCCAGATGATGGGGCCGCTGCGGTCCTTCGGGTCCTCGTAGCGGGGCAGCGGGGCAACCCAGCGGATGCGGCCGGACTGGCGGGTGAGTGCGATCACCTCGCCCTCGTTGCTGAGCACGAAGATGAAATCTCCGGCCGCCCAAGGGGTATCGACACCGCCGATTTCCTGCTCCCAGGCGCGTCCGCCCGACCGCTCGTCGATGGCGACCATCCGGCCGCTGTGGCTGACCGCCACCACGAGGCCACGGTCGATCACCGGCATGCCACGGATATCGGCAAGGTTGGACAGGGCGCCGGCACGCCGGACGGCGGCCAGATTGTCCGACCAGCCGACGCGGCCGTTCTCGGCGCGCAGCGCGAACAGCTCGCCTGAGGAATAGGGCACGGCGACGATCGAGCCGTCGGCGGCCGGGCTCGCGGCGCCCAGCAGTCCGGCGGTCTCAAGGATGCCGGTGTGGGTCCACAGCGTTGCCCCGTCGGTCGTGGAGTACGCGATGAGTTGGTTATCGACGGTGACGACGAAGGCGCGGTTGTTGACGACGGTCGGGGCAGCGCGAACCGGTCCCGGCACGCGGGTACGCCATGTGATCGCCCCGGTCTTCGGGTCGAGCGACAGCAACTCGCCGTAACCCGTCGTGGCGAGCAGGCGGCCGTCGGCGTAAGCGACGCCGCCGCCCAATGCCCCACCTGATTCGTTCTCGCGCTCGATGCTGGTGCGCCAGATCTGCTTGCCGGTGGCGGGATCGAACGCCGTCACTTCGTAGTCGGTGTCGAGCGTATAGACCCTGCCGTCGGCCACGACGGGGCGGGCCAGCAAACGGGTATCGCTGGACGAGCCGGAGCCGATATCGGCGCTCCAGACCTGCCGAGGCTGGGCGGAGAGCGCCAGATGCCCCATGGCGTGGTCGGGATTTCCGCCGGCCTGCGGCCACGACGCATTCGTCACGGGCGCCGGCAGTTCGACCCGCAGGTCGGCCAGCCGGGGATCGGGTTCGAGCTGGCGTTCCAGGCGCAGGACCGAGATCCGCTCACCCGGCAGGGGCGGCGGCTCGCTATCGCCGAACCAGCTTCCTCCGCCGCAGCCGGCAAGCGTCATGGTCAGCAGACCCGCCGTCAGCAGGCGTGCGGCTACGGGCCGGGAGGCCCGCCGGGAAGTGGCTCGGAGAAATGTCATTGCGGCTCGGCTGAATAGAGGGCTGCAAGTTCGGTGGCGCGGCTGCGGACACCGGCGGGAGCGGCGGGATCGTTCTGAATTTGCTCAAAAAGTTTCCCGGCGGCGGCTTTGTCGCCGGAGCGGATGGCGAGAAGCGCCGTCAGCTCTCGGGCGGAATGACGCCAGGGATTGTTATCGGCCATAAGCGGCTGAAGACGGGCGGTGAGCTGGCCGGCATCGCCGGTCTGGACCTGATGCATCACCGACAATACGGATGCTAGGTCGCGATAGACAGGCTCAAGCTTACTGGACTGCGTCAGCTCGTCGTAGATCTTGACGGCGGCGGCGGAATCGCCTTCGCGGGCCCGGAGCCCGGCTTCGAAGAAGAGTGCCAGAGTGCCCGGCCCGGCGCCGTTCTGCGCCGCGAAGGCGGACAGGGCGTCCGCCGCGGCCTTGGGGTCGCCACTGGCATTCGGGTCGCTGGCGGCAGGCCCGGCAGCGCTGCCTGCCAGACGCAGTGCGTCGGCAAGCTGCGCCGTCTGCGTCTCCGCCTCGGCGTGCTGATGGTTGCGCCAGGCGACGAAGCCAGCGGTACCCGCGACAATGACCAGCACGGCGCCGACAATGGCGGCGCCATACCGCTTCCAGATCATTTCCAGTCGATCGCGGCGAAGGTCTTCGTCAACTTCGCGAAAAATATCGCTCATATGGCTGTATCCGGACAGGCGGTGCCTGTCCGTCCTCATGCGTGCGGGTTGGGCCGGATACCAGACGCCCCGGTACAGGTCAAGGCGGCAATACGCGCGCCGGTCTCCACCTGTCCGTTTCGGCTCGCTCGTACTTGTCTCAGGCCTTTATTTCCACTTGATCGAGCAGCCCATGCTGGGGATCTGCTCGGCCGGTCCCTGCCCCGTGGCCGCGACTCGCACCATGGCGTCGAACAGCTCGCGCTGGGCATTGGGCACGGGCTGCACCTTAGACGCATCCAGCCGCCCCCGGTACTGGAGCCCGAGATCGGCGTTGAAGCCGAAGAAATCGGGCGTACAGACTGCATCGTACGCCCGCGCCACAGCCTGGGTTTCATCCAGCAAGTAGGGAAACGGCAGGTCATGCTCCGCCGCGAAGCGCTTCATGTGGTCGAAGTCGTCGTCCTGATAGCGTTCGGTGTCGTTCGACATGATGGCAACAGAATTGACGCCATGACGCTCAAGTTCGCGGCAATCGCGGACGATACGGTCGATCACCGCCTTCACATAGGGGCAGTGGTTGCAGATGAACATGACGAGCGTGCCGTTCGGCCCCCGCACATCGGCAAGGCTCCATGTCCTGCCGTCGGTACCGGGCAGGCTGAAATCCACGGCTTTCCAACCGAAATCGCAGATCGGTGACTGGACTGCCATAAACGTCTCACTCCCTAGACTTCGTTGTTCGGCCGTCCTCCTGCCGGTCGGGCGGGGCGGCCTTTTCATTGTGGGTCCGGGAGTGTAGCGCGGGAAATGACGGCGTCCAACACGCGCGATCAAGGCGTCTGAAAAGCCAGATGCCACTGACGCAGGAAGCTTTCCCGCTTGAACTTGTCGAGGAAGACGAGCAGCGCCGGACTGAGCGTGATCGGGATCACCGGGCCGGTGGATGCCGCTCGGTCCCCCCTCAGGACCGCGTCCTCTTGAATGCCGGGCGTGAGGGAAAACAGCGCCGATTGGCTGGAGATGATCTCCTGGCCGCGCTGAGAGAGCAGATAGTCGATGAAGCTGCCGGCAAGGTCCGCCCGCCGGGACTTGGCGGGGATGATCGCGACCCTCGACATGACCAGAGTGTAGTCTTCAGGCAGGACGATGCCGATCCTGGCCCCCGCCACCATCCGGGCGCGGGCGTAGGAACCCAGCATGTTGTAGGCGATCAGGACCTCGCCCCGCTCGATCATTTCCAGGATGTCGCCGGTGCAGCAGGCAAGCCGGGCCTGCGCCGCACCCAGCGTTACCATGAGCTGCCAGTACTGGCTGAACAGGACGGAGTCCTGGGTCGCGAACAGGTAGCCGATGCCGCTGGTGGCGGCATCGTAAGTCGCGACACGTCTGTTGTAGCGGACTCCGTTCTCCCGGATCAGCCGGATCAGGTCGTTGCGCGACCGGGGCACTTCCTGTTCCGGAACGAGGTCGCGGTTATAGGCGATGACCGCCGGTTCCACCGTGAAGCCGAAGGCTTCGTCTCGCCAGTTGGCCCAGTCCGGTAAGGCTTGGGTAGCGGAGGATTCGTAGGGTTGCGAGAAGCCGTCGTTGATCAGCTTGACCTGAAGGTCGGAGGCCGAACTGATGACGAGATCGGCGTCGGTCTGCCCCGACTCCGTGCGTTCGTACAGATCGCGTGTCGAGAAATCCGAGTATGAAACCGTGACGGTCGGGGCGATCCGCTGGAAATCGAGGATAAGAGGCTCCATCAGCGTGCGGTCGGTCGCGGCATCGATCAGTAGCACATGCCGCTCCCCCGCCGGGGCGGGGTAGACCACGGGTTCGACAGCCAGTGCCGGGAACGGCAGAAGCAGCGTCAGCAGGCACGCCGCCCCGGTGACGAGCAGCAGTCCGGAGCGCGTGGCTGATCCGGAAGCCGGCGCCTGTGGAAATTCCAGGCGGACGATCAGGCCGCCGCCGGGCCGGTCGAGCAGGCGCAGGCCGCCGCCATGGGCGTCCGCCACCGCCTTGACGATGGCTAGGCCAAGCCCGCTGCCGATGGTCCCCGTTCCGGCGCTGCCGCGCCCGAACCGTTGCAGTACCCCTTCCTTCTCAGCATCCGGGATGCCGGGACCGCGATCCGCCACGTCTATCTGGAAGCCGCCTTCGGGGAGCGGGCCGAGCCGGACCGTGACGTCACCGCCCTGCCCCGCGTATTTGACGGCATTGTCGACAAGGTTGGTCATCGCCTCGGTCAGGCTGATCGGATCGCCGGCGATGAACGCCTGCTCCGCCGCCTCGTCGATGTCGAGACGGATCAGGACGTCGTCGCTGATCGGGCGGGCGCGCTGGACCACGTGGTCCAGCAAGGCGGCCAGATCGATGTTTTCCGGTTCCAACGCCTCGCTGCGGTGGATCACCATGGCGTGGCTGAGCAGTTGGCTGGTCAACTGGCTGGCTTCGACCGCGTTGCGGTGAATGCGGGCGACCGATCTTCTCAGGCTTTCCGGATCGTCCTCCTCGGCTGCAAGTTCGGCCTGGAGCCTGAGACTGGCGAGCGGCGTCCGGATCTGGTGCGCCGCGTCCGCCAGGAACGTCTGCATCGTGTCGAGGTTGCCGTGAAGCCGCGCCAGCAGGCTGTTGATCGCCTGGACGAGCTGGGAGACTTCGGCGGGCGGCGGGATCTCGATCGGACGGAAGTCGTGCGGCTGACGGGCGCGGATCATCTGCTCGAGCGACGCCAGCGGGGCGAGAGCCTGCCTGACGCCGAACCAGATCAGGCCACCGCCGGCCATGACCGCAAGCGCTATCGGCAGGAAGGCGTTGGTGAGGATGCCGCGCGCCAGACTTTCCCGCTCTTCCCGCGTTTGGGCGACCACGATCCTGACCCAGCCGGAAAGCTGGGGATGGGCGATCAGACGGTCGAGGACGGCGAGGCGAATGGGCATGTCCCGGTACGTGGCGTTCTGGAACGCGGTGTTGCGGTCGCCGGCTACGCGCTGGGTCACGGGCAGGTCGCCGTAGCCCGTCACCAGTCCGCCGCCCGGTGCGTCGATCCGGTAGAATATGCGGTCGCGGCGGGCCATTGCCAGAATGCTGAGCGAGGAATAAGGCAGATCGACTGCGATCCTACCGCCTTCGACCCGGATCGTATCGGCGATGGACAGCGCCGCCGCCTGAAGCAGTTGGTCGTAGGCGCTGTCGGCCGCCCGCTGGGCATAGGCATCGACGAAGGCGAAGAGACCCGCTGTCAGCAGCGCCAGGGCTCCGAACAGCCGGATCAGCAGCCGCCTGCGGAGCGAATAGCCTTCGCGGCCGGCTGTCTCAGCGTTCGGCACTGAGTTCCGCCACATAACCCAGGCCGCGCACGGTCCGTATTTCGACCGAAGCACCTTCCAGCTTCTTGCGCAGGCGCGAGACGTATAGTTCGATCGCGTTGGGTGCCGCGGGCTGGTCAAGGCTGAACAGGCGGTTGAGCAAGTCGTCCTTGCCCATGACGTTGTTCATGTTGGTCAGGAAAAGCTCAAGCAGGCGGAACTCCCGGCCGCTCAGGTCGAGCGCTTTGCCATCGACCGACGCCCGTTTTGCCGCCATGTCGAACAGCAGGTTACCGAACTTTGTTGCCGACGCGGCCATGCCGTGGGACCGCCGCAGAAGCGCGCGGCAGCGGGCTTCAAGCTCCCGCAGGTCGAACGGCTTGACGATGAAGTCGTCCGCGCCGAGGTCCAGCAGGTCGACCTTGACGTTGACCTGCGACCGGGCGGTCACCACCAGCACCGGCGTATGGTCGCGCCGCCGCCGCAGCTTGGTCAGGATCGTCTGGCCGTCGATGCCGGGCAGCATGATGTCCAGGATGACGAGTTGGTAGGTCTCCTGCGCAAGCAGTTCCTCCGCCGCCTCGCCATCCGGCGCCCAATCGACCGCGTAGCCCAGATGACGCAGCCGGCGGACGACGGCGTCGGCAAGATCCTCGGTATCCTCGACCATCAGGATGCGCATGATTTCCTTGTTTCGTCTTGCCCGGACTTGATCCGGGTACCTCCCTGCGGAGGCTGACATCAGGACTCCCATTGGACGTTTACCGCTACTTCGCAGTTCCTGCCGGGAGGTCCCCGGATCAAGTCCGGGGATGACGGAAAGGTGGACGATATTGACGGAGTGTAGCGCTGGAGCGCTCCAGCTCAGCTCCTATTCGACCGGAACGGGACGCGGACGGCGCTGGTCGTCTATCGCGACGAATGTAAAGGTAGCCTCGGTCACTTTGAAGCAATCGTCGCCGTCGCGGCTGCGGCGCCATGCCTCGATGCGGATGCTGAGCGAGGTTCGCCCGACCCGGACGATGTCGGCGTAGAGGCTGACTTCGTCGCCGACGAAGACGGGGGAATGGAAGACCATGCTGTCGGCGGCGACGGTGGCGCAACGGCCCCGAGCCCGCCGAGCGGCGGCGTTGCCGGCGGCCAGATCCATCTGAGCCATCAGCCAGCCGCCGAAGATGTCGCCGGCAGGATTGGTGTCGGCCGGCATGGCGACGGTGCGGATGACCGGCTCTCCGGTCGGGACGGCGTTGGTCTGCGGCATTCCCAGTCACTCCTTTTCATCGGATGCGGACGGCGGCCGGGACACAACCGGAGTCTGGCGTCCGGCGTGGTACAGCCACATTGGCACGAACAGGTTGAGGACGATCAGGCGGACGACATGATGAGCGCCGACGAATGCAGGGTCGAGTCCCAGGGCGAAGGCCATGATGGTCATGGCTTCCACCCCGCCCGGCGCATAAGCGAGCCAGAGTTGCCCGAAAGGAAGTTCCAGAAGGGTATGGGCAATGAAGGCGAACAGGGCGGACACGCCCAGCGCCAGCATCACGCTTTCCAGCGAACCCCGGAAGGCGGACCGGATCGACGAGAAAGACGCGTTGCCAAAGCGGACGCCGATCACGCAGCCGGTGACGACGAACCCGAGTATCAGGAGCGGTCCGGGCAAGCGGCCCTCGACCATGCCGGTCGCGTGAAGGCCGGTACTGACCAGCATCCCGCCAAGCAGCGCTCCACCGGGCACGCCCAGCCGCTCCATCAACAGACCGGCCGCGTAGCCGCCGGCGAGGACGAGACCGGTTTCGATGAGCGAGAGATGCGCTCCGTCGCCCAGCGGCACGAACTCGCCGGCGCTTGGGAGCAGCCAGGGCATCAGGGCCACCAGCACGAAAAGCCGGAGGCTTTGGGCGAAGGCGATGCGCGGCAGGTCGGCGCCGCTGCGCAGCGCCAGGATCAGCACCTGCGACAGGGCGCCTGGAATGGACGAATAGCGCGCCGTCGCCCGCTCCCATCCCCAAACCCTGGTCAGCCATGCGGTGCTGGTGCCGATCATCGCGACCACCGCCACCGCCAGGATTCCCAGGCTGCCCGGCCATGCGCCGATCTCGGCTATCGTTTCCGGCGTCACGGCGCTGCCGATCGAGGTTCCCAGAACGACGAAGACGAGGGTGCGCACGCGGTCCGGCACATGGACCTTGAAGCCGGTCGCCGCCGCGACGGCGACGGCGATCATGGCGCCCGAGAGCCACGCGGCCGGGACGCCCGCGAGAGCGAATATCCCACCCCCGATGGCCCCGAGCGCCACGGTCAGGCAGAAGGCGATCATTCCGGGGATACTCTCACCGGGCTTCCTCCAGGACAGCGTTCTTATTCTTGTGGAACGGGAACCGCGCCGGTCCCATGCCGCTGTGCTTGAACAGTAACAATCGAAGCTGTCGCGGACCTGTCATCCGTCCAGCAATAAGTCCGGGCATCGCGCAGCAAACGCCTCGCCAAGCCTTAGTGACCTAATTTTGTCACAGACCATCAGTGGCATCCGCAATCCTTCGTCAACCTTCGGCAGCGCAGGCTTGGCTCCCATGCTGCAGTTCCAGCCGAAGGATCGACTGTGCAACCCTCCCTGCCCTCCGCCTTGCAGAATGCTCTGTCACTGGCCGATGTCGCTCGCCTGATGGACCAGCCGTCGGTCGCCAACCGCATCGATACCGCCGACAAGGTTGCCGAGCAGCTCCGCACCGGGAAACTGACCGGCGCCGCCGAGGCGATGGCGACGGATATCCTGATGCGCTTCGCCCAGGACGCGGAAGCCGCGGTGCGACAGGCCGTCGCCTGGCAGTTCCGCAACAACGACCGGCTGCCGGAAGCGCTGGCGGTCAAGCTTGCCGAGGACGTGGCGGAGGTCGC
>Ga0190275_10003924_pt1 | contig 10669 bp, 8 predicted proteins | sample Popmic550T_FD_133745 | JGI IMG/M metagenome (GOLD analysis project Ga0190275, IMG submission 133745) | Populus adjacent soil microbial communities from riparian zone of Yellowstone River, Montana, USA - 550 T | ecosystem: Environmental > Terrestrial > Soil > Riparian zone > Trees stand | place...
GGGCCCGGATCACATGTTGATTCGGGCCCGTATCGTTGGGTGGGTAGCATCGTAGCGTGCAGGAACACGTGTCTGATCGACTTGTTGGAACGCTGGTTGATAACCGCTACGCCGTCCAGTCCAAGCTCGCGCGCGGCGGAATGTCCACTGTTTATCTCGCCACCGACCTCAGGCTGGAGCGCGACGTCGCACTTAAAGTGCTCCATCCCCACCTTGCCAGTGATGACATGTTCCTCGGCAGGCTGGGCAGGGAAGCGAAAGCAGCTGCCCGGCTCTCCCATCCGCACGTTGTGGGCGTCCTCGACCAGGGCAACGACGGTCACACCGCCTACCTCGTGATGGAGTACATCAAGGGCCATACGCTTCGGGACGTCATCACGTCCAAGGGCGCGCTGGCTCCCCGACTTGCCCTGGCACTCATCGATCCGGTCGTGGAAGGTCTCGGGGCAGCGCACGACGCCGGCATGATCCATCGCGACATCAAACCTGAGAACGTCCTGATCGCCGATGACGGCCGAATCAAAGTGGGTGATTTTGGCCTCGCCCGTGCCGTCACGACTTCCACCAGCACAGGTGCGCTGATCGGCACCGTCGCCTATCTGTCTCCAGAGCTTGTATTGGGCAAGCAGGCCGACGCGAGGAGCGATATCTATTCGGTCGGGATCATGCTCTACGAAATGCTCACCGGACAGCAACCCTTCAACGGCGAAGTCCCGATCCAGGTTGCCTACCAACACGTCAACGGCACCGTGGGTCCGCCGTCGGCGCTGGTGCCCGGCCTGGCTTCGGAAGTAGACGAACTGGTGCAATGGTGTACCGCAAACGATCCGGAGAACAGGCCTGTGGACGGCACCGCCCTGCTGCAGGAACTCCGCCATATCCGTACCCACCTCACGGACCGCGAACTGGACCTTCAGCCGCCGGCCGCTGTGGAACCCGGAGTGCAGAACCCAACGGAAATCATCGCCCGGACAAACAGCCCCACGACAGTGATGTCACCACTGGCGCCTCCTGGGCGACAGCCACGGTTCCACCAGCCGGACCCGTCCGTGGAACATGCAACGTCAGTTCTTCCTGCTGCCCTGTCACCGCAGCCACATGCCGCTTTGAACCCTTACCCGGATACGTCGCCGGCTCCCCTGACCAAGCGTGCGCAGCGCAAAGCGGACAAGGAGGCCGAGAAGGCCAGGTCCCGGGCGGCCGCTACCCCGGTGAGGTCATTGCGGGAAGGCAATCCCAGGCGACGTGGTGCGTTGTGGGTGGTGATCCTGATCATTGCCGCATTGCTGGCCACGGGGGCCGGCTGGTTCTTCGGCATGGGCCCTGGCTCGGCCGGGACCATCCCTGCTGTCGCGAACAAGACAGTGGCGCAAGCCCAGCAACTGCTCAGCGACGCCGGGTTCCAGTCCAGTACCCGCGATGTCTTCGACGACGACGTTCCATCAGGCCTTGTGGTGGGAACGGAGCCCCAAGCCGGTACCGAAATAAGGAAGTTCCAGCCCGTGGCGCTGTTTGTCTCCAAGGGTCCCCAACTGTTCGAACTGCCGAAGCTGGCGGGCTTGACCCTGGAGCAAGCCAAGGGCGAACTCAACAGGGCCGAGATGGCTCTTGGTACTGTCAGCGAAAAGTTCGACGACGGGACTGCCGCCGGGGTGGTCCTGGCCCAGGATCCGGCCTCCGGAACCCCTGCCCGGCGCGGGACCCCTGTTGCGCTGACCGTTTCGAAAGGACCGGAGCCGATTCCGGTGCCGTCCGTCGTCGGCATGGACGAGGACGATGCTGTTGATGCCATCGAAGCCGCCGGGCTCAAGGCCATCGTGGCCCCGGACGAAGTCAACGACAAGAAGGTGCCCAAGGGCGCCGTGGCCAGCCAGTCGCCGTCGAGCGGTACCCTGACGCGGGGCGGCACAGTCACGCTGACCATTTCCGACGGACCCAAGCTCGTGGAGGTACCAAGTTTCATTGGCAAGCAGGCCGGCGAAGCACGCAGGGAACTGGAAAAGCTGGGATTTGAGGTCCGCGTGAACAATGTCCTCGGCGGCTTCTTTGGAACCGTCCGCGACCAGGATCCTGTGGACGAGGAGGTTCCCGAGGGATCGGTAGTTACGCTGACGGTGGTATAGCCGGACCGGCCGGCCACACCACCGCCTGCTCACGCATGCGGCTTGCTCAATGTTTGGCGAGTGCCCCCGCCACCAGGAACGCCATTTCCAGGGACTGCATATGGTTCAGACGCGGATCGCAAACCGACTCATAACGGTCCAGGAAGGCTTCCTGGTCAATGGGATCTGCTCCGCCGAGGCATTCGGCGACGTCGTCGCCGGTCATCTCGACATGCAGGCCGCCGGGTACAGTACCCAGGGCATGGTGGACTTCGAAGAACCCGCGGACTTCGTCAATGACGTCGTCGAAGTTGCGGGTCTTGTAGCCGTTCGGCGACGTGACAGTATTGCCGTGCATCGGATCGGTGACCCAGAGGACCTGCGCGCCGGAAGCAGTGACCTTCTCGACGACCGCCGGGAGTTTCTCACGGATGTTCTTCGCGCCCATCCGGGTAATGAAGGTGAGGCGTCCGGGCTCCCGCTCGGGGTCCAGCTTGTCGATGAGGCGCAGGGCATCATCACCTGTGGTCGACGGGCCGAGCTTCACGCCAATCGGGTTCCGCACGCGTGACAGGAAGTCAATGTGGGCGTGGTCCAGCTCGCGGGTGCGCTCCCCGATCCACAGGAAATGGGCCGAGGTATCGTACGGGAATCCGGTGCGGGAGTCGATGCGGGTGAGCGCCCGCTCGTAGTCGAGCAGCAGGGCCTCGTGGCTGGCGAAGAACTCCACGCGCTTGAGGGCCTCGAAGTCCGCCCCGCAGGAGGCCATGAACTGGATGGCCCGATCAATGTCGCGGGCCAGGGACTCATAGCGTGCATGCGCGGGGTTTTCGGTGAAGCCCTTGTTCCACTGATGCACCGAGCGCAGGTCCGCGAACCCGCCCTGCGTGAAGGCCCTGATGAGGTTCAGGGTGGAGGCCGAGGTGTGGTACGCCTTGAGCATCCGGGAAGCGTCATGACCACGGGATTCCGGTGTGAAATCGTAGCCGTTGACGATATCGCCGCGGTACGCGGGGAGAGTCACGCCGTCGCGGGTCTCATCATTCGAGGAGCGGGGCTTGGCGAACTGGCCGGCCATCCTGCCCATCTTGATCACGGGCATGGCTGCCCCGTAGGTGAGGACAACCGCCATCTGCAGGATCGTCTTGACCCGGGCGCTGATCTTGTCTGCCGTGGCAGCTTCGAACGTTTCGGCGCAATCGCCTCCCTGCAGCAGGAACGCTTTGCCCTGGGCGGCAGCAGCCAGCCTGTCGCGAAGGATGTCCACTTCACCGGCAAAAACCAGCGGCGGAAGCACGGACAGCTCCTTGACCGAAGCGTCGAACACATCCTTGTCCTGCCAGCTTGGCTGCTGGGAGATGGGAAGGTCACGCCAGTCATCCAGGCCTGGATAATTGGCTGCGCCGCTCTGGGCGGTGCTGGACAACGAGATGGCGGGTTTTGCGGATAGCTCAGTCACCCTCTAAGACTAGTGTCACCTGAGCCCTTCCGGACACCCGGCCGTCACGCGCGGGCCACCGGCGTCACATCATCCGGTGGCCGTGGTCCCGTCGTCGTCCAGGGGCTCCCGCGCCGCTATGTCGCCTTGCCCGGTGTCCGGAGCGTCACCAACGGCGCCGGCCGCCGGCCGTTCCTCCTTACCGGCGAGCCGCAGCTTGACCACCGCGGCATATTCATCCACATACTCCTGGCCGGAAAGCCGCATCAACTCGAACATGATCTCGTCAGTGACCTTGCGTTGGATGACCCGGTCTTCGGCCTGCCCCTGGTAACGGCTGAAGTCCAGCGGCTCCCCGAAGATCATGCCGATCCGGCGGATATGTGGGAGGCGTTTGCCGATGGGCTGGACCTTGTCCGTTCCGATCATGGCAACGGGAATCACAGGTACTCCGGCTTCCAGCGCCAAACGTGCCACGCCCACCTTGCCGCGATACAGGCGGGCGTCCGGGCTGCGGGTGCCTTCCGGGTAGATTCCCAGCAGCCCACCGCCGGTCAGGACGTCCATTCCGGCGTTGAGCGAAACAGCGGACGCGGCGCCCCCGGACCTGTCCATGGGAAGCTGGTTGGTCAGCCGGAAAAACAATGCGGTAAGGCGGCCTTTAAGTCCGCTGCCGGTGAAGTACTCAGACTTCGCCAGGAAAATGACCGGCCGGGGCACCATGAGCGGCATGAAGATTGAATCGGAAAATGACAAGTGGTTGGAGGCAATGATGGCTGCGCCCTCTGCCGGGACGTTGTCCAGGCCCTTGACCCACGGCCGGAACAGGAGCCGCAGCACCGGGCCCAGGAAGATCCTTTTCATGACCCAATAGAACACGTGACGAACCTCTCCGGAAGGCAGCGGGCCAGCACTTGGATCGGTCAGAACCGAACCAGGCTGGCCGAATTGGGCAGGACCGGCAATCCACTGCAACCCTACTCTAGTGAGATTTGTCCCGAACAGTGACACGATGGAGTCATGACAGAAAGCAGCATCCCGCCCCGGCCTGCCGCTTTCAGCTACCCCGGCCACGGACCGAACGCGAAGACCGGGATTGCTATCTGCCACGGGTTCACGGGCAGTCCACTCAGCGTCCTGCCATGGGCAGAACACCTCGCCGCGCAGGGCTTCGCTGTGTCGGTGCCGCTCCTCCCGGGCCACGGGACAGACTGGAGGCAGCTTGCCCGCTGCAACTGGAACGAGTGGCAACGCTCCTTTGAAGAGGCGTACCTGGACCTCGCCGCGCGCACTGATACCTGCTTTGTGGCCGGACTCTCCATGGGCGGGGCCATCGCACTGCTGACGGCATCCCGGCACAACGTGGCAGGGGTCAGCGTGGTAAACCCCGGCCTGAGCTTCTATGACCGGCGGGTACGCGTCATCGGTGTGCTCAAGTACTTCCAGCAGACCACGCTGCCCATCCAGGAGGAGGAGCCCACAGCCGCGCCAACTGACGACGGAGACTACTCCCGCACTCCCCTGGCAGCCGTTCACCAGCTGAAGAAGCTTTTCGGTGCGGCTATCCGCGGCCTTCCGCGCGTCTCGGCACCCGTGCAGGTGTTCAAGTCACAAACCGACGCCGTTGTCCCGCCATCCTCCCTTGCCATGCTGCGGCGTCGCCTGGGCGGCTACCTTGAGGAGGTCGTGGACCTGCCCAACAGCAGTCACGTGGCTACGCTGGACGCTGACGCCCCCGAAATTTTTGCCAAATCCTTGGCTTTCTTCCTTCAGCACGCCAACCGCCCCATCTCGTCGGAGAGTTCATGACAGCGCTTCCGGACCACAGCCCGTTCCGCAGTGCCTTTAGCGGTGACGGACCACGCATTGGCGTGGTCCTTTCGCATGGCTTTACCGGCAGCCCCCATGGGCTCCGGGCCTGGGCCTCTGCTTTAGCGGAGGCGGGTTTCGCCGTGCGGATGCCGCTGCTTCCCGGCCACGGCACCACCTGGCAGGAACTGGCGCGCACGCGGTGGCCCCAGTGGTTCGGAGCGCTGGACGACGCCTACCTGGAGCTCGATGCCGAGTGTGATCATGTTTTCTCGGCAGGCCTGAGCATGGGGGGCGCGCTGGCTTTGCGGATTGCTGCCACCAGGCCTGTTGCGGGGGTCATCCTGGTCAACCCGGGCCTCGTCATCGATGATCCCCGGGCACCGCTGGCAGGCATCCTGAAGCTGGTGCTCAAGAGCACGCCCGCGATCGGCAACGACATCCTGAAGCCGGGAATGGATGAGGGTGCGTATACCCGGACCCCGGTGGCTGCCGCCCATGAGCTGAACAAGTTGTTCAAGGACACCGTCCGCCGGCTTGCCCGGGTCACGGCGCCCGTGCGGGTTTTCCGTTCCAGCGTGGACCACGTTGTGTCCGACTCCAGCATCGTGGCACTGCGCCGGGGCCTGACAAATGCACCGCTTCAGCTGACGCGCCTGGAAAACAGCTACCACGTGGCCACTCTGGACAATGACGCGGACCAGATATTCCAAGGTTCCGTGGATTTCATCCGGTCGGTCATTTCCGCGTCAGCTCCTGGCGGCGGCCACGCCACAGCCGTCCAGCACGCACCTGCGGCCAATATGGAGGCAAGCGGAGATGACTAAGCCAGATTCCGGTTCCCCGGACTCCAGTGCGAACCAGGACGACGCCGTCTGGCTGGACCTTGTGGCGCGACTGGAAGGCACCCCTTCAGCCCCCGATTCAGCCCCCGATACGGGCGGCACGGAGAAGCCGGCCAGCGGTGCCGGCTTCCGGGACTTTGACCCCCTGGGCCTGGCGCCGTCCGCCCCGACCGAAGCCTCGGCAGCCGAGCGACTGTCCTCCGCATCCGCGGCGGACCGTGCGAGCGCCGCAGATTCGCGTGCCGATGACGCCGCGCAGGGCCCGCGGGATTATGTGGCGGACGACGACGAAGACAAGTTTGTGCCGGAGGATCCCCCGAGCCTCGCCGGGACGGACCCGTTGACCATGCTCGCGTGGGTGGGCTCCGTGGGCGGACCGGTGGCCCTGCTTCTTTCCGCGATGTTCTGGCGGTCGGCACCCCTGCTGGCCATTCTGGGGATCGTGGCCGTGTTTGTCCTTTCGGTGGTGTTCCTGATCATGAAGCTCCCCCAGGAAAAGGACGAGAACGACGACGGGGCCCGCGTCTAGGCAACCTGGCGGCGGTCAGCTGCGCATTCGGCTGCTGACCCGGGACAGGTCTGCTGCGCCGATAAGGCCTGCGTTGGGTCCCAGGGCGGCGAGTTCTATGCCCGCCGCCGGCCGGAAGCCGCGGCCTGTCAGGTTTCTGGCGAACGCTTTTCTCGCCGGTTCCACGAGGAGGTCGCCGGCCGAGCAGAGTCCGCCACCAATGACAAAGAGGCCAGGGTCCAGCGCGGCTGCAAGGTTGGCCAGTCCCAGGCCCAGCCATTCCCCCACTTCGAGCAGGAGTTCCCGGGAGGCAGGGTCGCCAGCCAGGGCGAGGTCGGTGACGATGGCACCGGTGATCGCCGCAGTGTGTCCATTAACGGCCGCAATAAGCTCCTGGGCAACGGGCGAGTTTGCCTCGGCCAGGATCCGCGCTTCCCTTCCCAACGCATTGCCGGAGGCATACTGCTCCCAACAACCGCGGTTCCCGCACTCGCACCTGTGGCCTCCCGGCATCATGATTTGATGGCCGAACTCCCCGGCGACGCCAAAACGTCCACGCTCTACCCGGCCGTCGAGGACCATGGCACCGCCGATTCCGGTCCCCAGGGTGATACAGACGAGCCGGCTCTCGCCCTGCCCCGCACCAAAGCGCCATTCGGCCCAGGCTGCGGCGTCGGCGTCGTTGGTGAGCAGGACGGGCCTGCGCAGGAGGCGTTGCAGGTTTTCCCTCAGCGGCTCGTTGCGCCAGGCGAGGTGCGGACTAAAAAGGACCGTGCCGCCGTCGAGGTCCATCCATCCTGCGGCGCCGATGCCCACCGACCAGATGCGGTGCCCGGCCCCGAGTTCCTCAACGAGTTCGACGATGACACGTTCCACAGCCCTGGGATCGCTTCCCGGGGTGGAGCGCCGGGCTTCGCTCAGGATCCTGCCGTCCGCATCCACCACACCCGCGGCCACTTTGGTCCCGCCGATGTCGATCCCGATGGCAAGGCCTTTGCGGCCCAGCCGGAGATGCTCACGGAAAGTGGCGCCTTGGCCAGGGCGGGCAGGAAGGGCCGGTGACCGCCGTTTCCAGGGCGCCGGGCGTCTGAAGGTGCCGGCCTGTGCGCCGGGCGGCGGTTCATACATAGTTCCTCATTCTAGGCCGACGGTTGAGCCAACCCCGGCATGCAGGCGGCGCCCAAAGGCACCCGCATTGACTCGTAAGTTACTCACCAGTAGGTTAATTACTGCACTGCCGGGTACAGGGGTACTAGTGTTAGACATACCCTGTCCGGGCCTACGGATATCAAAGGAGCTATAGTGCGCGAATTCAGCGTTCCGCCGCTGGTTGTTGTCCCCCCTGAAACCAACATCACCGACCTCGTGCTGCGACAGGCAGCCAAGCCCAGCAACCCTGCGCTGTTCTCGCGGCTGGACTCAGCGGGTGCCTGGCAGGACGTGTCCGCCAAGGACTTCCTGGCCGACGTCCAGGCGCTGGCCAAAGGGCTGATCGCCAGCGGCGTCAACGCCGGGGACCGGGTGGGAATCATGTCCCGCACCCGGTACGAATGGGCGCTGGTGGACTTCGCGATCTGGTTCGCCGGCGGTGTCTCTGTCCCGATTTACGAGACCTCGTCTCCGTCCCAGGTCGCCTGGAACCTCGGCGACTCCGGTGCAGTAGCCGCCTTCGGCGAAGCCGCCCACCATGAGGACATCATCCGGCAGGCGGCCACCTCGGAAGGGCTGACGGCCCTGCAGCATGTGTGGCAGCTCGAAGGCCGTGGCCTGGACGCCGTCCGCGAAGCGGGGCGGAATGTCAGCGACGCCGACCTCGAAGCCCGGCGCAGTACAGCCAACCTGGACGACCTGGCCACCATCATCTACACGTCCGGAACCACGGGCCGGCCCAAGGGCTGCGAACTCACGCATGGCAACTTCGTTGAGCTCTCCGACAACGCACTGGCCATTATCGGCGAGATTGTGCATGAGAACGCCAAGACCATCATGTTCCTGCCACTGGCGCATGTGTTTGCGCGCTTCATCTCCGTCCTGGCGATGGCCGCCGGAACCACCGTGGCGCACACTCCGGACATCAAGAACCTGCTGGCCGACCTGCAGAGCTACGAGCCCACGTTCATCCTTGCCGTTCCCCGGGTGTTTGAGAAGGTCTACAACTCGGCGCTGACCAAGGCCGAGGACGGGGGCAAGGGCGCAATTTTCCACAAGGCGGCCGACACCGCGATCGCTTTTTCCAAGGCCCGGCAGGCAGGACACGTCGGCCTCGGCCTGAAGCTCCGCCATGCACTGTTCGACAAGCTCGTCTACAGCAAGCTGCGCGCGGCCATGGGAGGCCATGTTGCGCACGCAGTGTCAGGGGGCGGTCCACTTGGCGAACGGCTGGGCCACTTCTTCCAAGGCATTGGCCTCCAGGTGCTGGAAGGCTACGGCCTGACTGAAACCACGGCCCCCATCTCGGTGAATACGCCGTCGCTGATCAAGATCGGATCCGTCGGCAAACCCCTGCCCGGCAACTCGGTCAAGATCGAAGAGGACGGCGAGATCCTGGCCAAGGGTGTCTGCGTCATGCGTGGCTACTACAAGCGTGAGGACCTGACGGCCGAGACATTTTCGGACGGCTGGCTCCGCACCGGCGACATCGGCCGCCTGGATGACGACGGCTTTGTGTGGATCACCGGCCGCAAGAAGGAAATCATTGTTACCGCGGGGGGCAAGAACGTCATTCCTGCCCTGCTCGAGGACCAGATCCGCGCGGATGCCCTGGTCTCCCAGGTCCTGGTGGTCGGCGACAACAGGCCGTTTATCGGTGCCCTCGTCACCCTGGACCAGGAGGCACTCCCGGGCTGGCTCCAGCGCCATGGCCTGCCGAACACCACCACGCTTGAAGAGGCCGTGGAGAGCCCGGTAGTGAAGGCCGCTGTCCAGGACCTCATCACGCACGCGAACAACTCCGTTTCCCAGGCTGAGGCCATCAAGTCCTTCCGGATCGTGGCCGCCGACTTCACCGAAGCCTCAGGCCACCTGACACCGTCCATGAAGGTCAAGCGCGCCCAGGTGATGAAGGACTTCGAGACCGTCATCGAAGAGATGTACGCGGCACCGCGCCACTGATGCGTCTCTGAGCGAAACCGCGAAAAGGTCCTCCCGGCTCATGCCGGGAGGACCTTTTTGTCTGCAGCGAAGCGGAGCTACCCGCTACTCGACGACCAGGAGGAGGTCTCCGCCCTGGACCTGCTCCACGGCTGAGATGGCCAGGCGCGTGACCTTTCCGCCCACAGGCGTGGTGATGGAGGCTTCCATCTTCATCGCTTCGATCGTGGCCACAGTGTCTCCCGCGTTGACAGTGTCCCCCGCCTTGACGGTGACGGTCACGGCTCCGGCGAACGGTGCGGCCACGTGGCCGGGCTGGGCCGGGTCCGCCTTCTCTGCTGCCTTGACGTTGCTCACTACGGAACGGTCGCGGACGACGACGGGGCGGGACTGCCCGTTGAGCGTGCACATGACCGTGCGCATGCCCTTTTCATCCGGTTCGGAGACAGCCTCCAGCGAGGCAATGAGGCGGACACCCTTCTCCAGCTGGATCTCGTGCTCCTGTCCCCGCTGCAGGCCGTACAGGTAATCCCTGGTGTCGAGCACCGAAATGTTGCCGTACGTTTCCACGCTCTTGAGGTAGTCCTTGGTGGGACCGTCGAAGAGCAACCGGTTCAGGGTGTGCTGCCGGGTCTTCGAATCGCTCTGGAGTGCGGCGCTGTCCTCGGGGCTGAGCTCAACGTCGCGGACCTTGATGCTGCGGCCTTGGAGGGCCTTGGTCCGGAACGGTTCCGGCCAGCCTCCGGGCGGGTCTCCGAGTTCACCGGAGAGGAACCCGATCACCGAATCAGGGATGTCATAGTTCTGCGGGTTCTCGTTGAAGTCCGCGGGGTCCGCGTTGAGGCCCACCAGGTGCAGGGCGAGGTCACCCACGACC
>Ga0190275_10003925_pt1 | contig 10668 bp, 10 predicted proteins | sample Popmic550T_FD_133745 | JGI IMG/M metagenome (GOLD analysis project Ga0190275, IMG submission 133745) | Populus adjacent soil microbial communities from riparian zone of Yellowstone River, Montana, USA - 550 T | ecosystem: Environmental > Terrestrial > Soil > Riparian zone > Trees stand | place...
AGGCGGACCTCTTCGACGAGGTACAGGACGCCTTCCTCGAAGATGCCTATCTCAAAGCACCGGCCGCCGTGGACCGGAGGCCAGTGCTTTGAGCACGCTCCCTACGGTCGCTTGTCGGCACGCTCGGGCTAGCGCCCTCGCTTGTCAGCAACGCTAAGGCCTGCGGCCTCGCTTTCAGCTTTTTTTGGTTCGTGCCTCGCTCTACGGCGTGCAACGAACCGCTGCCTTTGGCGGTAGGGTTCTACGCTCGTAGCGACGCCCCAAGACGACTTCCTGACAAGGCGCCGACTGGAGGGAGGCGCCGGGCTGACAAGCGAAGGCGTCAGCCTGAGCATGCTGACAAGCGGAGCGCGAAGCGCGTAGCGTGCTGACAAGCTGCCGAAGGCAGCGTGCCGCCAAGCTGCTAAGCTTGGCGCATGATCGTTCGTGAGCGGCCTGACTCTTTCTTGCTCTTCGGGCAGCATGAACACGCCCTGATAGCCGGCGAGTTCGCTCGCCGGTGGGGGGAGGGTCCCCTACCTTTCGAGTCCACGGTCTACGCGGTCGCCAACCACGACATAGCCTGGCGAGAGTTGGACCGGGAGGTGCTGTGGAACGAGGAGAGGGATAGGCCCTACTCCTTCGTGGATTATCCTTTGCATCTGAAACTGCCGGCGCAGAAGAAGGGGATCGACCTAGTCGAGGATCACGACCCCTATGCGGGATGCCTCTGTAGCATGCACTACGCCCGCTTCCTGCTCGATGCCGAGAGGTCCGAGGAGATCGAGTTTCGTGAGGGCGAGTTCGAGCGCCAGGGCAGGCTCGAGGAGAAGATGTCCGCCGGGGAGCTCGAGAGCCTGGAGCGCAACTTCCGCTTCCTGCGGCTCTGCGACGGACTCTCGCTGTTCTTGTGTCTGAATGAGTCCGGTGGTGAGGACAGCCCTCCGCCGTATCCAGGGGGGTTCGAGTTCGAGGGGACCAGCTTTAGTCCCGTGTGGGAGGACGACCGGACGTTGGCCCTCGATCCCAACCCGTTCCGGGAGACGTTCGGGGTAGAGATTCCTTACCGTGCCTACGGTCGGGACCGGCGAGCCCTCGGGAACGATATACTCGAACTCTGGATAACCTGTTAAGGGCACCGAGGGGCGCCCTCTCAGAGACTCGCTTCTAAGGTAGAAAGGACCGACTTGAGGGACGTATCGTACGAGTTCTTGAAGAGGCTGCTCGCGACGCCGGGGCCGAGTGGTTACGAGGAGGCCGCCGCACGGGTCTGGAGGGAGGAGGCCGGGAAGTTCGCCGAGGTTCGCGGCGACAGGATGGGTAACTCCCTCGCCACGTTAGGCTCGGGTGGCTCGCCGCGGGTCATGCTCGCCGGGCATATCGACGAGATCGGGGTGATGGTCACCCACATCGAGGATAGCGGCCTGCTGCGCTTTACCGGCGTGGGCGGCTGGGACCCGCAGGTGCTCGTGGGGCAGCGCATCCGGTTGCTCGGCAAGGGCGGCGAGGTGGTCGGTGTGATCGGCAAGAAGGCGATCCACGTCATGGAGCCCGACGAGCGCAAGAAGGTCTCGGAGATAAAGAACCTGTGGATCGATATCGGCGCCAAAGACGACGACGAGGCGAAGGGCATGGTCCGCGTCGGCGACGTCGGCGTTATCGACCAGGACCTCGTGGAGCTGCCGAACGGGCGCATAGCCTCCCGCTCCGTGGACAACCGGATGGGCGCGTTTGTGGTGCTCGAAGCCCTGAGGCTGCTATTCGAGGAGGAGAACATCGGCGCCGAGGTCGTCGCGGTCGCCTGCGTGCAGGAGGAGATAGGTCTCTACGGGGCGCGCGGGGCCGCCTTCGGGCTCGACCCGGACGCAGCCATCGCCGTCGACGTGACCCACGCGACGGACACCCCGGGTGTCTCGAAGAACGAGCACGGGGATCATTCACTCGGCAGCGGCCCCGTTATAAAGCGGGCGACCAACATCTCGCCCATCGTCGCAGAAGGCCTCATCGCTGCGGCCGAGGGCGAGAACATCCCTTACACGCTGGAGGCCGACTCGCGCTCTACCGGGACCGACGCCGACGCCATCCAGTTCACCCGGGCCGGCATCGCGACAGGGCTCGTCTCGTGCCCCAACCGCTACATGCACTCCCCCAACGAGGTCGTCGACGTGGAGGATATCGAGAACTGCGCGCGGGTGATCTCCGCATACATCAAGACCCTCGGCGCAAAGACGAACTTCGTCCGTTAACCCTGACTTCCCGTGACCACAGGAGGGGAACAGAAACGGCGTGCCCCGGTCGAGGCCGCGCTCCTCCTTACAGTCTTCTTCTTCGGGACCAACTTTACGGCGGTCAAGTTCGTCGTCGAGAGCGTGCCGCCCATCCTCTTCGCCGCATCGCGCTTCACCCTGGCCGGCCTCCTGCTCCTCCTCTTCGTGCCCTTCCTGGGAAGGGAAAATCGACTGCGCCGCGAGGACTTCCTCGCCGTGCTCGGCCTCGGCATAGTCGGCATTACCCTCACTCAGACGGTCTTTACCCTGGGGGTGAGCCTGACGACGGCGGCCAACACGGCACTCGTCTACTCTACGGCCCCGGTGTGGGGGATGCTCCTCGGTTTCGCGCTCGGATTGGAGCGGCCGAGGCTCGCGGGTGTTCTTGGCATAGGCCTCTCCCTCGTCGGTGTCGGGTTCATCGTCTACGGCGGGCTGGAGTTCGCCGGCACGAGCCTCCTCGGTGACGCACTCATACTCGTCGCCGCCGTGTTCTGGGGCTCCTACACCGTCCTCTCCCTCTCCCTGCTGGAACGTTACTCTCCCCTGGCCCTCGCCGCCTACGCCATGACCTTGGGCGGCCTCGCCGCCTTCCCGCTTGCCGTCCTGGAACCGGGCGGCATCGAAATCGGCCCCCTGGATGGCCTCACGTGGGGAGCCGCAGCGTACTCGGCGCTCTGCTCCTCTGCCTTCGGGTTCGCGGCGTGGGGGTGGGGCATCTCCCACGTCGGGGCCAATCGCGTTCTCATCTACCAGTACCTCGTCACCCTCACAGGGGTGACTACGGGTATCGTCCTACTCGGCGAAGACTTCGGACCTGGCCAGATAATCGGCGCCGCGGTCATCCTCTGCGGCGTCTACATGGCGCGAAAAAGGTAGCCCCTGCCGTTCACCCTCCGACTGAGCGCCGGCGAATCCGGCGTGGGCCCCTCGAGCCGTCCGGCTCGGGCAGGACGAAGATGAGGGCGAGGATGACGATGAGCGCCAGGCTCGCCGCAGGGCTGACGAAGGCGAGCGCGAAGGCGATAACGTAGAGGAGCATGCCGAAGATGAAACGGCGCGTCATGGCGCGCAGCAGGGAAGGGTCGACACTCCGGTCCACGAGCCGGTAGTCTACCGCAGCGTAGAGCCAGAGCAGGGTGAAGAACACGGCGGTCACGGCCAGCGTGCCGCTGTACACGGCGACGGCGGTGGTCCTGTGCAAATCGTCGCGGATGTATTCTGCGAGCAGGGCTGTGGGGAAGGGAATAAAGGCCACGCACATCAGGAACAGGATGTTTAGGAAGAGCAGGATGTGATCGGAGCGTGAGATCAGGCGGAAACGGTTGTGGTGGTTGGCCCACACGGTGCCGATAACGAGGAAGCTGATCGCATACCCCAGATACGAAGGCCACAGGTGTACGAGATCTTCGAAGAGCGATTCGAACTCTCCGACGTGGGGAACCCCGATCTCTATGATTAGAAGGGTGATGGCAATGGCGAACACCCCATCGGAGAAGGCCTCTATCCTTCCGGTGTCACCCTCCTGCCCGCCGCCTGCAGTAATCGGAACTCCTTCCTGATGCCCATCCCCTAGTTTGCACCCCCAAGAGCCCGGGCGCAATGTCCGGGCTCTTGCCCGAGCCAGCGCAACAGGGGAGTCTACAGCAGCTTGCAATGGGATTGGACCCCATTGCAAGCAATTCAGCGGTCAGCACTTCAGCATTTCAGCTCTTGTTCTTGCTGAAGTGCTGACTAGGGCCTGTTTGCAAAACTACGAGGCGGGAACGCTTGTGGCATGACACGAGGAGATTTGACAGACAATCAATGGGAACGTTTGGAGCCACACCTGCCCCCTACAAAGCCCCAAAGAGGCCGCCCCAACGCCGATCATCGGCGTATCATAAACGGCATCCTCTGGATAGATCGCACCGGATCACCCTGGCGCGATTTGCCCAAAAAGTATGGTCCTTGGAGGACTGTTGCAAGCCGTTTCTACCGCTGGAGGAAGGCGGGGGTATGGGATCGCGTCCTCGCGGCGCTCCAGAGCAACGCGGACGCGGAAGGGGAGTTGGACTGGGAGGTGCATTACCTGGACGCGACCATCATAAGAGCTCATCAGCATGCGGCCGGGGCAAAAGGGGGGACCAAAACGCGCATGAAGCCTTAGGCTACTCTCAGGGTGGCTTTTCGACGAAGGTGCATATGAGGGCGGAAGGATCTGGCAAGCCGATGCTCTTCGTGCTCACGGAGGGCCAAAGGAACGAGATGGTGGGCTTCTGGCCGCTTATGGAGCAAGGAGAGGTTAAGCGCTCGGGTCCCGGCAGAGCGAAGTTGCGCCCGAGGCGCATCTGCGCCGACAAGGGCTACGCCAAGGGGGTGGTTCGGCGCTACTTGAGGCGATTGGGCATAAGGATCACGATAGCCAGAAGGTCCAACGAGCATCGAGGCGGGCCGTTTGATAGGGAGATCTACCGCACACGCAACCGCATAGAGAGGCTGATCAACCGCCTCAAGCACTTCAGGCGGGTGGCGACACGCTACGAGAAGCTAGCGGAGAACTACCGGGCGATGCTGACGATAGCGGCGATCAAGTTGTGGCTATGATTTGCAAACAGATCCTAGCTGAATTGCTGAAGTGCGCGATATGCAGAGGTCTTGACCTCTGCATATCGCTTTAGCCGCTTGACGGCGCGGGGTACCTCACTCGGGGCTCTCGGCGAGGTTCACCTGGAGCGTGGTCTCTTCGCCGTTCCTTAGGACCGTCAGGTCTACCGCGTCGCCCGGCTGGTAGCTTCGCAGCGCGGAGATCAAGTCTCCCGAGCTACGGATCTCCTCCCGGCCAGCGGCGGTCACGACGTCACCGCGCCTTACTCCGGCGTTGTCTGCGGGACCGCCGGGCTCGACCTCCTCGACCAGCACGCCCGAGTCTACGGGGCTCCCGAACCTTCGCGCGGTCTCCCGGGTCAGATCGGAGAGGTAGACGCCGAGGTAGGGGTGCGTGGCCTCGCCGCTCTCGATGATCTGGTCCGCTACGGAGGACGCCGTGGACGAAGGTATGGCGAAACCGATGTTCTCGGCGCCCGTCTCGCCCGGCGGCAGGTAGGCGACGTTGATACCGATGACCCGCCCGTCGCGGTTCGCGAGGGCGCCGCCTGAGTTGCCGGGGGAGATGGCGGCGTCGGTCTGGATCAGGTCAACCAGGGAGCTCTCCTGCCGCCCGCCGGTGTACTCGGCGGGCACCTCGCGCCCCGTGCCGCTGACTATGCCAGATGTCACGGTCGACTCGAATCCGGAGGGACTGCCGGCGGCCACGGCCGTCTGTCCGACTATAGGATCTGTGCCTGCGAAGCTCGCGGCCGGCAGGTCGTCGCGGTCTACCTCGACGACGGCGATATCCGTCGTCGGGTCCGTACCGACGACCTGCCCGCTCTCCGTCGAGCCGTCGGCGAAGGCGACCTCGACGTCGCGGGAGCCCTCGACGACGTGGTTGTTGGTGATTATGTAGCCGTCTGGGCGGTAGATCACACCGCTCCCTATGCCCTCTTCTCTCTGGGTCCCGAAGGGGGTCTGCTGTACGCCCGAGACGTTGATCTGGACCACGGAAGGACTGAGTACGGAGGCGACTTTGGCCACGGGTTCGTCGGCCGGGATGCCGGAGGGCGCCGCTTTGATCGGTTCGGCCGTCTGCGTATTGCCGGTACCGGGGTCCAGGTAGACGACGCCGAGCACCAACACCAGCACCGCCAGAACCGTTAGCAGCACCAGGAAGGAGCGCTGCACGTCGTACTTATTCACAACGTTACCCCCATGAGGCCGCCCCCGCGCGTCCCCGATTCCAGAAGCCTCTTGAGTAGAAATTCGGCCCTGCGCTGCACCCGTATGACGGTCTTCTCGGAGATGCCGAACTTCGCCGAGAGTTCTCCCACCGTCGCTTTCGTCTCCTTTCCGAGGCCGTAGCGATTCACAAGCACATCGCGCTCGCGCTCGGGCAGTCTCCCCACGGCCTCCTTCAGCAGGAGGCTCTCCCCGGGGCCAATGCCCTCACTCTCCTGCTCCTCCACGAAGTCTCCGATCCTGTGGGCGCCCGCCTCGGGGCCGAGGGGTTGGTCCAGGCTAGAGATGTCGGGAAGGGCCTCGAGGACGGATCGGACTTTACCTTCTTCCCATCCGAGGCGGTCTGCGGTCTCCTCCGTGGTCGGTTCGCGGTGGAGCTCTGCGACCAGCTCTCCCTGTGTTTTGCGGACCTTGCGGAGTTTCTCGTTCATGTGGGCGGGGAGCCGGATCTCACGCCCCTTATCGCCCAATGCGCGTTGTATCGACTGCCTTATCCACCACGTCGCGTACGTCGAGAAACGGTTGCCCATCTCCGGGTCGAACTTGTCCACCGCCTTCATCAGGCCAATGTTGCCTTCCTGGATCAGGTCCTCGAAAGGCAGGCCCTGCCCGCGGTACTTCTTGGCCACGGAGACGGCCAGCCTGAGGTTCTTCTCGATGAGCCGCCGTCGGGCCTCAGGGTCGCCGGCGCGGGTCCTGCGTCCCAGCTCCACCTCCTCCTCGTAATCCAGCAGTTCGCCCCTGCCTATGCGCCCCATGTAGGCCGCGAGGAGCCTCGGAGCCTCCGTCTCTCTGTCGGTTCTCGGGTAAGTCGCCAACGCTCCTCCTTCTGATAAGTGGTCTCCCCCATATCCTGGCCTTTCGAGATGTGAGGAGCCTTTGCGGTTCATGAGGGTTTTCACAGGAATGGCCGTGCGGAGGGCGGGGCCGCCGCAGAGGGGCGATAATACGGGAGTCATGCGGATACTGGTGATAGAGGACGAGGAGAGGCTGGGGCGTCTGATCTCGAGGGTTCTCAAAGAGGAGGGCTACGCCGTCGAGACCGAGACCGACGGCCGTCAGGCACTCCTCAGGGCGCTGGCGGGCGAATACGACGTCCTGATCGTTGACTGGATGCTCCCCGGGATAAGCGGCGTCCAGCTGGTGAAGAGGCTCAGGGCGGCCGAGGTCGGGACCCCCGCGATCATGCTCACGGCCCGCGACCAGATCGAAGACCGCGTAGAGGGCCTCGACGCTGGCGCCAACGACTACCTCCCCAAGCCATTCGCCTTCCCCGAACTCCTGGCCCGCGTCAGGGCCCTCACGCGCCGTCCGTGGGGCGAAGGGAATGAAGGTCCTGTTCTCGAGGCCGGCGACGTCACGCTCGACCCCGTGCGCCACGTTGTCCGCCACGGTGGAGAGACCGTGGATTTGACGGCCAAGGAGTTCGCGCTGCTCGCCACCTTGCTCCAGCGCCCGGGGCAGGTCTTTACCCGTTCCGTCCTGCTCGACACCGTGTGGGGCGCCTCGCCCGAGGTCTACGCGAACGTCGTCGACCTCTACGTCTCTTACCTGCGCAAGAAGCTCGACCGCGACGGCGACGCCTCCCACATCCGAACCGTACGTGGTGTCGGCTACACCTTCGAGCCACAACCGGGTCCGCGCTGATGTTCGATCACATCAGGAAGCGCCTGACGATGGGCTACGTGGGCATACTTGCCCTCATCCTGTTCGTCTTCGGCGTCGTCGTGGTGTTTAGCTTCTACCTGCGAGTTAGCGAACAACAGGACGACCTGCTTCTGCAGAAGGCCGAAGACAAAGCCAACAGCGTGCTGAACGACAAAGAAAAGTACGGCGCCGTCAAGGCGACCACCAAATACGACGTGGCCGTGATCGTCCTTCTGCCCGACGGAACTACTTACGGAGGTCTGGACGAGGCCTCGCTCTCCCTCGGCCTTCCCTACGCCGACGCGGCGCGCAGGGCCGGGCAGGAGAGGCAGACGATCAAGGAGACCGTCCTCGGTCCCGCCGGTGCCGTGCGAGTGATGAGCATCCCCGTAAGGGAGGACGAAGGGTTCGGAAGCGTGGTCGCGGTCGTTCAAGCCGCCCAGTCGCGCCAGGTGGTGTCGGAGACGGTCGGACGACTGATCTTCGTGCTGGTTCTGACGGGTCTTGGGGCGCTCGTACTGGCGGCGGCCGGCGGGCTGTTCATGTCCCGGAGGGCGATGCGCCCGGTTCAGGAAGCGTTCGGCCGCCAGAGGACGTTCATCGCCGACGCCTCCCACGAGCTCAAGACGCCCTTGACCCTGATCCGGGCCGACGCCGAGGTACTCTCCCGCGGCCTCGACAACCCTGATAATGCCTCAGACAACCGCGAGCTTGTAGAAGACCTGCTTGGCGAGACCGACAGGATGAACGCCATCCTCTCAGACCTTCTCTTGCTAGCGCGCCTGGACGCCGACAGGGTCTCAGTCTCCCGCGAACCCTTCGACCTCGCCCTCGTCCTCTCCGAGACCTCGGAGCGATTCGCCGCCCGCGCCGAGGGCAAGAACCTGGAGGTCAACCACTCGGGCAAGCTCCCAGCGCGCGGCGACGCCGGGCGCACTGGCCAGATCCTCGCCGCCCTCCTCGACAACGCCCTCCGCTTCACGCCCGCCGGCGGAACGATAACGGTGGAGGGCCGTACCACAGACAAACGGGTCGAGGCCAGCGTCACGGACACGGGACCGGGCATCCCGCCCGAGAGCCTGGACCGGGTATTCGAGCGTTTCTACAGGGCCGACCCGCACAGCGCCGCCAGGAGCCGGGGGGCATCTGGCGGTGGCACAGGCCTCGGTCTCGCCATAGCCTGCGACCTCGCCCGCGCCCAGGGCGGAGAACTCACGGCCGAAAACGGAGACAACGGCGGGGCCAGGTTCACGCTCATCCTGCCCTCAGGTCCGTAAACTCTACTCCCCCCAGGTCGCCCGCAGTACCCTGACCCAGTTCCCGTGCGTCAGCTTGTTTAACGCCGCCTCGTCGTAGCCGGCGGCGCGCAGGGCCGCGAGGAGGTTAGGCAGGCCCGATACATCCCCGATCCCCTTAGGTACCTTCGCCCCGTCGAAGTCCGAGCCGAAGCCCACCCTGTCGATGCCGACGCGCTCGACGAGGTAGTCGACGTGCCGGACCACTGTCTTAAGTGGCGTATCTTCCGACTCACCACCGTCCTCCCGCAGGAAGGCGACGGCGAAGTTGACGCCGACCATCCCGTCAGAGTCCCTGATGGCGTCGAGTTGCCCGTCCGTAAGGTTGCGCGACGCGGGGCATAGGGCGTGGGCGTTCGAGTGGGTCGCCACGAGCGGCGCTTCGGAGAGTTCGGCCACGTCCCAGAACCCCTTCTCGTTGATGTGGGACAGGTCGATCAGGACCCCAAGCCGGTTGCACTCCCGGACGAGTTCCCTTCCCGCGCCGGTTAGGCCCGGGCCGGTGTCGGGATAGGACGGAAACCTGAAAGGGACGCCGTGGGCGTAGGCATTGGGACGGCTCCACACGAGCCCGAGCGAGCGCAGTCCCGCCTCGTAGAGTTCGTCGAGTGCGGCGGGACCGGGGCCCAGGTTCTCGGCGCCCTCGAAGTGCAGGATGGCCGCCAGTACTCTCTCGCGTAGGCACTCTTCGAGTTCACTCGCGCTCCTGACGATCCTGAGCGATCCAGCTGATTTTTCTTCCAGACGGTATAGGCCGTCGACGAGCTCGTCGGCGAAGCCCCTTGCATACTCGGGGTCGAGCCGTGGGACTTCGGATGCCTCGTAGCCGTTCTCGGTGACCCTCAGCGCCGACTCCTCAGTCCAGCCGTCGTCTTCGGGGTTGGGCGAGTAGCAAGCGAAAAAGCCTCCGCCAAGGCCGCCTTTTCGGGCCCGAGGCAGGTCGATGTGACCGAGGTCGCTCCATTCAAAGAAGGAGCGCCCCTCGCCGCGTTCGGGGAGGTGGAGATTGAGCAATGTGTCGTTGTGACCGTCGAAGACGAGGGGAAGGTCCGGTTCCAACTAGAAGCCTGGTTTCCAGATGGGCCGCAAGTCCAGGACGAAGCCCTGCAGGATGGGATCCCCGGAGACCTTCTGTGGGTTCTCCAGGATTCGCAGGGTTGTTTCGAGCTGATAGACGTGGACCTTTTTTTCTCCAGGGTCCAGGAGCCAGCCGAGGCGTGCGCCGTTCTCCAGGTACTCGTGCATCTTGGCTTCGAGCGGGATTAACGGGTCTGAGGGGGAGCGCAACTCGATCACGAAGTCCGGACACAGAGGCAAGAACCTCTGCTTCTGCTCCGCGGTGAGCTCCGCTAACCGCTCTCGCGGCATCCAGGAAGCGTCAGGCGAGCGCATCGCGCCGTTAGGAAGGATAAAACCGCCGTTGGACTCGAGCACGACACCCGTTCCGTCGCGCTTGGCCCACTGGCGGAGCTGCATGTTGATCTCGGAGTTACGGTCGCTGGTCGCTCCTCCGGTGGGTGCCGTGATCTCCAGATCCCCCTCCGCACTACGCTCGATGCGCCAGTCCCGGTTTATGCGGCACAATTCGAAGAACTGCTCCTCGTCCAGCTCCAGCGCCGGACGCGTGTGCAGCACCACCGGTGCGTGTTCCACGCGAACCCTTG
>Ga0190275_10003926_pt1 | contig 10666 bp, 10 predicted proteins | sample Popmic550T_FD_133745 | JGI IMG/M metagenome (GOLD analysis project Ga0190275, IMG submission 133745) | Populus adjacent soil microbial communities from riparian zone of Yellowstone River, Montana, USA - 550 T | ecosystem: Environmental > Terrestrial > Soil > Riparian zone > Trees stand | place...
CGCGTCGGTGCCCTGCCGCGCGCTTCAGGACGGTGTGCGCCTGCTATTTCTTCTTCTGGCCGTTCTTCTCGTCCACCCGGTCCTGCGCCTCGACCTGCTGCTCCACATCGGCGCTCAGCCGCTGATAAAGCCCGAGCCCGAGGATGATCAGGATACCGGTGAACAGGATGACAGCGGGATAGAGGATGAGCGCGATGTCCTGTCCGCCCTGGCGGAACACCATCACGAGGCCTTCGATGAACACCGCGATCGCGATGGTGGAAATGAACTTGGTCAGGCTGCGCCGCGCCTCGGAGGGCAGGCGCATCTCGCGCCCGCGGATGACCTCTTCCTCCATGAAGTACTTGGCCACGTCGAACACCGCGACGGCGATCACCACGTAGCCGATCGATTCCAGCAACGCCGAACCGGCCTCGCCCCAAGGCCCACGTAGCGCGTTCACGATGAGGGCTGCGCTGTAGACGCTGAGCGCCAGCGCGATCAGCGCCAGAACTGCGGCGGCGATGGCGAACACGCCGCGCGAAATGAAATCCACGGTGCCGATGAGGGCCGGAATGCCGGGATTGCGGTGTTCGGGCGCCTTCATGGCGCTACAACGGGAATGGAACTTGAAAGTTCCCTCGGGCGGAACTCAGGTTCCTATACGCAACGGCGCGGCCAGTTTGCGCAGCGTGGCCATGATCGACAAAGCCACGATGCGGCCGGTCTTCGGATTCTCCGACGGCACATTCTCGATCGACAGCGTGAACGATGCGGAGTCGGCATCGACCTCGATGACATGGCAATTCCGGGTCTTGGTCGGGTCGGCATAGATGTCGATCATCGTACGGTCCGGCCCGATGCCGGCGAGCGCAAGCGCCGCGACCACATTCACGTTCGCCGGAAATCCGGCCGCGGCATCGCGCGCGGTGCCTGAGAACACGAGCTTCGCCTCGTTCAAACCCTCGACCGAGATGCCGTTCTTCACGAGATGCGGCGCGCCGGCGAGCCCGTTCGGCGGCTTGCGCGTGGTCATCTTCACCGAATGAACTGTGCCCTCGGCGACCGCCGCGACGGCATCGAGCCCGAGCAGCCCGCCGGTCGGCACGATGATCCGCCCGCCGTGCTGCTTCGCAAGCTCGGTAAGCTCCGGGCGCGGCAGCAGGGCGCCGCAGGAGAGCACCATCACCTGCTTGCCGGCGGAGAGCATCGGCCGGCAGATCTGCTCGAGCACGGACGCTGGCGCGCATTCCACCGCGAGATCGGCGTGCTCGGGAAATTCCTCGAGCGGCACGATGGGCACCTCGATGCCCTCTTCATCGAGCCAGCCGCGCGCTTTCTCCTCATCGCGCGCCGCCACGCAGGCGAGCGTCAGCCCGGGCATGCCATCCGCGAGATTGCGCGCGAGCGAGCGCCCGATCGTGCCGAGGCCAGCGATTGCGATGCGCATAGGCTCCTCCAGGACTGCATGGCGGTCATACGATGCGGCACTGATGGCGGCAACGACCGCTTGACCCGATGCGCCGGCCCCGAAGAGCGGCGCCAGCACGGATGAATCCCGAGTGTCATTGCCGGGCTTGACCCGGCAAGCCATCGTTTGGATGACTCTTGGATGGATGCGCGGGCATAAGGGCGTTTACGCCCGTCTTCGACAGGCTATCGCCCACGCATGACTATGGAGCGCGCCTATGCAGATGCCGGGTTTCACCCGCACGGAAATCCAAACCTCCGGAGCGCGTATCGTGGTGGCGCACGGCGGCAGCGGACCGCCATTGCTGCTCCTGCACGGCAATCCGTTCACGCACCTCTCCTGGCACAAGTTCGCGCCGCGGCTCGCGCGGGAGTTCACCGTGGTCGCGACCGACCTGCGCGGGTACGGCGACTCCGAGAAGCCGCCGAGCCAGCCGGATCACGCGAACTATTCGTTCCGCGTTATGGCGCAGGACAACGTCGAGGTGATGGCGTCACTCGGTTTCGACAAGTTCTTTGCCACCGGGCATGACCGCGGCGCGCGCGTCGTGCATCGCATGTGCCTCGATCATCCCGAGAAGGTGCTGCGCGCCTCGATCCATGACATCATTCCGCAGCACCACCTGTTCAATCATCCGACCCAGGCTTGGGCGACCGGCGCCTATCACTGGTTCTTCATGATCCAGAAGCCGCCGATGCCGGAGCGGCTGATGAGCGCGGACCCGGACTTCTTCATCGAATACAAGCTGTCCAAGACCAAGCAGGGCCTTTCCTTCTTCGGGAAGGAAGCCTTGGAGGAATACAAGCGCTGCTTCCGCAATCCCGAAACGGTGCGCGGCATGTGCGAGGATTACCGCGCCTGCGCGACATATGACCTCGCGATGGACACCGAGGACTTCAAGGCGGGCAAGAAGATCACCTGCCCGGTTCAGCTGCTGTGGGGCGCGACCGGACAGGTCGGCGTGCAAAACGATCCACCGGCGATCTGGAAGCACTATGCGAGCGACATCCGCGACGCGCAGGCGCTCCCTTGCGGGCACTATCTCTCTGAAGAAGCGCCGGAAGAGACCTATCGCGCAGTGCGGGCCTTCTTTACGTCGTAGCCCGGATGAAGCGCAGCGAAATCCGGGGCTCCTTCGATGTGGCGCCGCCGCTCCTGGGTTTCGCGTCGCTCCACCCGGGCTACAAGCGTTAAGCCGCCGGGATCGGTGCGGGCGCGAGGAGGAAATTGCGCATCGCGTACCAGAGCAGGTGGCGGTTATTGCTGTAGCCGATCGAGTGCGCGGTATGCGGCAGGATGACGAACTGGCGGTCGCCATTCGGAAGCTGTGTGTAGAAATCGAGCAAATCCTCGTTGGTCGAGTTGCCGTCATGCTCGGCGCGGATCATCAGCACCGGCGACTTCACCTTTTTCGGATCGACCAGGGGCAGGTTCACCGCCATGTCGAGATACGTCCCGCTTGGAATCGTGTCGCCGAACTTCAGCTCCTCCGCGGCGATCGCCTCCGGAATCGCCGGATCGTACGCCGACGCATGGCCGTCGCGCGTGAAGATAGAGCGGATCATCGCAAGATCGCGCTTGCGGCGTGGGCTCGCGCGATAGCGGTCCGCGACCGCATTGCGCCGCGCGATCTCGGGCGAGCCGGTGCCCTTGTAGGTGAAGGCCGAGAGGATCAGCCGGTCGACCCGCTCGGGCGCCACCTGCGCGTAGGCGCCGGCGCGGATCGCGCCCGACGACGTGCCGTACATATGCAGCTTCTGCTGGCTGCTCTCCTGCACCACGACCGGGATTGCGGCCTTGAGGTCCTCGACGCCGCTCGCGATGTCGGAATTGTTGCCGGACGAACCGGAACGGCCGTAACCGTCATGGTCCATGGTCCACACGTCGAAGCCATAACCGGCCATGACGTTCATCAGCGAGTATTCTTTGCCGGGAATGTTGAGATCGTAGCTGGAGCGCGCGGAGTTCGAGGAACCGTGCACCAGGAACAGCACCGGCTGCTGCTCGCCGGGCTTCGGGGCGGCGCGCTTGCGGTAAAGGTAGAGCTTTACGCTCCCCTTGTTGGCCCAGTATTCGCTCGCCTGGATCTCGGGCTTGCCCTGCGCACTCGCCTCCGTCACGAGGCTCGAAACGAGGCCGGCCCCTGCCCCGGCGATGACCGTACGGCGTGCGATGGGATGATCCATGGGTTCCTCCAATGTCGTTGCCGCAACCATAGCAAATCGGCAGGTGCGGCGGCACTATCCTCGCCACGATTCGCCTGTAGAGACGCCCGGATGGAATTTGATCGGCGATATCTGCTCAAAACCGCGCTCGGCGGTGCCTCGCTTGCGTTCGGCGCACCCGCGTTCGCGCAGGTTGCCGCGCAGCCGTTCCCACAATGGGTCGAGACGTTCCGCGCGCGTGCGCTGGCGAAAGGCATTTCCGACGCGACCTATACGCGCGTGATGGGCAGCCTGAAGCCGGACACCGACGTGTTCACGCAAATCCGCAGCCAGCCTGAGTTCAACCAGCAACTCTGGCAATATCTCAACCGGCGCGTCTCGGACTGGCGCATCCAGACCGGCCAGGAGCGCGCCAAGACCTATGCCTCGCTGTTCGCACACATCGAGAAGGACTACGGCGTCCAGCCCTCCATCATGCTCGGCCTGTGGGGCATCGAGTCGACCTTCGGCGACCCGGTCGTAAAGCAGAACCATTCGCGCCCGATCTTCCCGGCGCTTGCCGCACTGGCCTGGGGCGAGCCGCGGCGGCGCGCCTACTGGGAAACCGAGCTCGTCAATGCATTGCGCATCGTGGAAAAAGGCTGGGCGACGCCGAAGGAGATGGTCGGCTCATGGGCCGGCGCCATGGGGCACACGCAGTGGATGCCCGAGGTCTGGCTCAACGTCGGCATCGATTACGATGGCGATGGCAAGGTCAATCCGCTGGACAAACCGGACGATGCGCTCGGGAGCAGCGCGAAGTATCTCGTTAATCGCGGCAAGTATCGGCGTGGCCAGCACTGGGGCTACGAAGTGCGCGGGGGAGGCCGAGGCTCCGACGAGACGTCGCGCAGCTATCAGGCGTGGCAGGCGATGGGCATCACGCGCGCCGACGGTCAGGCCTTCCCCAATCCGACGCTCACGGCGAAGCTGTGGGTGCCGGTCGCGGGCGGGCCGGCATTCCTGCTCGGGGCGAACTTCTATGCGGTGAAAACCTACAATCCGTCGATGAACTACACGCTTGCGATCGTGCATCTCGGCGACCGTGTCGTCGGCGGCGGCCCGTTCGTGCAGCCATTCCCTGGAAGCGAGCGCGCACCGACGCTCGCCGAAGTGCAGGAGATGCAGCGCCGCCTCACCGCCGCGGGCTACGACACCGGCGGCACCGACGGCCGCGTCGGCAACATGACGATGCTCGCGGCGCGCAGCTATCAGCAGAAGGCCGGCCTGACGCCGGCAGACGGATATCTCGGGCTCAAGCTGCTGGCAAAGCTGAGGGGCGGCTAACGCGTTGCGCCCCCGAAGGACGCCGGGTAGCTTCGCGCGCCCATCCAGGAGCGCGCGATGCCCTATGACGTGACCATCATCACGGTGAAGCCGAACACGCACATGAAGGCGCTGTCGGGCGTCGAACAGTGGCTGAAAGCCAACCCGCGCAAGGGCGAGTTCATCGGTTGTCTCACATCCGAGATCGGGTGCCTCAACCGTATCCTGCTGCTGCACCACTATACGAGCGATGCGGACCTTGCGGCCGACCGCGACGCGGTTGCGAAAGACGCCAACCCCTACGGTTGCGTCGAACTGACCGACGGGCGCTCGACCGACACCTTCACGCAATTTCCCTTCCTGCCGCCGATCAAGCCCGGCCAATACGGTCCGATCTTCGAGGTGCGTACCTATCTCCTGAAGCCGACCGGCCTGCCGCCGACCATCGCGGCCTGGACGAAGCAGGCGCCGGAGCGGATGAAGCTCTCCCCGATCCTGGCCGCGATGTATTCAACCACCGGCGAGGTCACGCGCTTCCTGCATATCTGGCCCTATCCGGACCTCGCGACCCGCGCGGCGACGCGGAAAACCGCGATCGAAACCGGCGTTTGGCCGCCGCCCGGCGGTCCTGATCACCTGCTCACGATGCATACCGACATCTATCTTCCGGCCGCATTCTCCCCTATGCGTTAGGGTCAGGCGCGGCCGGTTCCGGCTCCCCGAATTTCAATAACTCACAGGCGAGGACCCCATGTCTTACACCCAGCTCGGGCTTTACATCGACGGCAAGTGGAACCACGGCAACGGCGGCGGTGGCGAGGATGTGCTCAATCCCGCGACGCAGAAGCCGCTCGCACACCTGCCGCACGCAACCGCGAAGGATCTCGACGCGGCGCTCGCCGCCGCGGAAGCCGGCTACAAGGTGTGGAAGGCGAAGTCCGCCTATGACCGCAGCCGCATCATCAAGAAGGCCGCCGACCTCTTGCGCGAGCGCGCCGACCAGGTCGGGCGCGTGATGACGCAGGAACAGGGCAAGACCTTTATCGAGGCAAAGGGCGAGGCCGTCACGTCCGCCGACATCGTCGAATGGTTCGCCGAGGAAGGAAAGCGCGCCTACGGCCGCGTCATCCCGAGCCGCAATCCGACCGTGCGCCAGATGGTCGTCACCGAGCCGGTCGGCGTCGTCGCGGCGTTCACGCCATGGAATTTCCCGGTGCTCACGCCGGCTCGCAAGGTTGCGGCGGCGCTCGCAGCCGGCTGCGCGATCATCATCAAGGCGTCGGAAGAGACGCCCGGCGGCTGCGTCGAACTGGTGAAGTGCTTCGAGGACGCGGGCGTTCCGCCCGGCGTCATCAATCTCGTGTTCGGCGTGCCTTCGATGGTCTCCGAGCACCTGATCGCCTCGCCGATCGTGCGCAAGATCTCCTTCACCGGCTCGGTGCCGGTCGGCAAGCATCTCGCCCAGCTCGCCGCCAAGGGCATGAAGCGCGCCACCATGGAGCTCGGCGGTCACTCGCCGGTCGTGGTGTTCGGCGACGCCGACCCGGAGAAGACCGCCGACACGATCTCGGCGTTCAAGTATCGCAACGCCGGCCAGGTGTGCATTTCGCCGACGCGCTTCTACGTGCAGGAGAATGTCTACGACCGTTTCCTCAAACGCTTCACCGACAACGCCAAGGCGATCAAGCTCGGCGATGGGCTCGAGAAGGACACCACGATGGGTCCGCTCGCCAATCCGCGCCGGCTCGACGCGATGGATTCGTTCGTCGCGGATGCGAAGGCGCGCGGCGGCAAGGTCCAGACCGGCGGCGGCCGCTCCGGCAACCAGGGCTACTTCTTCGAGCCGACGGTCGTGACCGATGTGCCGGACGACTCCAAGATCATGACCGAGGAGCCGTTCGGGCCGGTGGCGCCGATCGTCAGGTTCAAGACCTTCGACGAGGTAGTAGAGCGCGCGAACTCGCTCGAATTCGGGCTTGCGGCGTACACCTTCACGTCCTCGCCGAAGACCGCGACCGCGATCGGCGATGCGCTGCAGTCCGGCATGGTCGGCGTGAACTCGGTCGCGATCTCGACTCCCGAGACGCCGTTCGGCGGCATCAAGGATTCGGGCTACGGCCACGAAGGTGGCATCGAAGGCCTCGAGGTCTACATGAACAAGAAATTCATCGCGCAGGCGTGACGCGCTGAGCGTTCCCAATCACAACCGCCGGCGCGAACCCTCGCGCCGGCGGTTTACGTAAAGCGGCTGACATGACCCAGGTCATCGACCTTCTCGGCTACGACCGCATCGTCGAGCACGCGTCCTCATTGACGTTCGCGCCGAAGCGCGAGCGCTTCATCTTCGTGCGTCACGGCGAAACAGAAGGGAACCGAAACAAGATTTACCAGCTTCCGCACACGCCACTGAACGACACCGGTGAGGGACAGGCGGCCACCGCCGCGAGGGCGCTCGCGGCGACGCGCATCGGCAAGCTGGTCGCAAGCCCGATGGCCCGCGCCTGGCGCACCGCCAGCCTGATCGCCGCCGAGCACAAGATGCACCCCGAGGTCGACGGCGCGCTGAGCGAACGCTTCTATGTGAGCCTGTGGGACAAGCCGATCGAGGGCGCATTCAACTGGGACTGGGACCCGGACGGCTGCGAGCCGCTGAAGACCTTCGTGCATCGTTCCGCGCAGAGCGTGATGCGCGTCCTCTCGGACGACACGCCGGACGGCGAAACAGTGATCGTGGCGCACGGCGGCGTCCTGCTTGTCGCCTGCGCACTGACCCAGGCGACGCTCGAACATTCACATCGTCGAAACGCCGTTCCGCTGTGCTTTGCGCGCGAAAACGGCGCATGGACCGCCACGCCGTTGTGATACGTATCGGGCATGGCTGAGCCGATCGAACGCCCGCTGCCCTCCGGCGCCAACGCGCCCGCGTTCGGCTCGGACGTGATCGCCGAAACGCTGCGTGCGCTCGACATTCCCTACATCGCGCTGAATCCTGGCGCGAGCTACCGCGGCCTGCACGACTCGCTGGTGAATTATCTGGGCAATTCGGCGCCGCAGATGCTGCTCTGCCTGCATGAGGAGAGCGCGGTCGCGATCGCACACGGCTACGCCAAGGTGACCGGCCGTGCGATGGCCGCTGCGGTGCATTCCAACGTAGGCCTGATGCACGCCACCATGGCGATCTTCAACGCGTGGTGCGACCGCATGCCGGTGCTCGTGCTCGGCGCGACGGGGCCGGTCGATGCGGTCAAGCGCCGCCCATGGATCGACTGGATCCACACCGCGCGCGATCAGGGCGCGCTGGTGCGGCCCTATACCAAGTGGGACGACCAGCCGGCCTCGCCCGCCGCCGCGCGCGAAGCGCTGATGCGCGCGCTATGGATTGCGAATACGACGCCGCAGGGACCGGTGTACGTGAACCTCGACGCCGAGATGCAGGAGGCAAAGCTCCCCGAGCCACTGCCGCCCGTCGAAGCAGCGCGGTTCATGCCGCCGGTCGCGAGCGCACCGGATGCGCAGGCGGTTGCGAAGGCGGCGGCGCTGCTGAAAGGCGTACGAACTGCTGCTGGGCTGCTAGGCGCGAAAAACATTGTAATGTTGATCGGACGTGTGTCACGCACCGAAAAGGCCTGGAATGATCGCGTAACTCTCGCGGAAAGCATTGGCGCTCAGGTCATCACTTGTCTGAAAACCGCCGCAAGCTTCCCGACTGATCATCCGCTTCATCTCGGCGCGCCTTCGGTGCTCACCCCCGATGCCGAGGGACTGGCTGCGCTCGCTAAGGCCGACGTCATTCTCAGCCTCGACTGGGTCGATCTCGCTGGGACGCTGAAGGCCGCGAAAGCGCCGGCCGACGGCGCGAAGGTCATCAGCGCCACGATCGACCACCAAATCCACAACGGCTGGAGCATGGACCATCAGGGCCTCGCGCCGGTCGATGTGATGCTCGCTGCCGACCCAGAGGATGCGGTTCCGCTGCTGATCGAAACGATTGGCGATACGGATCCTCTCGTTGTCACGCGACCGGCGCGCGAAGATCGCGACCTTCCCGCGACGACGCTCACTGTCGAACACCTCGCCCGCGCGCTGCGCGACACTGTTGATGACAGGCCATTCTCACTCACGCATCTCCCGCTCTCCTGGAACGGAGCATGGTGGCCGTTCCGTCATCCGCTCGATTTTCTCGGCTCGGATGGCGGCGGCGGGCTGGGCGCCGGGCCGGGCGTCACGGTCGGCGCGGCGCTCGCGCTGAAGGGAGCCGGACGCATTCCCATTGGTATCTGCGGCGACGGCGATTTCCTGATGGGCGCAACCGCGATCTGGACAGCGGCGCATTACCGCATTCCGCTGCTCATCGTGGTCGCCAACAATCGCTCTTTCTACAATGACGAAGTGCACCAGGAGCGCGTCGCGCGCATGCGCAACAGGCCCGTCGAGAACAAATGGATCGGCCAGCGCATCAGCGATCCGGATATCGATCTCGCGGCGCTCGCGCGTGCGCAGGGCGCGCTCGGTTTCGGGCCAATCGAAGATGTGGACCAGCTCGCGCCCACGTTCGCGAAGGCCATCGCCGCGGTGGAGCAAGGCCAGGTCGCCGTGGTCGATGTGCGCGTCGCGCCCGGCTACACGCCGGCCATGACCGCCGCCGTGTCGAATGCCGAGAGGAAAGCGTGATGCCGGTCACGCGCCTCGAAGCCACGCCGCGCCCCGCTGCCGCCGCGCCCCTGCTCGTGGTCGATGACGTATCGAAGACATTCGAGACCCCCGACGGCGTTCTCACCGCGGTCGATCACATGTCGTTCGACGTCGCGCCGGGCGAGTTCCTAGCGGTGATCGGACCATCCGGCTGCGGCAAGTCCACGCTGTTCAACATCATCGGGGGCCTGCTCGACGGCTACGACGGCCGCGTGACGGTCGCAGGCGAGACCGTGCAGGGCCCGCATCAGTCGATCGGCATGGTGTTCCAGGAGGAGTCGACCTTCCCGTGGCGCACCGTCACCGAGAACGTCGCCTTCCCGCTCGAGATCGCCGGCCAGCCGAAGGCGCAGCGTATCGAGCGCGCCAAGCACTTCATCGATCTGGTCGGCTTGCGCGGCTTCGAGAACCGCTACCCCGCCGAGCTCTCCGGCGGCATGCGCCAGCGCGTCGCGATCGCGCGCACGCTCGCCTCCGAGCCGAAGATCCTGCTGATGGACGAGCCATTCGGCGCGCTCGACGAGCAGACTCGGCTCCTGCTGGGCGACAAGGTGCTGCAGATCCAGGACCAGCTCAAGCAGACCTGCCTGCTCATCACCCACAACATCACCGAAGCCGTGCAGCTCGCCGACCGCGTTCTGGTGATGACCTACCGGCCGGGCAGGCTCAAGCGCATGGTGCCGATCGACCTGCCGCGCCCGCGCTCTTCCGAGATCGTGTCGAGCGATGCCTTCGGCCACTACGTCGCGCAGATCTGGGGCGACCTGCGCGAGGAAGCGAGCCGCGGCATGCTCGACGACGAGAAGCTCCGCGCGGACCACAAATGACTGCGCGCACACAAAGCAATCTCCTGCCGTTCGCGCTCGGGCTCGGCACGTTCGTCGGCGTTATTCTGGCGGTTGAAGTTTTGATCCGCATCGGCGTTATCAACCGCTTCATCGTGCCGATGCCCTCGCAGATCGCCGGCGCGTTCGAGCGGGTGATCGTCGAGGAGGATATCCCGCACCGCTTCCTCGTCACCGCGCGCGAGGCGCTGTGGGCGACGCTCCTGCTC
>Ga0190275_10003927_pt1 | contig 10666 bp, 18 predicted proteins | sample Popmic550T_FD_133745 | JGI IMG/M metagenome (GOLD analysis project Ga0190275, IMG submission 133745) | Populus adjacent soil microbial communities from riparian zone of Yellowstone River, Montana, USA - 550 T | ecosystem: Environmental > Terrestrial > Soil > Riparian zone > Trees stand | place...
AGCTCCCGAAAGCTCACCGGCGGCACTGGTTTGCGATTGGCGTAGTCCTCGGCCGCCTTCTTCATCTGTTCCGCCGCGGCGCTGAACTGGGCCAGCGGATTGTTCGGGTCGGGGGGAATGAACTGCAAAATCGTCTGCGGTATCGCCAGCACGGACGAAGCGAAGATGACGGGGATGACGCCGCCCATGTTGAGCTTGATGGGCATGTGCGTCTGCTGCCCGCCGACGAGCTGGCGTCCGACGTGCCGCTTGGCGTAAGAGATCGGGATTTTGCGACGCGCCGTCTCGACGAAGACGACGAAGGCGATCAGGCCTATCAGCATCGCGAGCATCACGATGACGCCGATGACGGCGAACGTATCGCCGCTGCGAAGACGCGAGACGACCTGTGGGACGCCGCTTGAGGGCAGGCCGATGATGATGCCCGTGAATATGAGGAGCGAGATGCCGTTGCCGATGCCGCGCTCGGTTATCTGCTCGCCGAGCCACATGACGAAGATCGTGCCCGTCGTCAGCGTTATCATCGTCGTGAGAAGGAAGCCCCATCCAGCGTCGCCGACGGCGTTGGCCTGTAGCCAGCGCGCGACGATGAAGGTCTGGAACATGCACAGCACCACGGTCAGGTAGCGGTTGTACTGGTTGAGCTTCTGCCTTCCGGCCTCGCCCTCTTCCTGCAAGCGCTTGAGCTGCGGGAAGACGGTCGTCATCAACTGCGTGATGATGGTCGCCGTGATGTAGGGCGTAACGCCCAGAGCGAAGACCGAGATGGTCTGAAAGTTGCCGCCCGAAAAGAGGTCTAGCACGCCGAGCAGGGTGCTGCCGACTTCGGCCCAGACGCGTTTGAGCTGGTCGCGGTCAATGCCCGGCGCGGTGACGTGCGCCCCAAAGCGATAGACGGCCAGAAGGCCCAGCATGAACAGGATGCGCCGACGAAGGTCGGGCACCGTCAACATGTTTCGGACGGCGGCTAAGAATTTGTCCATGATTAAAAGCTCTCAGCGGTCAGCAATCAGCTTTCAGCTTTTGTACTACTTGGGATTGGCCTTTGAATTAAGCGGTCAAGCTCCGCAATGATACCAAAGCTGACCGCTCAAAGCTGAACCCTGACGGCTTCTGTAAGACCAAACAACGCTGAAGACGCTTGAGAGCGTCTTCAGACTCTCTCGCTGCGTCGTCAGCGTGCTTATGTCGGAAACTCTTTTCAAGGCGACGCCGCTACTCGCCGACGGGCACGAGCGCGTCGGGTTTGTGGAACGGGTTGATGACGTTGATCGTGCCGCCCGCGTCCTCGATCTTCTTGCGCGCGCCCTTCGTGAATCGGTGCGCCGAGACGGTGAGCTTCTTCGTCAGCTCGCCCGTGCCAAGCACTACGATGTCGCGCTTACCTTTGGCGATGACGCCGCGGCTGTGCATCGTCTCAGGCGTGATCTCGTCGCCGGCCTCGAAACGCTCGTTGAGCGTCGAGAGCGTGACCTCGATCCACTGCTTCTTGAAGATGTTCGTGAAGCCGCGCTTCGGCAGTCGCCGCTGCAAGGGCATCTGTCCACCCTCGAAGCCGACCTTGCCCGAATAGCCCGAACGCGACTTCTGACCCTTGTTGCCGCGCCCCGCCGTTTTGCCGAGGCCCGAACCGGGGCCGCGACCCACGCGCTTCTTCTTGTGCGTCGAACCCTTCGCCGGGCGCAGATTGTTCAAACCGATAGCCATCTCAAACCTCGTGAATCGTGAATCGTGAATCGTAAATCGTTCGGAACAGGTTTTATCTATTCACGATTTACGATTTACCATTTACGGCTTTTATCTATTCAATTATTCGCAAAAGGTGCGGGACTGAAGCGACCATGCCGCGCATCGAGGGCGTGTCGGGCCGCTCGACGATCTGGTTGAGCTTCGTGACGCCGACCTTTCGGACGACCTCTTTCTGCGTCTTCGGGAAGCCAATCGCGCTGCGGTAATACTGTATGCGAATCGTCCCGCCGTCCTGCTGGTTGCTCTCTTCAGCCATCACAAAAACCTCTTGGGTATTAGGTGTTGGGTTTTGGGTGCTGGATAAGACAGAAGCCTAAAACCCAACACCTAATACCCAAAACCCTCTTAAAGTTCTTCGACCTGCTTGCCGCGCAGGCGCGCGACTTCCATCGGGTCTTTCATGTTCAGAAGACCGTCGAAGGTTGCGCGCACGACGTTGTGCGGGTTGGCCGAGCCTAAAATTTTTGTGCGAACGTCGTGGACGCCCGCCGCCTGCATGACGGCGCGGACGGCCCCGCCCGCGATAACTCCCGTGCCCTCGCTCGCCGGCTTCATCAGGACGCGGCCCGCGCCGTGCTCGCCGATGATCGGGTGCGGCAGCGTGTTGGCGATGAGCGGCACGCGGATCATGTTCTTCTTCGCCGCCTCGATGGCCTTCTTGATGGCGACGGGGACTTCGCGTGCCTTGCCCGTGCCGAAGCCGACGTGCCCCGCGCCGTCGCCGACGACGACCAGCGCGGCGAAACTCATGTTCTTACCGCCCTTGACGACCTTCGTCACGCGGTTGATCGAGATGACCTGATCGGTCAGGTCTAACCCCTGCGTCGCAATTCTCTGTTTCGGTTGTCGCATCGTTTACCCTTTACGAAAACTTCTCAGGCCGCGGCCTCTTCCGTCTCGCCGCCCGCCTCTTCCTCGCTCGCCTCGTTCTTGTTCAGGCCCGCCTCGCGCGCAGCGTCCGCCAGAGCTTTGACGCGACCGTGGTAGCGAAAGCCTCCGCGGTCGAAGACGACCGACTCGACGCCCTTCTCAATCGCGCGCTCGGCAATCGCCTTTCCTACGCGACGCGCCGCCTCGATGTTGCCGCCCGTCTCGCCGCGCAAGTCCTTCTCGGTGGTCGAGGCCGAGGCGATGGTCACGCCTCGCTCGTCGTCAATCACCTGCGCGTAGATGTGGCTGAGGCTGCGGAATATCGCGAGCCTCGGACGCTCGCCCGTGCCGCTCATGCGTTTGCGTATGCGCGTGTGGACAGCCCTGCGAACCGCTGCTTTCTTTTTCTTCGCCATCTCTTTCCTCGTAAATGGTGAATGGTGAATCGTCAATGGTAAAAGCAGTTTCTATTTACCATTGACCATTTACTATTTACCCGTCTTGCCCGGCTTGAGCTTGAGCTGCACGTCGGCGTAGCGCACGCCCTTGCCCTTGTAGGGGTCGGGCTTGCGTAGGCCGTGCATCTCCGCCGCGACCTGACCGAGCTTCTGCTTATCAATCCCGGAGAGCGTCAGCGTCAACTGGTACTGCTGGATCGAGGCTTTGGCCGGAACGCGCTCGCCCTTCGCCTCGATGCCTTCGGGCAGAGGGAATTCGACGGGGTGCGAGTAGCCCAGAGAGAAGACGATCTTCTTGCCCTGTATGTCGGCCTTGTAGCCGACGCCGACCACGTCCATCTGCTTCGTGAACCCTTCGGTCACGCCGACGACGGCGTTGTTGGCGAGGGCGCGCGCAAGACCGTGGTTGGCGCGGAACTCGTCCGACGCGCGCTCGGCCTGCAATTGCCCGTCTTCGAGCTTGAAGGTGACGCCCTCAGGAATCGGCGTCCGCAGAGTCCCCTTCGGCCCCTTCACCTCGATCTCCCGCTCGTGGAGCGTCACAGTGACGCCCTTCGGAACCGCGATAACTTTTTTGCCAATGCGAGACATAACAACCTCCGTGACAGGTAAACGGTGACAGGTGACAGGTGAAAAGCTTTTTCTTGTCACCTGTCACTTGTCACCTGTCACGCTAATAGATTTGTGCCAGCACCTCGCCGCCGACGTTCTCGCGGCGGGCGCGCTTGCCCGACATCAGGCCGCGCGAGGTCGAGACGATGTTGACGCCGTAGCCGCCCAAGACCTTCGGTATGTCGGTCGCGCCCATGTAGACGCGGCGACCGGGCGTCGAGACGCGCGACAGGTGCGTGATCGAGGACGTTCCGCGCGCGTCGTAGCGCAGGAAGATGCGTATGGTGCGCTTGACGCCTTCGCCCTTCGTGACGAAATTGTTGATGTAGCCCTCTTCCTTCAGGATGCGGGCGATCTCCAGCTTCAGCTTCGACGCCGGGATGTCAACGCGCGAGTGCTTTGCGGCAATCGCGTTACGCATCCGCGTCAGCATGTCGGCAATAGGATCAGTCATTCTTGAAACTCCAAAAAAAACGTGACAGGTGACAGGTGACAGGTGACAGGTAAGAACAAGTTTTTTCTTGTCACCTGTCACGGTTTACCTGTCACGGCTTTTCTTACCAGCTCGACTTGACGACGCCCGGTATCTGCCCCTGCAAAGCAAGCTCGCGGAAGCAGATGCGGCACAGCTTGAACTTACGCAGGTAGGCGCGTGGACGCCCGCAACGCTCGCAACGCGTATAGCCGCGCGACGAAAATTTCGGCGTCCGCTTGGCCTTCGCAATCAATGATTTCTTTGCCATATCACCTTCTCGTAAATGGTAAATGGTGAATGGTAAATGGTGGTTTTATCTATTCACCATTTACCATTTACCATTTACGGCTTTCATTGTCGGAACGGCATGCCGAGCGCCTTGAGGAGCGCGCGCGCCTGCTCGTCGTCGCGTGCGGTGGTGACGATTGAGATGTTCATCCCGCGCGTCTTGTCCACCTTGTTGAAATCAATTTCGGGAAAAATCAACTGGTCGCGCACGCCGAGCGTGTAGTTGCCGCGACCGTCGAACGCCTTGGGGCTGACGCCACGGAAGTCGCGCACGCGCGGCAGTGCGACCGTTATCAAGCGGTCGAGGAACTCGTACATGCGCTCGCCGCGCAGCGTGACCATCGTGCCGATGGGCATGCCCTGACGCAGCTTGAACGTCGCGATGGACTTTTTGGCGCGCGTCGTGACAGGCTTCTGGCCCGTGACAGCGCGAATCTCGTCCGCGCCCGTGTCAACGATCTTCGCGTTGGCTATCGCCTCGCCGAGTCCCATGTTGATGACGATCTTCTCCAGCTTCGGAACCGCCATAGGGTTCTCGATGCCGAACTCTTTGGCAATCGCCGGGGCGATCTCTTTCTGGTAACGCTCTTTCAGTCTGGCTGCCATTGCTCACTCCGTTAGCAGTTTTCAGTTTTAAGTTTTCAGTTCTCAGTAAAGCTCTTTCGCGTTCTTACTGAAAACTAAAAACTGAAAACTGAAAACTATTACTCCTTGTCCAGCGCCTGACCGCTGCCCGACGCGACGCGCGTCTTCGAGCCGTCGTCGGCTACGTCGTAACGCACGCGCGTCGCCTTGCCCGACTGCGGGTCAATGAGCTGGACGTTCGAGATGTTGATGAAGGCTTCCTTTTCGAGGATGCCGCCGCCGCGCCCCGCCTGCGGGTTCGGGCGCTGGTGCCGCTTGACCATTGCCACGCCCTCGACCTTGACTTTGCCGGCGCCGGGGTTCACTTCGAGAATGCGACCACGCTTGCCTTTGTCTCGGCCCGCCATGATGATGACCGTGTCGCCCTTCTTAACTTTCACGCGCTTCGTTACTGACTGTGCCATTTCCTTAAATCACCTCCGGCGCGAGCGAAACGATCTTCATGAAGTTGCGGTCGCGAAGCTCGCGCGCCACGGGGCCGAAGACGCGCGTCCCGATGGGCGTGTCGTCCGGCTTGATCAGCACGCACGCGTTCTGGTCGAAGCGTATGTACGTCCCGTCCTTGCGCCGCACCTCTTTCGCTGTGCGGACGATGACGGCGTTGTGCACCGTGCCCTTCTTGACGGCCCCGTCCGGCGAGGCCTCTTTGACCGTGACCTTAATTTTGTCGCCGAGCGTCGCCCGCGCGGCCTTCGTCGAGCCGCCCACGGTCTGAATCATCTCGACGCGCCGCGCGCCCGAATTGTCCGCAACGTCCAAAGACGTTTGCATCTGGATAGCCATCTCTACACCTCGTAAATCGTTAATCGTAAATCGTGAATCGTGGAAGACAGGTTGTATCTATTCACGATTTACGATTTACCATTTACGGCTTTTACTTCTCTGCCTTCTGAATGATCTCGACGACGCGCCAGCGCTTGCGCGCCGACATGGGCCGGGTCTCGACGATGCGAACCTTGTCGCCGACGGTTGCGCCCTGCTCGTTGTGCGCCATGAACTTCGACGTGCGGCGGACGTAGCGACGATACTTCGGATGCTTGATGAGACGGTCAACGCGCACCACGCAAGACTTCTCCATCTTGTCCGACGCCACGACGCCGATCTTCTCCGCGCGTCGCGTCGTGCGCGCAGCTTCCGCGCCCGTCGCGTCGCCCGCCTGCGCGTCAACTCCCGCGGCCTGCGCTTTCGCGAGACCCTCGCCGGACGCGCTCGCCTCGGCGGCACTGTCGCCGTCGGTCGTCGTCACTTCTTCTTTTGTCTCTTCTGCCATCACAAAAACCTCGTAAATGGTGAATGGTCAATGGTGAATGGTTAAAAGTAGTTTCTATTTACCATTGACCATTTACTATTTACCGCTTGCCGCCTCCTGCTCGCGCTGGCGCATCATCGTGCGAATGCGCGCGAGCGACTTCTTCTCGCGGCGCGCGGCATTCACGGCGTCAACCTCGCCGAGCGCGAGCTTGAAGTTGAGGCGGAACAAAGATTCCTTAATCCGCGCGGCCTCTTCCTTCAGCTCCTCGCTCGTCATGTTGTGCAGGCGCTCTAAATCGTCACGTCTCTTCATAACTTAAACCGCGCCCCCTTCCTGCTCCGCGCGCGAAACGAACTTGCACTTGATGGGAAGCTTCTGCGCCGCGAGCCGCATGGCCTCGCGCGCCATCGTCTCGTCCACGCCCTCTATCTCGTAGAGGATGCGACCGGGCTTGACGACCGCAACCCAGTGGTCGGGAGCGCCCTTGCCCTTGCCCATACGCGTCTCCGCGGGCTTCTTCGTAATCGGCTTGTCGGGAAACATGCGAATCCAGATTTTGCCGCCGCGCTTGACGTGGCGCGTCATCGCGATACGCGCGGCCTCGATCTGCCGGTCGGTGATCCACCCCGGCTCCAGCGTCTTCAGGCCGTACTCACCGAAGCTGATCTTAGAGCCGCGCTGCGCCGCGCCCGTCATCCGCCCCTTCATCTGCTTCCGGTGCTTAACCTTCTTCGGCATCAACATGATTGCTCACTCCGTTCGCCGTGACAGGTGAACAGTGACAGGTGACGGGATGAAATGGATTTACTTGTCACCTGTCACTTGTTACCTGTCACTATCTTTATCTTCCGCCGCCGCCGCCGCGCGGGCCACGCCCACCGGGGCCGCCGGGGCCACGTCCGCGCGGGCGGTCGTCGCCGTCGCGGTCACGACGCGGACGCCTGCCGTCGCCGCGCTCCGGCCTCGGCTCGTTGATCGGGTCGGGCTGCGTGCCGCGAGCCATCGCCGCCTTCGGGTCGAGAATCTCGCCGCGGTAAATCCAGCACTTGACGCCGATGACGCCGAACGTCGTGTGCGCCTCTGCGAAGCCGTAGTCAATGTCTGCGCGCAAGGTGTGCAAGGGCAGACGCCCCTGCAAGTGCCACTCGGTGCGCGCGATCTCCGCGCCGTTAAGACGGCCCGCGACCTTGACCTTGATGCCCTGCCCGCCGAACCGCAGAGTCTCCTCGACGGTCTTTCGCATGGCGCGGCGGAAGGCGATGCGCTTCTCTAACTGCTGGGCGATCTTCTCGGCCTGCAACTGCGCGTTCAGCTCCGGCTTGTGAATCTCCTGTATGGAGACGAGGACTTCCTTGCCCGTGCGCGCGGAGATGTCCGCCTTGAGCTTGTCAATCTCCGCCCCTTTGCGCCCGATGATGATGCCGGGGCGCGAGGTGTAGATGATGAGCTTGAGGCGGTTGGCCGCGCGCTCCACGTCAACGTGCGAGACGCCAGCGCCCATGAAGCGGCCCTTCATCTGCGCCTTGAGCTTCAAGTCTTCAAGGAGGTAGTCGCCGTACTGCTTCTTTGCGAACCAGTGCGAATGCCAGTCCTTGTTGTAGCCGAGGCGGAAGCCGTAAGGATGAACTTTCTGACCCACAATGTTCTCCTGAATGGGTTCTGGGTTTTGGGTTCTGGGTTTTGGCTTTCAACCTAACACCCAGCACCTAACACCCGGAACCAATCTTATTCCGTTGCTTCTTCAGCCGGAGCCGCTTCCTCTTTTTTGGAGGCGCGCTTCGTAGACTTCTTCTCCGCGGCCCCTTCGGAGGCTGCGGCTTTCTTTGCGGTCGCGCCGCCCTTCTTAGCGGCTGCCTTGCCCTTCGGCTCGGCTGTGGGCTTCGCGCCCTTCTTAGCCTTCGGCGCGGCCTTGCCCTTCGGCTTGTCCGCGCCGTCTTCGCTCGCGACCAGAACGGTCACGTGGCAGAAGTGGCGCTGCTCGCGGTAGGCGCGGCCCTGCGGCGCGGGGCGCACGCGGCGACGATTCTTGGTCGGCCCGATGTCAACGAAGCACGTCTTGACGACAAGCTCGTCCGGGTCAACCGCGACGTTCTGCCGCTCGGCGGTCTCGGTCGCGTTGGCGATGGCCGAGCGTAGGCACTTCTCGATGAGCGGGGCTGCGCGCTTGTTCGTGAACCTGAGAATCGCCAACGCCTCGCCCACGCGCTTGCCGCGAATCATGTCAACCACGAGACGCGCCTTCTGCGCCGACCCGCGTAAATATTTTGCACTCGCTATCGCTTCCATGCTTAACCTCAGTAAATGGTAAATGGTGAATGGTAAATGGCTGTTCTATCTATTCACCATTTACCATTTACTATTCACTATCTCGCCGGTTTCGACGACTTCTCCGCCTTCGTGCCCGAGTGGCCCTTGAAGGTGCGCGTCGGGGCGAACTCGCCGAGCTTGTGGCCGACCATGTTCTCCGTGACGTAGACGGGGATGTGGCGCTTGCCGTTGTGGACGCCGAAGGTCAGGCCGACGAAGTCGGGCGTGATGGTCGAGCGGCGCGACCAGGTCTTGACCGCGGGCGGACGATTGCCGCTCTGGCGTATCGCCTCGACCTTCTTCTCCAGATGCCCGTCTATGAACGGGCCTTTTTTAACTGAACGTGCCATTGTTTTCTCGCTTCGCTCGAAAAGGGTGTTGGGTTTTAGGTGTTGGGTTTTGGTTTTAACTAACACCCAGCACCTAGCACCCAGAACCTGCTTTTACTTCACTCGACGGTCGCGCACGATCATCTTCGTGGTGCGCTTGTTCTTGCGCGTCTTGTAGCCGCGCGTCGGCTGGCCCCAAGGCGTCACGGGGTGGCGACCGCCCGAAGTCTTGCCTTCGCCGCCGCCGTGCGGGTGGTCAACCGGATTCATCGCGACGCCGCGAACTTTCGGACGTAGCCCGTGCCAGCGCGAGCGCCCGGCCTTGCCGTAAGAGACGTTCTCGTGCTCGACGTTCCCGACCTGTCCGACGGTCGCGTAACAGACAACGGGGACGCGCCGAACCTCGCCCGAAGGCATGCGAACCTGCGCGTGATCGCCCTCTTTCGCGACGAGCTGCGCGAAGCCGCCCGCCGAGCGCACTAGCTGTCCGCCCTTGCCCGGTCGCAGCTCGATGTTATGAATCTGCGTGCCGAGCGGGATGTTGCGAATCGGGAGCGCGTTGCCGGGAAGGATGTCGGCTTCGGGGCCGCTCATCACGGTCTTTCCGACTTCGATCCCCGTAGGCGCGATGATGTAGCGCTTCTCGCCGTCGAGGTACGTGATGAGCGCGATGTGCGCCGAGCGGTTCGGGTCGTACTCGATCTGCGTGACGCGCCCCGGCACGCCCGACTTGTCGCGCTTGAAGTCAATGATTCGGTAGTGGCGCTTGTGGCCGCCGCCGCGACGACGCACCGTGATGTGGCCGTCGTTGTTGCGACCCGAAATGCGCGTCTTCGGCTCAAGCAGAGACTTCTCAGGCTCCGCGCCCGGCGTCAGCTCGTCGCGCGTCAGGTACGTCTGGTAGCGACGCGCCGGCGATGTCGGTGTAAGTTTCTTGATGCCCATCTTTTTATTGCGGATTGCGGATTGCGGATTGCGGATTTGATGAACGGCGGCAAGCAGCCTGATTCATTCCGCACCTCACAACTAGCAATCAGTCAAACCGAGTTCACTTCTCATTTGCGGTCGGAACGCCGACGGCGGAGTGTCTTTCAATCCGCAATCCGCAATCCGCAATCCGCAATTCCTAGATGTTCTCGCCGTAGTCGAACGGCGGCTGGCCCGCCTTGAGCGTGACGTAGGCTTTCTTCCAAGAGGGCTTGCGGCCCTCGAAGCGTCCGCGCCGCGCCATCTTGCCTTCGTAGTTGATGGTTCGCACCGCGTCAACCTGCACGTTGAATATGCGCTCGACCGCCGACTTGATCTCCGGCTTCGTGGCGTGGCGGTCAACGCGGAAGGTCAAAAGCTGGCGACCGTCCTGCGACTCTTCCTTCGCGACGAGCGCCTTCTCCGTGATGACCGGCGCTTTGATGATGTCCCAAATCGTTCTCATCAGAAACCTCGTAAATGGTAAATGGTGAATGGTAAATGGCGGCCCTATCTATTCACCATTTACTATTTACCATTCACGGCTTTTAAGCCGCTTCCTCTTCCTGCGCGCCCTCGGCGTCGCCGCTTTCGGCCACAGCCGCGACCGACTTCTTCGGGTCGAGCAAAGCTTCGACCTGCTCTGCCGCCGAGCGCGACATGACAAGCTTCTCGTGATACAGAATGTCGTAGATGTTCAGGCCGCCCGCGCCCA
>Ga0190275_10003928_pt1 | contig 10664 bp, 6 predicted proteins | sample Popmic550T_FD_133745 | JGI IMG/M metagenome (GOLD analysis project Ga0190275, IMG submission 133745) | Populus adjacent soil microbial communities from riparian zone of Yellowstone River, Montana, USA - 550 T | ecosystem: Environmental > Terrestrial > Soil > Riparian zone > Trees stand | place...
GGTGCGCGGGCTGACATAGGCGAGAGCGTCGTTGGCGCCGGTAGCAGCACAGGTGCCAAGGTCGAGGCCGAATCCCAGTTCCTGGAGCAGCCCCAGTTCCCACCGGACATAGGCCGGCGCCCACAGCGGCGTTTCCAGCGCTTCGAGCAGCGCGGCGAGGCCGTGAAAGACCGGCTCGTGCGGCTCCCGGTCGGGCAGCGCCACTTCTGTCACCGTACAGGCGGAGACGAGACAGGCCAGCCGGACCGGGTCGTCCAGCATTCCGGCCGATGAATTGTGGACCGGCTCGACCGTGAAGGAGCCGAGATGGTCGGCGAGCCGCGCCCGCCAGCGGGCGCTGACGCGGTTGCCCGGCTGAAGGTTGCCGCGCTGCTTGGACGAGCGTCCACCCTGAACCAGACCGGCGTGCCGGCCATGGCTGTGCGTCAGCAAGGTCGCCACCACGGCCGCCTCACCGTGCGGCCGGGCGGACAATACGATCGCCTCATCGGTCCATTCCATGGGAATGTTCTACCAAAGTTCTCATCGGAATGCCCTAAACTTTCGTCTGGGACATCGCATAGGACAATGAAATTGCACTTAGCGAAAAAGCCGCATTTCTGTGATATCGACACGGAACAATCCAGAACAGGTAATGTTAACCATTCTGTAAACACGATGGTTCAGTGTCGGGGTCATCAAAAGATCTCACACAATCCAAAGTATGGTGTCGTCATGTGGAGCAGCTTTTCCAAGGATTGGGCGCGTTGGTCGCCAGCGGAACGCTTTACGGCTCGTGTCGTCTTTCTCGTCTGTACTGTGAGTGTGGCAAGCCAGGCAGTCATACATATAATCTGACTAGCGCTTGTCTTCCAGACTGTACGCAGAGAAACTCCGGCAATACTGCGAATTGGTCTTCGTATGCCGACGCCCATCGACGGGAGCGCGGGCATACGAGAGACGCAAAGCCGATCAGACCGATCAGACCGCCTTACGCGGTCTTCAGGCACCCGGCGATGGCGTTGGCCACCGTGTCGACGTTCCGGGAATTGAGTGCGGCGACGCAGATGCGGCCGCTGTCCAGCGCATAGATCGAGTGCTCTTCCCGCAACCGGGCGATGACCGGCTGCGGCAGGCCCGAGTATGAGAACATGCCGCGCTGGCGCGTGATGAAAGAGAAGTCCTCACCGTCCACCAGGGCGGTCAGCTTCTCCGCCAAAGCTTCGCGCATCGAGCGGATGCGGGTGCGCATGCCGGTCAATTCCTCGTCCCACAGCGCCCGCAGCTCCGGCGAACTGAGGACGGCGGAGGCGATCTTGGCGCCGTGCGACGGCGGGCTAGAGTAGTTCGTCCGCACCAGCCGCTTGAGCTGGCTCAGCACGCGGGTCGCCTCGGCAGCGTCCGAGGTCACGACGCTGAGCGCCCCGACCCGCTCGCCGTAGAGCGACAGCGACTTGGAGAACGAGCTGGAAACCAGCATCGAAACACCGGCGGCGGCGAAGGCGCGGACAGGAGCCGCGTCGGGGTCGAGCCCTTCGGCGAAGCCCTGGTAAGCGATATCCAGGAACGGGACGAGGCCACGGGCCTTGACCACCTCGATTACTTCGGCCCACTGCTCCGGCGTCAGGTCCAGGCCGGTCGGGTTGTGGCAGCAGGCATGAAGGATGACGACATCGCCGGCGGGCAGGCCCGACAGGCACCCGATCATACCGGCGAAGTCCAGCTCACGCCCGCGCTCGCGGCTGTAGGGATAGGTCTCCACCATAAAGCCGGCGTTCTCGAACAGGGCGCGATGGTTTTCCCAGCTCGGGTCGCTGATCCAGACGCGCTTGGCCGGCGTGAACCCGCGCAGCAGATCGGCGCCCAGGCGCAGTCCGCCGGTTCCACCGAGAGTCTGCACGGCAATGACGCGCCCCTCGGCGATGGCCGGGCTGTCGGCGCCGAAGACCAGGGATGAGGCCGCCTTGTCATAGGATTGCAGGCCATCGATCGGCAGGTAGGTGAGCGGTTGGTTGCCTTCCAGCAGCAGCGTCTCGGCCCGCTTCACGCATTCCAGGAGGGGAACACGGCCATCATCGCCGACATAGACGCCGACGCCCAGATTGATCCGGTTGGGATTGGGGTCGGCGTTGAAGGCCTCGGTGATGCCCAGGATCGGGTCGCGGGGCGCCAGGGCGATGGGGGCGAAAAGGGACGAAGTATTGGTGGCGCTCATGGCTGCACACGGTCCTTAAGGAATTGGCGTGAATCGCGGACTCAATAGCACCGGAACCGACCGTTCGTCTCCTCAAGATTTGCCGAGCCGGCTGATACCGGCTGCCGCACCCCCTGCTCTTTCCGGGGCTTTCTCACGTCCGCATATCGTAGTAGTCATCGACTCCTGAAAACAGACCGGCGCCGGATTATCCGAAGCCGGCACAAAAACGATGCGTCAGGAGGAAACGCGATGACCAGACTTGAGCGGAGCTATGTCCACGGTGCGGCCACCATGCCGCTGATCGGCGATACGATCGGAGCGCACCTGGACCGTGTCGCGGCTCTATCGCCCGACACCGACGCTTTGGTCGTCCGGCAGCAGGGCATCCGCTGGACCTATCGCGAGTTCTGCGACGAGGCGAACAAGGTGGCGGCGGGCCTGATCGCCCTGGGACTGAAACCCGGCGACCGGATCGGCATCTGGTCGCAGAACAATGCCGAGTGGGTACTGACCCAGTTCGCCACGGCCAAGGCCGGACTGATCCTGGTCAACATCAATCCTGCCTATCGGACCCACGAGCTTGAATACGCGCTCAACAAGGTCGGCTGCAAGGCGCTGATCCTGGCGGCGTCGTTCAAGAGCAGCGACTACATCGCAATGATCCGCGACGTGGCACCTGAACTGGACCACGCCGAACCCGGCAAGCTTGACGCGCACAAGGTACCGAGCCTGCGGACCGTCATCCGGATGGGCACGGATCGAACGCCGGGCATGCTGAACTTCGGCGATATCGCCGGTGCCGCGCGCGACGAGCATTTCGCCAGACTGGATGAATTGAAGGACGTCCTTCAGTTCGACGACGCGATCAACATCCAGTTCACCAGCGGCACCACCGGCAACCCCAAGGGCGCCACGCTGACGCACCACAACATCCTGAACAACGGCTTCTTCATCGGGGAGGCGATGCGTCTGACCGAGCACGACCGCCTATGCATCCCCGTGCCGTTCTACCACTGCTTCGGCATGGTGCTGGGCAATCTCGCCTGCGTCACGCACGGCGCCTGCATGGTCATTCCGGGCGAAGGCTTCGAGCCGGAAGCCGTCCTGACCGCGGTCCAGGAAGAGCGCTGCACCGGCCTGCATGGCGTGCCGACGATGTTCATCGCCGTCCTGAACCACCCGCGCTTCAAGGAGTTCGACCTTTCCACGCTGCGCACCGGCATCATGGCCGGTTCCCCTTGCCCGATCGAGGTCATGAAGCGGGTGGCCGGCGAGATGAACATGCGGGAGATCACCATCGCCTACGGCATGACCGAGACCAGCCCGGTCAGCTTCCAAAGCTCGGTGGACGACCCGCTGGAGAAGCGGGTGGCGACGGTCGGCCGCATCCAGCCTCACCTTGAGGTCAAGATCGTCGATGTCGAGGGCCGGATCGTTCCGGTCGGCACTCCGGGCGAGTTGCTGACGCGCGGCTACTCGGTGATGCGGGAGTACTGGGGCGACGAGGAGCGGACGCGGGAAGCGATCGATGCGTCGCGCTGGATGCACACCGGCGATCTGGCCGTCCTGGACGAGGATGGCTACTGCAACATCGTCGGACGCATCAAGGACATGGTCATCCGGGGCGGCGAGAACATCTATCCGCGCGAGATCGAGGAATTCCTGTATACCCATCCCAAGATCGCCGACGTCCAGGTCTTCGGCGTGCCGGACGAGCGCTACGGCGAGCAGCTTTGCGCCTGGATCAACATCCAGGAGGGCGAGACGCTGACCGAGCAGGAGGTCGTCGAGTTCTGCCGCGACAGGATCGCGCACTACAAGGTGCCGCGCCACATCCGATTCGTCGAAGCCTTCCCCATGACGGTCACCGGCAAGATCCAGAAGTTCATCATGCGGCAGAAGATGATCGAGGAGTTGAAGCTGGAGGTTTCCAGGACGGCGTGATCGCGGGAATGTTACCGCAGGCCGGGTTTTCGCAGGGATTCCGCGCACCACATTGGGACGCGGAACATGCGAATACCCTTACCCAAGGAATGAACAACGATGGCCGAGAACCAGCAACTGGCAACGGCAACCGTCGGCGGCGGCTGCTTCTGGTGTACCGAAGCGGTCTTCCAGAACCTGCGCGGCGTCAAGAGCGTGAAATCCGGCTATGCCGGCGGACATGTCGAGAATCCCACATATCAGCAGGTCTGCACCGCGACCACCGGCCACGCCGAGGTGATCCAGATCGCCTACGATCCGGCGGTGATCTCCTACGAAGACCTGCTTGAAGTCTTCTTCACCACCCACGACCCGACCACGCCCAACCGTCAGGGCAACGATGTCGGCCCGCAGTACCGCTCCGTCATCTATTACCACGATGCCGAGCAGGAGCGGATCGCGCGCGACGTCATCAAGTCGGTCAGCGACCGCAGGATCTGGAACCGGCCGATCGTGACGGAGGTGTCGCCGCTGCCGACCTTCTATCCGGCGGAGGCCTATCACGATGACTACTTTGCCCGTAATTCCGGACAGCCCTATTGTCAGGTGATCATCGAACCGAAGGTGGCGAAGCTGCGGAAGCAGCACATGGACAAGCTGCGGGCGTAAAATGTGTGAACGGTCGAGGAGGCACGGCTTCTTCGACCGTTCGCACTACGGCGATCAGGACTACAACTTCACGGTGTTGAAATTCAGCGCTTCGACGTAGCGAATGCGGCGGAGCAAATCGTCCGCGCGACAGACTGAAACCGAGATGAGTCCAAGCCCAAGGAAACGTCCGTCGATCATCGCCCCACCCTTTTCGCCTAAATCGAAGTCGATGACGATTTCAGGAGGTTTGGTCTTTCCCTTGGACGCCCGGTCGGGAGTGGTTTCAAGGGTGATCACACCGGGTTTTCCATCTCCCGAAAGTTCCCAGTCACCCTGGTACTCCCCATTAAGTTTCACTGAGCACCCGAATGTCCCCACGCCCGGCGGAAGCTTAACTTCAAGGAAGATAGCAAATCCGGTATCTGAATGGATATCAGGAGAAAAGGCGATCCTGGGTTTCGTTACCTTGGACCAACGGCCCCAATTTTCCGTTTTGTACCAATGATCCGGGGACAAAGCTTCCTCAATGATGAGCAAACTTAGCGTCGCCGCCGCACCGGCGACCAGATGGTTTCCGCCTGTCCACGCCTTTCCCGCAAGACTGCCGATGCGATAACGGCGTTCCGTCGAAAGGACTGGCAAGCCGCCTGTGACAGGGTGAATCCTGCTGCGGTCCACACTGTCCAGTTCGTTGGTTATGCGCTCTAGCAAGGCCATGAGACCGCCAGCGGCTTTAGCCCATGACAAAGGGATATACTTTTTCTTGATCTTCTTTTCGTGCATCCGGACTTCGTCCGGGTTCAGAATCAGACTTTCGATCCGTGCAAACCCATCCCTGACATTGTAGGGATCAACATATAGCGCGAATTCCCCACCGACTTCGGGAACCGACGAAGCGCTTGAAGCGACGCAGAGTTTTCCGTGAGCAAGGCTTTCGCCAACAGGCAAGCCCCATCCTTCGTACAGGCTTGGAAATACCGTAAAGGATGAATGGGCGTAAAGGGCGCTTAGATCGTCATCGTTGATGCCAGTCAGGATAACGATCTTACCGTCAAGGTAACGGGTTTGTTCAAGCTGGCGAAAAAAATCATCTACCAGCCAGCCCCGGCGTCCGACAATCACCAATCTAGGCGTGCTGTCGCCATGCTTCTCCAGAAGCATCTTCCAGATCCTGAAAAGATACATATGGTTCTTGCGAACTTCCACGGTCCCGACACACAGCACAAACGGCTTTGTGGAAAGCTCCTTCACAACTGGCGAGAGGGGGCGACAGCCGGTCGCAATCACGCCGTCCGGTGCATCATGAGCCTCCTCCAGGTAATCGATGGTGGAACCCAAAGGCACGACGGAAATTGGCGGACTCTTCTGCCCAATGATTTCCGCCAACCGAAGAATGTCCAGCTTCGCTGCTTCTGATATCGTTAGCAGCGCGTCGGCATAATGGAGGGCGCCGACCATGGCAGCATTGAACACAACGCCAAGCTCATTAGTTACGAATTCGGGATGCAAAGATGGAATAACATCATAAATAAGCGCTATGAACTTGATTCCATGGTCGCGCTTGAGTTCAGCAATTTCTGAATAATAGTATGGTATAATCCACGAAGCGCCAATCAAACAAAATATATCATTTTTTTCAAATTTGGCTTTATTTTTTCTAGATTGAGCTATGATTTTCTGTATAAATTCTCGCCAGATTACCAGATCTGTGTAAATTCCGGATGCGCAAGATTCAATAATTACCTTAAGCGAATACGACAAAACCTCAAAGTATGAACTTGAACAATCATCTTTAATTATAAAGCGAGTATGTTTCAGATCAAAATTTTCACAAATCATCATATTGTAAACATATCCAGCCTGAACTCTCTGGATACCGGAAACATTCAAATGATGCTGAAAAAACATAAGGAGGTCGGTAATATCGATCCATACAACCGGCTTTTCCAACGTATCTATATTTGGAGCACTGTGCCTGTCATTTCCTGGCGCCAGAGCCAGTTGTCCATTGATGGGTTTGCGGACATACCTGATCTCATGCACCCCATCGACCAGAACGCTGATGGTATCATCTTCCGTCAAGGAGGTGCCGGGAATTGCGACATCGAAGCCATAGCACCCGTCGCCAATCCCAGCGTTCAGCAGGTCGAGTCGGAACTCGGAGCATTCCCCGGTCCCGGCCGGCAACTGATTGACACGCACAACGATGTTGGGCCGATGTGTGGTGTTGGTCTGGTTCATCACCCATCCGGTTACCCGGTCTGGTCCAGCCATATCAATAGCGCCGCGGTAATTGTATGAATGGGAGACGAAACCCGCAATTCTTCTGAGAACTTTTCCAGCACCCTGAATCATTTATTTAAGCCTTATTCTAATGTTATCGACAAATTAAAGTTGCATTCCTGCAAGCCATCTTGATGATGTGTCAAATTAGACAACTTCGTCTAATTTTCATCAAAGCTTCTTCGAAAGATCGCACCATCAAAACCAACCTTCTATTCATCCCAGTTTGAAAAACGTGCTTGTACAATATAAATGTTTTCAAATTAGTAAAATTACAAAAATATTTAAGGTATATTTTCCGAATTCTCTGGCTGGATCACATGTGAATCCAGAAGAACGGGTTTGAGGCGACGGTGTCCAGGGCACGGGCGAGCGTCATGGTGGAGACGCCGAATGGTCCGCTGGCATCCCATTTTTCGCGATGCCAAGCCAGGATGCCGACCTTGACCTCGCCGGTTGGCTTCAGACGGGCGACCGGGCCACCCGACCATTCACTGTAGGGCGTAACCCTTCACACGTTTCGATTAGAGCCATAACCATAACCGGACGTTCATTAAGGCGTTTTTCCAAACTTCATCAATATTAGCTTATTTAAATTTTAAGGCTGTCCCGACAATTAGCGGCGGCGGGGAACGATCCTCCGTCTAAACTGTCAGAGGGAGGATCGTACAATCATATCGGGAGCAATCGATGCCGTCTCCCCACAGCCGGGTCCTGATCGCCTCATCCTTCCTCATGACGCTCGCCGCCTGCACCGGCTCCGGGACAGTACCGCCCAGCACCAGCCCGCCGGGTGCGGAGACCAGCGCAAAGACCGACGTGCTGGCCACCGGAGCGGCGGCGCTTCAGAGCAACGCGCCGCTCGGCAACATGGACATCTATCTCGTCGGCTTCCACCCGATGAAGAACGACCCGAGCCACCAGATGGAAGCGCACCACTTCTGCCATCAGATGAACGAGGACTTCGCCCAGTGCGCCCTGTTCGACGGCAACACGGCGGACGCCAACCTCAACGGCGTCGAATACATCATCTCCGAACGCCTGTTCGAGCAGCTTCCACCGAAGGAACGCCAGTACTGGCACCCCCATAACGGCGAGATCTTGTCCGGCCAACTCGTGGCGCCCAACCTTCCCGGAGTGGCGGAGCACGAGCTGATGAAGAGCAAAATGAACAGCTACGGCAAGACGTGGCACACGTGGCAGTCCGAGCACGGCACGCAACCCGGCGCCAAGATGCCCTACGGCCCGCCCCTGCTGGCATGGTCGTTCAACCGCCAGGGCGAAGCCCAGCCGGGACTGGTCGAGACCCGCGACCGTGACATGGACATGTCCACATCGGAACGGAGTGCGGCCCGCCAGGACCTCCTGCCGCTCGCCCACCCGCAGGAAGGCGTGGACGCGTTGAAAGGCAAGTTCCCACGGCCGACCCAGGCGATACCCGGCGTCGTGGACAAGCGGGCGGCGAGGTAATCCGACACTACGCAGTTCAATCGCCTGGGAGGTGGTTCTACAGCAAAATCGTCATGAAACTTTCGCGTCAAACACACGCAACTGCAAGCCGCCTTTCGCAGTTGCGAGATAATGTCCCCACCAAGTCGCGTCAGGCGATTTGTGGATTTATCAAGGCTTACCGGGATTTGAGACCCTGTTTGCCATCGGGGAGAGTCGGCGTGAAACTCAGCAGCTTATCCATCAGCCTGCGCTTACAAAGCATCCTTCTGATCGTGGTGCTTGGCATGCTTGCTATCGGCGGCGCCAACCTCTGGCAGTTGCGCCACAGCCTGACCGAAGACCGCATGACCAAGACGCAGCATGTCGTCGAAGTCGCCCATGGCATGATCCGGCATTACGTTGCTAAGGAAAGCTCAGGCGCCATGTCCCGCGCGGACGCGCAGGCTGCGGCGCTGGCCCAGGTGAAGTCCATACGCTACGACCTTGACGAGTACTTCTGGGTCCAGAACATGGACAACGTCATGGTGATGCACCCGCTCCAGCCTGAGCTGAATGGCAAGCGGCTGGACGGCATCTTCGATCCCGACGGCCATGCCGTGTTCCGCGAGGCCGTCAAGGCGGTGCTCAGGGACGGCTCCGGCTTCATCAGCTACAAGTGGGACAAGCACGACCACGTCGAACCGGTCGACAAGATTTCCTTCGTGCGCGGCCTGCCGGAATGGGGCTGGATCGTCGGATCGGGCATCTACCTGGACGACGTCGATGCCCTGTTTACCGCGAGGGCGCGGGAAAGCGGCGCCATCGCCCTGGTCCTTCTGCTGATCGTCGCGGCGATTACCCTGAAGGTCAGCGTCAGCATCACCCGGCCGCTGGCCGCCATCACCCGCAGCATGCGGCTGGTTTCCGAAGGCCACACCGATGTCGAAGTAATCGGCACGGAACGCCGGGACGAGATGGGCGGCCTGGCTCGGGCGCTTGCGGTCTTCCTCGGCAATTCGCGGGAAATGGAGCGGATGCGGGTAGCCCGCGAAGCGGAGCGTCAAGTCAGCGAAGGCGAGCGCCGTCAGCTTCTGGAACACATGGCGGTCGAGTTCGAACACTCGGTCTGGGGCATCGTCCAGGGGGTAGCAGCGGCGACCGGCCAGTTGCAGACGACGGCTCAGGCAATGTCCGCGACGGCGGACAGGACGGCGCAGCGTTCGACCGCCGTGGCGGTGGCGGCGGAACAGACCTCCGCGAACGTCCAAACCGTGGCTTCCGCCACGGAGCAGTTGTCGATGTCGATCCGCCAGATTGCCGAGCAGGTAGCCTACTCGACCTGGATCGCCGATCAGGCGGTGAGGGTGACCGAACTGACCACGTCGCGGGTGACGGGGCTTACGGTGGCCGCACAGGAAATCGGACAAGTCCTGACGATGATCACCGAGATCGCGTCCCGGACCAACCTGCTGGCGCTCAACGCCACGATCGAGGCGGCCCGCGCGGGCGATGCCGGCAGGGGCTTCACCGTGGTTGCCCAGGAGGTAAAGAGCCTGGCACACCAGACCGCTACGGCGACGGATCACATTGCCCGTCAGGTCGCCGACATCCGCAACGCCACCGCCGAAGCGGTCGAGGCCATCGGGGGCATCTGCGAGACGATCGCGAGCATCAACGAGGTGTCCGCCAGCATCTCGGCCGCCGTGGAGGAACAGGGCGCCGCTACCGCCGAGATCGTCCGCAGCATCGAGCAGGCGGCCGGCGGAACGCAGGAAGTATCGGCCAACATCGCCGACGTCCAGCAAGTCGCCAACGATACCGGTGACGCCTCCGGTCAGGTGCTGGACTCGGCTGACGCACTCGCCGAACAGACCAGGGAGTTGCAGGCTCAGGTCGTTGCCTTCATCCGCACGGTGCGCGCGGCCTGAGCGGGCCGGCTTCACGCGACCCCGGTCCCGTGAGGGATCGGGGTTCGTTCGATTCCAGCACGCGTCTTCTCACAACCGGCGGCAGTGCCGCCCGAACCTATATGGCCTGAGATGGATAACACACGGTCTTTCGACCTGGCTGGACTCAGATGCGTATTCGCACAGGGACCTGAGCGGCCCTGCTCAGATGGCGCCAAGGCTCCCCTGATCGCCAGCGCCCATCATCTTTCCGATGCCCTGCAAGCCGAACACGTTGAAATCACCCACTTTCA
>Ga0190275_10003929_pt1 | contig 10663 bp, 10 predicted proteins | sample Popmic550T_FD_133745 | JGI IMG/M metagenome (GOLD analysis project Ga0190275, IMG submission 133745) | Populus adjacent soil microbial communities from riparian zone of Yellowstone River, Montana, USA - 550 T | ecosystem: Environmental > Terrestrial > Soil > Riparian zone > Trees stand | place...
ACGTGATCACCCAGGATCACATGCGCCAGATGAAGGACCGCGCCATCGTCTGCAACATCGGCCACTTCGACAGCGAGATCCAGATCGACAGCCTTCGCAACTACGCGTGGGAAGAGGTCAAGCCGCAGGTCGACGAGGTCGTGTTCCCCGACGGCAAGCGTCTGATCGTGCTCGCCAAGGGCCGTCTCGTGAACCTCGGCTGCGCCACCGGCCATCCCAGCTTCGTGATGTCCGCCAGCTTCACCAATCAGGTGCTGGCCCAGATCGAGCTGTGGCAGAACCACGCCAACTACGAGCGTAAGGTCTACGTCCTGCCGAAGCACCTGGACGAAAAGGTCGCCCGCCTCCACCTCGGCAAGATCGGCGCCAAGCTGACCGAACTGACGGAAAAGCAGGCCGCCTATATCAGCGTGCCCCAGGCCGGCCCGTACAAGCCGGACCACTACCGCTACTAAGCGGAACGGTCGCTAACGGAGAAAAGGCCGCGAGGGCAACCTCGCGGCCTTTTTCTTATTCAGGCATTCAGGCCTGCCTTGTTCAGGCCGTAGCCAGCCCGTCGGTCCCAGGATGGGTGTCGGGAAGGCCGAGCAGGTCGATGTAGTGCGCCAGATCGTCGGCAAGCGCGCCGGTGTCCACGGTCTTCAGGATCTCCTCGCCCCGGTGGATCGTCTCGACCCACGCTTCCGGCAGCGGCGTCCCGTCCCGCACGTGATCGGCCAGGGCGGAGAAATCCAGCTTGTCGCCGCCCTCCTTGACCAGATCGATCAGCGCCGTGATCGGTGACGGCTCCGAAGAGTCCGAAACACCAGCTATCTGTGCTTCGGCGGGAGCCTTGATGTCCTTGGGATCGATCAGGTCCAGCTTTTCGTTCTCGCTGCCCAGGGTGACCGTCTGGACCACCGGAGCCGTCAGGCCGCCGCCGGAGAACTTCACCGAATAGGTCCCCGGAGCGGCCGCGATCTCGTAGCCGCCGGCATCGCCGGTGGTGTCCATCAGAACGACAGGATTGCCGGAACCCTGCAAGGTCGCTTCGACCTTGATGCCGCCGCGCCCCTCGCCGGGAGTATAGAAGTCGTTGTCGTTCAGGTCGTCGTAAGCGACCCCCGTCAGGAACACGGCATTGCCGGTCTTTCCGAAGTTTTCGGCGACCATCAGCGCGTCGTACTGCTTGAAGTCGCCCGCCACGATGCCGGTCCCGACTTCGCGGAAGCCGTCCTGCAAGATGTTGACACGGTGTCCGGGGCTCATGAACAGGGCGTCGTTCTGGGTTTCCAGAGACTTCACCTGATCCTCGGCCGCTCCCGTCGATCCACGCCAGGAGATGTTCTCGCCCCACCGCCAGTTGCCGGTCAACTGGTAGCCTGCGGCCTCGATCCGGTCGCCCGGATCGGTGCCGTTCACGCCGGTATGGGAAAAGGTATCCGTCTCCAGCATCCATTCGGCATGGCCGCGCGCCGAATCGGCCAGGACCGTATCGAACGCCAGCGGCTGTTTCGCCGCCGCCGTGATCTGCCCTTGGGAAAGTCCCTGGTTCAAGTCGATCCCCAGACGGACAGCTTCGGCCGTCGGGTCCATCCGTGCCCGATTGATCAGCTCGAGTAAATATTGGTCGAGCGCAGTCGGCTCACTCATGACAGTACCTCAAATAACACTCACATGAGCGAGTGAATAGACTGTCGGGGGGGAGTCGAGCCGTTACATTTGTGTGGCGATATTGCAGCCAGGAAGGCTCCACCACCCTTACGATACTGCGAAATCACTGATAGCTGCGTTTTGCCGGAGGAGGAAACACCCGATCACGCCGCTGCGGATGCCATCGCCTGGGTCGGCAGTATGACCGTCGTCTTCGTCCCGACCCCCGGTTCGCTCTCGATGCGGAACTCGCCGCCGTGCAGTTCGACCAGCGCCTTGACCAGCGGCAGCCCCAGGCCGGTCCCCTGGTGCTTGCGGGTATGTGAGTTTTCGACCTGCCGGAACGGTTCCATCGCAACGACTAGATCCGATGGCGTCATGCCGATGCCGGTATCGGCAACGGACAGCTCCATGCGGCTGTCGGTAAGAGCCCGGATGGCAATGGTTATCCTGCCGCCGCACGGCGTGAACTTGACGGCGTTCGACAGCAGGTTCAGCAAGACCTGCTTCAGTTTGGTGGAATCCGCCTCCAGGATCAGCGGTCCCTGGACGGACCAATCCACGCACAGGGTCAATCCGGCATTCTCGGCCCGCCCCACGATCAGCCGCCGGCATGATTCCACGATATCGTGGATCTCCACGATTTCACGGTACAGTTCCATCCGGCCCGCCTCGATCTTCGACAGGTCCAGGATATCGTTGATGATGTTCAATAGAAGATAGCCGCTCCGGTGGATGTCCGCGACGTATCCGACATAGTGCTGGTCGCCGACCGGGCCGAAATACTGCCCGATCATCATGTCCGAGAAGCCGATGATGGCGTTGAGCGGCGTCCGCAGTTCATGGCTCATGTTGGACAGGAATTCCGACTTCGTTCGGTTCGCCAGTTCGGCCTTTTCCAGGGCGGCTTCCAGTTTCTGTGACGTCTCCTCGGCGACGATCGTCTTTTCCCGTGCGGTCGCCAGCGCGCTTTGCGTCATGGTGACCTGATCGCGCAGGCTCGCCTGGGCCGCGTCCAGTTGTGCTACGGCGCGCCGCAAGACCCGGAGCGGTAGGAGATGGACAGAGACATAGGCGCCAAAGCCGAGGACGAGTCCGATGAGGCTCAGGACCCCTACCTTTGCCAGCAGCGGATAGAGGCTGAATTCGATCACCACGCTGCCGACCTGCTCGGGGCCTATTACGATGGGCGACGACTGAACCAGCCGGGGTCCCGATGGCCGGGCTCCCTGCCTGAAGACCAGACGTCCGCCCTGATAGAAGACAAGCTGGCAGACTTGGTCGCCGGGCAGGACCACGAAAGCGATCAGTTCCTCCAGGCGATGCTTGGCGAAACGCCACGCTGGCCCTTGGATATAGGCATATTCCGACAGACGGTCGGCTGCCAGACGTGTCTGAAACTGACGATAGGCGACTTGATCCCAGTAAGCGACCGTGCCGAAGCCGGCGGGCACCGCAATCGTGGTAGTCACGCCGATCGCGATCGCCAGGGTCCGGACCACCCGCTCGAGGCGCGCGAAGATCGCTTTCTCCATCAGGGGCTTACTTTCGGCTCCTCAACCGCTCCCAGGGAACGGAGCGTATCCCTGCCCTCGCGCGTCATGACGTAGGAAACGAACCGTTGGCCGGCGGCGGAAGGCTGCGCCGGCAGCAGGAGGCAGATTCGGAACGGGAACGGATAGGTGCCGTCGGCCACGGTATCGGTGGAGGGCACGACGCCGTCCAGCGGCACCGGCCGCAAGGACAGTTTTTCGGCCCGCACCTGGATCAGGGACGCCATTGCCAGCGCTCCCTCGGTACGCTGGGCGATATCGGCATTCTCCTGGTCCGTCGCCCCCACTGGAATGCCGCGCCGTTGGTGCGCTTCGTCCAGGGCGGCGGCCATTCCGGGCACAACCTTGATAAGATAGGGATACTCGGAACCGGAACGTGCCCGCAGGATGATCTTCAACGGCTTGCCGTCCCGCCAGACCGGCCGGGGGTCCCGGAACAGCGCCGGCAGTTCGGCGCTGCGGATGCCGTATCCCTGATCTGGATGGTTGGCGGCGAAGACCAGCGCCGTGGTCATGCAGGCGGCTTCCCTGACCCCTTTGGCGGTTTCGTCCGGTTTCAACCTGCGGGCGGCAAGCCCGACATCGATTATTCCCTCCGCAAGCGCCTCGATACCCCCAGAGGTGCCCAGGCTGGCAAGCACCTCGACGCGGGCATCCGGCTCCACCTTCTGAAGCTCGCTCCCCAGGATGCGCATGGCGGCCAGGACCGATCCCGTGCCGCCGATACGGATCGTTTCACCGGCTTGCAAAGGTGTGGAGACGGCAAGACAGCCGAGCATGGAAATCAGTGCCAGACGTCCGGCAATGATGCATGTGCAGTAGCGCATTGTTCCGCCCTTTCCCTGGATGCGTATCCGGACCGGAGAAAGGGAATTTTTGAATAAAATTACTGGTAATTCAATTAGACCAGCGGCATAGCCCTAATGACAGTGCGGCTTTAGGTCGCTTGGTCCAGGTAAGCCAGCAGCGCGTTGCGGAACGGCGCGATGCTTTTGTAGCGCGACGTATCGTTTGGCAGCCCGCGCACCGCTTCCGCCAATCGGCCCAGCTCCTGCGGGCGGTCCGCAAGAGCCTCCAGTGGTCGCTGATGGGTGCGGATCGTGAAAAGGACGGCGCCCGTGCGCGGCAGCCGGCGCAGGGTCTGGCGCTCGACCCGCAGGGTGATCCGGGCGCCTGCATTCTCCGGCGTGATATCCGGATCGGTGTCCCGCCGGCCATGGCCGACCGGCTGGAACAGCGCCGGATCGTCCGTCAGCGACCAGTTGAGCCGCCAGACCGGGCGCTCCGGCGCCAGCATCCCGATGAAGCGATCGACCGGCTTGCCCAGACGCTCGGCATAGGACGGCACCGGCGCATGGATCGCCAGCATCGGCCGCCCCAGCTTGTCCGACAGGCGCCAGCGGTTGGGAAAGCACAGGACCGCCGCCGTCAGTCGAAGCTCGCCTTCGACGTCCTGAAGGATGCACAGGTCTTCCTGAACCAGCCTGCCCGCGATATCCAGCGGGTCAAGGACATCGCCGTCCACGGTCCAGCGGTCGCCGCTGTCCCGGTTGACCAGTTCAGCCCCGGCACGTTCGAACCGATCCGGGAACCGCTCCGGCAGAAATCCCGCCAACTGGTCCAGCACCTCGCGGCAGGCCGCTTCCGATCCCGGCAGCGCCGCCAGCACATCGCAACGCCGTTCGTCCAGCAGCGACTTCCGCAGCGCGATCTCCGCCACGTACCGGCTGTCGATCTCGATCCAGTCCGCCGGCTTCAGGGCCATCAGCCCCATGGTCATGCGATAGGGACCGCCGGTGAACGGCAGGTAATCGAAATCAGGCTCAGACGTCATTTATTCGGCCTGGGCGGTTTCTTCCGGGATCTGGTGCTTCAGGATCACCGGCATCTGGAGCGCGCTGAACACCAGGGTCAGCGGCATGATGCCGAACACCTTGAAGTTGACCCAAGCGTCGGTCGGCATGGTCCGCCAGACGATCTCGTTCAGAACAGCCAGCACGACGAAGAAGCAGGCCCAGCGCACCGTCAGGATACGCCAGCCGGTCTCCGTCAGGCTCAGGACGGTTCCCAGCAGGCGCTTCATCACGTTGCGGCGAAGCGCCAGACTGGTAAACAGGACGGTGGCGAACAGCAGGTTGACGACGGTCGGCTTCAGCTTGATGAACAGGTCGTCCTCAAGCCACAGGGTAAGCCCGCCGAAAAACAGCACGAAGAAGCAGCCGACCAGCGGCATGATCGGCAGCTTGCGCTCGAAATGCCAGGACAGCAGCACGGCGACCGCCGTAGCCACCATGAAGGCGCCCGTTCCGGCCATGATGCCGGCTTGGCTATTGGTGACGAAGAAGACCGCCAGCGGTCCCGCTTCGATCAGGAGTCGGGTATATTGGTTCACGCTGCTACAAATAGCGGCGGAACGCCGGGTCATAAAGCAAAATCCGCAACCCGGCGCGCCGTCACCTATCGTTCAGCCGTCAGCCGGGGCGACGCTCGCCGGGGCCGCCTTCGGGGCCACGACCGTGACCGGGGCCGTGGTCGCCGCGTCCGTGGTGACCGCCCATTCCGCCATGCCCGCCCGGACCATGCCGCATGAAGCGCTCGACCATCTCGTCGGCGGTCTTCTTCTGCTCGTCCGTGAAGGTGGCGTAGACTTCATCCAGGGCAGGACGGACCTGCCGGATCTGCTCCAGCCGCGCCGTCATCATCTCTTCCATGCGCTGGGCACGCTCCGGAAGGTTCGCCGGCGGCTTCATCTTGGCGGGATCGGCACACCGCTTCGCCATGGCCCCGTCGCTGTTCTTGACAGCGGCGGCGAACTTGTCCCAGGCCGGGCGCTGCGCGTCGGTGATCTTCAGCCGGGTTTCGGCAAAGGCAAGGCCGCCGGCCACCATGGCATCGTGATTCTCGCACATCCGCTCCATGCGCGGGCCGGGACCATCGCCGCCCGGTCCACCCGGACCGCCCTGGGCGAACACCGGGATCGCGGCGGTCAGCAGGGCGCCAAGTGCGACGGTCGCCAAAACGGTACGCTTCATGATCATCTCTCCATTTTCGTCATCCAAAGCGGGAACGTCCGCTTCGATGACCTGATAATGGGTCCTCCCCGTTGCCGGTTGATGTCGGCTGAGAGGGCATTTGGTAACGGTCTGTAACCGCTCCGTCCCATGTAACGATCCGTTACAACATTTTCCTCACCCCCCTTCTCCCCTCTGAACGATATTAGGGCCATGGACAAGCAGCCCCACCTTCTCGTGGTAGACGACGACCGGGAAATCCGCACCCTGATCTCCCAGTTCCTCACCAAGCATGGCTATCGCGTATCGAGCGCCGCCAACGGCGCCGAGATGATGCAGACCTTGAACACGTCGCGGGTCGACCTGATCGTCCTGGACCTTATGATGCCGGGGGAGGACGGGTTGTCGCTCTGCCGCCGGCTGCGCGCCCAGTCCGGCCCGTCGGGCGCCATCCCGATCATCATGTTGACGGCGATGGGGGAAGAGACCGACCGGATCGTCGGCCTGGAAATGGGCGCCGACGACTATTTGCCGAAGCCCTTCAACCCGCGGGAGCTGCTGGCCCGCGCCAAGGCCGTGCTGCGCCGCTCCACCGGCCTGCCGGTCGGGAACACGGCCGAGCCGGGTCAAAGCCGGGGACTGACCTTCGAGGGCTGGCGGCTCGACATCGCCAAGCGCGAACTCTGGTCGCCCGACAACGTCCTGGTTCAGCTCAGCGCCGGGGAGTTCGACCTGCTGGTCGCCTTCGTCGAGCACCCGCAGCGAATCCTCACCCGCGACCAACTCCTCGATCTGGCGCGCGGGCGCAGCGCCATGCCGTTCGACCGCAGCATAGACGTCCAGGTCAGCCGCCTGCGCCGCAAGATCGAGCCTGACCCGAAGGAGCCGACGATCATCAAGACGGTACGCAGCGGCGGCTATATCTTCACGCCGGCCGTCACGGGCGCCGCAGCAGGCGCGGATACGGGCTACTGACATGCTATCCGCCCTGGCAACCCGCATCTTCTCGGCCGGCATCGCGGTCCGTCTGGGCTTCACCGTCCTGATGGCGCTGGCGCTGACCCAGGGCGTCAGCGCGCTGGTCTACCTGACCGACAGGGGCGGAGAGCCGCCGCCGCGCCACCACCCGAGAGAGATGGTCGAGCGGGTTTCCGCGATCATCCGGCTGGCAGACGAGACGCCGCCGCAGTTCCGCCCGCGCGTGGTGCGCGCCGTCGATGCGCCGGGGCTAGAGGTCGAATGGCGGCCCACGGCTCCCGATTTCCACCACAACCAGACCGGTTTCCCGTTCGACGGGTTGCGCCGCCGCATGCGGGACGCCCTGGACGATCCCAACCGCGAAATCCTGATCGAAGTTCATCACGGCAAGACACGCTCCGCACCGTCCGGTCCGCTGGCGCCACTCGAGGCCAGGATGTTCGGCAACCAGATCCAGCTGGCGACGCCGCTGTCGGACGGCACGTGGCTGGTCTTCCGGTCCGACCCAGACCGCGACGGCCCTTTCCGCCTGCTGCGCTTCGCGCTGTGGATGGGGCTGGTCGGCCTGATCATCTTCGGCCTGTCGCTCTGGGTCGGCCGGCTGCTCAGCGCTCCGCTCAAGCGCTTCGCCGATGCCGCCCAGCGGCTCGGCATCGATGGGGAAGCGCCGCTACTGCCGGAGGCAGGCCCGCGCGAGCTTCGGCAGGCGACGCGCGCATTCAACCAGATGCAGACGCGCCTGCACCGGTTCGTCGAAGACCGGACCCAGATGCTGGCCGCCATCAGCCACGACCTGCGCACCCCCCTGACCCGGCTGCGCCTGCGCGCCGAGTTCGTCGACGATCCGGAACAGCAGCGCAAGATGCTGGCCGACCTGGAGGAGATGGAAGCGATGATCGCGTCCACCCTCGCCTTCGCCCGCGACGATGCAAGGAAGGAGCCTCGCGTCGCGATCGACCTCGCGGCCCTGCTCCAGAGCCTGGTCGATGACCTGGGCGACGCCGGGTACACCGTGGACTACGCCGGTCCCGAGCACCGGACCTTCGCCTGCCGTCCGGTCGCCCTCAAGCGCGCGATCGGCAACCTGATCGACAACGCCCTGAAATACGGCGGCTGCGCCCGCGTGGCGCTGCTGGACCAGCAAGAGCCCGGATATGTCGCCGTCAGGATCGACGACGACGGCCCCGGCATCCCCGTATCGGAGCAGGAAAAGGTGTTCGCCCCCTTCTACCGCCTGGAACGCTCCCGCAGCCGGGACACCGGCGGCACCGGCCTGGGCCTCTCGGTCGCCCGTACGATTGCGCGAGCTCATGGCGGCGACGTGACCCTGGTGAACCGCCCGGACGGCGGCCTGAGCGCCACGCTGATCCTGGCGGAGGTTTGACGCTGTGAAGCGGCCTTAATACGCGTATACGTGCTCTGGATAACGGACTTCCGCCGCCGGATCGCGCTTGAAGTCCAGCAGCAGCACGACGCGGGTGTCCTTGCCCCGGTTCCATGCCTCGTGCTCCGTGGTGTCGTCGAACACCATCACGCCGCCCGACGTCCAGCCCCTGGTTTCCGACCCGACGCGGATCGCGCTGTCGTCGGACGGCAGCAGGCTGAGATGTGCCCGCAGCACTTCCTTGGTGTAGCCGAAATGAGGGCCGATATAGGTGCCGGGCGCCAGGGAGGAGAAGCCGGCGGTGAGCAATCCCGGAACGCTCTCGATCGCGGCGATCGTCTTCGGGCACAGCGCCGCGTGCTCCTCGTCCTTCACGCCGAACTTGTAGAGCGGGAAGACGGTCCAGTTACCGTCATAAATGCTCTTTTCGGGCCAGGATATGAAATACTGAGCGGACAATGCCAGCAGTTCGGCCCGTATGTCCGTCCAGACCTCCGACAGCGCGGTGATGGCGGGGAAGTCAGCTTCGTTTAAAAACATGGTTGCGCCTCACAGAAATAAAATACTGAAAGGAGAATTTTATGCGAAAGCCATATATCAAAAAACGATCTTGGAATCGAACCTTATCTGATCGCTAGCCCGACCCCCGACTCTGCCGCACCCTGCGCGACCGCCGCGATCATGTCGGCCCGCGTCCGGGGCCATGGTTGGGGCAAGCCCATCGCGCGCGACAGATCCGCGAGAACCGGCGCCTGAAGGCGGGCTTTCACCAAGGTCCCGGAATCCGCCAGCACGTCCGCTGCCGGCCCTTGCGCGACCGTCGATCCATTTTCGAAGACGGCGACATCGGCCGCCCAGGCATAGGCAAGATCGACGTCATGGGTGGACAGGACCAGCGTCGTCCCCAAGGCAGCCACCGACTCAAGTGCCGCCATCAGGCGCGTCACGCCATCGGCGTCCAAGCCTGCCGTAGGCTCGTCCAGCAGCAGCACTTCCGGCCGCATCGCAAGCGCTCCGGCAATGGCGACGCGCCGCTTCTGGCCGAAGCTCAGCATATGCGTGGGTCGGGCGGCCAAGCTGGATATGCCGAGCGCGTCCAGCGCGCCGCCGACCCGTTCCCGGACTTCGGCCGGCCCAAGCCCAAGATTGAGCGGCCCGAAGGCTACATCGCGCTCGACCGTCGCTGCGAAGATCTGATCGTCCGGGTCCTGCAACACCAGCCCGACGCGGCTGCGCCAGTCGCGCAGGCCCGCTCGGTCGTAGCGGCCCGGCACCCCTCCCAGCAGCACCCGGCCGCCGCGCGGCTTGAGGGTCCCGTTAAGGTGGAGGAACAGCGTGGTCTTGCCGCAGCCGTTCGGTCCCAGGAGAGCCAGATTGCGGCCGCGCCGCACCGTCAGGTCGATGCCGCGCAAAGCCTCGACCCCGCCGGGATAGTCGTAGCGTACGGCTTCCGCCGCCAGAACTATGCCGTCCATCGCCGTATATCGTCCGTTCGCCGCAGCGGCATTTTCAGGCGGCACTTTCAGATAGTCCACGCAATGGACACCGCAATGACGGCCACCGGCAGCAGGGCGCCCGCGATAAGCAAGGCGCCGGAGGCCGCGCGGTCGCTGCCCAGTTGCGGCAGGTCTCCCGTGAAGCCCCGTGCCGCCAACCCAGTCTCGAGCCGCCGACCCCGGTCGAGCGACCGCTGGAACAGGCTTCCTGCCAGCCAGCCGAGCGACCGGATGCTCCGGTGCGACCCGTCGTAGCCCAGCCGCGCCACCTGAGCCTGCCGCCCGACATCCGCCCGCTCCAGGAAGACGAAGATCAGCCGGTAGATCAGCAGGACAAGTTCCCGCACCGGCCTCGGCACGCCGAGCCTGCCCAGCATCGGGACAAGCTCCGCGACCGGAGTGGTCAGGATCAGGAAGACCAGACAGGACGTCGCCGCCAGCGACCGCGACGTGACCTCCGCCGCCAGCCGCAGCCCATCCGGCGCCAGTCCGATATGCACCCCGTCGGAGACATCGACCGCCAGCGCCAGCACCGGGATGCCCGTCAGCAGGAAGCCCAGCGGCACCGCCAGCGTCCCCAGCGCCGCCTTCGGCGGCACCCTGGCTCCC
>Ga0190275_10003930_pt1 | contig 10663 bp, 7 predicted proteins | sample Popmic550T_FD_133745 | JGI IMG/M metagenome (GOLD analysis project Ga0190275, IMG submission 133745) | Populus adjacent soil microbial communities from riparian zone of Yellowstone River, Montana, USA - 550 T | ecosystem: Environmental > Terrestrial > Soil > Riparian zone > Trees stand | place...
GCCTTCTTTAGAAGCCAACACTCGCAAGCGCATACGCAAATCGATCGAAGGCTGCCGGGAAGGCAGTGAACGCAACGCCCGGCGCAATTCCCGAACCTCGCGCGATTGTTCGGATCGCTGGAGGGCATCGGAAGGGATTTGATTACGTGGACCCATGGAATTCGTCACCTGACCGGCTCGGGCGTGAAACTGAGAGCCGCTTCCGGTCGGAGCCGGCTCGCCAACGCTTTCTTCAGAGCTTCGCGTCCGCGCAAAATGCGGGACTTCACTGTGCCAAGAGAAACCTGCAAAACCTCCGCGATCTCTTCGTAGCTGAGATCTTCGATATCACGCAAAACAACGGCGGCGCGAAACGCCGGATTAAGTCCCGTTAATGCTTCTTCGATCAAAGCGTGCGTCTCGACATCGCACATCAATTCGAATGCCGATCGCCCGGGATCCGGTAGTACATCCCGATAGCTGAGAGACTCGTCATCATCCTGATCGAGACCGACTTCTTGCTTCTTATGACGATTGAACCACCGCCTGTGGTTATACGCCTCGTTAAAAGAAATTCGATAAATCCACGTTTTAAGGCTGCTGCTGCCTCGGAAGGAGCCGATATTTCGAAACACCTTCAGGAATACTTCCTGCACGACATCCGGTGTCTCCGACGGGTCGTCCATCAATCGGTAGACCAAGTTATAGACCGGCTGTTGGTAGGTTTCGACGAGTTGCTCGTAAGCCTCCGCCGATCCGGCCCGGAGCGCCGTAATGAGACGTTCGTCTTCCCGTGGAACGTCGGGAGCGCTTAGGGTTGCGCCAGTTTCAAGATCGAGTCTTAAAGTGAAATCGGCCACTGCCTTCTCACCTGCGATTCTAACCGAAATGATTGGACTCCTCGAACTGACTGAAAGTTCCCTGGCGAGCCCAGATAGGAAGTTCCTGTTCGGCGGTATGTTCGCACAGCCGTACTGAAGCCACCTCCGCAACGGCGGCCTTGGACGTTCGAAGAAGCCCTGCATCCAATGGCTCCGACCGAGTCAGTTCCTTTTGATTTTCGTGATCTGAGGATTTTGGGCTATTTTGCGAAACGAACCGAATCCCGGAATCGGACAGTTCCGCGGCGTCGCTGCGTTTGGAGGCGCACTCGGAAGCGGCGGGTTGCTCGGGTTGCCGGCTGAGGGGTGCTCCGGAGCCGGCCGCAGCGACCAACGGCTTCGGGTCAGGGCTCGTTCGCTGACGCGCCCGTTGCAGCCGCGTCAGGGCATCGAGGGTGCGGAAGAAATCCCGGGAGATCGCTGCGTCGTAACGGAGGTAGGCGCGCCATCGCTCCTCCGGATTCTTCATGAATCCGACAGCTATGGCGTTGTGCGGACTGAGATGTTCCGGGCAATCCTGGACAAGCTTTCCGGCGAGAGTACGCTCTGTGGCAGCGGTGATGTCGAGTATGCCGGTCTCCACGCGACGGGAACGCAGACTGCGCCAGTGGGCTTGGGCCAGGCGCAGGACGAGCGCGTCTTCGGTTGCGCCGTGCGGCTGAAAGGCTTCGCGAAAACCGCGCACGACCTCTTCGTATTCATGCTGGTGTTCGTCGGGCAGGACCACGAGTGTTGTGGAGGTCAGGCCGTGCTTGAGGGTGTTGAGGCGGCTGCGTTGTTTGCCGGCTTCCGTGCTGGGTTCACCTTTGCTGCCGTTGCGGCGATTGGCCAGGCGTTGTCGTTCTGATGCCATAGATTCCCGTTTGTAAAAAGAAATGGAGCGAGCGTTTTGGTTGAGCGCTCGCTCCTGTCATGATCTTCGCATGCGGAAATGGGGCTGGAACGGGTTCTTCGAGTTAACTGGTTGGAAAGAGGCGAAATATATAGTGGTAAGGGTCGTGAAGAGGGGAGATTGTCCGGTTTTCCGTTGAAAGTCGAGCGACTTATGTCACCAGACTTCCCCGGCTTTATTAGAGCGGCACGCCACGGGTCCGCTGCTTCCTGGACAGTTTCGGTTCTGCACTAGATCTACAGCATTTCGTCCATCTACGCGACTATGGGTCGCAGATAGGACTGCGCGGCTTTAGAGACTATCACGGGATGAGGACTTGGCGGGTGATCTGCCCATTGCTCTCCCAATAAGTTCGCTTACTCGCCAAGAATGGATCGTCCGGCGCTGGCTGTATGTTGCCGTTAACGTCAAACGCACGTGACCGGACGGTATGCTTGCCCGAAGCAGGCATTTCCCATTTGAAGCTCCAGAACCTCCAGGCATAACCACGAGAGTTGTTGTTTCCGCGTGATATAGAGCTGTCGAGCATGTTTGCTTGCGACTTGTCGCCGGCTTGGCTGCTTAAACCTGCGGGCGCGGCAGGACTATCGAGCGCCGCCGCATGCCAGGGGCCGTCGTCAATCTGGACCTCTACTCCCGAGATGGGCGCCCCCCACGCGGCGCCTTTGACGGTGTATTGGCCATTCTGACGTGTGACTCGCGCAGGGGCCGACTTGAGCCGGATAGGGCCAACAGTGGTGAATGTCCAGACGGTCTGGCCGTCACGCTGCTCCTCACGTATATTGATGTAGTCCCGCGACATGAAGCGGCCGGCATGGCGACGGTCCAGCACTTCAATGCGGGTCAACCACTTGACATTGGCGACTCCGTACCAGCCCGGGGCTATCAGGCGCACCGGGAAACCGTGTTGAGGCGGAAGCGGCTGGCCGTTCATTTCGTAGCAAAGCAGGTTGTCACGGTTGAGCGCCTCGTCGATTGACATGCTGCGTGCGAATTGCTCCGTGATTGTCAGATCAAGGCCGCCGTCGGAGTCGGGCTGGACCTCTCCTGTCTGACCCGGAGTAAGAATTCCCCCGTTATCGCGGATTGTAGCGGTCCCGCGATCCACTCCATAGAAAACCACTTCGCTGGCTTGGCGCAGGACGTCCGCCTGCTCGAGCAGCGGCGCAAGCGGCGTGCCCGCCCACCGGGCGTTGCCGATGGCACTGGAAAACCAGTCAAATCCATTGTCGCCGGAGCACTCCAAAGTGAAATCCACCTCCCGGCGTTCCCGTGCTTTGAGGTCGGCGATTGTCAGGGACCGGGGCCGGGCGACAAGGCCAGTAATGCCCACACGCCATGCGGACTCATCGAGGGAGTCGGGTTGGCCGTAATGGTTGACATTGAAAAAACGCTCCGCAGGCGTTATCCAGGAATCCAGCTTCTCCCACGGTTGCAGGTTGTCATTCACATCCGACGGGGGAGGAGGAGGGAGCGTATCGAGCCAGGGAATGACCTCCTCACCGGCTTGCCCGAACGCTGGCGCAGGGGTCGTGACCCGCAGCGTCGTCATGGCCGTAAATGCCGCGCCGCCGCCTTTCAAAATCGTACGTCGTGAAATGTCTTGATTGTCCATTAGAATTTCCCTGCTTTCGCGTACGAGCGCAATGCACTCTCCAGGATGCTGCCCGTTACGCCTGAAAGCCGTTATATTGATTGGCCAGCCCTGTGGCAACGGACAAAGCTGGACGGAGGCGCATTGACCTCCTTTGACCGCCTTTGCCTGTATATAATGAATCGGCTGCCAAGCGTGGCCAGCGGGACGTGAACAAACGTGGGCATAGCCGGCCAGACCTTCCGCCGACAGCTTTAGCCGCCGATGAGTGAATCTCCCAGCCGATTGGACTCCTGGAAAGAAATCGCTTCCTATCTCGGCCGTAGTGAGAAGACTGTCCGGAGGTGGGAAGAAGCAGAGGGACTCCCAGTACACCGATTGCATCATCAAAAGAGCAGCTCTGTGTATGCTTATAGCGGTGAACTCGACGCATGGCGGGCGGCGCGGACGATTGCGATCAAATGTGAACCGGATCCAAACGATGGCGCGGTAAAGGTTGAGGCCGAAGAAGCCCCTCTAGGGCATCCGGAGGGTGCGAAGAGGAGCACTGACGCGCCAGCCCGCGGGCCGAGACCGTGGCTGATCGGGTCCATTATGGCAGCCGTTGGCGTCAGCGGGTTTCTGGCTGGGATGCCTTGGAGTGGGTTGAGGCAATTCGTCGCGCGTGGTCCGAATGTGGTTCGCATTCAGTCTCTGGCGATGCTGCCACTTGCAAACCTTTCCAGCGACGCCGAGCAAGAGTACTTAGCGGATGGCATGACCGAGCAGATCGTTGCCCAACTCGCCAAGGTCAGTTCCGTGCGCGTGATCTCCCCTTCCTCCGCGATGCACTATAAGAACACGAAGAAAGCGCTAACGGAGATCGTACGAGAACTTAACGTCGATGCCGTGGTCGAAGGTTCCTTCCTGAGGTCCGGAACTCGGATCCGCATGACAGTCCAGTTGGTTACTACTTCCCGGGAGCTCCATTTCCCGGCCGATGTGTATGAGGTTGATGCTCGCAATGCACAGGCTCTACCGCTGCATGTGGCACGCGACATTGGAAGCAAGATACACGCCGGGCTGGGCACACAACCGTCCGGGAGCCGTGCTTCAGAGAAGTATCCGGATCCCGAGACTTATGAGAACTACTTGCGAGGCAGACACTTCCTGGCAATGCGCAATGCGGAGGCCATGAAGAAAGCCGTAACGTATTTCCATCAAGCTCTCCGGGGAGAGCCGCGGTATGCTCCAGCGTATGCCGGGCTGGCTGTCGCATACGATCTACTGGGTTCGTACGAGGTGCTGCCCTCCAATGAGAGCTTCTCAAAAGCAAAACAATTCGCCAATCAGGCACTGCAACTCGACAACACTCTTGCTGAGGCGTACACAGCACGAGCTATGGCTGCTTTTTTCTGGGAATTCAACTGGTCCGCTGCCGACCAGGACTTCCAGCGCGCGATGGCTCTGGACCCGAATCTTGCCCTGGCGCACCACTGGTATGGAGAATACTGGACTTCTGTTGGGAAGGCAGATCGCGCCGTCGCCGAACTGAAGCGGGCACGAGAACTGGATCCGCTTTCGCTGCCTATAAACGCAACCTTGGGGAGGGTCTACCGCGATGCGGGCCAGTATGAGGAAGCGCTTCAGCAGTGTAGAAGGACGTTGGACTTGCATCCCCTTTTCGCGATGGGACATTGGTGTCTAAGCCAGGTCTATGTGGGACAGAAGCGCTATGCAGCAGCCATTGCGGAACTGGAGTTGGCAAACAGTTTGGGAACAACTCCATTGCAGCTTCGCGACTTGGGCTGGGCGCACGCCGCGGCCGGGAACACCGCGAAGGCGAGAGAGATCCTTCAAGCGTTGAAGCATAGCTCGCAGCCCACTTCCGTTTCACCTTATTCCATTGCTGTGGTCCATGCCGCGCTCGGAGAAAAAGACGAGGCTTTCCGGTGGTTGAACAGAGCCTATGCGGAGCGTGATTCTCAAATCACGTATTTAGCGCTGGATCCGGAGATAGATTCGCTCCGTTCCGATTCGCGATTTCCACCTCTGCTGAAGCGTCTGCAGATACCTCCATAGCTGAGCTCCTATGCAACGTGTCACCGCACCGAGTAGAGGCGATCTGACGATTTTTTTAACGACCGCAGCGAACCTCGGATCGCGGCCAGAACTCAGACGTGTTCAACGACTAATAGTAGAAAATCGGGCTCTGTTGCTGGGGTCCAGCCAGAACTTCGCTGCGTCGTCATCACGGTCGGCGTGGACATGGGGAGATTCGTTCGATTCATGGCTATAGACTGACTGGCACTGTCGGAGTATTTATGTCGGAGGATATGCTGACGGAAAGTTCCCGCCCAGCCCGGCTCTGATATAAACTGGCCGTACCCTGTGACACTCGCACCCGTTGACTACGCGATTCTTGCGCTCTATTTCGCCTTCGTGCTCGGAATCGGCTGGGTGGCCAAGAAACGAGTGGCTACGTGCGACGATTTTTTAACGTCGTGCCAGTCCGTCCCCGTGTGGATTACGAGTCTGGCCTTCATCGCTGCCAATCTCGGCGCGCAGGAAGTGATCGGTATGTGCGCTTCCGGAGCAAAGTACGGCATCATGACGGCTCACTTCTACTGGGTCGGGGCGATTCCGGCGATGCTGTTCGTCGGTGTCTTTATGATGCCGTTCTATTACGGCAGCCGCGCCCGCAGTGTGCCGGAGTACCTGAAGCTCCGGTTCGACGAAAAGACCCGAGCTTTTAACGCGATCACGTTCGCAGGAATGACGGTCTTTTCCTCGGGAATCTCCATGTATGCTCTGGGTCTGTTGTTTCAACTCGTGCTCGGCTGGAGTTTCACTGCCTCTGTGCTGCTCTCGGCTCTAATCGTACTGGTTTACACCACCCTCGGCGGTTTAACCAGCGCTATCTACAACGAGGTGATCCAGTTCTTTCTCATCGTCCTTGGGTTCGCTCCGTTGGCGGTCCTCGCAGTCTACCGAGCAGGTGGCTGGGAGGGAATGTCCACACGCTTACCACCTGTGATGACCCATTCCTGGCAATACCTGGGCACTCCTTCGGCGAATCCGATGGGCGTTGAGATATTCGGACTTGTCGCCGGTTTCGCGTTCGTTTTGTCATTTGGATATTGGTGCACGGACTTCCTTGTCGTCCAGCGCGCGATGGCTGCTGAATCGATGTCTGCGGCGCGCCGAACGCCCGTCATCGCCGCCTTCCCGAAGATGTTCATGCCGTTCGTTGTGATTCTGCCGGGCATCGCTGCCATGGCGCTGGCTCAGATGAATGTCGGCTATGCGCTTCCTCTGAAAGAGAACGGCGTACCCGATTACGACCAGGCTCTCACGACTCTCATGGCGCAGTTTTACCCATCCGGGATGCTCGGGGTCGGGCTGACTGCTTTGATGGCATCGTTCATGTCCGGGATGGCCGGCAACGTGACCGCGTTCAACACAGTCTTCACCTACGACATCTATCAAAGCTACTTCCGGCGGAAGGCTCCCGATTCTCATTACCTGATGGTTGCGCGGCTCACGACCGTCGTTGGCATTCTGCTGTCCATCGCAACTGCCTACCTGGCGCAGCAATACAACAACATCATGGATCTGCTGCAGTTGGTCTTCGGGTTCGTCAATGCGCCGCTCTTTGCGACATTCCTGCTGGGGATGTTTTGGCGAAGGACGACTGGACATGGGGCGTTTCTCGGCCTCGTCAGCGGCACGTTAGCCGCGGCGATAACTCATGGCCTAACCGTCGCCGAGGGCAAAGGTGGGTGGTTGGGTTCGTTTCGCGATTTTCCGTCCACGATGGCGCAGAACTTCTGGATCGCGATATTTGCCTGGTCGACTTGTTTCCTGGTGACCGTTCTGGTCAGCCTGGGGACAAAGCCGAAGCCCGACGTCGAGTTGCAGAATCTTGTTTGGGGTTTGACCAAGATGCCAAACGAACAAGGAGTAGTCTGGTATGAACGGCCCGGCACACTGGCGATCGTGGTGGTGGTTATTTGCATTGCATTAAATTTCCTGTTCTGGTAAACCATGGACCTGCAATTACCTACCGGCTGGTTTTTTCTTTTGCTTGGAGCAATCCTGATCGGAATGGGCGTATTTACGAGCAATATGGCGCCGCTGACCACAGTTAATGTGAACCTTTACGCCGGTCTCTTAATGGCGCTATTTGGAGGATGGATGCTTTGGCTGTCGAAACGGGCATCGTAAGGGGCGCGTTCGCAAAAGCGTTCGGAGACGCCACGCCTGAGCACGTGTACCGGGCTCCGGGACGTGTGAATCTGATCGGCGAACATACCGACTACAATCTTGGGTTCGTCTGTCCAATTGCGATCCATCTGGCCTGCTATGCAGCCGCGGCTCCGTCCTCTGACGGCAAGCTACGCGTCTATTCGCAGAACATAGGACAAACCCAAGAGTGGACACTTGACTCGATTGCTACGGCAACTCCACAAAAACATTGGACGGACTACGTTATTGGAGTGGCGCAGCAACTTCTGGCGAGCGGCAGAATAATTTCTCCACTAGATATTGCGATCTACAGCACTGTACCGGTCGGCTCGGGGTTGAGTTCGTCGGCATCCATCGAGGTTGCCTCGGCTCTCGCCATGCTCAATGGTCAGGAGATCGATAAGGTTGATCTGGCCAAGCTCTGTCAGCGGGCCGAACGTGAGTTCGTAGGAGTTCCCAGCGGCATCATGGATCAGTACGTCTCGGTGTTCGGCGAAGAGAACCGCGCGATCAGGATCGACTGCCGGTCCATCACGCATGAAGCTGCTGCCCTGCCTCGTAATGTGTCGATCGTTGCTGTAAATTCCATGGTTAAGCACTCGCTGGGCGATTCGGCGTACCGCACTCGGGTGAATGAGTGTACGGAGGCTGTTGCCGCCATTCAACGCGCATACCCGGATGTCCGAAGCCTTCGCGATGTACCCAGCCGGCTTCTGGACTCAGTGCAGAACCTGATGAGCGATACGGTATTCCGTCGCACTCGTCACGTTGTCACGGAGAATGAGCGCGTCGAACAATTCATGGGCGCCGCTCGGGACGGCAACCTCATGCGAATGGGCCGCTTGTTTCTGGCGTCCCATCGAAGCCTTCAACATGACTACGAAGTGAGCGCTGAGGAACTGGATTTTCTCGTTGACACTGCATCGGATTTTTCCGGCGTGTATGGCGCGCGAATGACGGGCGGAGGATTCGGCGGATGCACGGTGAACCTGATTGCTCACGATCGTGTCGAACAGTTTGAAACGCACATCTCGGAGGCTTACCAGCGCACGTTCAATATGAGACCCCAGATCTATCGCTGCAAACCTGCCGCCGGCGCCTCTGAGGTTTCGTGAGAACAAAGCCATCCGGCGCCCACCATCAGGGTGTACATTCCACTCCGTAAACTTTTAGTAGCACGGGCGCCTGCCGCCCCGTGATGGGGTTGTGCCCGTGCTCCTACTTTTCTTCGATGTCTCCATTCGTCCCACATTCGGGATGAAGAATTCCACGGAAATACACCGATGCCAGCGCCGCAGAAAGCAATTGCATGACAGGCTGCCACTCAGGATCGCCGGGAAGCAGCACCTGAATCAGTAGCGGTCGCTCGGGCGCTTCGAGAGCTTCCTTGAATGCTCCTCCAAACAGAAGATCGAGAACGTTTTCGCGAAAGACATCGAGCATCACTTCGTCGGAGGTAGGATTTCCCCCAGTGAGCAGAACGCTGATGAGGGCCGGTTCGCCTGCGCAAAAGATCGATGCTAAAGCAACGCCACCCTCCGCTGAGGTCCAGTCGAGTTCAATGTCATCTCGCTTGAGGAATGAGAGGCGGTCACGAAATGCTGCCGGACGATCGGAAAGATAACGCCGGAACAGATCACAGACCGCCTCGCCCTGTGAATTCGTGGGCTGCAGCGAAAAGGAAGTCGCCTCGATGCGTCCTTGATCGGGCAAGATGCATCGAACATGAAACATCGAGGCGATTGTAGCAAAGGCTTTCAATGGCAGACCTATTGGCTCAGGCTTTCGCTGGTGCTTCCGCGCGTCGCGACACCCGAGTCCATCACAAGACCAAGGTACCCTTCCGCGACACGAGCCGACCCGATGACACCGTCAGTGATAAAAGCGAACCCATGAGCATAACGGAAATCACACCGGATGATGAGATATCCCTGGAAGCCGGGTACCGCCGTGATCCCATGGCTGCCGCCCGATGACAGGACAAAGGTCATTGTTGAGCCGGGTTCCACAGCAGACGAAGTCGTCTGAGGCGGTGGAGCAGGACCGGCGGTGGAAGCGCCATAGTAGCTTACGGTGCACGAACCTGTCTGCGGACGTTGTGTTACGCCAAACGGATCACGCGACGTATTTGCAATGGCGATGCCTGTGTCGAACCCGGATTGGTTTGTGACGAACGGGAAAAGCAGATTCGTCACGCACGAATCGATCCGGAATGCATCGACGCGTTGTGGACTATCGATGAATCGCGGGATCGGCGAGGACGCGCTCATAGTGCCTGCATCGGAACCGGCCGCATAGAACGGGCCGAAGTTTCCCGACACCGATGCCAGGCCAAGTCCCGGCAGGCGATTCGGCGCATCCGGTGTATAAGCGATGGCAACCCCGAACACCGCTGCTTCGAGCGCCGCAGCGTTGGTCTCGGTGACTTCCCAGACCGCTATTGCCGTACCGTTGACTACCGGGATCTCGGCGGAGGCTAGACCGGAAGAAGCAGTGAGCGGACAGAACAGGGTTGCTGTTGCCGGAACTGCATCCGGGCTGCGCGTCAACACGGCATGGAAGCCGGTGGAACTGCCGATGCTCGGACCTGTTGTGACGAACACGCGGGCTCCCGTGGGTACGTTGGTAAATCGGGCTACAAGGCGGGTGGCCGAATCGGCTCCACCGACGGAATTCGGAATCTGAGGAGTCTTGAGGAATCCGCTTTCAGAGTGATAGGTGACGCCAGGGACGCTCGGATTTTGACCCGAGGCCAACTGCGGTTTGAACGCAGTCTGGAATCCTTCTGTGAAGCGGACTGCGAACTGCATCGTTCCGTTGGTTCCGTTGATGAGATTGCGATCACCTGACGAATTCTCGCCGACGCACTGGGCAAACGATGTTGAAGCTGACGCCGTGTTGTTGCAGTTTCTGAGGTCGAAGGACAGTCCGGGTTGAACGTAGCCAACAGTCTGCTGCGGGAAGCTTAATGGGAGCGACTGGCTTGGCGATGCTGCGAGGAATGCGATTACCTGAGAAGGTACGAGGCTGCCGGAGACACCAAGTCCACTTGCGTTCGCTCTTATGTTCACGATGCGAATCGTTGTCTGA
>Ga0190275_10003931_pt1 | contig 10661 bp, 10 predicted proteins | sample Popmic550T_FD_133745 | JGI IMG/M metagenome (GOLD analysis project Ga0190275, IMG submission 133745) | Populus adjacent soil microbial communities from riparian zone of Yellowstone River, Montana, USA - 550 T | ecosystem: Environmental > Terrestrial > Soil > Riparian zone > Trees stand | place...
CGCGGCTTCTGGAGGTCGGAGGCGATCTTGGCGAGGAACTTGTTGTAGGACAGTCCGACCGAGATGCTGATGCCGATCTCTTTCTCCACCTTGTGGGCGAAGCGGGCAAGGGTGAGGGCCGGGCTGCCGTGATGCAGCCGTTCCGTGCCGGTGAGGTCGAGAAAGGCCTCGTCGATGGAGACCGGCTCCACCAGGGGCGTCAGCTCCCGCATGAGCTGGCGTACCTCGCGGCCCGCCTTGCTGTATTTCTCCCCGTTCGGCTTGATCACCGTGGCATGGGGGCAGAGCTTCAGCGCCTGGAACATCGGCATGGCGGAGCGCACGCCGTAGGTGCGCGCCACGTAGCAGGCGGTCGATACGACCCCGCGCTTGCGGCCGCCGATGATCACCGGCTTGTCGGCGAGGCTCGGGTCGTCCCGCTTCTCCACCGCCGCGAAGAACGCATCGCAATCCACATGGGCGATGGCGAGGCTGTCGCGCTCCTTGTGCCTGAGCAGGCGAGGGGAGCCGCAGGCCGGGCACCGTTCCGCCAAGGGGCTGGCGGCGGGGGTCAGGCAGTCGCGGCAGAAGGGCGCTTCGCTCATGGGAGGCCGGGGCTATTCGAACTCGGACGGCGAAAGGGTCCAATGGGCCTGCATGATGTGCTCCGGCTTGGTGTTCAAGTCCTTTGCCAGGGCAATCAGGAGTGGCTCGTCGGAAACCACGTAGTCGAGAATTCCGGCGAGGAAGCCGGGCGAGGTCGCGGCAGAGCGAATCGTGTCCGGGCGGAGGCCCGAGACCGCGAGAAAGCGGCCGAGGCGCTCTTCGTCGCTCGTGATGAAGGAAAACGCCCCCACTGCGACATTTTCGGCCTCCTCACGGGTAACTCTTTTTAAGGGAGTGTTCATGCTGACAATTTGCATTTCATCAATAGGTTTGGACCTAACTATACCATCAGACGAAATTGAGGGCCGGTGAAGTCGGTTTTGGCCCCGGGGATCGTGCCCATGAAGAAGACAGTGCTCATTGTTGAGGATAACGAACTCAACATGAAGCTCTTCAACGACCTGCTCGAGGCCCACGGCTATGCGACCCTCAAGACCAGCCATGGAATCGAGGCCATGGAGCTTGCCCGGGCCCACAAGCCGGACCTGATCCTCATGGACATCCAGCTGCCCGAGGTCTCCGGTCTCGAGGTGACCCGCTGGCTGAAGGCCGACGAAGAGCTGAAATCGATTCCCGTGATCGCCATCACCGCCTTCGCCATGAAGGGGGACGAGGAGCGTATTCGGGAGGGAGGCTGCGAAGCCTACATGTCGAAGCCGATCTCGGTCGCCAAGTTCATCGCCACCGTGAAGACTTATCTCGAGGCCGACGGAAAGCAGTCGTGACTTGGCCAAATCCATGGCAGGAGTACGGCCGGGGCGGTGGAAAGCCGGCTCATCTCTTTGAGATGACTTGGCTTTAAATTTTTTGGGAAAATGCCGCTTTTTGGCCACATGGGCGCTTGCATCGCCCTCTGTTTTCTATACGTTCAGCCTAACTTTCCGCTTGAAGCGGAAGAAATGCCCTACGGATGCTCAGGTCCGCCGCATCTCCTGGGAGTTCGTGGGCTCGGCCAGCCTGGGGGCAGATCGTTGCCTCCTCAACGCTGCCCCCAGCTGGCCACCAACTTCAGCGACTAGCGTAAAGGCGCCGCAAGGCGCCTTTTGTTTTGCGCGAATGCGTCGCCTGCCAGGCTAAGAGCCGATAATCCCACGCGAATCGATCCATATCTAAGTATAGGCCAAGCTTGGCCGTAAGATGACTATTCCGTTACGGAAAATTCTCCGAGGGCCGCGATCCGGGATGCGGTGCCGGGGCGGCCCTGCTACCCTTGCCCGGCATCATCCAAGTGGAAGAGGGATCATGAACCACCGCACGCCTTCGCTGCCTCCCAAGACGGCCTTGACCCGCTTCTCCGTCGCGCCTCTGTCCACCATGACCCGCAGGCTTGCGGATGTCGCCTCGGGCCGCGCTCCGGCCGATCTCGTGGTCACGGGCGCGCGGGTGCTCTCCACCTACAGCGAGCGCATCGCTCCGGAGCGGGAAGTTTGGATCGCCGGCGGGCGCATCGCCGCCGTGAAGCCGGCAGGTGCATACAGGCAGGTCAAAGGCCAGCCGGGCCGGATCTATGACGCGAGGGGCGGCATCGTCGCGCCGGGGCTGGTCGATCCGCATATCCATATCGAAAGCAGCATGGTCACAGCCTGCGCCTATGCGGAGGCGGCTCTGCTCAACGGCACCACGACGATCTTCTGCGACAGCCACGAGATCGGCAACGTGATGGATTCAGCCGGCATCGAGATGATGCTGGAGGATGCGCGCCACGCGCCGCTCTCGATCTTCCTCACCGTGCCGAGCACGGTGCCGGCCACCACGCCCGATCTCGAGACCGCCGGCGGCGACCTGACGCCCGACAAGATCGCGGCGCTGTTCGACCGCTGGCCCGAGGCCGCCGCGCTCGGCGAGAAGATGGATTTCGTGCCCGTGACCATGGGCGACGAACGCAGCCATGCGATCCTCGCGGCGGCTTTGGAGCGCGGCAAGCCGGTCTCCGGCCACATCTACGGCCGCGAATTCGTGGCGGCCTATGCGGCGAGCGGCGTGACGGACACGCACGAGGCGATCGATCGCGACATCGCCGACGATCTGCTCGACGCAGGCATCTGGATCTTCCTGCGCGGCGGCCCGCCAACGACGCCGTGGCATTCGCTGCCGGAAGCGATCAAGACGATCACGGAACTCGGGTCGTCGCACAAGCGCATCTGCGTCTGCACCGACGACCGCGATGCGGACGATCTCATGCTGTTCGGCATGGATTGGGTGACGCGCGAGGCGCGCCGCGCGGGCATGAGCCGCGAGCAGGCCTGGAGCATGGGCTCGCTCCATCCCGCCACGCGCTTCAACATGGAAGGCGACATCGGCGGCCTCGGCGGCGGACGCCGCGCCGATCTGGTGCTGCTCAACGACGATCTCGAGGTGCAGAACACCTGGTACGGCGGCGAGCTTGTCGTCGAGAACAAGACGATCACGCCCGCGCTCGATCAGGCGCTTTCCAACCGCTACCGCTATCCTGCGGAAGCCTATCGCACGGTCCATGTCTCGAAGCGGCCGAAGCTGATCCCGGAACTGCCCAAATCCGCTTGCGAGGCCAATGTCATTCGCGTCGCGCTGCCGGGCATCGTGCTGTTCCACGACAAGGTGCAACTCCAGCCTGAGAAGGATTGGGACACGCTGCTCGCCAAGCACGGTCTCACCTTCGTCTCCGTCATCGAGCGTCACGGCCGCACGCAGGGGGATGGCATCGCCCATGGCCTGCTGAAGGATTTCGGCCTGAAGAGCGGCGCGGTCGCGAGCAGCGTCGGGCACGATTCCCACAACCTGATCGTCGCGGGCACCAACGAAGGCGACATGCAGGTCGCGCTCGACACCATCATCGAGGCGCAGGGCGGCGTCTGCGTGGTGGATCAGGGCAAGGTCGTCGCGATGGTGCCGCTGCCCATCGCCGGGCTTCTTTCCGACAAGCGCGTGACCGAAGTGGCGGAGGAAACCCGCGCGCTGAAGGCGGCCTGGGAGAAGGCGGGCTGCAAGATCGCCTATATGGGCTTCAACCTCATTCCGCTCTCGGTGATCCCGGAAATCCGCATCACCGACAAAGGCCTCGTTCTCGTGCCGGAGATGGAGCTGGTGCCGCTTTACGAATGAGGTTCTAAAAGTCTGGCCCATAAAATCACCGGCCGCTCGCAACAAGGTGCAGGTGCGGTCTCCCTCCCCCTTGTGGGGAGGGATCAAGGGTGGGGGTGCCGGCGGCCGAGCCTGATAGGCTATCGCTTACACCCCCGCCTCCAACTCCTCCCCACGAGCGGGAGGAGGGCTCTGAGGCGCTCCGCTTTGTTTATAAGCAAGACTCTGAGGGTGGGATGTCGAGTGTGCCTGTTCACGGCTCCTCGATAGCCGTCTTTCCCGCCAGCTCCCGCGTCCGCGCCAGGAGATCGCCCAGATCCTGCCGGAACTGCTCGAGGGCGAAGCTCAGGGCGAAGATCTGTCCGAACGTCCTTGCCGGCAATGCGTGCACGAGAGCATTGGATCGAAGAGCCTCCGCCTCGCTGCCGAAGGCGTTCAACGCGTCCTCGAAGGCAGCGGCCTCCGGAGGCGCCTTGCGATGCTGAAGAGCCCGCGCCAGATCGCGGAGCAGCGCATCGGTGGTCCGATGGAGAGCGGTGAGCGATGGGCCGAGGCGTTCCAGAACGGGCGCGGGCAGGGGACTCGAGGCGGCGCGGCCGATCATCACCAGATCGTGGCGCACGCGGTAGAGGGTGCGGATGAGGGGCTCCGGATCGGGCGCTTCGGTGAGGTGGCTCTGGCGCTCCCGCATGGCTTCCTCGGATGCGGCCTCCGCCTTCTTCAGGGCGGAGCGGATCTGCGGATGGAGCTTCTGCAGGGCCAAGCGCTCGTTTGGGTCTGCGGTCAGCTCGCCGATGAACACCGAGAACAGATCCGCATTGAGGGAGACGACCTTCGCCGCAGCCTCCGTCATCAGCGTATGGGCGCGCGCGGGCAGGACGAACAGGGAAACCACCAGGCCGACGACGTTGCCGAGGGTGATTTCGAGCACGCGGTCGATGGCGGAGGCGAGGGGGCCGATGGCCTGTCCGGTCGGCGGCAGCAGCATGATGAGCGAGGTGATCGGCGCCACCCGGAAGGCCGGCTTGATCGCGGCGAGAATCGCCAACGGAAACAGCGCGACGACGATGGCGATCCCCAAGGTCAACGGTGAGCCGTGGGGAACGAAGGCCGCAATCACTCCGCCATAGACGGCGCCCGCGAGCGTTCCGCTGAAGCGCTCGACGGCGGCCTTGAGCGAGCCGCCGACGCTCGCCTGAACCACGACGACGGCCGTTATCACCGCCCAATATCCCTGCGGCAGGTCGAGGACTTTCGTCACTGCATATGCGAGAGTGCCGGCAATGGTGACCCGCAGCGCCAGTTTCAGTTCGGCGAGCCGTGCTCCGATGCGGCCGCCTGCCCGTTCGATCCATTCAGGGAATGCCATGCGATTCTCCGAACGCAGAGCATAGAGCGCGGTTCGCAGGGCAGGCTATGGGACAGGCGCGGCGACCGTGGGGTCATTCGTTCGGCAGCACCACCAGCTCGGAGCCGCATTCCTCACAGATCCCCAGCACGGGCGACGCGATCATATGCTTCGTGCCGCATTCGGGGCAGCCTTTCATGGCCATGCGGAGCGTTCCCTGCATCTGCGGTGCGCCTTCGCGGAACGCCTCGCTGACTTCGACGGCTCGTTCGAACATGGACGCCTCCCTGAAGCATCGGAGTTGAGGGATGCTGCCCCTAGGGAACCCCATCGTCAACAAAGCTTTCTGGGTAGTTGTCCGGTCAGATCCCGCCTAACGGCAATCGAGAAGACGCTGGAAGTTGCTGAAAGCGGGATTTCACGCAAATACGGTCGTTTATGAATAAATATTCAGAAATCAGAAGCAAAACGCCGCAGCTTTCAGCCAAGCTGTGAACTAAACAGGCAATAACGAATTGGTATCACGTCTAAGTTTTGTGCAACATGTCAAGGTGCCGGCCATGAAGAAACTTGGTTTGCTTGCAGGTGTTGCGTTGATCACATTCAGCACCGTCGGCACCGCCGACGCGCAGAGATGGCGCGGTGGCGGCTGGCGCGGCGGCGGAGGCTGGAACGGTGGCTATTACCGCGGCGGAGGCTGGGGATATCGCGGCGGCTGGGGGAACGGCGGCGCGGTCGCCGCGGGCCTGATCGGCGGCGCATTGCTCGGTGGCCTGATCACCGCTGCGGCCACGCCGGCTTACGGCTACGGTTATCCAGGCTACGGTTATGGATATGGCTATCCGGGTTACGGCTATCGCTACGGTTATGGATATGGCGGCGGCTACCCGGCTGCCTACAGCTACCCGGCGTATTCCTACCCGGCCTACGGCTATTACTCGGCCCCTGTGACTCGGGTCGTCTACCGACCCGCTCCGGTCTACGGGACACGCGTGGTCTATCGCCAGCCGGCCTACAGGACGCGAGTTGTCTATCGCGACCGCGTTCGGGTCGTGCGTCCCATACGGCGCGACGTGGTGACCACGGGCGCGATCGGCGCCCGCCAGGTCACGCGGGTCCGGGTCGACCGCTACCGCTAAGCCTTAGGCTTCGAACGCCCCTGAAACGAAAAAACCGCCTCGATGAGGCGGTTTTTGTTTGAGCGATATGCCCGGAAGCTTACTTGATCTTGGCTTCCTTGAACTCGACGTGCTTCTTCGCGACCGGGTCGTACTTCTTGAGATTGAGCTTCTCGGTCATCGTGCGCGAGTTCTTCTTCGTCACGTAGAAATAGCCCGTGTCGGCGGTGGAAACGAGCTTCACTTTGATCGTTGCGGCTTTGGCCATGGTCGGACCCTTTGTTCGGTTCGGCGCTCCGGCCGGCCCCATGGCATGGCCGAAACGCAAAAGCCGGGCGAGCCCGGCCGGAAAATCGTGGCGTCCCAATGCCCGATTATCACCGGACAGTCAAGGGAGAAGGGGCTGGAGGACGGTAGAAATACCGCCATCGTCGTCATCCCGGGGCTGCGGAGCAGAACCCGGGATCGCGGGACGAGAATGGCTTATCCTTCACACGATCCCGGATCTCCGCTGCGCTTCGTCCGGGATGACGCTTTCATCACAGCAACTCCCGCACGAAACGGCCACGCTGCTGATGGAAGAACGGGACCGGGAGCTGGTGGCCGAAGCCCGCCGCGGTCCGGGCCTCCAGCTCGCCCAGAATCACCGTGGTGATCGGGGGCAGGTCGAGGGCCTTGGCCTGGGCGATCGTGACCCAGGTCAGCTCGACCAGCTCGCTCTCCGGCCCGACGATGCCCTCGACCTCGTCGGCGATGGCCGTGCGGTCGACGGCGAAGAAGCGGGTGTCGAAGCGGCGGACGCGCTTGGGCGGGGTGATGGCGCGGCCGATGAAGTGCAGGGCCTCCAGGTCCGGAAACACGCCGCGCTCCTGAAAGCCGGACCAGGCCGTGCCGGCCGGGACCTTGTCCGGGCCGCCGTAATCCTTGGTGCCGAGCAGGAGCCCGGTCTCCTCGAAGGTTTCGCGGATGGCGGCGAGCGCCAGGGCGCGGCAGCGCTGGGTCGAGGGGCGGGTCACCTTCGCCATGAGGGCCTGCTCGGCGCGCGGATGAAGAGCGCCCGTCACCGCCATCGACCGGTCGCCGGCCTCGATCCGCCCGCCGGGAAAGACGAACTTGCCCGGCATGAATTTCAGGCCCTCATGGCGCTTGCCCATGAGCACCTTCGGCACCTTCGGCTTGCGGTCGATGATGATGAGGGTGGCGGCATCGACGGGACGGAGGGTAGGGGCCTTGGGGTTGGTTTCAGAGGAAACGAGGCGATCCATCTTCGCCAGGGTTTCGGCATCCGTCACGTGCGTCGTCCTTGTCGATATTTTTCTTCGTCCGGGCCGCCCCGAAACCATGCATACCTAGCGCGTATTGCAGCCCCACGACAGCGCCTTTGACGGGCTGGAGCAGGGCCAGGCACAGGATGAGCGTCAGCGCCGGCCAGGTGGCGAGATGCACCCACATCGGCATCTCGAGCTTGGTCTCGGTCATGAGGATGCCGTAGCCGACCAGATGGCCGACGATGGTGATGACGATATAGGGCGGCAGGTCGTCGGCCCGGTGGTGATGAAACTCGGTCCCGCAGGCCTCGCAATGGTCGACGACTTTCAGGAAACGGCCGAAAAGCCTTCCCTTGTCGCAGGCCGGGCAATGGCCGAGGAAGCCGCGCTTCATGGCCGGAATGGCCTTCACCTCGTCCGAGTGCGCCGGTCGGGCCGTCTCGATCGTCAACGACATCGTCAATCCTTCAAACGTCAGGCGCGCCCGCGCCGCTTGACCTTCACGCGCGTCCGGGAGCCGCTGCGCTCGGGCGGGAACGCCTTGCCGGCGCGAGCCCCGCGCGGCGGGTGCTTGGCGCCCTTCCTCGCAGGAGTGCCGCGACCGGTGAAACGACCCTTGGTGAGGATCTCGAAGCGCAGCGCGCCGGCTATCGGTGCAGCCTCCACCAGCTTCACCTCCACCTTGTCGCCGAGGCGGTAGGTTTCGCCCGTGCGCTCGCCCCGCATGGAGTGGGTTCTCTCGTCGTAGCGATAATAATCGTCGCCGATGGTCGCCGCCGGGACGAAGCCGTCCGCGCCGGTGTCGCTCAGCTTGATGAAAAAGCCCGCCTTGGTCACCCCCGAGATCTGTCCCTGGAATGTGGCCCCGATCCGGTCGGCAAGGAAGTGCGCGATCAGGCGGTCGATTGTCTCACGCTCCGCCGCCATGGCGCGTCGCTCCGCAGCGGAGATCTTGGCGCTGATCTCGATCAGCTGCGCGCGGGTGGTGTCGGAGGGCAGGCCGTCCTTGCCGAGCTTCAAGGCGGTGATCAGCGCGCGATGCACGATAAGATCCGCATAGCGGCGGATGGGGGAGGTGAAGTGAGCGTAGCGCCTGAGATTCAGACCGAAATGGCCGTAATTCTCGGCCGCATACTCGGCCTGCGATTGCGAGCGCAACACCACCTCGTTGATGAAGAGCTGGTGCTCCGTATCCGCGACGCTGCGCAGGATGCGGTTGAACAGCTCCGGCTTGAGCGCGCCCTGGCCCGGAACCTTCAGTCCGATGGAGCCGAGCACCTCGCTCAGCGCGCGCATCTTCTCCAGCGAAGGCTCGTCGTGGACGCGATAGATCAGGTCGGACCCGGCCTGCTCCAGGCTCTCCGCCGCGGCGACGTTGGCGAGGATCATGAACTCCTCGATCAGCCTGTGCGCCTCGAGCCGCTCCGGCACGAAGACCCGGTCCACGGTGCCGTCGGGATTGAGCACGATCTTGCGCTCGGGCAGGTCGAGGAAGAGCGGCTCGCGGATGTCGCGCGCCTTCTTCACCAGCTCATACCCGGCCCAGAGGGGCTTGAGGATCTTATCGAGGATCGGCTTCGTCGCCTCGTCGGGATGTCCGTCGATGGCCGCTTGCGCCTGAGCGTAGGAGAGCTTCTCCGCGGAGCGCATCATCACCCGGTGGAAGCTGTGGCGGATCTTCCGTCCGTCCGGGCCGATCACCATGCGCACGGCGAGCGCCGGCCGGTCCTCGCGCGGCCTCAAGGAGCACAGATCGTTCGAGATCCGCTCCGGCAGCATCGGCACGACGCGGTCGGGGAAATAGACCGAGTTGCCGCGCTCCTGCGCCTCCCGGTCCATGGCGGTGCCGGGGCGTACATAGGCGGCGACATCGGCGATGGCGACGGTGACGATGAAGCCGCCCGCGTTATTCGGATCCTCGTCTGGCGCGGCATGGACCGCATCGTCATGGTCCTTGGCATCCGGCGGGTCGATGGTGACGAGGGGCAGCGTGCGCCAATCCTCGCGCCCTTCCAGGGAGGCGGGCTTCGCCTTCTCCGCCTCTTCCAGGACGGCCTTGGGGAATTCATTGGGGATGCTGTGGGCATAGATCGCGATCAGGCTGATCGCCTTCTCGGATTTGATCGCACCCAGGCGTTCCTTCACCTTGGCGGTCGGCAGGCCGAACCGGCCATGCTTCACCACCGAGACCGCAATCAGGTCGCCGTCCTTCGCCTCGCCTTCGTCGCCGGGGCGGATTTCGAGTTCCTGCTCGCGTGCCTTCTTGTCGACGGGAACGAGCCGGCCGCCGCCCTCCGGCAGGGCGCGGAAGATGCCGAGCACCTGCGCCTGCTTCTTGGCGATGATCTTTGTCACGCGGCCGGAATAGCGGTGGAGATCGCCGGGCTTGAGAGGATCGACCCGCAGCAGCGCGCGGTCGCCGACGCCGGCCACCGGCATGCCGGGACGGGCTTTACGCGGCGAGACGATGACGATGGTGGGGATCGGGCCGTGTTCCGCCTCGTCCCACTCGGTCGGAACCGCGATCAGTTCGCCGTCCCGGTCACGCTTGGTGATGTCCGCCAGGACGACGGGCGGCAGCTGGCCGGCCTTGTGGACGCTCTTGCCGCGCCGGTCGACGACGCCGTCGACTTCAAGGTCCTTCAGCACCTTCTTCAGCCAGATTCGGTCGCTGCCCTTGATGCCGAAGCGTTGCGCGATCTCCCGCTTGCCCACCTTGCCCTGGGCTTGGGCGATGAAGGAGACGACGTCCTCGCGGGAGGGAAGGGCGGGATCAGCTTTCGGACGTTTGGCCAAGGGAGAAGCTCTTCGGGTTCATCAGGTCTTGTCGCATGCAAGCCTGGCCGCGGCTAGCCCGGCGGCTTGGGATCTCTGATGACGCACAGGCGGGTGAAGAGATCCAGGCGGAGCGACGCGGCCAAAAAATAAGGCCCCGATGTCGGAGCCTTGAGGGACCGGCCCGTGGGGGCAGAATGAGCCGGTGAGTTCATAAAACGAACCGGCAAAGGGATGGTTCCCGGCAAAGGGATGGTTCCAAGGATTTCCAAAAATTTTTGGAAAAAATTTTATCCTGAGATCCCCACGTCATGTCCGGGCTCGTCCCGGCCATCTCGATCCTGTGAAACGCCACGCTTTTCTTCATCGGGATCACCGGTACGAGGCCGGTGATGAAGAGGGGATGGCTGCCCCCGCTGTCATTCCGGGGCCGCGCAGCGGCGCCCG